>Ga0075366_10001131_pt1 | contig 13149 bp, 13 predicted proteins | sample EndMethybrTD3031_FD_72351 | JGI IMG/M metagenome (GOLD analysis project Ga0075366, IMG submission 72351) | Populus endosphere microbial communities from Tennessee, USA - Endosphere MetaG P. TD hybrid TD303-1 | ecosystem: Host-associated > Plants > Roots > Endosphere | place: USA: Tennessee...
ATACTATACCATATATTTTAATAAATTACCATTCATTAGGAGTCTTGGCACGTTAGAACTAAAGCGCATTGTTTTTGTATTGTTGCTGTCATAAATACCGTAGCCAAATGAGCTAACGCGTTCTATAATTTGGCATAGCTGTGAGAGGCTAAACCATCGTCTCTTGACGAAAATAAACACGCTAAAAACAAACAGGGAGGGGTACGTACCGTGACTTTTAAGTACGGCAAAATATTTAATAAGGGCCAACAAGCGGCAGCACTCGACAGCGTAGCCCGGCTTTATCTAGGCTATAAGTTCTTTGGTAATTTGTTCTTTACCTATCCAATTTTTTACGAATTTGCCTCGAGCAGCATAACGCCAGCGCAAATAGGTATGTTTTTTACAGCCATAGGCCTGTGTAGTTTTGTGGCCGAAATACCAACCGGCATTATGGCAGATAAGCGGGGTCGCAAAACAAATGCCCTAATTGGTACTGTCTTGCAAATGGTCGCCCCCTTGGCGGTGCTTACAAACCAGGGTTTTGCATCATATATAGCGGCAGCGTTATTTTATGGATTGGGCAGGGCATTCATGAATGGGGCACTTGAGTCGCTGGTGTACGATCACAAAAACGTCTCACAAACAGCCTATCGACGTGTAAACGCGCTCGAAATAACATTCGGACAAGCTGGTATTTTAGCCAGTGCTGCCCTGGGTGGTGTATTGTTTTCGCTTAATCATAATTTGCCGTTTATTGTCGAAGCAATCACTGGCACTCTTTGCCTGCTTCTGATAGCCGCAATGCAAGAAAGCAATAAGGCGAGCCATGTAGCGTCGGTTGCATCGCATCGCCAACATTTTATGCAAAGTATGCGCTACCTGTTTGCTACCACCTATCTGCGAATCCTGATACTCATGACCCTTACGTTCTCAGTCATGTTAGGCATGTGTATTCAGTTTGTTAACGAAGCAGCTATGATTGAGCATGGCCTGCAGGGCCAAACTCGTGGCTTTTTGATTGCAGGGGCCGGCATAGCCACCATTGTTATTTTACATACCGTGTTGCTGAGAGCAGTAAAAAGCGATATTGCTCGCATTACATACATTGCCGGTGGAGCTGCAGTAGCCTATATTTGTATGAGCCTCGGGCAAATGCCGTTATTTTTAGCTGGTTACTTACTATGGAGCTGCCTTAACGCTACAAGTTCTTTTTTGCGCGTTATGCTTAACGACCGTATTCCGGGCTCACATCGATCTACAATTTTAAGCAATTTTAAGGCCTTGGCCGTATTACTCGGCATGGGCGCCAGCACCCTTACCGGACTATTGGTGCAATCGGCCCATACACCACGCGCCGCTTATGCCGTATTTGGCTTTTTGGCCTGCGCAGTGCTTGTGCCATGTGCCTGGTGGCTCATTGCCAATCTGCGGCAAGCGCAGCAAATCAGCACCCAAGAGCAACCAGATCAACCCTCGCTGCCTTAATCTTGAGGGTCAATAAAGCTTTTACCCTCGGTAGTAAGGCCTTCTTGAATGCGCAAAAAGTCGGCGTCACTTTGATGAGGTATGTCTAGCATTTTACATTCCGGCGCCACTGCATCGTCTAAATCGCGCCGTGGCTGAGCATTGCCCGAAGCCAACATGTAATCTATAACGTGAGCGGCTGTAAGCGCACAGTTTCCTACGGTGCATATTCGACTATTCGGGTCATCAAGGCTAAAAGCCTCAGGCATTAGCGGCGCGGGCAGCTCACTAACCGGTACGTCCTCGGTTGCTTGCTCTAAAACTCTAAAAAAGCATTTGTTTGCTTCTGACACGTTGCATCTCCTTATTGTTATATCGTCTTTACTTATACGGGTTGGTTATTCAAATGGCGATAGCTGAGATAGGGAAGGAGGGTTACGGAATGCTGTGCATCAATCAGTGCTTCGGCATTGTCGAGGCCGCCAACAGATAGCGCAAGTTGCTCACGCAAAACTTGACTGACAACTGCTGGGGTCTGGGCGGCTACATATAAACCTTCTTGGCGATTTACAAACCACTGCCTGCCCTCCTTAGGCAATCTGTCGCAACCGAACGGCGGCATAGCCAGCAAGTCACGGTGCACCGTAAGGCCAAATGCCTCATCTACAAAAGTGCCATCATGCATATCCAATAAACGCTTACCCTTGTTAGTTGCGTCATACTCCGCACCGGCCACAGAAATTTGTGTGGGAGGCTCAGATTCGTCTGATGGCTGTTGGCGCTGCCAATCAGGCAACACTAATCGCATTAAGCGTGTCATAGCTATAATTGTCAGTGATCGCTTTGCATACCCGTGGGCACCTTTTTTATCGCCACTCAGAATATGCATCAAAGCACCCGACCTGTGAACCCTGGCATCGCGCATTATTGCCCCAAAATGTTGGTACATCTGCCTGTCACTACTCGCCATATAGTAGTCCGCCCAAGCAATACGTTCTGCATCAAAGACTGCCTCCGGTGCAAGAATTGGATCGCCAGACATTGCGAGCATATTGCCCTTAAGAGCATCGTCAATTGTTTGGCCGCTGGCAATTTTCTCAAAACTCATGCGGCTAGTCTAACGCATGAGCCGTGCAGTAACAAGCGTTCTAGGGGCTATCGTTGTTGTAAGGATAATCTGGGGCGGTAAAGTTGACCGTATAAGCCGACACATCGTAGCGCACGACATAGGCATCTTTAGGCACACGCGGCGCATCTTTGTCGCGGTCGATGGAATTGTTGTATACCAAGCCAGAGCTAAGTGAAAAGTCGGCATTAACATCGATACTTTGACCTTGGTAGGTAATAGCGTGCTCTTTGGTTTGTATATTGTGACTCTTTAGCGCAGCGCTCGCTTGGTCGTAGGCATCAGAAAACTTGTTGGCCTTAATAACATATGTAGCCTCGCCGTGCACCCGACAGTGCCGAGAAACGTCGCCCGTGCCGTAGTTTGGCTCATTATCGCATTCGTGCTCATCAACCATAGATTTTAGCTGTTGACCATCCAACACCAGCTGGCCCAGTGTTTTAGTAACATAGGCCTTGGCCGGCCCACGCTTATGTTCAATATCTTGGCCTTGGTGATAGGCCCGAACAAAATTAGGTCCAAACATCGTTCCAGCTACAATTGCAGAACTAAGGCCCAAAAAGATTAAGCCCGTCCGTTTATCACGCGCCCCAGGCTTAGCAAACGTTTCGTGAAGTTGTGACATGGCACGATTATATCAGACATAAGCACATTACCAACCGCGCTAGCACTTCTATCCAAGCAATAACACAGGTATAGTCATTATATGGATACATCTTACCGCGATATTGCATGTGCACTTGCCAAACAAGCAGGCGACATTATGCTACAAAATATGAAGCTTGGCATGTCTAAAGACTGGAAGGCAGACAATACGCCGCTTACCGTTTCTGATACGCAAATAAACGAGCTCGTTGTAGCCACAATTTCAAAAGCATTCCCAAGCCATGCGATACTGGGCGAAGAAGGGTCACACAACTTAAGCGACGACGCGCGTTTTACATGGGTGCTCGACCCCATAGATGGAACCATTCCTTTTTCGCATGGCGTGCCTATTTTTGCATTTTCGCTGGCCTTAACAGAAAACGGTGTGCCTATACTCGGCGTTATTTACGACCCCGTAATGGATAGGCTGGTAGTGGCCGAAAAAGGCAAGGGCACAACCCTCAATGGCACGCCCGTGCATGTATCGAGTGCTAAAAGCGTTAATCAAACACTCATAGAAGTACAAAGTTGGCGCGGATATGAGCGCAACCTTAATAGCCTCAAAAACACACTCATCGAACAAGGCGCACAAGCCACAACAATCTGCTCTGTGGTATATGCCGGAATGCTGGTAGCCATTGGCGAATATGGCGGCGTTATTTTTGGCGGTACAAAACCGTGGGACGCTGCGGCCGTAGCAATTGTAATTGCAGAAGCAGGCGGCGTTGCAACCGACCTTGATGGCAAACAACAACGCTACCATCGCCCCATGAATGGACTCGTAGCAAGCAACGGTCACCTGCAGCCCGCACTTTTAGAACTTGTACGCTCCATAAGCTAACCCCCAGCACCCATACACCGCGGCCCAAAACGAACGATTATAGATGACAATTAACACAAAATGTCGTATGATGTCTCTGTTGTTTAGTATGTTTACGCTACACTAGCAACATACACATAGGGGTGTAGCTCAGTTGGTAGAGCACTGGTCTCCAAAACCAGGTGTCGCAGGTTCGAGTCCTGTCTCCCCTGCCAAAGTAAAAAGCTCAGATTGCAAGGTCTGGGCTTTTTACTTTGTTTGGTGAGTGGAAATCGAACCGATAGGCGAGAACAGCCAGTGGCTGTTTGAGGAGTCGTTGCTTGGCCGAGTCTGGAGCGCTTGCGCGAAGACGAGCAGGGTAGGGCGAGTCCTGTCTAAATGTGAGTATTTTGCGGGAGAAGGCAACGAGCTCGAATACGCTGCTCTTTGTTATTTCGCTTCCCATGGTGAAATGTTCGGCTCATATACCCTCCTTTCGCTTACATGCTGCCGGAAAGCAGCAAACGTTGGTATGGGTATAATAATGCTGCTTTTTGAGCAGCAATCAAGAGGTCAGCGACATTTTACAACACCGAACGGACCACTTTACTAGCTAAATGAGCGGGAAGATTTTGGGAAATATAGACTCGAAATTGGCAATTAAACTCGCATCCGTTTGGCTTTTAAGAGCCTCCACGTAGCGGGTTAAGACTTCGTCTACTCGCGCCAAGAACTCAGACACATTAAAGAAAATTTCAACTACATCGTCATTTTCATCAATTCTTAACATACTCTGCACACCATCGGAAAGGTAGACGTTTACGCCACGGGTAGCCATGTCGTGTTGCAAGCCGTTTCTGAGTTTTGTGTATAGTTGTCCGTAATAATGGTTTGCACTTGTGGTGCTAAGATTTTTGGTAAACGTATTGCCATATACACTCTGAAGGGCACTCTTTATAAAATCACTGGTGGTAGATGCGCTGGATGCTTGACCTTGCCTGAACTGCTCAAGGACATCACATAAAGAGAATAATGAGTGAGCCGTAACTAAAGCTGTACCTTCTCTCAAATTTTGCTTCAAAGGCGTTATGTACCATCCGTAATAGTAGTCTTTAAAAAGTTCAACACGGCCATCAAAAGTTTGGCATTTTTCTTTAGCGACTTTAGCAGAAAAATTCTTACTGAAGCGAGCAGGCTTGCCTGAGTGGACATCGAAGTAAGGCTCAAATGATAGCATTGTTAGAGGCCTTTAAACAGCTGTTCGAGCGAAACGCTCAGTGCTTTGGCGAGCTTTATAATGTTGTCGATTGACACATTTTGCTCACCGCGCTCGATAGCACCAATATATGTACGGTGCACACCAGAGTTGTCGGCTAGGTCTTCTTGTGACCATCCGCGATCACGACGGAGGTTGCGAACTTGTTTGCCGAATTTATTTCGTATTGCTTTAGACATGTTACCTCTAGCGTAATAAGAAGATGCCAATAGCTCTACAGTCAATAAATAGCATTTGATCTGTAAAAGGCTTGATTTGCTTTAAACTTTGTCATACTATGAAGATAAGCTCCGCTAGGAGCGGACAATTTAGAGGCCTAAACTTTTGCTTGCAAAAGCATGGTCTAAAATCCACAGTAGTACTAATCCCGTCGTTAGTATCTACTGTGGTCATGTCTGGAAACGGGCATGGAGCGCAAGCTCGCTAGCGGCGGGTTTTGTGTTTCTCCGAATAAAATCAACCTAAGCTAGATTGTGAACGGCAAAGCATGCAGCCGCGAGGCTGTATTTATTTTGCCCAAAAATCTGGCAGATGCGAGGGTGAATATGTACGGACTTAGCAGCCAATATCGTAAACCTAAGAATGTTTCGATGTGCCGAGATTTGGCCCAGCAAATAGCGGAACGGTCGCTATATGGCAAAGTTGTGGTGGCTGCTGAAAAGCTTACAGTTCTACTCTCATCAGTTCGTAAGCAATGGATGCGAATCATCAGATTAACAATGATTGAGCGATCGCGAACGTTAAAAGCAGAGCGGATTATGCAACTTACCAACGAATTGCAACGACTGTGGTCATTAAAGTTCGCTGTGGGACATGTCGATGAAGTTAGTTGCAACGTGCTCTTTGCTAGCGCTGACGACCTGGCACGTTTAGCGCCTGCTTGTTCAACATTATTCGTAACCTATGATTTCCCAAGAGAGTATTTGTATTTAATGACAAGCTGGATGCCGCGAAGTAGCCTCGTAGTTTTTTATGGACAAAGCTAAACCCTTATATTGCACCACTGACATGCTGCCTTATTTTGACTTTATTCGTAATAAGAAGCAGGAATATTTCGTGTGCTTATCTTTGGATGCTGGTATGCGTGTGATTAAGCGGCGTGTAGTGACAATCGGGCTCCTTGATAAAGTACTGGCTCATCCCCGTGAAGTGTTTGCGGGTCCTTTGCAAGATCGAGCGGCTTGCATCATCGTGGCTCACAACCACCCTTCAGGAAATGTCGAACCTAGTGATCATGATATTGCCATGACGCAACAGCTTGTGGCCGCTGGCCAAATCCTAGGGATTGAACTAAGGAACCACATAGTCATTGCCAAGGATTGCTACTTTAGTTTTGAGCACCTTTTACTTTGAAAGAAGAAGTTAGGCGGAGTCTATAGGAGGTCTGATAAGAAATCGAAACGACAGAATTCAACTATTTTTGTGTCATTTCGGTTTTCACTTAAAGTAGACTTGCTGAGGCCATGTTTCCACCAGCGCTTTTCACGCCAAGTTGACCACACTAGCTTTTTGTTGCCGATGAATTTAGTTATATCTTTCTTGCGAACATATGTAAATTGCGCCGAACCGTACGGTGCCAATGTGCTATTTAGCGTTCTACTTTTTATAATTCCATTTGCGTCACAAAAATTTGAAGTTTGTGGTACAAGATTTAAATCAAAGGTACGTAAAAACTCTCGGCTAGGTGATACTGTTTCACCTCTGTTATTTAGTGCACTATGGTAACTTTCCCAATTGCTCACGTAGAACAGTGGCTCTACTGTGACACTAAAGCGGTCTGTGACATCGAATTTTGTGCCATATTCTACTACGAGCTCTTCTTTGGTTGTCGGAGGCATATTATCGCTCCAGGGTAGCTCGCCGTCAAATGTATAGAATGCCCTGGCCCCATCAACCATTCCCATCCTAAAATTGTCATCTCCTTGCATGGCGGCCTTGAGTTTACTTTCCGCCTCATCATCGACGAGAACGGCGGCAATATCGACCATAGCATCTCGCGTCTGATCCTCGGCATCCTCATGAACTATTCGCGCGCTTAAGAGAACCCATTCATCTGCGCCATCAACCTGATCGCTAATTAGGTACTTCTCTATTCCCAAGTCAGATTCATTTTCGACCCATTTATCCGCATCTTGACCACTGACGAGGCTACTATTGCCTAAAAGTTGATAGAAATCTGATTTCGGCATCTCAGGAAAACTAGGGTCGATTCCAATATCGGCCAGACGAGAAGTAGGAGTGCCGTCATAATTTACTAAAATACCATCATCGCTTAACCTGCCTGCCATTTCAAAATATGCTATCCATGAATATTTTTTGCCGTAGCGATCAATTTTCCCAGTTTTATCACCTGAATAAAGGTGTGAATTGCCATAATCTCGAGATATTATATAATCTAAGCTTTCAAATATTGCTGCATCAAAACCTAAGTCAATTATTCGCCATAGTATTTCTGAACGTATTTTTTTGGCAAGTTGCGTATCGCCGTCATGCGATGATCTGGCGGATATAAGATGACCTATTGTGTATATATCAAAGTCCATACGAACAGGGTGCGCGCCCTTTTTTAAATATTCAATCTGTTCGTCGGAAGCTTCCAGCCATCTTTTATGTGGATACTTGCTGAGAGGGTATTGAGTTAGTGCCTTCTCACTTTCAGACAGTAGAGCCGGTTCTTTAATAAGAGCAATGTCGATAGTTTGTTTAGCGTAGTCACGAATGAGCGCATGCGTCGTGGGGTTTGTCGCATTTTTTGAGAAAAATAAGTCATATAATGTCTGCGCTAGGTCCGACAAAGCTTCGTCGAGTACTTGGTTGTTATTCTCGCCTCGTAGGCCAAGCGATGCCATAGCTATTCCGTATGCCGCCGCTAACACACGCTCCGTAGTGTAAATGTCTCCGTAATTAAGCATTCTTTTTAAAAGGCTAAGAAAGCTCGATGGATTCCTCCTGCCATACCAGTAGAGTAGTCGCGTGCACTTATCTCTTAGAGTTCGGATAGTAGTTGTTAATAGCCACGCTGTAGCGAGCATCTTTAAATCTGTTTGGTGAAGTTCCTTGTCACTTCTAACCGATATGTAGTTAGTATTAACTTCATCTTCAAAATAATCATAGTTGGACCTGATATGTTCGGTCCAGCACATGTCCCTGCTAGCCATATCCAACGAGCCTAGCCAATCTGATACAAATGTAAAGTTTAATGGATGAGAACCGTCAAACCAATGTGGCTCACTTAACCCTAGGAAATTATTCTGTCTAGCTAATGTATTTGTATGAGCATTAATAAATGTCTGGACTAAAGTTGGTTTTAGCCGAAGATACTTTGGGTCCACGTAAAATAGAGTTTCAAAACAGGCTTCATCGATAGCCGGACTATCTTTGATGATTTCGAATAGGAATGTATTCAAATCTTCACGCTCTAGACAGATTACACAGAGTGCCTTAAGTATATCTTCGTAAAGCGGGTGACGTGTTTTTTCGTTTAGGATTCTTACCTCGAAATCTTGACTTTGAACAAGGGATTTCAGGTCACTTAAGTCGTCAACCATTGATATTAATGTTTGCGCAATTATGTAGCCAGCGATCATATCATAGGTGAACGAAATCTCTTCAGTCGAGCTCTTTTGGCTATAATCTCGAAAGACAAGCAAATCTTCACTTTCAAAAGCTCGTATTAAATTATTATCTAGCCCGACGTCTCTTATTGGTATACTTCGCGAACTTAAATCCCATAATTTGATTCCAAATGGATCAGACAATTTTCCCAGAATTGTGTCTTTGTCGTAAGGCGTATTAGGGATGCTATGGAATATGCGATTTGTACATTGTTTTAAGTATTCTTCAAAAACTTTATATATGTCTCCACGATGGATGTTCGGTATGGTTACACTACTTGCTCGGCTATGATTTTTTGTTTCGCAGAATATCTTTAAGTATAAGGGGTGAATGAAGAGCTCTTCGGGTAGATACCCACTCTCTATAATAATCTTGTAGTATCTGAAGTACTTCTCTAATAGCTCTTCTGATACTCTACGATCAGCCCAGCGAAATGACATACGCCTCGAAAATGGATAGTTGAAAGGATGAGCGTCGTTATTATTAAAATAATCATCGTCAAATATCAAAGTGGTGTACGTTGGTCTATAAGTAGTAATCAAAACTAAATTAGGATACAGGGACAGCAGCGCGATAAGCCTAGGTATGCCATCGTACCAAATAGAATGGGGGTCCTGACTCTCATTTAGACCATCGATGATGATAGGAGCGATTTTACCTGCTACTCTAGCGGCTACGTCTAACGACCCTAATAAAGTGTCGAGACTCCAGCCATCAGGCGCTGATACCTTTATAGGAATCTCATCAATAGACGCAAGCTCTCGCGCAAGCAAGAAAAGTGCAGGTCTTTCAGACTCAATGGCGGTCTTATAAGTATGGAACGCCATGTGAGTCTTTCCGTAGCCTGCTGTTGCGGAAATGTGTAATTCATTTACAGACACACTTTGAAAGCAGCGAAAGATATTTAAGTACGCATCGAGCCTGACATTATAAAAGCCGAGTAGATCTCGCGTGCGTATTCTCCTAAGTTGTTCAAGGCGTTTCTGTTCTTCGCTCCAATTTGTAAAGTCTGTGCTCGTATCGAACTGAAGATCAGTAAGTCTTGTGCCTACTTCGTTGCGATAGATAACATCAATCTTTTGTATGATCTCATCGTAGGCAAGATACTGTTTCTTCGCTTGCTCATATAGTCGCTTATACTGACCGGACTTACCTTGTCCCTTAACGACTAGCTCGCACATTAGATCAAGCGAATCTAGGACTAGTTGGGCGACACTTTGCTTTTCAGGAACTGCAATCCTAAGGATTGCTTGTCTATAGGCTTCATGGTCTTGATCTGGTAGTACGGTGGCAAGAAGCTTCGCATACCCTTCATTAAACGCTTTACAGTTTTGTCGAATCTCAAAAAGTGAAATAGCATCATCATAGATTTTTTGGAATTCTCTGTCATTTAAAATTTGGGCTAACTGACCGTCCTCATCGGCATCAACATGGACATCCTCAATGTACTTAGTCGCTATTCGTCTATCATTCGAATAGCGACTAAGTTGTGAGCTAAACCACTCAGGCGTTAAGGTCTTGTCATTAAAGAAGTAGTTTTGTATATGAGGAAATTGGGAGAGCATGGCAAGTAGAGCACTATCTCCCCAGTGCGTAAGCTTAACCTTATGATTCGATGGCAATATTACCTTACCTTCAATTTTCATACTCTGTAGATTATCATCAAACCATGTTTGCTCGCCGTTATCGCCAGGCGTTAGATTTTTATAGGTACATAACACCCATTCTTCTAGAACATCTCTATGTTTTAAATAGCTTGCTGCGAGCGAAGTTTTAATCTGCTGACGTTGACTGCTCTCTATACGGCCGAACGCCTTCACCTGCCAGCCTATGATTTTTCCAGTATCCTTGGTTAAATAAAATTCAACACCTGACCCACCACCCGAATCATCGATCGCTGTTATCTTATATTTACCGGCTTCAATTTCCTGTCGATACTTAAAATATACAAGTTGGTAGACTAGCTCCTCAAAACTCTTTCGTCTTCCATCACCGTAAGGGAGTAATTGGGTAAGGTTAGCCTCTGATATGTTTGACATCTGTTCTGAAGGTCCAGTTACATTTTGTCCTCATTATACTCGTAATACCGCACTGACGAGTATAATGCTTCAACTAAAACGAGCTTAACTTACACAGCTAGTAGTTGCACCAGTCGTTTCATTTGAAAATATGTGACGTGTCTCCAAGGTTAGCCTTGATATATTCCTTGGCGAGCAGCTTGGAGTTGTTAAAGTCATCCGCCAAATCTTCATGTATTATTCTTTCGGAACTTTTGGCAACTACATCATATGCTAGACGAGCTATTTCTTTTTGAAGAGGTATGTTGCTATAGAATACTTGCTTCCTAATTTTTTCTAGTTTTGAGCCGTGTATTAACGCAGATCGAACATTATAAAGATCTTTAACTTCGTTGTATAAGCGCAGCCTATCGCTAGTATTAGGCTCAATAAAACGTGATGCACCAAAAGCTAGCTTCTCAGTCGTTTGCCCTTTACTAAAGTTAAAAAGTGACTCGATGGCCGATACCAGTAATATGAGCTTTGTATCGTACCTATACTGCTTGAGCGCTTCATTGAAAAGGTCTAACGCGTTGAGTACACGGTGATGTTTCCCCTCATTAAGTGTCGCGAGATTAATCAGATATGCCGAGTAATCTTTTATTTTTTGTGTATCGGAATTTGAATATAGATTATCAAGCCCCTCAAACCCGGCGGGTTGATAGTACTTGTCACGAATTAAGAAGCTTTGAACGGGTTGCCATTCTTTATCTTCGTCGCGTCGTAGTATAATCCTATGCATTACAAAATGCCCCGGTCTTATGAGTCGTAGCGCTGTTCCTATCCAGTGAGACTGAAAAGCTCGCAATTTCTGCTCATCACTAGACATAAACTCATTAACCATTTCTTTGCCTAGTTCGAACTGGTTAATAAGCGTGAATTTGGTAGAAGACAGTTTTTCTTGATGGAAAGGTGATATTAATTTACCAAAATATTCAAAAGTATTTGCTGGTAGGTCCAGGGTCTCAGTTTTGCTTAGAGCCCAGCCATGGGCAAGTTCTATAGAGTCTGGCAGAGACTCCTCATCGCTATTCTCAAAATCCTCAAGCAGAATAACCATTTTATATTGATGCATTGATTTAGCTTCATGGCCCATTTGGCCTTTATCGTATCATATTTTTGCTTGCTGCTGCTTAGAGACCTCCAGTTCGGCTCCTATCATTCTAATCAGGATATCCATTATTTCGGAGCTATGCCGCATATTCCGAATGATATTGGGTGGGTATCCGTCTTGATGAGCTTTCTTGTCAAGCTCATCAAGAAAAATATCAAGAGCATCCGGCTTCTCTATATCCGTACTGCTCACACTAGTTGTCCGCTCCGGATATTAGATTATATGGTGTGGTATCTAGCGCATTTGCGATAGTATATAAAATCGTTATATATGGCCATCGTCTGCCAGTCTCAATAGAGGCGACGTACGCAGCGCTAATATGTGCTCTGTGCGCAAAGTCCTTTTGTGTTAATCCGAGGCTTTTCCGCCTGATAGCGATTTGACGACCAAACTTTCGCAAGAAATCTTTCTCGGTTTTATTCATGCTCTGAGCTTATTGGAAGTTGAGCCCATGCACCATATCGTTAGCGTACAATTTCTGCAATAAATAGCCGGGTGGCATATCGAATTCAGGCTTTAGATTTGAGAGGAAAGTGCTTGACGTAAGTTATACGTTTTGTATATACTTAAGAGTAAGACTGGTACGTTAAAAAATCAATTCAGTAAGTGCTCACTTCGATGATTGAGATGATATCTGTAGATAGCATCTGAGCTGTTTTACCTTGAGTAGAACAGAACATGTAGCGCAAGTCGCGTCTGGCAGCAGTAATTTTGCTTGCTTTGCAAGAGCTGTGACAAGCACAGGGACTATCCAAATTATGGCTATCAAATTTACTAACCTTAGTTTCGGATATTACCGGATACCTACCTGATCGAAAATTGATAGCCATGAGAGTAAGATTGCCCGTAACTTTAGTAACTTAACCAGTCGTACTATAAGGAAGGTCATGTTATGAAACATAAAATGTTTTGCTTCTCTGAACCTGAATTGTGGTATCCGTATAGCGGGCCGAGGGTAGCCAATGAGCATCAAGGTGCTGCGGAAGATAGTGACTATTTTGCGAATAATTTTGCAGATAGTACGGATCTTTCGCGACTTGATCGGTTAGTCCTCGGCTCGTAGTCGTTAAA
>Ga0075366_10001132_pt1 | contig 13148 bp, 12 predicted proteins | sample EndMethybrTD3031_FD_72351 | JGI IMG/M metagenome (GOLD analysis project Ga0075366, IMG submission 72351) | Populus endosphere microbial communities from Tennessee, USA - Endosphere MetaG P. TD hybrid TD303-1 | ecosystem: Host-associated > Plants > Roots > Endosphere | place: USA: Tennessee...
ATAGGTGTGCAGCAGACTAGCGGCTTGGCAGCCCGCGACGATACTGCACGGCCTCGGCTACCTGTGCGCTGCCGATGACCTCAAGCCCGGCCAAGTCGGCAATGGTGCGCGCCACCTTGAGTGTGCGGTGATAAGCGCGTGCTGACAGCCCCAGCTTGTCGATGGCCTGCTTCAGCAGCTGCTTGGCACTGTCGTTTGCCACGCAGTATTGCTCTATGCCTGGAGCATCCAGATGCGCGTTGAGACCTCCCTGCCGATCCCGTTGCCGGGCATGGGCAAGTTGTACGCGCTCACGCACCAGTGCAGTGGCCTCACCGGCGGGGGCGGACTGCAGGGCATCGGCATCCAGCGAGCCTACTTCCAGCGTCAGGTCGATGCGATCGAGTAACGGGCCGGAGAGTTTGCCGCGATACCTTGCGACCTGGTCCGGTGTGCAGCGGCATGCGCGCGTGGGGTGACCGAGATAGCCACAGGGACATGGATTCATTGCCGCGACAAACTGGAAACGCGCCGGGAAATCGACACGTTGTGCGGCACGCGAGATGGTGACGCGGCCAGTCTCCAGCGGCTCGCGCAAGGCTTCGAGCACACGCCGCTCAAACTCCGGCAGCTCATCGAGAAACAGTACGCCATGATGGGCAAGCGAAATTTCGCCGGGCCGGGGATTCATGCCACCCCCCACGAGTGCTGCCGTGCTGGCCGAGTGATGAGGCGAGCGGAATGGCCGCACGCGCCAACGAGCAGGGTCAAAGCGACTTTCGAGCGATTGTAGCGCCGCTGCTTCAAGCGCTTCTTCTTCTGACAAGCCAGGCAACAAACCGGGCAGGCGACTGGCGAGCATGGACTTGCCTGTGCCGGGCGGGCCGTAAAACATCAGCGAATGTAAACCCGCTGCGGCGACTTCCAGCATGCGTTTGGCTTGTTGCTGCCCCTTCACGTCCGCCAGATCGGGGTAGCTTGGCTCATTCAGCAAGGGCGTGCCGACAAAGGGCTCCAGCAGGGAATGCCCGTTGAAGTGCGCCGCGACTTCCAGCAGCGTGCGGGCGGGCAGCACACATACATTCTTGACCAGCGCTGCTTCTGCCGCGTTCTCCGCGGGCAGGATCAGCGTGCGGCCTACACGCGCGGCACACCAGGCCATGGCCAGCGCACCGCGTACAGGTCGCAACTCGCCATTGAGTGATAGCTCGCCCGCCATCTCGTATTGATCGAGTCCTGCAGATCGAACCTGCCCGCTGGCTGCGAGGATGCCCAAGGCGATCGGCAGGTCGAAGCGGCCGCTTTCCTTGGGGAGATCGGCTGGTGCGAGATTGACGGTGATGCGCTTGTTGGGGAAATCGAACTGGCAGGTTGCCAGTGCTGCGCGCACCCGGTCGCGCGCTTCCTTGACTTCAGTATCGGGCAGGCCGACGAGCGAAACACCTGGCAATCCGTTCCCGAGGTGGACTTCAACGGTAACTTCTGGCGCATCCATGCCGGCCAGTGCGCGGCTCTTGATAAGGGCGAGTGACATGCGCCGCAGTCTAGCAGCGTGCATGGCGCGCCAGCACCTCGACCTTCGGGGGAGGTGCCAACGGGACGTCGGACAACAGCAGAGATTTTGCTTACGAGGCCTTGCGCGCTTCCAGCTCAGCCACTCGGGCTTCCAGCTGGGCAAGGCGTTCGCGGGTACGCGTGAGGACTTCGCGCTGTACGTCGAACTCTTCTCGTGTCACCAGATCGAGACGCGAAAAAACGCCTGCGAACACCGCCTTGGCGTTCTTCTCAATATCCTTGGCTGGGCTCTGGGCGAGCATTTCCGAGAACTTTGCGCCCAGATCATCGAGCATTTTGGTGTTGATCATGTCGGCTTCCTTTTCCCTTCCGCAGATGAAAACAAGTGTTAATTCAATTTAGCACAGCATGGTGCATCCCCAGCATGGCATGCCCCGAGCTGATGCACCACGAGTGTGCGTTGACTTGGGGCATAGCGCATTTTTGATGCACCACATTCGAGCCAAGCCCTTTGGAAGCACCGTCAACAGGGCCTAAGGACGGTGCCCGTACTTTTGGCACGAATCCCGCTTAGAGCCCATGCCTTTTTTGTTTCCCTTTTTCGAGGAGCCCACAATGCGCTTGTCCCTGATTGCCGCAACACTGTTGTCCGCACTGAGCATCGCCCCGGCATTCGCCGAAGAAGCCCCTGCGGCTGAGCCAGCAGCACTGACTGGCAATATGACGTTGACCAGCGAATACCTGTATCGCGGTATCGCTCAATCCAATAATCGCCCCGCACTGCAAGGCGGCTTTGATTACGCTCTGCCAGCTGGTTTCTACATCGGTAACTGGAACTCCAGCATTTCCTGGATCGGTGATGCCGGCCTTGGCGCAAGCAGCAGCCTGGAAATGGACTTCTACGGCGGCTACAAGAAGAGCATTGGAGACTTCAGCTTCGATGTCGGTACCCTGTATTACTACTATCCGGGCAACTACCCAGGCACCTGGAAAGATGTCTATGACAATCCAAGTACCCTGGAAGTGTACGGTTCTGTTGGCTACAAGTGGGTCTCCCTGAAGTATTCGCGCGCCATGCAGAATCTCTTCGGCAACGTCAATACCAAGGGGTCCGGCTATTTCGAAGCCAATGCGACAGTGGACGTAGGTGGTGGTTTCAGTCTGGTTGGCCACGCAGGTCGCCAGCAGATGAAAAACACCTATAACGGTGCCTATTCCGATTACAAGCTTGGCGTCACAAAGGACGTCGGTTTCGCGGTTGTTGGCGCAGCGTATTCATACACCACCGCGCACAAGGAGTTTTATTACAACTCAGTTAATAGCGACACCGGCAAGGGACGCTTCGTGGTGAACGTCACCAAGACTTTCTAAAACAGTAAATCAGGCACGGTTTCCTCTGAAGCCGTGCCGAACAAGGAGCTGCCATGAAATTTGTGACTGCAATCATCAAGCCCTTCAAGCTCGACGAAGTGCGCGAAGCGCTCTCCGCCATTGGTGTTCAGGGCGTTACCGTAACCGAGGTCAAGGGCTTCGGCCGTCAGAAGGGCCATACCGAGCTGTATCGCGGCGCGGAATATGTGGTCGACTTCCTGCCCAAGGTCAAGATCGAAGTGGCGATTGCCGACGACCTGCTGGATCAGGTCATCGAGGCCATCGAGAAAGCTGCCAACACGGGCAAGATCGGTGACGGCAAGATTTTCGTCTTCGACCTGCAGCAAGCCATCCGCATTCGTACCGGTGAAACCGGTTCGGACGCACTCTAAATATTGAGGGAGTTCATAAAATGAAAAAACTCTTCGCCATTGTGTTGACGGCGTTTGCTGTCACGCTGTCTGGCGGTGTCTTCGCCCAGGATGCCAGCGCTCCGGCTGCAGCGGTTGCCGCCGATGTTTCAGCGCCAGCTGCTGCGGCACCTGCCGCGGCACCTGCGGCTGACGCTTCTGCACCAGCTGCAATCGTTGATGTAGTCAACAAGGGTGACAACGCCTGGCTGATCGTAGCCACCGCGTTCGTCATCCTGATGTCGGTTCCCGGCCTGGCGCTGTTCTACGGCGGCCTGGTTCGCACCAAGAACGCTCTGTCCGTGCTGATTCAGGTGTTCGTCGTCTTTGCCCTGATCAGCGTGCTATGGGTCGTCTACGGTTACTCGCTGGCTTTCACCGAAGGCAACGCTTTCGTCGGCGGCTTCGGCAAGCTCTTCCTGCATGGCGTCACGCCGGATTCGATTGCCGCGACCTTCTCCAAGGGCGTCGGTGTGTCGGAACTGATCTACGTGGCCTTCCAGGGCGCGTTTGCCGCGATCACCGTGGCACTGGTACTCGGCGCTTTTGCCGAGCGCATCAAGTTCTCGGCCGTTCTGGTGTTCTCGGTCATCTGGTTCACTTTCGCCTATTGCCCGATCGCGCACATCGTCTGGTACTGGGCAGGTCCTGACGCCTACACCACGGCTGATGCAGCAGCTGCAGCGAACGCTACAGCGGGTTACATGTTCCAGAAGGGCGCCCTCGACTTCGCAGGCGGCACTGTGGTTCACATCAACGCCGCTGTCGCTGGCCTGGTGGGTGCCTTCATGGTTGGCAAGCGCGTAGGTTTCGGCAAGGAATCCATGGCTCCGCACAGCTTGACGCTGACCATGATCGGCGCATCCCTGCTGTGGGTGGGCTGGTTTGGTTTCAATGCCGGTTCGGCACTCGAAGCCAATGGCTCCGCTGCACTCGCATTCGTCAATACCTGGATCGCTACCGCTGCTGCAGCGCTGTCCTGGTTGCTGGCTGAATGGCTCATCAAGGGCAAGCCTTCCATGCTCGGTGCCGCTTCCGGTGCCGTGGCCGGTCTGGTTGCGATTACGCCTGCTGCCGGTTTCGTCGGCGTGGTGGGTGGCCTGATCATCGGTCTGGCTGCAGGCGTCATTTGCCTGTGGGGCGTCAATGGCCTCAAGAAGATGCTCGGTGCGGACGACGCACTCGACGTGTTCGGTGTCCACGGCGTCGGCGGTATCCTCGGCGCCCTGCTGACGGGCGTGTTCGCTTCGCCATCGCTGGGCGGCACGGGTATCTACGACTACGTGGCCAACAAGGTTGCAGACGGCTACTCGATCGTTGATCAGCTCATCATCCAGGCAACTGGTGTGGGCGTGACGATCCTCGTGTCGGGTGTCGTCGCACTGGTCGCCTACAAGCTGGTCGATATGTTCATCGGTCTGCGTGTTCCGGAAGACGAAGAACGCGAAGGTCTGGACATCTCCAGCCATGGCGAGTCTGCTTATCACTACTGAGCCGACTGATATGGTCAGGTTCCGCCTTGGCGGAACCTGAAAAAGGGCGCCCTGCGGGGCGCCCTTTTTCATGCTGGTGTCGCTAACTGCAGCTTGCCGCCGGATAATCTGTCTTTGCTCCGCAAGCCACGCACTGACGTCCTCACCATGCCAGCCAACTCATCGCCCGCCTCTCCGTCCACCGATACCGACGACTATCTCGTCCGCATCCTCAATGCGCAGGTCTACGATGTGGCCATCGAATCCTCTCTGGACTTCGCCGCCAATCTATCCGGCCGCATCGGCAACCGCATCTACCTCAAGCGCGAAGACACCCAGCCGGTGTTCTCCTTCAAGCTGCGCGGCGCCTACAACAAGATGGCCAAGCTCACGCCTGACCAGCTGGCGCGTGGCGTCATCTGCGCCTCGGCAGGCAATCATGCGCAAGGCGTTGCACTATCCGCGCAGAAAATGGGCGTGCGCGCCGTCATCGTCATGCCGACCACCACGCCCGACATCAAGGTGCATGCCGTTCGTGCGCGCGGTGGCGAAGCCGTGCTGTTCGGCGAGTCCTATGACGAGGCCTACGCGCATGCGCTGGAGCTGGAAGCGCAGGAAGGGCTCACCTTCGTTCACCCTTACGACGATCCTGACGTCATAGCCGGGCAGGGCACCATCGGCATGGAAATCCTGCGGCAACATGCCGGCCATATCGACGTCGTGTTCTGCTGTGTGGGTGGTGGTGGCCTGCTTGCCGGCGTGGCCGCCTACATCAAGCAAGTGCGGCCCGGTACAAAGCTGATTGGCGTCGAGGCGGTCGATGCCAATGCCATGGCGCAATCGCTGGCCACAGGCGAGCGCGTGCGGCTGCCACATGTCGGTCTGTTCGCGGACGGCGCGGCTGTGAAGTACGTCGGCGAAGAGACCTTCCGGCTATGCCGGAAATACGTCGACGAAATAATCTGCGTCGACAACGATGCCATCTGCGCGGCTATCAAGGATGTCTTCGAAGATACGCGCTCGATTCTCGAACCTGCAGGCGCCCTGGCCATCGCCGGTGCCAAGGCCTGGGTTGCACGCGAAGGCGCGCAGGGCAAGACACTCATTGCTGTGGCGAGCGGTGCCAACATGAATTTCGACCGCCTGCGTTTCGTCGCCGAGCGTGCCGAAACGGGCGAGCAGCGCGAAGCCGTGCTGGCCGTTACCATCCCCGAGCAACCCGGCAGCTTCAGGAACTTCTGTTCCCTGCTGGGGGGCCGCAACATCACCGAATTCAACTACCGTTTCTGTGACGAGAAACAGGCGCACATCTTTGTCGGCGTTGCCATCCGCGAGCGCGCCGAAGCGACTTTGCTTGTCGAGCAACTCGCCGCACAGCAACTACCCGCGCTCGACCTCACTGATGACGAGATGGCCAAGTCGCACATCCGCTACATGGTGGGTGGTCGCGCGCCGACAGCGGATCACGAACAGATCTACCGCTTCATGTTCCCGGAGCGTCCGGGCGCGTTGCTCAAGTTCCTCGAAAATCTGCATTCCAACTGGAACATCAGCCTGTTTCACTACCGCAACCACGGCGCTGATTTCGGTCGGGTGCTGGTCGGCATGCAAGTGCCTCCACAGGAGCGTGGAGACTTTGAAGCCTTCCTGCAGCGCGTGGGATATGACTGCGTGGAAGAAACCAACAATCCGGCTTACAAGTTGTTTCTAGGTTAGCTCTGGAAGGAAATGCATCGGGTGTAATGCCATGCGGCTCCGCCGTTTGTAAAAATGGCGGACATGACCGAAGGATAATTCTGCCGGGCATGTTTACAAAAACGCACCACCCGGCTTGCCCAGCATCTCATGCACATCATGCGACATGATGGCCAGGTAGCCGATCAGTCCCACGTACAGCACGCCATATTCAAAACGCTTGCCTGCGGGCACGTTGTAGTACTCGTCAGTTTCCGCTTCGCCCTTCAGGGAGCGCCACACCTGCGGTGCGGCCAGGATCGCCATCAGGATCAGGATCGGGCTGGGCCGCCAGATGAACAGCGCAATCAGCACCGGCACACCGACCAGCCACACACGCCGCGAGATCGCAGCCGTGATGCGGCCGCCGTCGAAGGGTGGTAGCGGGATCATGTTGAACAGGTTCAGGAAGAAGCCCGAGTATGAAATGGCCAGCAGCAGATTGCTGCCCTGCGAGCGCGCCAGGAAGTAGCACGCCACGGACGCAAGCGTGCCCGCCAGCGGCCCCGCCATGCCGACATAGGCTTCCGTCTCCGCATCGTGTGGCATCTGCTTGAGCTCGATCCATGCGCCGACGAAGGGGATGAAAGTGGGCGCACCTACGGGCAAGCCGCGCTGCCGTGCCGCAACGTAGTGACCCATCTCATGGCAGAACAGCAGTGCCACAAAACCCACCGCGTACCACCAGCCATAGATCCATGCGTACACCACGACCGATATCAGCATCGTGCCGCCGGTGGTGAGCAGCTTCGCAAACTTGGCGCCGGTAAACAGCAACAAAAGCAGTTTGATCATTGTCTTGAACTACCCTGATGTTATCGACGGATGGTGCAATTGCTACGCGGCATCGCCCTTGTCGCGACCCATCCACTTCTTGATGCCGGCACCGATGCCGAACACGGCTATCGCAGCAATTTTCCACATCTTCAGCAGGAACACGCCAGCCATCGCCAGCAAGCCGAGCTTCTTCACAGCCAGTCCGCCTACCAGTGCGGCCAGCCCGTATTCGGCAATGTGGTCGGTGCTCTCGTTGAAGTCCTCGTAGCGCTTGTCCTTGTTGAACGCCACCGCGCCAAGCAACTCATGCGCTTTCGGCCGATCCGCATCGATGAGCGACAGATCCGTCACCAGATTGAGCGACAGATAACCCTCGCGACCCAACAAATAGGTGTTGTAGTTGATCCCCTGCGAAGCCTGCGCTGGCGCACCCTTGTCGCGGGATGAGAGCGACCACACCAGTCGATGCGTGGCGCTGTCATAGGCGGGCTTCTGCACCCAGCCAATGATGTCCATTTGCGGCAAGCCACGTGCGGCGCGATCCTTGTTGCCTTCCTCCGTGCCCTCCTTGAGGTTCTTCAGCAACTCGTCCGCGTCCCAATCCTTGGCGTCATCGTCCTTGATGTAGCCAGACTTCTCATAGCGTACCGAGACGAAACCATCCAGCTTGTCACCAACGATCAGGCCCATGAACCCTTCGCTGGTGCGATTGCCCATTGCCGTCATCAGGCGCGCTGCTTCTGCTTGCGGAATGAAGCCATAGCCCGCCGGTAATTTGAGCACCGCCTGGTCTGCCAGCGTGATGTCACGCGGGCCATTCTGTACAGCCGTTGCGGCAGCTGCGCGTGCTGTCTGCATCTCGTCGGCAGCAGTTGAGGACTGAGCGCTGGCTGTGCCGATCAAGGACAGACAGAAGAAGACTGCCAGCAGTGGCTTGGCCATGAAGCGAAACATGTTTTTCCCCGGTTGTTTTTATGCGAACGGCGAATGCTACACGACTTGCCTGCCGCCACTCGTGCGCGCCATCACCGGTCTGGCGTATTGCCCGCCGGGCGCGGGTTTTACGCGTTTGTCCGCACAAGACGGCTCGATTGCGCAAAGCCTCGCCTGTATGTCCCTCGATACACCCGCTGCGTGGGTACCTGGCATGAACGATCTGGCTTCTTGAGGCATTCATTACGGACAAACAAGTGCGCAAAAGCAGAAATCCAGCAGCTTTCGTGGCAAATGACATCTATGGATGCTCATATATTGGGCAGACTCCAGTGCGACGAAGCCGGGAGTGTCCGGCGTCGTGATTCGTGCAAACCTTCGTACCCGTAAGGGCGCGAAATTGCCGTTGCCATGTTGAAGATGTTAAACAGGACCATTTTCCGAAATGGGTCGGGAGCAATAGATGTTTGAAATGCGCAAGTTCTCCGGACAGATCAGCGAAGTTTCGTACCACGAAAGACGCAATCTTGCCGCGCGTGAGTCGAATCCGCGGGCCAACATCGTGAGGGCGCTTGTTCTGAACGGAACCACTCATGCGGAAAAGCTGCAGAACGCCGTGCACCGCCTGGTATTGCGTCACGAAGCATTGAGGACCCGATTCAGGAAAGATGCCAGCGGCAGCTATGTGCGTGAGGTTTCAACGACTGCAGACGTAGTTGTGGAGCATGTCGATTTCAGTGGCTTCAAGCTCGACGATGCTGTCGTCAAAACCTACCTCAAGGATCTGCTCGCCAAAGGATTCGGGCCGGAGGATTACCCGCTGGCAGGCGTCCATGTGCTGACGACGTCCACCAAACCACTATTCATTTTCATCGTCGCCGAAGTCATTGCAGACGCAGGCTCCTCCGCGCTATTGCTCAGGGAGCTAAGCTGTTCCTACCTGGATGAACTGGATGGCACACCGGTACAGTTGCCGCCGCTTCAATATCAATTGTCCGATTTCGTGGCGAGCCACAACGCCTGGATGCAGACGCCGGACTACCGGGCCAGTGTGCAAAGGCTTCGCGACAAGCTGCACAATCTGATCGAGACAGAGGGCGGTGTCGGGCAATTGATTTTTGCCCGCAAATCGAACAATGGTTACTCTTTCTCCGGGGATCTTTCCAGCAGATCCTGTGAAAAGGTGTTCCGGCTTGCAAATGCCATGCAAGTCAGCCCGCCAACGGTCCTGATTGTCGTCAGTGCAATATGCGTCGCGCGCATTCGCAGCATGTCCGGCATTTTCATCACGTCCTCATTTTCCAATCGGCATATTTCGACGCTGACAAACGTGGTCGGTCATCTTGCAACGACCGTACCCAATTTCGTCAGCCTTCGTGCTGATACGACCGGCTTGCCTGTCAAGAAAATGCACCGCGAGCTTTTTGCGTCAATGGCTCAATACGGCATGATTCCGATGCAGGAAATAAGTGATGAGGTCAAGAGACTGTATCCGGACCGCCCGGCAGGGACGACCATAAAGTTCGGCAAGATCGTCACCGACGTATCCGTCATAGACGAGTTCCTGCTGTTCGGAATGGACTCTGAAACCTACCCCTCGGATGGCGCGCGGGCCGAGCTCAACGAATTCAAGTTCGTGTTCAGGGTCTTGTCATCAGGAAAGATAAAGCTGCAGCTAAGAGGTCTGCAGGAAACGGATAACGACGTTGTCGCAGCGAATATCGTCGAGCACCTGCTTGAAGAAACGATTGAGTCGTTATGAAATTTCTCAGGTGTTGCGGCGGCCAATGTTCTACCAGAGATTCTTGCCATCGATGACGATGACAGGCGCCGCGGCCGCATCAAACTCATTGAACAGGCGCGCGTTGACGCTGATCCTGCGCGTACTGCCATCCCACTTTCCGTCGGATTCAAAGGCCGGACTATCGGAATAAGTGGCGCAGCCGCAGGTGGCACAGAAGTGATGCGCCACGAGTTTCGTATTCCAGCGATAGATCGCATCGCCGGATGTCTCTGTCATCGCAAACTGACCGGGCTGGTAATACGCGACCAGAGCGCCGCGCTTCGCACAGAAGGAACAGGTGCAGCGCGTCAGAGAGGCTGGCAACTCGCCTTCGATACTGAAGGCGGTATTGCCGCAGTGGCAGCTTCCCGTAATCGTCATGGTGTTTCTTCCGTCGTTCGTGTCAGGCGAAGAGCTTGGCCAGACCGTCGAGCACCATGGCCCAGTTCTTTTCATACTCGGCGCGGTGTGCAATGTCTGCAGGCGTAGGGCCGCCGACAAGATTGGCCTGACTCAATGTGACCTTTGTCTGCTTGCCGTCGGCCACAAGATCGAATGTCACGACGTGATAGTTCTCGGGCAAATCGGCTTGCCCCGACATCGCACTCCAGTGTGAAAAGCTCAGGCGCCGCGGCGGCTCGGCTGCGAGTACTTCACCCTTGTCTTCGTACGCCTTGCCCTTGTATTCCCCTTTCATGCGGATCGGGCTGCCAACGGCCCAGTCCGTCTCGACGTCGGCACCGAAGAAGAACTTCTTCAGCGTCGCGGGTGTGGTCAGTGCGGTCCACACTTCGGTTGCGGAGGCCTGGATCGTCTTCTCCGCCTCGGCGGTCAATTCACTCATGGCAACACTCCTTACAATGCATTGTCATGAGGATGCGCGTCGGCTGAACGCCAGGTCTGTTCGCTGGCGGACGAAGCAAGGAGGGGCGACTGGCGGGGCCTCCTGCGCCGGGCGTAGCGGCCATGAATTCCTTGAAGCCTGGGCGTTGGCCCAGCGCCGCATTGCCTGCGTCCTGCCGGAACGAGTTTTGCTGGCGAGCATCGCGACCACTTTGGGGCTAGGCTTCGTGCGTGCGGGCCACGCCCTTTGCTCGAACCCATAATTCCGAAAAGATATCGATGGAAAACAACAACTCAGTGGACCCGACGATCTTCAGGTTGATGACCGAGCAGACCAGGGACTATGCCTTGCTCGTTCTCGACCCGGAAGGACGGATAAGGACGTGGAACCTCGGAGCACAGCTCATCAAGGGCTACTACGCAGACGAGATAATCGGCAGCCATTTCTCGAAGTTCTACACAGCCGATGCCGTCGCCAGTGGCTGGCCCGAACATGAACTGAAGGTGGCTTCCGCCGAAGGGCGCTTCGAGGACGAAGGCTGGCGCGTGCGCAAGGACGGCTCACGCTTCTGGGCCAGCGTGGTCATCACTGCACTGCGTAGCGAATCCGGCGAGTTGCTGGGTTTCTCCAAGATCACCCGCGATCTCTCCGAGCGCAAGGCGTACGAAGAAACCTTGCGCCAGAGCGAAGAGCGCTTCAGGTTACTGGTCGGGGGTGTCGTCGACTACGCCATCTACATGCTGAACCGGGAGGGCATCGTCACCAGCTGGAATGCCGGCGCCGAACGCATCAAGGGCTACACCAGCGAAGAAATCATCGGCAAGCATTTCTCCCGCTTCTATCGGCCCGAAGACGTGGCTGCCGGCAAGCCCTGGAATGAACTGGCCCAGGCACGTCAGCACGGTCGTGCCGAAGACGAGGGCTGGCGCCTGAAGAAGAACGGCGAGCCATTCTGGGCACGCGTCGTCGTGACCCCCTTGTATGACACCGCCGGGCACCTGCGCGGCTTTGCCAAGGTCACGCAGGACCTGACCGAACGGCGCCATATGCAAGACCTCGAAAAAGCCGCGCAGAACATCCACGAATTCATCGCCACCCTGGCACACGAACTGAGGAACCCTCTCGCGCCCATCCGCTCGGCTGCACAGGTCATGGCAAAACTGCCGGTTGACGACCCGAGGCACGCGCAGATGCTTGCCATGGTCGATCGTCAAAGCCTGCATATGGCGCACATCATTGACGACCTGATCGACGTCACCCGCATCGGTCGCGGCATCCTCACCGTCAAAGACCTGCCCGTCGACATCAGCGAAGTCATCGGACGCTCTCTGGAGGCGACAATGCCACTGGCCGAGGCACGCCAGCACACTGTCGAAGTCGAATGGCCCGAGACCCCGTTGCGGATCAGAGGCGACCCCAACCGCCTCACGCAGCTGCTCACCAATCTGCTCAGCAACGCTGCGCGCTACACCCCCGAAGGCGGCAGGATTCGTGTCATCGCCAAAGCCGGCGTTGGAACTGAAGGCGACAGCGCAATCGTGCAAGTCCGCGACAACGGCAAGGGCATCGAGCCCGACATGATCGCGCGCATCTTCGATATGTTCGTGCAGGGCCGTGGCACACTCGAACGCACCGAACACGGTCTGGGTATTGGCCTCGCGCTCGCCCGCAAGATCGCCGTACTGCATGGCGGCACACTCGAAGCGCGCAGCGAAGGACCCGGCAAGGGCTCCGAATTCACGCTGCGCATTCCACTGGCATCACCGGGCATCACCGATACCACAGAGCCGTTGCAGGACGTCGTGCAACCAGCGTCGGCAAAAGCCAGACGGGTGCTCGTCGTGGATGACAACACCGACGCCGCAGAAAGCATGAGCATCCTGCTTCAGTCTCTGGGACACACCACCTGCGTCGTCAGCGACAGCGCACTGGTGCTCGACACGGCAATCCGTTTCCGCCCCGAAGTCGTACTGCTTGACATTGGCATGCCGGGAATTGATGGCTACGAAATAGCGCAACGTCTGCGTCAGCTCAAGATCGAGCGCCCCAGAATCGTCGCCCTGAGCGGCTGGGGTCAGGAGTCGGACCGCGTGAAATCCAGAGACGCGGGCTTCGACATGCACCTGCTCAAACCCGTAGAGCTCGATCAGCTGATGGCTGCCCTGGGCGACGGGCAGGCCGTGGTCTAGTCAGGGCGCGATGAATCGCGCCCCTACGTTGCAATGCCGTTCACTTAAGCATCGCGAATGACAAAACCTCGTCATCCCGGCGAAGGCCGGGATCCAGCTCCACGGGTAAGTACTGGATCCCGGCCTTCGCCGGGATGACGA
>Ga0075366_10001133_pt1 | contig 13146 bp, 13 predicted proteins | sample EndMethybrTD3031_FD_72351 | JGI IMG/M metagenome (GOLD analysis project Ga0075366, IMG submission 72351) | Populus endosphere microbial communities from Tennessee, USA - Endosphere MetaG P. TD hybrid TD303-1 | ecosystem: Host-associated > Plants > Roots > Endosphere | place: USA: Tennessee...
AGGTTTCCGGCCCCGGCCAGCAGCAGGCAACATTCGCGGATAAAGCTAATGCCATACTTTAAAAAATTCTTTTGGTTCTCGCGGCCCAGCTTCGCCAGCTGATCGGTAAACCCAATTACCTCGCTGCCTTTGTTGCCAAAACACATACGCAGCCATTTAATAAACAGCTGGTGATAATTGCTGCTATCCTGATTTATCATGCTTAGCGCTTCGGTCATGTTGCCATTACTCAGGTAGGCAATTTCTTCGGCAGCATGCTGGGTTTGGCCGTGTTGGTAGGTGAGGTAATCTTTAATATCGTTATATTCCAGCGCCGGTATTTTTATCAGTTGCGTGCGCGAAAGAATGGTGTTCAGTATCTGGTCCTGGTTTTGCGCTACTAATAAAAAAAGCGTATTTGGTTGCGGTTCTTCTATGATCTTCAGCAGCGAGTTACCTTCTTTATCCAAATATTCGGGCAGCCAAAGTATCAGTACTTTATAAATTGACTCGAATGGTTTCAGGCTCAGTTTTTTAATGATCTGGTGGCACTCGGCAATGTTAATGTTGGCCTGTTTATTCTCGGCCTCCAAATACCCGCGCCAGGTATCCAAACTCAGGTATGGATTAGCCAGCAAGGCTTCGCGCCATTGTTCAATAAAAGTAAGCGCGGTATCGTCTTTATGCTTAGCGAAGAACGGGTACGAAAAATGCAGATCGGGGTGTGCCAGTTTTTGATATTTGCGGCACGATGCGCATACTCCGCACGAATCGTCCGGCTGCCGGTCTTCGCAGGATACGTACTGCGCATAGGCCACAGCCAGCGGCAAATTACCCGAACCTTCGGGGCCTAAAAATAATTGCGCGTGGCTAACCCTGTTCTCATTAACCGAGGCAATTAGCCTTTGCTTTACAGCCGCTTGTCCAATTATTTCTTTAAACTGCATTGGTGCAAAATAGGGATTTTAGTTTTAAGTAATAAGTTTTGAGTAATGAGTTTTTTAAAAATTGATGAGTTTTAAGGGTTAAGTTTTGCGTAATCAGGTTTATTTTACAATTGGCTAACTTTTACGGGTACAAAAAATAACTTTGTACCGGCAAACTTATAGCTCACTACTTAAAACTCATAACTATAATGAGACTGATGGCCTTCGATTATGGTACCAAACGCATTGGCATAGCGGTGACCGACCCATTGCAAATTATTGCCACGGGCTTGGATACCATACACCCTAACGCCATTATTGAATACCTAAAAAAATATATGCAAACCGAGCAGGTAGAGCGCTTTATAGTTGGCGAGCCTAAGCAAATGGATAACACGCCGTCGCAATCGGCACAGCACGTAAAGGGTTTTGTTAATTTACTGAAAAAGCAGTTCCCGGATATTCCTATTTCAATGCTGGATGAACGCTTTACCTCTAAAATGGCTACGGCAGCCATACTGGCCAGCGGGCGCAATAAAAAAGACCGGCAGGATAAGGGATTGGTAGATACCGTATCGGCTACCATATTGCTGCAATCGTGGATGGAGACTTCCCACTGATTGTTAAAACAGATAACATTTTGCGCAATAGCGCTACAATCTCACCTAATCAATTGAGCAGATATGAGATTGCAGCGCTATTGCGCAATAATAAGGATTTATAAGAGCGTTATTCGGCCATGTTATGGTACACCGCCTGCACATCATCATCCTCTTCAAGTCGATCTATCAGTTTCATAATATCCACTACTTGTTCTTCGGTAACTTCATGGAATGATTGCGGTACGCGTTCCAATTTGGCCGAGCGTACTTCAATGCCAATTTCTTCCAGCGCCTTCTGCATTTTACCAAAATCTTCAAACGCGGTATGGATAACCGCTATATCGTTTCCAGCTTCATCAGCCTCCACAAAAAGATCTTCTAACCCAGCGTCTATTAGTTCAAACTCCAGTTCTTCCAGGTCACGGTCACCCGGTTCAAAGGTAAACACCGCTTTGCGGGTAAAAATAAAATCTAGCGATCCGGTTTTACCCAGCGCGCCGCCATATTTAGTAAAGTAGCTGCGCACGTTGGCTACCGTACGGTTAATATTATCGGTAGCGGTTTCTACCAAAACAGCCACACCATGCGGGGCATAACCCTCGTATACCAGCTCTTCGTAATCTTTCTCATCGCGACTGGTAGCACGTTTTATAGCGGCCTCCACACGGTCTTTAGGCATGTTAACGGCTTTGGCATTTTGTACCGCGGTACGCAGGCGCGAGTTGGTGTTCACGTCGCCACCGCCGGCTTTTACGGCCATTACAATTTCCTTACCCAAACGGGTGAACTGCACCGCCATTTTGGCCCAGCGCTTAAATTTTCTCTCTTTACGGAATTCGAATGCTCTTCCCATTTTTTCTTAGTTCATGGTTGATGGTTCACAGATCATGGACACATGCAACCGCAAAAATATAAATATTGTTCTTTATTTAGCTTAGTCTTTATGCCTTTGGCTTAAATTACATTTTTTAAATTCACCAGCATATCATCTACCATTTTGGGCAGGTCATATTCAAGTTTCCAATCCCAATCCATCCACGCCTGGCTGTCGTCAATAGATTTTGGCCAGCTATCGGCAATAGCCTGCCGCGGGTCGTTATCTGCATAGCTTATCTGGAAATCAGGCAGCCTTTGTTTTATCTCTTCAGCCAATTGTCTTGGTGTAAAACTAAGTCCTGCCAAATTATAGCTGCTGCGGATGCTCAATTTTTCAGCAGGGGCATCCATTAATGTTAACGTAGCACGGATAGCATCATCCATATACATCATTGGCAGGGCGGTATCGGCAGATAGGAAACTTTGGTACCGGCCATGTTTCAATGCCTCATGGAAAATATGCACCGCGTAATCTGTGGTGCCACCACCCGGGTTTGCCCGCCAGCCTATCAGGCCGGGATAGCGTAAACTGCGTACATCCAACCCGTGTTTGGCATGATAATATTCGCACCAGCGTTCGCCAGCCAGTTTACTGAACCCGTAAACCGTGTTTGGATCCATAACGCAATACTGTGGTGTATTATATTGTGGCGAATGCGGCCCGAAAACGGCGATACTGCTTGGCCAAAAAACTTTGGCAACTTTAAACTCAACGGCTAAATCCAGCACATGTATCAGGCCGGTCATGTTAAGGTCCCAGGCCATTTTAGGTTTTTGTTCGCCTACAGCTGATAATATAGCTGCTAACAAATAAACCTGTGTGGGCTGATGTTTATGGAATATGTGGTGCAGGTTATCCTTATCCAGCACGTTCACAAATTCAAAGGGCCCGCTGTTGCGGATAGCATAAGCCGGGTTATTAATGTCCGAGGCGATAACCTGCCCGGCGCCATGAATAGCCCTGAGGGCGGTAACCAATTCGGTGCCAATTTGCCCATTAGCACCTATCACCAATATCTTTTCGCTCATGCGTTTTACCTGGTTATATGAAACAAAGGTAAAAATTAGTCTGAAAGTCGGAAAGGCGTGAAACCCGGAAGTACGAAAGAAGCGTGTTAGTCATTAAAATGATACAGAAACACCACTTCGCCGGTGTAGGCCGGTTTCTTTTCGCCATCAATTTCCATAGTTACACCTATAGTGGCTTTGGTAATGCCTCTAAGATTTACAATGGCGTTTAGCTTAGCTATCAACCGCACCTGGCTATTAACTACTACGGCCTGTGCAAAACGGATATTCTCTATACTATAATTAATTTGCATTTTAAGGTTGCGCACATCGGCTATCTGGTTCCAAAAGTAAGGGAGCAACGATACCGTTAAATAACCATGTGCTATAGTAGCCTTAAAGGGGCTCTCGGTGGCGGCCCGTTCAGGATCAGTGTGTATCCATTGATGATCTATCGTAGCTTCGGCAAACTGACTGATCTGTTGCTGGGTAATGGTATGCCATGGCGATGTGCCCAGCACCTGGCCTAAATGGCCCTCAAACTCGGCGTAGTTATTTATGGTGATCATATATAGGTATAAGTAAAAGTTTTAGAATTGGTTTTGCAAAATAGGGAATTGGGCGTGGATTGTAAAATAGTGGGAACTTGCGTTTTTGAAATATTGGTTATTTTAACATTTCTTATTGATATTTCCCTCAATTATTTTAGTAAAAACTGTTGGACCTGGTAAGCCGCACAATTGTGCGATTTATTATGGGAATTCAATGCAACGATCAATAGCCTTTATTATCTTTAACTGAGGGCCTTTTCTAACTCGATTAATTCAACCCACCATAGTCAGAACAGATTAAAATTACAAATTTGCAGGAAACGCGAAATAAAAAGTAGTGCCCTGTCCTTCTACACTTTCCAGCCATATGCGGCCATTATTGGCCTTCACAAATTCTTTGATCAGCAACAAACCTAAACCGCTGCCTTTCTCGCCTTTGGTGCCGAAACTTACGTTGATGTTGGTTTTTTGAAATGCCTGCTGTTGTGCCTCACTGATACCGATACCAGTATCCTTTACGCCATATACCATTTCCTTATCGGTCAAACTAGATGTAACGTCTATCTGCCCGCCGGCAAAAGTGAACTTTATAGCATTTGATAACAGGTTCCTGATAATAAAGTCGAAATGATTTGGGTCTATAAAAACCCGGGCATCCGCAGGGGTATGATCGGTAATGGTGATATTTTTAACCGATGCCTGCTGTGATAACACACTGATATTTTTACTGATAACAGGTTTGGTAACCACTAATTCCTGCTGCACTTTAACGCCTTGCAACTGCGAACGGCCCCATTCAAACAAAGCGTTCAGCAATTCAAACGATGCCGAGGTTTGTACGCGCAATTCGGATATCATCCCGCGCAATTCTTCTTCGGTAAACTCTTCCGTTTCCATCATCGCAAATAACTGCGCCGCGCTGCCGGCCGGGCCTTTCAAATCGTGCCCAATGATGGAGAATAAGGTGTCTTTAATCTTGTTAGATGCTGTCAGTTCGGCGTTCAGTCTGTTTACTTTGCGTAAGTAAAACCACAGCAGTACCACTATTACCAATGCCGCGATCAGTATTACAAACCCCAGGTTCAGTTCGGCTTTTTCCTGTTTATTTACCTGCTGCAGTTGCCCCACTTTCTCGCGCGAGCTTTCCAGCGCGTAACTGCTATCCAGTTCGGCAATATCTTTAGTGGTGTCCGCGCCAAGCAAGCTATCCAGTAAACGATGGTGTTCTTCCAGCGCTTCCATGGCTTCCTTATAATCTTTTTGTTGTTGATATACTCCGGCAAGAGCCTGGTAAATATTGGCTTCTAACTGTGGCTGGTGCAGGCCGGCGACAATTTTTAGCGCTTGCTTCAGGTCGGTAAGGCTTTGGGCCGCGTTTTGCTTTTTCAGTATCCCTGCTATATTGATCAATGCCTGGGCTTCCTGTTCAGGTTTGTTAAATGTTTTAGCTTCTACTAATGCCTTTTTATAATAGGCTAAGGCACGGGCTTTTTCGCCTTCCTGTTCAAATACTTTGCCTTCTTCATCAAGCAGGGTAATTTGTGTATCCCGGTTAGATGGTGAATTACTATTACGCACACCCTCTTCTAAATAGCGTAACGCATTTTTACTATCACCTTTTTTAAGATATAAATGTCCTATACGCTCCAGTAGTATAAAATAGGCTTCGGGTTTTATAGCGCGGTGCTCGTATTGCACCAGCGCACGCAGGTAATAGGTTAGCGCTTTTTCAATTTCACCTTTTTGTTCGTAAACAGCCCCTAATCCGTGATAGGTTTCCAATATACCCGATGTATCATGCGTATCCTCGTAAAACTTCATGGCCCGGCCCATATCTTTTGTAGCTAATGAAATATTTGCCTGCATACCCTCTATTAACCCCAATTGATCGTAAGCTAAAGCGATGCCTTCTGGTTCTTTAATGGTACGGAATATAGATAAGGCCTCGTTGGTAAACCTACGGGCCAAATCACTGTGGTGGTGTAATTCGTTGATATTACCCAGTTCCAACAGTATCGATGCCTCGTTATGCCGGTCGTTGTGTTTTTGGGCCAGCCGCATGGCCTGGTTACAAAAATCAACTGCCGAATCGGGCTGCGTGGTGGCATAAACCTTACTAAGCTGAAGGCAGGTTTGTATCTTTTCGCTGTAGGTACCTTCTGCCAGTTTGGCGCGCAATTGGGTGGCGGGCTGTTGTGCCAAAACAGTTGCGGAAATAAAAAAGAACAGGACGTAAAAATGATATCGCATAGCAAAAATTAAGTAGGGCTTTTACGCTGAAAGGGGTAAAATTGTTCAGCTATGTAATACAATTTTACTTATTAAAAATCAATTAACACATTGCTGCCTATCAACTTTTAATATATATTATCTATTTAGCTTCAGCCAGTACTTCATCCGCCGGTTTTGACTTTTTAAACGAATACTTGGTCAGGTTCACCAGCAACACGCTAAATAATATTACAAACAGGCCTATTAATTGCAGGGTAGAAATATGTTCGTTACCAAAAAAAGTGCCCAATAACACGGCTATCACCGGGTTTACGTACGAGTGCGTACTTACCTGGGTAGCAGGCCTCACCGATAGTAGCCAAACATAAGCGCTAAAGCCAAATATCGATCCAAATACAATTAAATAGCCCACCGCTAACCACGCCTGTAAAGGTATTTGTGTGGGGTGGAATGTGCCGATCTCGTTGTGTATGGCGCCTGCAAAAATGTAAAGTATGCCAGCTATAACCATTTGCCAGGCTGTATTTAACCGCGCCGGTGCTGTGCTGCCACTTTTTTTAGATACCAGTGAACCCGTACACCAGCCAATAGGGCCAATAAGCAGTAACAGCAAGGCAATTAACTGCTGGTGACTAAAGGCGCCCTGTGATGATTTAAAAATGGCCTCGCCAAAAAGCAGGAATACCCCGCCAAAACCCAATATCAACCCGCTAATCGTCGACTTACTTTTTAGGTTCACTTTCCAGTTGTCTTTGTCCAGTGCTACAAACCAAATGGGGTTGGTTGAAACCATAATAGCCACCATGGCGCTTGGCAGGCTCTGTTCTGTCCATATAACAATACCCATACCTATAAACAACATCAGGAACCCGCTAATGCCCGAAGTGATGATATCCTTGCGCGACCATATTTTATCGCCTTTTATAGCACACCAGATCAGCATTAAAATACCGGCAGTAAGGAAACGGACAGCACCCATCAGCATTGGCGGGAAGCCATGTATAGCCACCTGTATAAAAAAATAGGTTGAGCCCCATACTACCCATACAATAGCAAAAGCAACAATAACAAGTACAGGTGAGGCCGCGGGCTGATTAGTTTTCATAGGCAAGCAATATAATTATTTGTAAGCCCGGCAATGTCAGCATTATTTAATGTTTATTATTTCGCGTCGTTCACCTCAAGCCAATGGCCGTCGGGGTCCTGGAAATATATTTGCTTCACACCATCTACACGGGCGGTGATGGTGCTTGCTGCCCCTGCAAAATTCTCGAATTTTATATGTTTAGCGTCCAGCGTTTTTACAAAAACCTCAACCGATGGTACACTGAAACACAGGTGTTCATTCTTCTCATAAACGCCACGAGTTTTGGCGCCTTGTATAATGTGCAGATGCGCGCCATTTCCCAAACTAAACCAGGTATGCCTGCCATCATGAAAAGGTTCGGGGGCAATTTCCAGGTTAAACAGATCGTGATAAAAGTTGGTAGCCTGCTTTAAATCGGCCACATATATAGCGATATGATTTAAAACCGCAACTGCTGGTTTGGTATTGGTTTGCGCCTTAACTTTTTGTAGCGGACTAATTAAAACTACGGCTAAAGCGAACAGGATAATGGTTTTCATTATAAAAGGTTTTTTTAAAGATGGGTAAAATTATTTGCATCAAAAAAGGCGCTTGGGTAACCCGAGCGCCTCAGTAATAAATAGTTAATAAATATTAGTAATAATATACATTGGTTTGCAACCCGGCCGATAGCTTGGTTTGGTCGGTAGCGCCAGCCAGGCCTTGCAACCACACGGTATAAACCGATCCGCTTTGCAACGAGGCTGTATTAATACTGGCCAGCACGGTTGATGTACCGGTTTGCCTTACTTCTAAGTTGTAAGTGGCGTTACCGTTAACCGGAACAAAATCTGAAGCACCTTTAAATGCCTTGTTTGAAACCAGCACGGCCCCGCCTTTTATAGCCAAATCGGCAGCTGGGGCGTTGGGGCTAAGGTTTACAAAACGGATAGTGGCCATACCTGTCGCCGGCTTAACAATGTTGTCTTTTAATATTACAATGTTTGGTGTTGTAATAACGTTTGCCAGGTAAACAGAATAATACTGATCGGCTTTTAATGTAACCGTATCCGATATTATTTTGATTTGAGTACCGGTGTTATAAAAAGCGGCTGTCCGTTTGCCGGTATAAGCACGGATATAATCCAGGCCATCGCCGTAAACAATAGGGGCTACGTTTGCACGGTTATTGTCCAGGTAAAAATCCTGTGCAAGCGAGTTGGGGGATGTATTAATAACTGTAACCAGGGCGTAAGGCACATTTATATTTGCGTCACTGTCATGGTTTTTTAAACACGATGAAAACATTGCGGCCAGCAAACATACCATCCCGATCATGCCTGCCCCCTTTAAAATTTGCTGAGGTTTTTTCATAAATTATGTATTGTAAGTTAAACTATATACAGCCATTACGTAGCAAAAAAGCATTTCGCTACTATTAGTTAAAAAAATTTTCTGTTTACTTGTTTTTCATTCGTCAAAAATCAGGTAAATATTTACAAGTTAGACTGTTACATGAAAAAAAGTTTAATTATCACCGCTCACCTGTTTTTGGCTATCGCGATAGCCCCATTCGGCCATCGCATTCATAATAGGGGTTAGCTCCTGGCCCGACTGGCTTAAATAGTAGGTAACAAACGGCGGCACTACCGGCTCGGCTTTGCGTATAACCAGGTTATCGGCCTGTAGCTGCTTTAAGTGCTGTATCAGCATCTTTTCGGTAATATCGGGTATGGCCCGTTTTATTTCGCTGTAACGTTTGGGACCGTTTATTAACTGATATAAAATGATGGGTTTCCAGTACCCGCCAATTTTATTCATTACGTACGATACAGGGCACAACAATGCGGTTACACCCTTATTAAAATTCCGTGTCGAGCTTTCTTTAACTTCCATTTGATACATACTTTAGGGTAAGTACTTGTAAATAAGTAAGTACAAATATACTTTTGTCAGCAACAAAAACAAATAAAAAATATGAAAATCACACTAACAGGTTCGGTAGGTAATATTAGTAAACCACTGGCCAAAAAACTAATTGCCGCAGGGCATCAGGTAACAATTATTAGCAGTAAGGCCGATAAAGTCGCGGACATTGAAGCCTTAGGCGCTAAAGCAGCCATAGGCCTGATAACCGATGTTGACTTCCTTATCAAAGCGTTTACCGGTGCCGACGCCATTTATACCATGGTGCCGCCAAACTTCGGCGTAAGCGATTATCGTAAATACATTGCCGAAACAGGCGAAATTTATGCGCAGGCTATTCAACGGTCGGGCGTTAAAAAAGTGGTTAACTTAAGTAGCATAGGCGCGCATTTAGATGGCGGCACCGGCCCCATTGCAGGCTTGCACGATGTAGAAAATATTTTCGCTAAACTTGATGGCGTAGCGGTGAAAAACCTGCGTGCGGGTTTCTTTTATGTTAATTTCCTGCACGATATCCCCATGATTAAAAATGCCGGGATTATGGGATCGAACTATGGCAGTGAGGCTAAACTGGTATTGGTGCACCCGGATGATATTGCCGATGCCGCCGCCGAAGAAATTCAGGGTTCTTTTACCGGTAAAAGTGTACGCTATGTAACCAGCGATGAACGCCATGTAAGCGAAGTGGTAAAAATATTAGGGACCGCCGTTAGCAAACCCGACTTAAAATGGGTAGAATTTACTGACGAGCAAGCACTGGACGGTATGCTGAAAGCGGGTTTCCCTGCACCTGTTGCCACGGTATATGTTGAAATGGGTACGTCTGTACGTAGCGGCACTATGATTGAACATTATCTTATCCATAAACCGGCTACACAAGGCAAAACCAAATTAGAAGAATTTGCCAAAGAATTTGCTGCTGCTTTTAACAGCTAAGATAAATTACCGACCAATAGCGAAGCCGCATTAATATATATTGATGCGGCTTTTGCAATTTATTTGCATTCGTGGTTAAACACAGGCAACCGCTTTTATAAATGGGGCGTAGTTATCGTATAGCCTATTAGGTGAAGGCTATTATATCAACATCTAACAAAACTATGCTATGAAAAAAATTATGTACCCGGTAATTGCCCTGCTGATCATCAGCACGTCGGCATTTGCCTTATTATTTGGCAACTGGAAAGTAAAAAGCGAGGAATCAATAGTTAAATTTTCAGGCGGGAAGATCCACGGAGTATTTGAAGGGCTAAAGGCCGATATTAACTTTGACAAGGCCCACCCCGAACAGGCTAAAATTTCAGCCACTATTGAGGTTGAAAATATCGCCACCGGATTTTTCATAAAAAACAGTCATGCTAAAGATGCATTGGGTGCCGAAAAATATCCCACTATACGTTTTGTATCTTCATCAGTAAAGAAAAGCGGAAGCGGCTATGAGGCCGATGGCAACCTGACCATGAAAGGTGTTACCAAGCCCGTTTCCATCCATTTTACTTTTGATGACAAGGGGAGCGAAGGGGTATTTAAAGGGGGCTTTAAAGTGAGCCCGAAAGAATACGGTATTGACCGCAGCGGCACACCCGACCAGGTTAATATCGAGTTGGTTGTCCCGGTAATCAAATCATAAACATTATGAGTGAGGGGCACAAGCCCTCAATGTCATTTCGAACGAGGTACGAGGAGGAATCTTCTACGAGCGACACATCAAAGCGTATAAGATTTCTCCCTTCGGTCAAGAGAATAGTTCTCCCTTCGGTTCGAAATGAATTATTTTTAGAGTCTGCGTTCCTATCGGAACATCTCATGCTATCGGTTTATGTTTCCACCCATCAATAGTTCCTACGGGAAACAAGCCAAACAGAAAAAGCCACTTCCTTTTTCAAGGAAAGTGGCTTTTTTATCTTTAATACGGCCCTTAAAAAAAGCGTATAATTAAACGCGTTTTGATTTGATACGAGCTGCTTTACCTGTTAATTCGCGCAGGTAGAACAATTTAGCACGACGTACTTTACCAACGTTGTTCACATCAATTTTATCGATGTTTGGAGAGTTGATAGGGAAAATACGCTCAACACCTACACCATTTGATACTTTACGTACGGTGAAAGTTTCGCTAACGCCAACGCTGTTACGTTGTATGCACACGCCCTGGTAAACCTGGATACGCTCCTTGTTACCTTCCCTGATCTTGTAGTGTACACTAACGGTATCACCAGCTTTAAACGCAGGAACCTTTTTTATTTCTACTGATTGTTCTTCAACAAATTTTACTAAATCCATGATTTTTAGCTCTTAAAAGCGATTTTTAGCCCGTAAAAATCGGACTGCAATATTAGCAATATTATTTTAAAATAAAAAGTCGATTTTAAAATTTTCCACAATTAATATTTCGTCCCATAAAATAATGGTTTTCGGCGATTGGTTTAAAGCCGGACGAAGCTAAACAGAACGCACAACGCTTTCACAGATCGCGTAAATGCGGCTTGCGCCACCTAATTATCTGCCAAACTAATTCGCCGCTTAGTAAAGCAGCCAGGGCGAACAAGGCCGGCTTCAAGGCCCCCGACATACTGGATAGCACGCCGCTTAACGCAACGCTATAAACCGTTATGGGCAGTATCAACAACACACACAACCAACGGGTGCTTAAGGGTATCCTGAACGGACGCGTACGGTCGGGTTCTTTAATACGCATTTTTATCAGCGAGAGGTATTCAAGAAACAAACCCGCGCCGTAAACCGTAACATCAATAATCAACAGGTCGCCAAAACTCCAGAAACACATCAGGCTAATAACTACCGAACAAACAATGATAGATACATAAGGCGTATTAAACCGGGGATGGAGAGTGTGCAGCCGCGCAGGTAAAAACTGGTCATCCGCCATTACTTTGGGCAGCCGCGATACCGAAAGCAAGTTTGCGGCATATAATCCCAGCGTACTGGCCAGCCCGGCTATAGCAATAATAGATCCCAGCCAGCGGCCGTTAATCAACACGCCTAAAGCAGGCAGGCCTTCATCGGCAAAGGTTTTATAGTCGATACCTGATAGCTGCGCAGTCATAATTACACCACAGTAAATAACCATTACCAAAATAAAGGCCAGAAATATCGATACAAAATAGGCGCGCTCAGGCTTTTCAACCTCTTCGGCATAAGTGGTTACGTTATCCCAGCCAAAGCAGTTCCACATTACCGTATAAATCCCCAACCCCAGCGATGAATAAGTAATACCTTTTAATGATGGGGACGGCAGCAAAAAACTGCCTGTATGGTGCTGCGCAAATACCGCGAAAAGAATAATAAACGGCAGCAGCACAATTACACTCAGTGCCAGTGCAACCCGGCCAACGGGGACAATCCCCCATATATTTAAAGCCGCGGATGCCCAAACAATAACCAGGCAAACTGGTATTTTGTAGGCCTCCACACCAGGAAAAAAGAATGCGGCGTATTGGATAAACAATACGGGGTAAATGGCAAGATCGGCAAAGGTGTATAACCAGGTCCACCAGCCTTCGTAAAAGCCCCAGCGTTTACCCAGCGCGTGTTTCACCCACTGATAGTAGCCGCCGGTAACAGGCATCATGCTATTTAATTCAAGCACAGTGAATATGGCGGGGATATCCCATAGTATAGGGGTGACTAACAATAGCAGCATGGCGCCATGCTGTTCCGCATAGCCCAATAAAGGTTCGAGCCCGTAAGGGCCACCGGATACAGTAAAGAAAATAACGGCGATAAGTTGAAGCGGCCGGATTTTGCGGTGTTTTTTTTCAGCAGGCATTTATAACTCGAAAATATAGCTTTTTTTAAATCATGGGCATTAATTGAACCATCTAATTAAATAAATACGCCTGCAGCGTGCTTCAACATAACAAATACCCTATCCGGTGCGTATAAACAACCTAATTAGATGTTATTGGCTAAGATTACAAAACATTTGCAGTTGGCGCTAAAATAAATACTACTAATTG
>Ga0075366_10001135_pt1 | contig 13140 bp, 13 predicted proteins | sample EndMethybrTD3031_FD_72351 | JGI IMG/M metagenome (GOLD analysis project Ga0075366, IMG submission 72351) | Populus endosphere microbial communities from Tennessee, USA - Endosphere MetaG P. TD hybrid TD303-1 | ecosystem: Host-associated > Plants > Roots > Endosphere | place: USA: Tennessee...
GACCTCCGTGACCCGACTCACCGCTGTCTACCCCGGTACCTTCGACCCGATGACGCTCGGGCATGAAGACTTGATGCGCCGCGCGAGCCGGCTGTTCGAGCGCCTGATCATCGCGGTCGCCGCGGGGCACCACAAACGGACGATGTTCACGATCGCCGAACGGCTCGACATCGCGACCGAGCTCGCGGCGAAGTATCCGAATGTCGAGGTCCAGGCGTTTCGCGGGCTGTTGCGAGACTTCGTCGTCGCGCATGGCGGCAAAGTCGTGGTGCGCGGGCTGCGCGCGGTCAGCGACTTCGAATACGAATTCCAGATGGCGGGCATGAACCGCCAGCTGATGCCGGAAGTCGAGACGGTCTTCATGACACCGAGCGACCAGTACCAGTTCGTCTCCGGCACCTTTGTGCGCGAGATTGCCACTCTGGGCGGTGATGTCTCGAAGTTCGTGTCACCCTTCGTCCTCAGCCGGCTGCACCAGCGCGTCAAGCCGGGCGACCCTTGAGACGACGAACCGACACGGTGCCGCGATGGCCCTGCTGATTACCGACGAATGCATCAACTGCGATGTCTGCGAGCCCGAGTGCCCGAACCAGGCGATCTCGATGGGCGCGGAGATCTACCAGATCGATCCGAACCGCTGCACCGAGTGCGTGGGGCATTTCGATGAGCCGCAGTGCGTGCAGGTCTGCCCGGTGAGCTGCATTCCGGTGGACCCTGCGAACGTCGAGAGCCGAGACTCGCTGTGGGCGAAGTACCAGCGCCTGCAACAGACCGTCGTACCGATCGCGGTGGCGAAGAACTCCGCCTGAGCCGCGCTACTTGCGGCTGCGCTTCTTCAGCGACGTCGGGTCGACGGCGGTGAAGTTGTCTTGCGCCGATCGCTTGGCGCCCTTTGAGCGTTTCTGGTGACGGCCGCGTTCGGCGCTCGATGCGGCAGCCTCAGGCGCCGGCGAGCGCGAATCGAAGCCGGTCGCAGCCGCAGGCTTCTGGGCCGCTTCCTGGGCGCGGCGTTCGCGCTCCATCTGTTCCCCTTGTTGGCGCTCCAGCGCAGCGATGCGGCGCGCTTCGGCGCGCTGTGCGGCGCTGCGCGGATCGGTCGCTTCGACAACCCGGCCCTCCGGGCATGGCACCTGCGAATACGTGCTGCCGCAGCGATACACCGGCTGGGCAGCCTGCGCGCCGAGCGCGGCCACGCCGAGGCCGATGGCGACGATCCAGTGCTTCATGCCTTGTCCTTGTCCTTGTCCTTTGGGGGCGAGTCCTTCCCGGGCGCGTCCTCCGCCGGCACCGGCTTGGGCCGTGGCGGCTTCGCGTGGATCTTCATCATCGCGTGCTCCATGTTCCCGGCAAGCAGCAGATCGAGGGCCTTGATCGATTGCTCGACGCTCTTGTCGATTGCTTCACGCTGTTCGGCGAGGGGTTTGCGCAACACGTAGTTGATGACCTCTGCCTTCACGCCCGGATGGCCGATCCCCAGGCGCAGACGCCAGAAGTCGGCGCTGCCGAGTTGGGCCTGGATGTCCTTCAGGCCGTTGTGCCCGGCATGGCTCCCGCCGAGCTTGATCTTCACCTGGCCCGGCAGCAGGTCGAGCTCGTCGTGCGCAACGAGAATTTCGTTCGGCGCGATCTTGAAGAATCGCGCCAGTGCTGCGACCGATTTGCCCGAGAGATTCATGAAGGTCATCGGCTCGAGCAGCCAGACCGGCCCTTCCGGGCGGTTCGCGCGTGCTGCCAGGCCGAAGTAGCTTCGCTCCGGCGACAGCGAAACCCGAAGCGTTCGTGCCGCTTCGTCGATGAACCAGAAGCCGGCGTTGTGCCGGGTGGCTTCGTATTCGGGGCCGGGGTTGCCGAGGCCGACAAGCAATCGAATCATGCGGCGGATTATCTAGGTGTCGAGCGCGCAGCAAAAAGCCCCACCGAGGTGGGGCCGTGAAGTGTGCAAGCACCCTCGGAGGAGTGCAGCGCAGGCTACTTCTTGTTCTGCTTCTCGCTCTTCTTGGCCTTTGTCGGTGCGGCGGCCGGAGTGGCAACCACCGGAGCGGCTGCGGCTTCTTCTTCGGCAACCTGCACCGAAGTCGAGGCGACTACCGGGTTCGGCTTGCCGTGCGTGACCACCTTGATGTCCTTGCCGAGCTTCAGATCCTTGACGGTCAGCGTCTGGCCCTTGGTCAGCTCGCCGAGATCGACGGTGATGTACTCGGGCAGCTGCGATGCCAGGCATTGAATCAGCAGCTCCGTGATCACGTGGTTCACCAGGCAACCCTCGGTCTTGACGGCCGGCGAGTTTTCCTCGTTGATGAAGTGCAGCGGCACTTTCTTGGTGATCTTGGTCGTGGCGTCGACGCGCTGGAAGTCGATGTGCAGCACGATCGGACGGAACGGGTGCATCTGGTAGTCACGCAGCAGCACCTGCTCGCTCTTGCCTGCCAGTTCCATCTCGAGGATGGTCGAGTGGAACGCTTCCTTCTTCAGCGCGAAGAAGAGGGCGTTGTGATCGAGCTCGATCATGGCCGGCGTGCCCGCGCCATACACGATGCCCGGAACCTTTTGCGCATTGCGCAGGCGGCGGCTCGCTCCGGTCCCCTGCAGCGTGCGCTCGTAAGCGACGAATTTCATAAACACTCCAATGTGTGAAGGCCCGCGACCAGGCTCTTCGATAAGCGGGGGCGTTGTGCGCCCCCTGACGACGCAATCCCCGAACGGGACCGCGCTCGTTTCCTAGAAGTTCGCGTTCTGCTCCGCGAACAAAGACGTGACCGACTCGCCGTCGGAAATCCGACGGATCGTTTCGGCAAACAGGAATGCCACCGACAGCTGGCGCACCTTCTTCGATTTCTTGCCGTCCTCGTTGAGCGGGACGGTGTTGGTGATCACGACCTCGTCCAGCTGCGAGCCGCGAATGCGCTCGATCGCCGGGCCCGAGAACACCGCGTGCGTGCAATATGCGTAGACGCTCTTTGCGCCACGTTCCTTTAGCACCTCGGCCGCCTTCACGAGGGTGCCGGCGGTGTCGATCATGTCGTCCATGATCACGCAGTTGCGGCCGTCGATGTCGCCGATCACGTGCATCACTTCCGAGACGTTGGCCTTCGGACGGCGCTTGTCGATGATCGCCAGCTCGCAGCCGAGCTGCTTGGCAAGCGCCCGGGCGCGCACCACGCCGCCCACGTCAGGCGAGACCACCACGAGGTCGTTGTAGCGCTTGGACTGCAGGTCGGCCAGCAGCACCGGTGATGCGTAGATGTTGTCGACCGGGATGTTGAAGAACCCCTGGATCTGGTCGGCGTGCAGGTCCATGGTCAGCAGGCGTTCGACACCGACCGCCTCCAGCATGTTGGCGACCACTTTCGCGCTGATCGGCACGCGCGTTGAGCGTGGGCGGCGATCTTGGCGCGCATAACCGAAGTAGGGGATGACCGCGGTGACACGCCGGGCCGACGCACGCTTGAGCGCGTCGACCATGATGCACAGCTCCATCAGGTTTTCGTTCGTCGGCGCGCAGGTTGGCTGGACGACGAAGATGTCGCGCGCCCGAACGTTTTGGTGGATCTCGACGTCGACTTCGCCGTCGGAAAAGCGCCCGACCTTGGCCTTGCCGAGCTCGACGCCCAGGTTCGAGGCGATCTCCTGCGAAAGCGCAGGGTTCGCATTCCCGGTGAACAGCACGGTGTTGAAAAGCACAACGCCCTCCGTCGAGGCCTTGGTGAAATCGACTTCAGCCCCCGACAGGCGCTGTGTAGCGCACCGGGAAACAACAGATTTGGCAGGGGAGGAAGGATTCGAACCTTCGCATGTCGGAATCAAAATCCGATGCCTTAACCAACTTGGCGACTCCCCTACACAGGACCAAAGCCTTCGGCTCCAGCCCGCAACCTCCTCAGTCTGCCGCCCATCCCGCAAGCGGGTGCTGCTGCAGACTGCGGCACATTCGTGCGACCCAACCGGGCGGCAGATTCTCCGGAATCTGCGCCTCGGGCCGCTCGAGCATGCCCGCTCCGGCAAACACCGCACTGCCCGAACCGCTCATCCGGCTGTTGCCGAAGCGCTCGTTCAGCACGCTCGCCGCCTGGGCCACCTCGGGGCAAACTGCCTCGGCAGGGGGCTGCAAGTCGTTTCGCCCGTACTGCACATACTGCAATGCCCCGGGCGCACGAGTGCGAGTGTCTGCAAGAAAGCCTTCAAGTATAACAGCTTCGGTGTTGCGCACGAGTAGCGGACTGCTGAAGATCGCTCGTGTTTCGATGCTCTGTGGTGGCTTCACGATCGCCAGCCACTGGCTGGGTATCGCTACGGGCGTCAGCCGCTCGCCAATGCCTTCGACGAACGCGTTGTGTCCCCCGACGAAGAAGGGCACGTCAGCCCCTAGCCCCAGTGCGATGTCGGCGAGCTTCGCCCGCGGCCAGTTCAGGCTCCACAGGCGGTTCAACGCCAGCAGGGTCGACGCTGCATCGGAACTGCCGCCGCCCATTCCTGCACCGGCCGGCACCTTCTTGTCGATCGAGATGTCGACACCCAGCGATGTGCCGCTCAGCCGCTGCAGCGCGCTGGCGGCGCGCAAGCACAGGTCGTCTGCGGGCAGCGCGCTGCCGAGGTCGCGACGCGCCAGGACCGCGTCGTCCCGGCGCTCGAAGTGGAGCGTGTCGCACCAGTCGATCAGCACGAACAGCGATTGCAGCAGGTGGTAGCCGTCGGCGCGCCGACCGACCACGTGCAGGAAGAAGTTCAGCTTCGCCGGAGCGGCGACGTCATAGAGGGCGCGAAGTGCCATCGGCGTCTCGGCCCCACCCTACTGCGAGGTGTCGAGCTTGGCCCGGACCGTCACGACCGGCGCGCGTGGGCGTGATGCGGCGACTGTCGCCTGGTCGAAACGGGCGAGGTCGACCACCCAGCCGAGCTGCTCGAAGCCCGTGCCGGCCGGCGCGGCGAGCGGTCGGCTCCCGGCGCCGGGCCATGGGCGGCCCCGAAGCCAGTCGAACAACGCGGCCAGCGGGAGACTCTCGCCGAGCACCTCCCGGGTGAGTCCGTCCAGATCGTCGAAGTGCCGCTCGCCCTGCGGGGTCGCGAGGACGACCTGCCCAGGCGCCCAGCGCGCCTGCGCCAGCATGCTGCCAAGAGGCGTCGAGAGATTAAGCCGGCCGACCCGAGCGTCGCCTTGCAGTTCGAAGACGGCGCTCACCGAGCGCGCCGCGGTTTCCGGCGTCGCGGCGACGTTCACCGCCAGCCGCCCCGACAAGGTATCGCCGGACGGCGCAACGTTGGGCGGAGCGACACTCGCGCACGCCGCGAGCAGCAGCGCCGCCAGGACCGCTGCCGTGCGAGCCGCGAGGGTCACAAGTCGACTCGCAGCCGGGCGAGCGTCTCGCGCAGCACGTCGTTGGCGGCATCGCGCCCGCGCGCTTCGCGCCAGATGCGCTTGGCTTCTTCCAGCTGGCCGCTGACCCACAGCACCTCGCCCAGATGGGCGGCGATTTCGGCATCGGGCTGCGATCGATAGGCGTCGCGCAGCAGGCGAACTGCCTCGTCATGGTTGCCGAGGCGATATTCGACCCAGCCGAGGCTGTCGGTGATCGACGGTTCGCCCGGGCTCAGCTCGAGTGCCTTCTTGATCAGGGTGCGCGCCTCGGGCAGCCGCACATTGCGCTCCGCGAGGGAATAGCCGAGCGCGTTGTAGGCGTGCTGATGATCCGGCTTGAGCTCGATCACCTTGCGCAGCAGCCGCTCCATGTCGTCCAGCTTGTTGAGCTTCTCGTACATCATCGACTGCTCGTACAGCAGGTCGACGTCGTTCGGGTACTTCTGGTTGCCCTGAGCCAGAACCTTGGCAGCCTCGTTCCATTGCTTCGCGTCGCGCATGACCTGTGCTTCGGCCATCAGCTTCGCTCGCGCGTCGGCCGGCGTGCGCTCGGGTGCCCGGCGGATCAGGTCTCGCGCCTGCGCCAGCTTGCCCTCGCGGGCGAGCAGCGACGCGCGCCGTGCCTGCACCTCGAGCACGCGCTGCGGGCTGTCGATCTTCGCGAGCCAGGCCTCTGCGCCGCGCATGTCGCCCTGCTGTTCCGCCGCTTGCGACAGCAGCAGCCAGCCGCGCGAGAGTGCGTCTTCCTGGGTCTGCGGGGCGTCATCGTCGTCGTCGCCCTCCGCCGCAGCAGGCCGCGTGGCCGGGCCCTGGGCCTGCACGAGCGCGACGTACTTCTGCAGCGCAACCGTGGCCGGCGCCGGTTCGCGCAGTTGCAGGTGCAGGGCGCCCAGGGTCAGCCAGGCCTGCGCCATGTCGGGCGCGTTTCGGGTCAATGTTTCGAGCTGCGGTGCGGCATCGGCAAAGCGCTGCGCGTTCAGCAGGGAGCGAACGTAGAGCAGGCGCACCGCATTGCTGTCGGGCTTGGCCCGCAGGTGTTCGAGGACGATGGTCTCGGCCGCCTTGTCGCTGGCCGGGAACTCGAGTGCCAGCGCCGCCGGCGCTTCACCGGTCGGGTCGAGCTGGTGGGCGCGTTGGGCCTGCGCCAGCGCCTTCGTGGCGTCACCGGCCGCGAGCCACGCGCGACCGATCGCGACGCGAGCCGGCACCTGGGTCGCCGCAGCGTCCACCGAGCCCTGCAGCGCCTGTTCGATCAGCGTTGCCGTTGCGGCGCGGTCGGGCGCGCGTGCATAGGAGCGCGGCAGCGACGTGATCAGCGCAACGCGTTGCGGCGCCGGCGTCATGCGAAGCAGCGCCTGCAGCGGCTCCAGCGTTTCGCCGATGCGGTTCAGCGCGATCAGCAGTTGGATCTGATAGCGCAAGGCTTCGAGAGATTGCGGCAGTGTCTGGCGCCAGGCGCGAACCGCCTGCAGCGCCTGCTCGCCCGCACGTGCCTGCACGGCGATGTCGGTCGCGCGGCGGAACAGCTGGTCATCGGGACTGCGCCGTGCCGCGTCGAGAATGATCTGGTAGGCCTCGCCGGGCTCGCCTTCGCGCTGCTGAATCTCGCCGATCAGCAACTGGTAGAAGAGCTGACGGTCGAGGTTGGAGTTCTCGATCGGCTGTTTTTTGTCGGATTTCGCACCATCAGCGTCAGGTGTCGACGCGGGCGCGCCGGCCGGCGCTTGCTGGGCCAGCGCTGCAGGGGCTAACGCCAACGACGCCAGCAGCGCAGCCAGGGCACGCAGGCGGCCGGGTCGGGTCTTGAGGGCTGGCATCGCAATACTCCGGAGGCAGGCTTCGATTCTAGGACTCAGGGTGGGAGTTGATGAGGCGTCGATAATTCCCATCCATGCCAGAGTTGCCGGAAGTCGAGGTCACGCGACAGAGCTTTGCGACGCGCATCCGAGGCGCGCGCGTGGACGCGGTACGCCTCGGCAAACCGCTGCGCTGGCCGCTGGGCTGCGACCCCGATTCGCTGGTGTCGCAGTCGGTTGGCGAGGTCACGCGACGCGGTAAATATTTGTGGCTGGCGCTCGAGCGTGGCGGATTGCTGATGCATCTCGGAATGTCGGGCTCGCTGGCGTTCAGCACGGCGACCGGCCTGCCCGGGCCGCACGATCATTTCGATCTCGTCACGACTCACGGCACCTTGCGGCTTACCGACCCGCGCCGCTTCGGGGCGGTCGTCTGGTCGAGCGCACAGGACGCCGGCACCGCCGCCAAGCTGTTGGCCGGCCTAGGCCTCGAGCCTTTCGATCCGGCGTTCGATGGTGCCCACCTGCACGCCGCCCTGCGCGGGCGCCGAGTCGCGATCAAGCAGGCGTTGCTGGGAGGCGAGATCGTCGTCGGCGCCGGCAACATCTACGCCTGTGAAGCGCTGTTCGAGGCGCGCATCGACCCGCGCACCCGCAGCGATCGGCTGAGCCGCGCCAGATGCGACCGGCTGGCCGAAGCCGTGCGGCAAACGCTCGCTCGTGCTCTCGAACTCGGCGGCTCGACCCTGCGTGATTTTCGCGATGCGCACGGCATGGCTGGCGAATTCCAGCTGCAGGCACGGGTCTACGGCCGCGAAGGCGAGCCCTGCGTGCGCGGCGACGGCATCGTGCGCCGCATCGTGCAGGGCCAGAGAGCGACGTTTTTTTGCCCCGGCTGCCAGCGTCGCTGAGCGCGCGACAGTGGCGTCAGCAGTACGTCACACTCGGGTCGTGAGCAGATGTTTCGAGAGGTCACCGCGCAAGACCATGCGATACCATGCGCCGGATTCGATCCCCGCGCCCCGGCGCCAGCCCTCCACCCCGACATGACGACCTCGTTCGCCACCAGTCTCGATGCCTTGACAGGCTGGCGAACCGTGCTCGGACAGCGGCTCGGAGAAACCTCTCGTTTCCTCGACGATCATGACCTGGTCGACACCGCGGCCGCTGCGCAGGTCGCGGCGCTGCGCGACCGCCTCGCGAACGACAAGCTCGTGCTCGCCTTCGTCGCCGAGTTCTCGCGCGGCAAGTCGGAGCTGATCAATGCGATCTTCTTTGCCGATACCGGTCGGCGGGTCCTGCCGGCAACGCCTGGGCGCACGACGATGTGTCCGGTCGAGCTGGCCTGGGACGCCGAAGAGCCCGCCTCGCTGATGCTGCTGCCGATCGAGACCCGCAACGAGGGCCTCTCGCTCGGCGAACTGCGTGGCCAACGGCGCACCTGGAAGATCGTGCCGCTGGAGCTCGGTGACCCCGACCAGCTGGCGCAGTCGCTGCAGGAAGTGACGCGCACCGACTGGGTCTCGCAAGACCGGGCGCGTGCGCTCGGGTTCTGGGACGATGCGCGTCCGGACGACAACCCGCCCGTCGATGCAAACGGCCGCGTCGAGGTGCCGGCCTGGCGCCATGCGCTGATCAACTATCCGCACCCGCTGCTCAAGCAGGGCCTGGTCGTGCTCGACACGCCTGGACTGAACGCGATCGGCGCGGAGCCGGAGCTCACGCTGAGCCTGTTGCCGACAGCGCACGCCACCGTCTTCATCCTCGGCGCCGACACCGGCGTCACGAAGTCCGACCTCGAGATCTGGCGCGACCATCTCGGCCCGCACGCGCCGACCCGATTCGTCGTGCTGAACAAGATCGACGCCCTGATCGATCCCCTGGCCACCCGCGAGCAGGTCGACGCGCAGATCGAAAGCCAGCGTCGCGAGACCGCGCGTACGCTCGGCGTCGATGTGCGGCGCGTGTTCCCGCTGTCCGCGCGGCAAGCCCTCGCGGCGCGCGTGGTCGACGACCCGGTCACGCTGGAGGCGAGCCGTCTTCCCGAGCTCGAAGTCGCACTCGGCACGCAACTGCTGCCGCAGCGCCGCAAGGTGCTCGAAGACGTCGTGCTCGACGGCGCCCAGCAGATCGAGAACCACGTGGCGCGCCGGCTCGGCGACCACCGCCGCCAGCTCGCCGAGCAGATGCTCGAACTGCGTGGCCTGCGCGGCAAGAGCGGCGCCAAGCTGCGCCTGATGCTGCAGCGGGTCGAAACCGAAGCGGGCGAATTCGAGCAATGCACGGTGAAGCTGCAGGCGCTGCGCGTCGTCCACAGCCGGATGCTGAAAGACACGCTGGTCGGCCTGTCGTCTGACCGGCTGCGCGAGGAAGTGAGCGCGATGCAGGCCGCGATGAGCGCCTCGCTGCTCAATCTCGGCGCGAAGAAGGCGTTCATCGCGCTGTGCGAACGGCTGCGCGGCCTGCTCGCGGCGGCGCGAGGCCGCAGCAGCGAGATGCGCGACATGCTCGGCGCCTCGTTCACGAAGCTCAACGCCGAGTTCGGCTTCAGCCTCGCACTGACGAAGGTGCCCGACCTCGAGCGCTTCACCAACGAGCTCGACCTCATCGAGCGCAGCTACGTGCAGTATCTCGGGTTGACTCAGGCACTGCGCCTGTCGCAGCCGAAGTTCATGGAGCAGTTCCGCCGCATGCTCGTCTCGAAGCTGCGGGTCGTCTTCGAGAACGCGACCGGCGAGCTCGAGATGTGGAACAAGTCGACCTCCGCGCAGATCGATTCGCAGCTGCGCGAGCGGCGGCGCAACTTCCGGCGTCGACGCGAGTCGCTCGAGCGTGTGCAGAACGCGGCGAGCGACCTGGAGCTTCGAATCGCCGAGCTCGAAGAGCAGGACAGGCGGCTGCAGAATTTTCTCTCGCGCGCCAGGCAACTGCTCGAAGGCCTGCGCGAGCAGGCATGCGCCGGGCCGCAGACAGTCACCGACTTGATGACACTCACCGTTCCCCTGAACGACGACACCGCGGTTCCTCTGCGCCGTGCGCAGGGCTGAGCGGAAAGCACCTGCCGGCGCCGAGTTCTCGACCCGGTTGATCCAGTGGCAACGCAGCCACGGCAGACACGCGCTGCCCTGGCAGAACACCCGCGACCCTTACCGCGTGTGGCTTTCCGAGATCATGTTGCAGCAGACCCAGGTCGCCACGGTGCTCGGTTACTACGAGCGGTTCCTGCAGCGCTTTCCGGATGTGGCCACGCTCGCCGCCGCGCCGCTGGACGACGTTCTCGCGCTCTGGAGCGGCCTCGGCTACTACAGCCGTGCGCGCAATCTGCACCGCTGTGCGCGCGAGGTGGTTCAGCTCCCCGACGGCGCGTTTCCGCGCAGCAGCGAAGAGCTTGCGCGGCTGCCCGGCATCGGGCGCTCGACCGCCGCCGCGATCGCGGCGTTCTGTTTCGGCGAGCGCGTCGCGATCCTCGACGGCAACGTCAAGCGTGTGCTGACCCGAGTGCTCGCCTTCGACGGCGACCTCGCACAAGGCGCCAACGAGCGTGCGCTTTGGGCGCAGGCAAGCGAGCTCCTTCCAGAAGGCGACGGCATCGAGGCGTATACGCAGGGGCTGATGGATCTCGGCGCGACGCTCTGCCTGGCGCGCGAGCCGTCTTGCCTGTTGTGCCCCGTGCAGCCGCTTTGCATTGCGGCTGGTACGCAGACGCAGTCGCGCTACCCGGTCAAGAGCCGCAAGCTCAAGCGCAGTGCGCGCGAGCACGTGTGGCTCTGGTTGCGTTGGCGTGATCGGATCTGGCTCGTGCAGCGGCCGCAGAGCGGCGTGTGGGCCGGCCTGTGGAGCCTGCCGGAGCTCGGGTCGACCGAAAGCCTGGTGGCGGCGAGCGCGTCATGGCCCGGCAAGGGCGAGGCGTTGCCGAGTTTCAAGCACGTGTTGACGCATCTCGACTGGACGCTGCATCCGCGCCGCTGGACGTTCCCGCCGCACACCGCCCCGAAGGCGATCGACGCGATCGTGTCTGCATGGCCTGCCGGCCGCTGGTTCGACATCGACGAAGCGCTCACCGCGGGCCTGCCGGCGCCGCTGCGCAAGCTGCTCGTCGCGAACGCCGCTACTTGACGACGCCCTTGCTGCGCAGGAAGTCGTCGACGAGCTGCAGCCGCACCATCGGATCGGTCAGCTCCATCAGCTTCTGCTTCGCGGCCTGAGGGATCGGCAGGATCTCGCACCAGCGGTTGCCGACCCACGCCGCGTCGTCGAAGCGGTAGGGCTCGAGGAACGGCGGCGCGTTCGAGCTCTTCAGCGCAGCGATCGCGCTGGCGAGCCCGCGCACCGTCTCGAGCAAGCCGGCGCTCGGCGCAAGAGCCTCGTCGTCCGGCCACGACGTGGTCTCGGCAACCCACAGGCCGTCGTCCCTCTGCGTCGGCGCGCTCAGCGCGAAGCGCTGCGTGCCGCGGCAGCGCACCTGCAGGACGTTGGGCTGCTCGCTGTCCACGTCGATCAGCTCGGCAAGCGTGCCGATCGTCTCGAACTCGACCTTGCTTTTCGACTTGCCCGCTTCCGAGCCGCTGCGCAGCGCAACCACGCCGAACGGCCGGCGCTCGCGCAGGCACTCGGTCATCAGATCGAGATAGCGCGCCTCGAACACCTTCAGTCGCAGCAATCCGCCGGGAAACAGCACAGCCTGCAGCGGGAAAAGCGGTGTCATGTCTGCCCCTCGTCCGGCGCTGCTTGAATCTCAGTCGCGTGCATCGAGTTCACGGTGACGGATCAGCGTGGCCGCGCGCCCGCGAAAGTGCTGCGCGAGCGTTTCCGCGAAATACACCGAGCGGTGCTGCCCGCCAGTGCAGCCGATCGCGACGGTCAGGTAGCTGCGCTGGTCGTCTTCGAACGAGGGCAACCAGCGCGCGAGGAAGGCCGCGATCTGCTCCAGCATCTCGTTGACCTCGGGCTGCGCGCGAAGGTACTCGGCGACCGGCGCGTCGCGTCCGGTCAACGGACGCAGTTCGCGAACGTAGTGCGGGTTCGGCAGCACGCGCACGTCGAACACATAGTCGGCGTCCAGCGGCACGCCATGCTTGAACGCAAAGCTCTCGAACACGAGTGTCAGACGATTGCGCCCCGCGCTCACAAGGTCGCGCACCCAGACACGCAGTTGCGCGGGGCGAAGCTGGCTGGTGTCGAGCACGGTCGAGACTTCGCGCAGTTCGGCCAGCAGCTCCCGCTCGAGTTCGATCGCGTCGATCAGCGCGCGCCGGCTGTCGGGTTCGCTGTCTTCCTTGCGGCGGCCTTGTGGGCGCTTGGCGAGCGGCCGCTCGTCGGTCAGCGGATGCAGACGGCGAGTTTCTGAAAAGCGGCGCACCAGCGCATCGGTGCTTGCGTCAAGGAACACGACCTGGATCGCGACGCCTTCATCACGCAGCTGTTGCAGCAGCGGCAACAGATGCGGCAGCGACTGCGCGCTGCGCACGTCGACGGCGATCGCAACGCGCCGGTCCAGCCGCGCCCGTTCGAGCTTCAGGAAGTCGCGAAGCAGCTCCGGCGGCAGGTTGTCGACGCAATAGAAGCCCGCATCCTCGAGCGCATGCAGCGCGACCGACTTGCCTGAACCCGAGGTACCGCTCACGACGACGACTTCGGCCATCGTGGCCTTGGGATCGCCGATGTTCATGATCGCTTGTTCATGATCGTTTGCGCCCACGCGCCGGGGCAGGGGCCGTGGTTGGCGTCGAGCCCACCGAGAGCATCTCCTGCGCATGCGCAAGACTGGTGTTCGACAAGCGCTCGCCGCCGAGCATGCGCGCAATTTCGGCAACCCGCACTTCGCCAGTCACGCTGTGCACGCTGCTGAAGGTGCTGCCGTCTTGCGCTTGCTTGGAGACGACGAAATGGTGGTCGGCACAGGCCGCCACCTGCGGGAGGTGCGTCACCGCAAGCACTTGTCGATCACGCCCGAGCTGCTTCATCAAGCGGCCGACCGTCTCGGCCACCGCG
>Ga0075366_10001136_pt1 | contig 13139 bp, 6 predicted proteins | sample EndMethybrTD3031_FD_72351 | JGI IMG/M metagenome (GOLD analysis project Ga0075366, IMG submission 72351) | Populus endosphere microbial communities from Tennessee, USA - Endosphere MetaG P. TD hybrid TD303-1 | ecosystem: Host-associated > Plants > Roots > Endosphere | place: USA: Tennessee...
GGCGTGTGGTGCGGCGGCGTGCCCCACTTCGGCGAATGGCGGATCGACCAGCCGCTCGACGGCACGTCCCACGGGCCCGGTGCGATGGCCGTCGTCTCGCCGCCGCACCACACGCCCACCGAGCTGTTCCTCGACAACGAGTACCCCATCGCGCCGGACTCGCTGCTCGTGATCGAACGGCCGGACACCGCGCCCCTCGTGATCGCGCCGGCCGGCGTGCAGTCGCGGTCGATGGTCGGCTACGGCCTCAGCGGCAAGTCGATGCGGCTGACGCTGCCCGAGAAGCAGCCGTGGCTCGACGATCGCGACGGGTTCGAGACCGTGCGCGGCACGCGCGTGCTCGCGGGCAGCGAGCCGCTCGAGCTCGCCGAGGTCCCGATCACCACCGCGATCGGCGGGGGAGAGGTCGAGCTCGATCGGCTCTACGAGGATCTCGAGCCCGGACGCTGGCTGATCCTGACGGGCGAGCGCAGCGATCTGATCGGCCCGGACCAGCAGCCCGTGCGCGGCGTCAAGGCCGGCGAGCTGCTGATGCTGGCCGCGGTGGCGCAGCGGCGCCGCCGCACCCCGGCCGGCGTCGACCTCGCCGAGGATGCCAACCACACCTTCATCACGTTCGCGCGGGAGCTCGCCTACGAGTACGTGCCCGGTTCGGTCGAGATCTTCGGCAACGTGGTCCGCGCGACGCACGGCGAGACGGTCCATGAGGTGCTGGGCAGCGGCGACGCGGCGTCCCCGCTGCAGCGCTTCACGCTCAAGCGGCCGCCGCTGACGTGGGTGTCGGCACCGACGGTCTCCGGTGTCGCCAGCACCCTCGAGGTGCGCGTCAACGGCGTCGCGTGGCACGAAGTCGCGAGCATCGGCCCGCTCACCCCGGCCGACCGCGCCTTCGTCACCAGCACCGACGAGCAGGGGCGGACGTCGGCGATCTTCGGCAACGGCGAGCGTGGCTCCCGCGTGCCGACGGGGGTCGAGAACGTCGTCGCGACCTACCGCACCGGGATCGGCCAGGGCGGCAACGTCGGCGCGAAGCAGATCAGCCTGCTGACGTCGCGCCCGCCCGGCGTCAAGGACGTCGTCAATCCGCTGCGGGCGTCCGGCGGCGCGGACGCCGAGGATCGCGACGACGCGCGGGCCAACGTGCCGCTGGCGGTCCGCTCGCTCGACCGGCTGGTCTCCACCCGCGACTACGCCGACTTCGCCCGCACCTTCGCCGGCATCGCCAAGGCGGCCGCGGTCCGGCTCTCGGACGGCCGCCGCCAGGTGGTGCACGTCACGGTCGCCGGCGCCGCCGACGCGCCGATCGAGCCGACCTCCGATCTGTTCCGCAACCTGCTCCTGTCGCTGCGGCAATTCGGCGAAGCGCACGCGCCGGTCACGCTGGCCCTGCGCGATCGACTCGCGCTGGTCATCAGCGCCAACGTCCGCGTGGCGCCCGACTACGCCTGGGAGCTCGTCGAGCCGCGGATCCGGGCGGCCCTGCTCCGCGACTACGGCTTCGCGCGCATCCGCCTGGGACGGGATCTCGTGCTGGCCGGCGCGATCGCCGCCATCCAGGGCATCGCCGGCGTCGACTACGTCGACGTCGACGTCTTCGATACCGTCACCGAGACGCAGCTGCTGGCTCAGTTCGGGACGTCGTCCGCCGCGACGCTGGTCCGGCGCGAACGGCTGGCGGTCGCCGAGGCGCGCCTCGAACGCGGCGTCGTCCGACCGGCCCAGATCGCGTATCTCACGACGGAGGTGCCGGACACCCTGATCTTGAAGGAGATCACCTCATGAGCCGCCCGCCCGACCGACTCTACGAGCTGCTCCCCGCGGTCTATCGCGCCCGTGACGCGCAGCTTGGCCAGCCGCTGCGTGCCCTCCTGCGGGTCGTCGACGAGCAGGTGGAGCGGCTCGAGGACGACATCGGCCGGCTCCAGGACAACTGGTTCATCGAGACGTGCGAGGACTGGGTGGTCCCCTACATCGGCGATCTGATCGGCCACCAGCCGGCGGGTGTGCCGCGTCTGCCCACCGATCCGCGGCGCGCCGCCCGGATCACGCGCCTGATCGCGCCCCGCCGCGACGTCGCCAACACGCTCGGGTTCCGGCGGCGGAAGGGCACGCTGGCGCTCCTCGAGACGCTCGCGCACGACGTGGCGGGCTGGCCGGCGCGCGCGGTCGAGTGCTACACCCTGCTCGGGTGGCTGCAGCACGTCAAGCACCTGCGTCCCGGCCGGGGCGCCACCGCCGATCTCCGCGACGGCGACGCGCTCGATCTCCTCGACGGTCCGTTCGAGCGGATCGCCCACACGGTGGACGTCCGCCGCATCGGCTCCCCCCGCTCGAGCGGCGTGCACAACCTGCCTGAGGTCGCGGTGTTCGTCTGGCGCCGGAGGGCCTACTCGATTACGCATGCCTCGGCCCACTGCGTGAAGAGCCAGGGCCAACACTGCTACACCGTGAACGCCCTCGGCCACGACACCGCGCTCCACGTGCGCCCCCTGCCGGAGTCGGATCCATCCGACATCGCCGGCGAGGCGAACCTGCCGGTGCCGATCCGCCGGCGCGCGCTCGAGGAACGCACCCGCGAGCACCCGGTCAAGGCCCACGCATCGGCCGCGTACTACGGCCCCGATCGGAGCCTGACGATCTGGGCTCCGGACTGGCCGGTGAAGGGGGCGCCGCAGCCGATCCCGCGCGAGCGGATCGTGCCGGCCGACCTCTCCGGCTGGAAGTACCGCGCCCGACGCGGCGAGGTGGCGGTCGATCCGGTTCGCGGCCGGATGGTCTTTCCCGCCGGTCAGGTCCCGCGCCGGGGCGTCCGGGTGACGTATCACTACGGCTTCAGCGCCGACATGGGGGGAGGCGAGTACCCCCGCACCGTGGCGCAGCCGCGCGACTCGGCGCGCTACACGGTCAGCAAGGACCATCCCGACGCGTACGATCACGGCACCATCGGTGCAGCGCTCGCCGCCTGGCGGCGCGAGCAGCGCGACCTCGGCCCGGAACCCGGCGACGACGCCGCGAAGGCGGAGTGGCGGGCCCGGCGCGAGCGGCTGCGCGCCGCGGTGATCGAGATCCACGACAGCGCGGTGTACGGCGAGTCGCTCGTCGTCGCGCTCGAGGCCGGAGAGAGCCTGACGGTGCGCGCGGCCAGCCGTCACCGGCCGCTGCTCTGGATTCCCGACTACATGACGTCCGGGGCGGACGCCCTGGCCGTCGCCGGCAAGGCCGGGAGCCGCTTCTCGCTCGACGGGCTGGTCGTCGCCGGCCGGGGCATCCAGGTCCGCGGACCGGACCTGGGGGACCCGTACGCGGCCGCCGACGGCGATCTCTGCGATCTGCACATCCGTCACTGCACGCTGGTCCCGGGCTGGGCGCTGGAAGAGAACTGCGATCCGACGCGGCCGAACGAGCCGAGCCTCGAGCTCCTGAACACCAGCGCCAGCGTCCGCATCGAGCACAGCATCGTCGGCTCCATCTACGTCGTCGCCGACGAGGTGCGGACCGACCCGGTGTGCATCGAGATCTGCGACTCGATCGTCGACGCGACCTCGAACGATCGCGTGGCGGTCGGCGCTCCCAACCTGCCGTTCGCATTCGCCCGGCTGACCATCCGGCGTACGACGGTGTTCGGCGGCGTCTTCGCGCACAGCGTCCCGCTGGCGGAGCACACCCTCTTCATGGGCGAGCTCGGCGTCGCCCGCCGGCAGATCGGGTGCGTCCGCTTCTCGTACGTGACGCCCGGATCGCGCACGCCACGCCGCCACCGTTGTCAGCCGGACGGCGTGCGCCAGGCGGTCGAGACCATCCAGCCGCGGCTGCCGGCCGACGAGGCGCAGTTGCGCAAGGATCGCGAGACCACCCGCGTCCGCCCCGCCTTCGGCAGCCAGCGCTACGGCCACGCCGCCTACGCTCAGCTCGCGATCCCCGGACCGGAGGAGATCGGGCGCGGCGCCGACGACGAGTCCGAGATGGGGGCCTTCCACGACCTGTATCAGCCGCAGCGCGAAGCCGCCCTTCGCGCCCGCCTGGACGAGTTCACGCCGGCCGGCATGGAAGCCGGCATCCAGTTCGTCAGCTAGGAGCCGTCATGAAGGGTGACTTCACGCGCGTCACGTTCGATCCGGCCCGGCACGCCAGCCGCGTCCTCATGCAGCAGGGCCGCGTCCAGCTCGACGCCGACTTCAACGAGCAGTCGGCGATCCTGCTGCGCTACCTGCGGCTCCTCGCGACCGATTTGCTGGGGCCGCACGCCGGGCCCGACGGCGCCGCCCTCGGCTTCGAGATCGCGGTCAAAGGCGCGGGCGTCGACCTGGCGGCGGTCGAGCCCGATCCGGCGCGGCGGAAGCAGCTCCAGGACGGACTGGACAAGGGCGACGTCGTCATCGGTCCCGGCCGCTACTACGTCCGCGGCGTCCTGGTCGAGAACGATCGCGCGCGGCTGTTCAGCGAGCAGCCGGGCTATCCGTTCGCCGGTGCGCCGATTGCCACGCTGACGCGACGGGCCGAACCGGTCCTCTTCTACCTCGACGTGTGGGAGCGTCACGTCACCTACGCCGACGACGACACCATCCGCGAGGTGGCGTTGGGCGGCGTCGACACCTGCTCGCGGGCCGAAGTGGCGTGGCAGGTGCGCGCCCTCACCCCGGGGCAGGAGGGGCGAACCGTCGACTGCGCGAGCGTCGGCACGTGGGCGGCGACGGGCGACGGCCGGCTGCGGGCACGGGCCCGGCGAGATCGCCCCGATGCGGATGCGTGCGTGATCTCGGCCGACGCGCGCTATCGCGGCGCCGAGAACCAGCTCTATCGCGTCGAGATCCACGCGGGAGGGCGGGTCGGCGCGCCCGGCGACGAGCCGGCCTTCAAGTGGTCGCGCGAGAACGGGTCGGTGATCCTGCCGGTGCGCTCGGTGGCCGGCACGACCGTGACCGTGGAGCACCTCGGGCGCGATCGCCGGACGACGCTGAGCCCGGGGGACTGGGTCGAGTTCGTCGACGACCCGGTGGTGTTCCAGGAAGCGGCCGGGCCGCTCGCGCGCGTGGAGGCGATCGATCGCGACGAGCTGACCGTGACCCTGACGCTGCCGGCCGGTGCGTCTCCGTTGCCCGCGCTCCCGACCGAGCAGGCCGCCGCGCGCCACGCGCAGCTGCGGCGCTGGGATCACGCCGGCGATCCGGCGGTGGCCGGCGGCGCGCTGCCGGTCGTCGAATCGCCGTCGACCCCCGACGGGCTGAAGGGCGGATGGATCGCGCTCGAGGACGGCGTCGAGGTCTGGTTCGAGCGCGGACACCGCTACCGCGAAGGCGACTATTGGCTGGTGCCCGCCCGCGTCGCGACGGGCGACGTCGAGTGGCCGGTCGAGCGCGACGATCTCGGGGCCGTGGTCCTCGACGAAGACGGCAATCCGATCGGCGCCGCGCGGCCGCCGAACGGGCCCGCGCACTACTTCGCGCCGCTACGGCTGCTGCCGCGGGCGGACGGCGGCGGCCCGGCCGGCGGCGACTGCCGCTGCCGCATCAAGCGCTTGCCGTGCAGCTACACCTACGCCTTCTCGCGCGCCGGCATCGGCGGCGACAACCTCTAGTGTCCCGAAGCAGAGATTCGCTGACATATTCCGAGCGGGGCATCCCGCCTCGCTGCGTTGCTCATCGCTCGCTTATGCCCGATAAACTCGCTCTTCGCGCCTTGCGATCCGGGCGCCGCGCCCGGAATATGTGTCACCGAATCTCTGATTCGGGACACTAGGGGGCGTCGTGCGGGCCGTCTGGTCGTTCTGGAGCGCCCCGTTCCACGCCCATCACCACCGGGTGTGGCTGTCGCCGCGTCATCATCTGCTCGCCTGGATCCTGTCCACGGAGAGCGCGCGGCGCCACTATGCGCCGCTGGTGCTGCACACCGATGACGCCGGCGCCCGCCTGCTCGTCGACGACATCGGCCTGGCGTTCGACGAGGTGCACACCGGGCTGAACGTCCTCGACGGGCGGGACGCCGGCTGGTGGGCCCTGGGCAAGCTCTACGCCTACCAGGCGCAGACCGAGCCCTTCATCCACATCGACAACGACGTGTTCCTGTGGAAGGCCCTGCCCGAGCACCTCGCGCGGGCGCCGGTCGTCGCCCAGAATCCCGAATGGTTCGAGCCGGGCGCGTCCTACTACCGGCCGGAGGTGTTCGAAACGGCACTGGCGGCTGATGACGGGTGGCTGCCGCGGGAGTGGCGGTGGTACCGCGGCAGCGGCTTGCCGCAGCGCGGCGAGTGCTGCGGCCTGTTCGGCGGCACGCGCACCGACTTCATCCGGCACTACGCCGCGCAAGCGATCCGGCTGGTGGAGGACGGGGCCAACCAGCGGCACCTGCGCGACATCGACGACAAGATCGGGCAGAACATCCTGTTCGAGCAGTTCCTGCTCAGCGCCTGCGTCGAGTTCCACCGGCACCGCAGCGGGTCGGCCTACCGCGACATCTCGATCGAGTACCTGTTCGAGTCGCTCGACGAGGCCTTCGATGGCGCGGCGGCGTCGCGGCTGGGTTATACGCACCTGATCGCCGACGCGAAGCGCAACCCCGATCTAGCGGACAGGCTCGAGCGCCGGGTCAGCCGCGACTATCCGGTCCTCTACCAACGGGTGCTGGATCGCTGTCGGGCGCCCGCGTCCGCCGGCGTCTGCTGACGCGGTGACCGTCCCAGGTCGTCGGGCCGGGCCGCCATTCGTGCCGGCCCATCGACCGGCCGCCGGCGGCCAACGACCGTTCACGTGTTCCCGGATGCGGCCCCGGCGCGGGCGGTGTGCAATGCGCGGGCATGACGTTCCGTTTGCTCGTTCTGGTGAGCGCCCCGCTGCTCGCGGCCGCGCTGCCCGCCGCCGCGGCTCAGTCGTCCGCCACCCTGACCGGCCGGGTCCTGGATGCCCGCGCCGCCGCGCCGATCGCCGGTGCCCATGTCGTCCTCGATGACGGCGGCGCGGACACCACGACCGCCGCCGACGGTGCGTTCGCCTTCGAGCGCGTCGCGCCCGGCCCGCATCACCTGCACATCACCGCGGATCGGTTCGCCGAGCGGCGCATCGACGTCACCGTCGCCGGCGACGCGACCCTGCCGGCGGTCGACGTGATGCTCGATCCCGAAATGCACTACGCGGAGGTGGTCTCGGTCAGCCCCGCTCCACGCGACGTGTTCGAGTCGTACCAGCCGACGTCGGTGCTGTCGGGGCAGGAGCTCTCGCTCAAGCTCGAGACCTCGCTGGGCGAACTGCTCAAGACCGAGCCGGGCGTGGCCGTTCGATCGAACGGGCCGGGGCCGTCGCGGCCGGTGATCCGCGGCCTCGACGGCGATCGCGTCCTGATCCTCGAGAACGGACAGCGGACCGACGATCTCTCGAGCCAGTCGGCGGACCACGGCGTCGCGATCAGCCCGTTGGCGGCCCAGCGGGTCGAGGTCGTCCGGGGACCGGCGACGCTGCTCTACGGCGCCAATGCGATCGGCGGGCTGGTGAACGTCGTGACCGACGTCATTCCGACCAAGCCGGTCACGCGCACCGAGGGCGCGCTCCAGCTCGATGTCGCGACCGCTTCCGGTGAAGTCGGTGGTGCCGGTGACATCACGGTGGGCGATCGACGCTTCGCGTTGCACGCGGGCGGGAGCAGCGTCCGCAACGGCGACATGACGACACCGCGCGGCGAGGTCCCGAACTCGCAGGCGCGCAGCGCCGTCGGCCACGTCGGCGCCTCGATCACCGGCGCGCAGGGCTTCGTCGGGGCGAGCTACCAGTACGACGAGTCGCGCTACGGCATCCCATACGTCGAGGAAGGCGAGACGCAGTTGACGCCGCGCCGCCACACCCTCGGCGTCCGCGGCCAGACCAACGGCCTGAACGGCGTCGTCGACGCGGTTCGTGGCTCCTTCACCGTGCGGCGCTACCGGCACGACGAGCTCGACGGCGAGGAAATCGCGACGCAGTTCGAGAACGACACCGTGGACGTCGAGCTCATGGCGACGACGAAGCCGATCGCCGGCCGTATCCAGGGCACCTACGGTGCCAGCGGCTTCAGTCGTTCGTTCGATGCGACCGGTGAAGAAGCGCTCTCGCCCCCCGTCGACCAGCGGACGTTCTCGGCGTTCACCTACCAGGAGGCGACGTGGTCGCGGATCACGCTGCAGGGCGGCGCGCGCGTCGAGCACACGTCGTTCACGCCGTCCGCCGGCCTGGAGGCACGCGACTTCACCAACGTCTCGGGATCGGCGGGGCTGCTGCTGCGGACTTCGGGCCAGACGTCACTGGCCGTCAGCCTCGCACGCGCGGTGCGGAACCCCGCCCTCGAGGAGCTGTATTTCCTCGGCCCGCACGTCGGCAACTTCGCCTTCGAGGTCGGCGACGCGAGTCTGGCGCCCGAGCGGGCGCTTGGCCTCGACGTGTCGTATCGCTGGCGGCTGGCGCGCGCGTCCGGCGAGGTCAGCTGGTTCCGCAACGCGATCGACGACTACGTCCTGCGCAACCCCACCGGCGAGGTCGAGGACGATCTGCCGGTCGTGCGGTTCACCGCCGCGGACGCCCTGCTCCAGGGCGTCGAGGCGCACACCGACGTCGACTTGACGCGCGGCTGGACCGCCGAGGCCGGCCTCGACTACGTCCGCGGATCGCTCCGCGTGTCTGGCGATCCGCTGCCGCGCATCCCGCCGCTGCGTGTCCGCGGCGGCCTGCGTTACCGCTGGAACGCCTTCCAGGCCGGCGCGGAGGTCGTAGCTGCCGCCAGTCAGGAGCGTGTGTTCGGTGCCGAGACGCCGACCGACGGCTATGGGCTGCTCAAGGCGTTCGGCGTCTACGCCAAGCCGATCGGCCACCAGGTGCACACGATTACCGTGCGGGTCGACAACGCCACCAACGAGACCTATTTCAACCATCTCTCGTTCATCAAGGCGCTGACGCCCGAGATGGGGCGCACGCTCAAAGTCGTCTACGGCGTGCGGTTCTGACGAGCAGTCGCGTCCCGCGGCCGGTATCATCGATCAGGTGCAGGCGCGGCCATCGTGACGACGAGCGTTCTGGTCAACATCGCGGGGTTTCTCCTCGGCGCGGCGCTCTACGGCCTGCTGCTCGCGATGGCGGCCCGGTCGCAGCCGACGTGGCGCGCCGGCGACGCCCGGACGCCGCGCTGGTTCGAGCGGCCCATGGTGTGGGCCGGCGTCCTGGGGCTGCTCTGGAACCTCGGCGCGTTCGTCGTCTACGGGTTCCCGGCGGCCGGGACCGCGAGCCTCGTGCCGGGACTGCTCGTCGTCTCGTTCGCGGCGCTCGGCTTCCTCCCGGCGGTCGTCGTCCACGTCGTCCTCGGCGCGGCCGAGGCGTCGTCGAGGCCGCTGCGGCAGGCCGTCGGGCTCGGAGCCTACGCACTGAGCACGATGGCCGCGGGCTTCCACGTCGTCGCGTTCGTCGCGGGACAGCCGCTTCCGTCGCGCACCGCGCTCAGCCTCCTCACCGTCGGCTTCCTCGCGCTGCTCTGGCCGCTGGTGAGGCTGACCCGACGGGCCCGCAGCAGCCGCGCCGTGTGGGTCGTCGCCCTGGCGCTGTTCGGTGTGTCGGCGCTGCACCTCGTCACGCACACCGGCGGTGATGCCTGGTGGGTCGAGGTCCTCGGTCATCAGGGTTCGCTGCTGCTGCCGCTCGCGATCCTGCTGCGGGACTATCGCTTCGCGTTCGCCGACATCTTCCTGAAGCGGGCTCTCGCCCTGAGCCTGACGGTCGGCCTCGTCCTTGCGACGCACGTGATCCTGCGCCGATGGGATCCCGGGCTCGGCGCGACCGAGGATTCGCTGGCGGCCTACCTCCTGGGCCTGGCCGTGCTGACCGCGCTCGCGCAGCCCCGCTTCCAGCTCGCCGCGAAGTGGCTGGTGGACAAGGTGGTGCTGCGGCGCGCGGACTACGACGACGTGCTGCGGACGCTGGAGCACGAGGTGTCGAGCGCCCCGGACGAGGACGCGCTGCTCGCCCGCGCGGAGGCTCGGATCGGCCGCGCGCTCGGCGCGACGGCGATGGCCACGACGCCCGCGGCGGGAGAGGCGGGTTCATCGCGGCCCGTGCTCGTCGTCGACGGGCCATCGGCCGCGATCACGATCCCGACCGTCGAGGCGCCGCACCTCGCCTGGCGCGTCGGCCGGCTGGCGGGCGAGCGCCGCCTGCTCTCCGACGACGTCCGGCTGCTGGAATCGGCGGCGTCGATGGTGGGCCGGCGCGTCGATGCGATGCGCGTCGGGCGGGAGCGCGTGCAGGCGGCGGTCCGCGAGCAGCGGATGGCGGGACTGGCGACCGAGGCGGAGCTGCGGGCCCTTCGGGCGCAGGTCGATCCGCATTTCCTGTTCAACGCCCTGTCGACGATCCGCTACCTGATTCGCAGCTCGCCCGCGGGGGCCGAGGCCACCTTGCTGCGCCTGACGTCGCTGCTGCGCGCCGTGCTGCGCCGGACACGGGTCGAGTTCACCACGCTCGGCGACGAGATCGATCTCGTCGAGGCCTACCTCGAGATCGAGCGCGCCCGGTTCGAGGAGCGGCTGCGCGTCACCATCGACGTGCCGGCGGCGCTGCGATCGGCGCGCCTGCCGTCGCTCCTGATCCAGCCGCTCGTCGAGAACGCGGTCAAGCATGGCATCGCGCCGAACGCCGCCGGTGGTGCGATCGCGATCGCGGCAGCGGAAGTCCCGCTGGACGGCGGCCGCATGGTCCGGATCGCGGTGCACGACTCGGGCACGGCATCGAGCGCGGCGGCGTGGGCGCGCGGGCGCGAACAGGGGCTCGGGCTCGCCAACGTCGAGCAGCGCCTGCAGGGCCACTACGGCAGCCGCGCGTCGTTCGCGATCGAGACCGGTGGTGGGACGGGCACCACGGTGACGCTGACCCTGCCGCTCGACGCCGTCGGCGAGCCGGCGCCCCGCCAGGAGGTGCTGGTGTGACGGCTCCGGGCTCCCGACCGCTTCGCGTGCTGATTGCGGACGACGAGCGGCCGGCCAGGGCGTCGCTCGAGGCGTTGCTCGCCGAGTGCGCGGACGTCGAGGTGGTCGGCGCCGCCCAGAACGGCGCCGAGGCCGTCGCGTTGATCGAGCGCACGACGCCGGACCTCGCGCTTCTCGACCTGCAGATGCCGGAGATCGACGGCATGAGCGTCGTGCGCCTCGTCGAGCGCGACCGCCTGCCGCTCGTCGCGTTCGTGACCGCCTACGACGAGTACGCCATCGAGGCGTTCGAGCTGAACGCGGTCGACTATCTGCTCAAGCCGGTCGAACCGGCACGCCTGCGGATGACGCTCGATCGAGCCCGCGAGCGACTGGCGTCCCGGGCCAGCGGCGACGACGCGCGCCGCCTGCACGACACCGCGACGCGCTACGCGGCCGGCGGTCGCGCGATGCCGCTGACGCGGATCCCGGTCCGCCGCCGCGACGACATCGTTCTCGTCCCGGTCGCACAGGTCGCCTCGATCGTCGCCGACGGTGAGCTGCTGCACCTGACGACGCGCGCCGGCGAGCGCCACACGATCACGCATCCGCTGAAGGATCTCGAGGCCCGGCTCGATCCGGCGCGGTTCATCCGCGTCGAGCGCGGAGCCGTCGTCGCCATCGACGCGATCGCCCGCGTCAGCGCGCTGCCGGGCGGCACGTATCAGATCGAGTTGAGCAACGGCCAGGCGCTGCGCGCCAGCCGGTTGCAGTCGCGCGTGCTGCGCGATCAGCTGCTGCGGCTGTGAGCCGGCGGTGGCCGCGGCGCCCGTCAGCGCGGACGATCGAGCGCGCCGATCCCGCCGAGGACGACGACCGGTGACTTCAGGCTCGGCCCGGGATCCACGAACGCCTTCTCGAGCACCAGGAACCGCGAGCCGGTAGGGTCGACGTCGAAGCGCCCGTTGGGGACCGTGATCATGATCCGCTTCAGGACGGCGGTGGCGACGTCGTCCTTCCACACCGGCTCCGGCGCGCCCAGCGTCAGCTGTCCCGCGGTGTCGCGGGTGCGGATGACGCGCAGGACGTCCTCGCCCGTCTGCCAGTAGTAGAGCTCGCCGTTCGGTCCCCAGGCCGGTAGCCGCCCGCCACCCGACGAGGCGCGCAGCTTGTGGCCGCCGTCCGGCCAGGAGCGGACGTAGATCTGGACCACGCCGTCGAGCTCGTCGGATTCGTAGGCGACCCAGCGTCCGTCAGGCGAGCGGGCGGCCGTCGACTCGTGGTACGGCGACGCCGCGAACGGCTTCCGGCCGCCGACCGGCCGTCCCGACGCGTCGACCTCGAGGCTCTGGAGATCCCAGCCCGCCGTCGGGGTGCTTTCCTGGAACAGCAGGTGCCGGCCGTCGGGCATCCACGCGTCCGGGTAGAGCCGATTCGCGCTCTCGAGCAGCACGATCGGGCTGCCGCCGTCGGCGGGGATGGTCAACAGCTGCCAGGCGCTGCCCTTGCGCGCGCCGACGGTGATCCCCTTGCCGTCCGGCGTCCAGGTCGGGCGATACGGCGAGAGGCCGAACGTGAGCTGCGACAGCGTCGCGTTCGCGTCGAGGGTCCAGAGATCGGACTCGGTCGCGGTGCCGACCGCGACGGCGATGCGCTTCCCGTCATGGGCGCGCGCGAGATCGCGAAAGCGCCGCGGTGTGTCGACGGCGCGCGTGACGCGGCCGTCGTGATCGACCCACGACAGGTAGTACTCGTGCGAGACCGCTTCGCCCGGCGTGTAGACGACCGTGCCCGACATGCCCGCCACCGCGAGGTGGCTGCCGCCGTTGCGCCAGTCGTAGCGGACCGCGTCGAGGATCACCTCCGGCGTGCCGCGCACGGCGAGCCGGCCCGGATCGAAGCCGACCGAGTAGAGCCGCCCGCCGCGCACGAACAGCAGCCGGCCGTTCGGCATGTAGCGGGCGAAGCCTGCGCCGGTGAGCACGACCCGGCGCTCACCGGTCTCGAGGGAGACCGCTTCGATCCGGGCCTCGTCGAAGGTCGCGTCCTCGAGCCCGACCGTGAAGAGCACCCAGGGCAGGCCGGGCAGCGCGTCGGGCCAGCGGTGCGAGTACTCGCCGTGCGCCTTGTCGAGCGTCGTCAGCGGCGTCGGCGCGCCGCCGCGGTCGGGGACGCGCATCAACCCGGCCGTCTGCGTCGGCGCGATCACGATCGTCCCGTCGGAGGTCCACGT
>Ga0075366_10001137_pt1 | contig 13139 bp, 12 predicted proteins | sample EndMethybrTD3031_FD_72351 | JGI IMG/M metagenome (GOLD analysis project Ga0075366, IMG submission 72351) | Populus endosphere microbial communities from Tennessee, USA - Endosphere MetaG P. TD hybrid TD303-1 | ecosystem: Host-associated > Plants > Roots > Endosphere | place: USA: Tennessee...
TGAAGCCGTAGGCGTACTCGTCCATGTTGAGCGCGCCGACGAGGATCGCGCCGGCCGCCTCGAGCCGGCGCACGAGCAGCGCGTCGCGCGGCGCGGCCGTGGCTTCGCGCTCGATCTTCGAGCCGGCGAGTGTCGGCTGGCCGGCGATGTCGAACAGGTTCTTGACCGCGAACGGCACGCCGGCGAGCGACAGCTCGGCGCGGCGGGTGTGTTTGTCGATCTGCGCGGCGCGCTTGAGCGCTCGCTCGGCGAGCAGCGACGTGAAGGCGTTGACGCGGGTGTCGGTCGTCTCGATTCGATGCAGGCACTGCTCGACGGCCGTGCGCGCGGACAGCGAACCGTCACGCACCTGCTGTGCGATCGTCGTGGCCTCGAGCTGCCAGGCGCTCATTCGGAACCGCCCTGCGGCGCGACCGGCGTGAAGACGTTCGCCGGCTCGTCCTCAATGCCGAGCGGCTGCGCGGCGACGAGGTCGGCCATCGTCGCTGCAAGCGCGAAGAAGCTCAGCACGCCGGGCCGGTGCTCGGCCGCGATGTGCAGGCCCAGCGCGGCGGCGTTGGCGACGACCAGCGCCTCGACTTGTTGCGGCGTCATCGGCATGGCTCAGGCCTTCATGAGCTGCCGGTAGTCCGGCTGCAGATGGAACCAGTACATGTAGCCCGAGATGTCCTTCTGCATCGCGACGTCCATCGTCGGCTGCGCGAGCGGCACACGCGGCACCTCGTCGAAGGCGATCTGGATCATGTCCTTCACGAACGCGTCGTAGAGCGTCTTGCTCTCGGCGAAGCGCGCGTTCTCGATGATCTTGTCGAGCTTCGGGTTCTGGTAGCTCATCGTGTTGAACACCGCGTTCTGGCCGTGGTAACACCAGAAGAAGAAGTACTCGGGGAAGTCGAGCCAGCCGCCGAAGCGGTTGATGATCATCGGCATGTCCTTCTTCAGGAGTGCCGCGCGCCAGGTCGCACCGGGGATCTTGTTGATCTGCGCCTTGATGCCGATCGTGCCGAGAGACTCCTGGATCAGGATCGCCATCGGCTCGCCGATCGTTGCGCCGCCGAGGTCGAAGCTGAGCGTGGTGTCGAATCCGTTCGCGGCGCCGGCCTCGGCCATCAGCGCCTTGGCCTTCGCGAGGTCGGTCTTGTAGCCGGTCGCCTGCGGCCACGCGGTGCTCTTCACCTGCGGCGACGGCGCGCCCCACAGCTTGATCGCGCGGCCGTAGAGCGCGTGGTCGTAGAGCTTGTCGTAGGGCAGCACGAGCGCGACCGCCTGGCGTACCTTCGGGTTGTCGAACGGCGGCTTGGTCGTGTTCATGCCGAGGTAGAACATCGCGTTCTCGATCGGCGTCGAGGTCACCTTGACGGCCGCGCCCTCTTTCGAGAGCTCGGAGAAGTCCTTCGGCGGCAGGTCGTAGGTGATGTCGATGTCGCCCTTGATCAGCAGCGCGCGGCGGTTGCCGGCGTTCGGCACCTCGCGCTGCACGATGCGGCGCAGCTTCGGCAGCGGGCCGCTCTTCCAGTCGTCGAAGCGGGCGTAGACGATCTCCTGGCCGGGCCGGAACGCCTCGACCTTGTAGGCGCCGCCGCCGGCGGTGTTGTTGCGCGTCCAGACGAGGCCCCAGGGATCCTGCGCGGTCGCGTTTTTCTTCACCAACTCGGAGTTGAAGATGCACGGCACCGGCACCGCGAGGTCGTTCATCGTCAGCTTGTCGCGGCGCAGGAACGTGAGGCGGAAGGTGTGGTCGTCGACGGCCTCGAACTGCGCGGGCTTCTCGAGCGAGCCGGCAGCCATCTGGAAGGTCGGGAAGCCGCCTACCGTGACGGCGCGGTCGAAGCTCCACTTGACGTCCTTCGCGGTGACCGGCGTGCCGTCGTGGAACTTCGCGCCTTTGCGCAGCTTGAAGGTGACCGAGTTGCCGTCGGGCGCGATCTGCCAGCTCTCGGCGAGCTCGGGCTCGAGCTTGTTGCGGTCGTAGACGACACGGCCGTCGGGCAGCGTCTTCTTGCCGTAGGTCATCAGCCGGTCGTAGCAGACCCAGCTCACGCCGTAACTCGCGCGGTTCGCGCCGACGGTGTGGATGTCGAGCGAGTTGGGGCCGAACTCGTTCGCGACGACCAGCACGTCCTTCGGGCGTGCCTGCGCACGGCCCGTGAGCGGCAGGCCGGCGAGTGCGGCGGCGGCACTGCCCGAGCGGATGAAGCGGCGACGGTCCATGCAGGTCTCCGATCAATGCAGCGATGCGAGATAGGCGCGCCAGCCGCCGAAGCGGCTCACGTCGGGCGCGGCGGCGACGGCGTGCGCTTCGCACAGGAATCCGTGCACGAAACGCCCGTCGACCAACTCGACCGAACCGAGCCCGAGGGGCGGCGGGATCAATGCAAGAAAGCTGCCGACCGCGCGCTGCGGCATCGCCCAGACCTCGAGCGCGATCGCGTGGCCGTGCCCTTCGTCGCGTACCAGGCCGGGCTTGGGCGGCACCGTGCCGGGCAGCGCATGCAGCCGATAGCGCGGCGCGGTGGTGGTGGCCTCGACGAGCGTTGCACCACGTTCGAGCAACTGGCCGTTGAGCGGCAGGCCGGACAGGTGCGCGCCGACCACGGCAATCGACAACTGTGCTTCGCTGCGTGGCCACAGCGCCGGCTCGGCACCCGCCGGCGGCAGCAGCGCGCCGGTGGCGCCGAGCGGCAGCCCGAGTGCGGCCTGCCAGCGGCGGGCGAAGCGCGCGAGCGCGGCATCGGCGTTCGACGGCGCGATGAAGGTGACGCCGAACGGCAGCCCGGACGAGGTCGTGCCGGCTGGCAGCGCGAGCGCGCACCAGTCGAGCAGGTTGACGAAGTTGGTGTAGCGGCCGAGCTCGCTGTTGATGCCGATCGGGTCGGCGTCGACCTCGGTGAAGCGCGGGTGGCCCGGCGCGGTGGGCACCATCAGCAGGTCGCAGCGGGCCCAGGTGTCGGCGGCGCGTGCGGCCAACTCGCGCAGCCGGTACAGGCCGCGGAACGCGTCGGTCGCGCTCTGGCCGAGCGCGCGGGCGATCACGCTGCGCACGGTCGGCTCGATCGCCTCGGGGCGCTCGGCGAGCAGCGCCTGCACCACCGCATGACGCTCGGCGACCCACGGGCCGTCGTAGAGCAGCGCGGCGACCTCGTGCAGCGGGGCGAAATCGAGCGCGACGATCTCGTGCCCCAGCGACGTCAGGCGCTCGAGCGCGCGCGGCCACGCCTGCGCATAACCCGCGTCGCCGAAGAACGATGGCGACTGCGGCACGCCTACGCGCAGGTGTGTACGCGCGAACGCGGCGAGCCCCGGCGCAAAGCGGCTGTAGGCATCGGCGGGATCGGCGCCTTCGAGCAAGGCGAGCACCGCGGCGGCATCGTCGACCGTCTGCGCGAACACCGAGACGCAGTCGAGGCTGCGGCAAGCCGGAAGCACGCCGGCGGTGCTGACGCGCCCCGGCGTCGGCTTCAGCCCGACGATGCGGTTGAAGCCGGCCGGCACGCGGCCCGAGCCGGCGGTGTCGGTGCCGAGCGCGAACGGCACGTCGCCGCGGCCGACCAGCACCGCCGAGCCCGAGCTCGAGCCGCCGCTGATGCGCTCGGGTGCGAGTGTGCTTGCGGGCCGGCCGTACGGCGAGCGGGTGCCGACCAGGCCGGTCGCGAACTGGTCGAGATTGGTCTTCGCGATCCACACCGCCCCCACCGCCTCGAGCCGGCGCACCACCTCGGCGCTGCGCACGGCCGGCGTGTCGAGCGCCGGGCAGGCGGCGGTGGTCGGGATCCCTTCGACGTCGATGTTGTCTTTGATCGCGAACGGCACGCCCCACAGCGGCAGCGCCTGCAGCAGGCGGGTGCGGTCGGCGTGGGTGCGGGCCGCGTCGGCGAGCGCCGCGAGGCGCGCCTGCAGCCGCGCGCCGGGCACCAGCGCGATGACCGCTGCGTCATGGTCGCGCGCTGCGAGCCGCTGGTGCAGCGCGCCGAGCAACTCGGCCGGCTCCGCACCGTCGCGATACGCGGCAAGCCAGTCGGCGAGCGTGAGGAGCGGCAGGGACACGGTTTTGGTGCACTTGTTGGTATACAAGTGGGGATTCAGCATGAACCATGCCATCGCGCAGGCGCGGCGCCGGGGCGCCGGCCGAGAAGAGCGTCAGGACTTCAGCCCAACGCGTATCCGGCGACGACGCCGGCGAAGACCGTGAAGCCGAGCCAGTGGTTGAGGCGGAAGGCGCGGAAGCAGCCGTCGCGCGAGCGCTCGCGGATCAGCGTGTAGTGCCACGCGGCGATCGCCGCGCCGCCGGCGATCCCGGCGAAGAACGGCCAGCGCAAGCCGAGCTGCGCGCCGAGCGTGGCCCAGATTGCGAGGTAGGCGGCGTAGGAGGTCATCACGCCCGCGACGTCGAAGCGCCCGAGCGTGATCGCCGAGGTGCGGATGCCGATCCTCAGGTCGTCGTCGCGGTCGACCATCGCGTACTCGGTGTCGTAGGCGAGCACCCAGAACAGGTTGCCGAGCAGCAGCCACCAGCCGAGCGCCGGCACCTCGCCTTGCACTGCCGCGAAGGCCATCGGGATGCCGAAGCTGAACGCGACGCCCAGCACCGCCTGCGGCATCGCGAAGAAGCGCTTGGTGAACGGATAGAAGATCGTGACCGCGAGCGCGGCGAAGCTCCAGGCGATCGTCGCCGCGTTGGTGGTCAGCACCAGCGCGAACGCCACGAGCGCGAGCACCGCGCCGAGCACGAGCGCCTCCTTCGGCGCGATCGCGCCGCTCGTCACCGGGCGCTGTGCGGTGCGCTTGACGTGACGGTCGAAGTCGCGGTCGGCGACGTCGTTGACAGCGCAGCCGGCGCTGCGCATCAGGAAGGTGCCGAGCACGAACACGATCAGCAGGTGCCAGCCGGGGAAGCCGCCGGCGGCGATCCACAGCGCCGCGAGCGTCGGCCACAGCAGCAGCCAGGTGCCGGCCGGGCGGTTCCAGCGGATCAGGTCGAGGTAGAGCGCGAGGCGCGACGGCGCGGCGAGCGTGTCCATCGCGGCATTGTCGGCGCCGCGCAAGGCCGCGCCGAAGGTGAGGGATCAATCTTGCATGTGAACGAATCAGGTGCTAGGCTTTCACCTGAAATGAGTTCGCCCTCCCTCTCCCGCCTTCCCCTGCGAGCCGCCCCGCAGGCCGACGCAGTGCTCGCCAAGGCCAGCCACCGCGCCGCTGCGCTGCTTGGCCTGACCGGCGCGGCGCTCGCGCGTGTGATCGGCGTCAGCGAAGCCACCGTCTCGCGCATCGGCCGCGGCGAGCGCGGGCTCGCGCCGCAGTCCAAGGAAGGCGAGCTCGCGCTGCTGCTGGTGCGCCTGTACCGTTCGCTCGACGCGCTGGTCGGCAACGACGAGGCGCGCCGCCTGGCCTGGATGCGCAGCCCGAACAGTGCGCTGAATGGCATCCCGGCCGAGCTGATCCTCACGGCCCAGGGGCTGGTCGCGACGGTCGTCTACCTCGACGCGATGCGCGCGCCGCTCTGAGACGCCGCGACCGATGCAGGCGTGGCGCGACGAGTGGCTGGCCGAGACGCCGCGCGCCGCGTCGGCGCTGCTGTGGCGCGGCGTCGAGGCGCAACACCGCGTCGCGACGATGCGCCTGGTCGACAGCCTCGACGAGCAGGCCGAACTCGAGCGCCAGATCGAGGCCGCCAAGCCGCCGCTGCCCGAGGCCGCGCAGGGCCTGCACTACCTGCTCGCGACGCCCTTCCGCTACCGCTCGCCGCACCCATCGCGCTTTCGCGCTGCGGGCGAGGCCGGCGTCTGGTACGGCGCGAAGGAGCGCCACACCGCGTGTGCCGAGGTGGCCTACTGGCGCTGGCGCTTCCTGATGGACAGCGCCGGGCTGCGCGACGGCGAGCTCGTCACCGAGCACACCTTCTTCCAGGCCCAGGCACGTGGTCTCGCGATCGATCTGACCAAGGCGCCGTGGAACGAGGGCGAGGCCGCCTGGACCCAGCGCAACGACTACAGCGCCTGTCAGGCCCTGGCGCAGGCCGTGCGCGCGCACGGCAAGGTGCAGTGGATCCGCTACGCGTCGGTGCGCCACCCCGGCGGCCGCTGCGGCGCGGTGCTCGCGCCGCAGTGCCTGAGCCTGCCAGAGCGCTTCCCGCAGGAAACGTGGGTCTGCAAGGTCACGCCGACGCAGGCCTTGATGCTCCATGACGACGACCGTCTGACGGTCGCCATCGATCCCTGACCGTTCTCAGCCGTCGAGGTGGCGCTGGAACACCAGCCCGGCGTGCTCGCGCAGCGCGTGGAACTTGATCTTCGGCCAGTTGCTTTCGATCGCGCGCAGCTCGGGTGCGTATTCGACCAGCACGGTCGGCGCGTCGACCGCGTCGTAGGCGACTCGGTGCGAGTTGCCGTCGATGAAGCGCTTCAGTTCGCGCTCGCCGCCGTCGGCCTCGTCGCAGGTGACCCAGCGCGCGACCTGGAAGCGGCTCGGCGTGATGCGCGCCTTGACGCCGTACTCGTGCTCGAGCCGGTGCGCCACGACCTCGAACTGCAGCTGGCCGACTGCCCCAAGCAGCAGCATCGTCGCCGCGACGGGCCGGAACACCTGGATCGCGCCCTCCTCGCCGAGCTGCGTCAGGCCGGCGCGCAGCTGTTTGGTCTTGAGCGGATCGGCCACCTCGACGGTGCGGAACATCTCGGGCGCGAAGAACGGCAGCCCGGTGAACTGGAGCGCTTCGCCTTCGCTCAGCGTGTCGCCGAGCTGCAGCACGCCGTGATTCGGGATGCCGATGATGTCGCCGGCGAAGGCCTCGTCGAGCAGCTCGCGCCGCTGCGACAGGAACGAGACGACCGTGTTGGGCCGCAGCTCCTTGCCCGAGCGCACGACGCGCAAACGCATGCCGCGCTCGAAGTGCCCCGACGCGACGCGCACGAACGCGATCCGGTCACGGTGTGCCGGGTCCATGTTGGCCTGGATCTTGAAGACGACGCCGCTGAACTTGCTTTCGTCGGGCGCCACCTCGCGCTGGATCGCCGTGCGCGGACCCGGTGACGGCGCGAGGTCGACGAGTGCGTCCAGCACCTCGCGCACGCCGAAGTTGTTGATCGCCGAGCCGAAGAACATCGGCGTCTGGTGGCCTGCGAGGAACTGCGTTTCGTCGAACGCCGGCGCGGCCTCGCGCACCAGCTCGATGTCGTGCTTGGCGTGCTGGTACTCGGCGCCGAAGCGCTCGGCGTAGGCCGGGTTGTCGATGCCGTCGAGCATCTCGCTGTCGTCGCGGTTGCGGTCCTCGCCCGGCGTGAACACGCGCATGCGCTCCTCGCGCAGGTCCATCACGCCGTGGAAGGCCTTGCCCATGCCGACCGGCCAGGTGAACGGCACGACGCTCATGCCGAGCTCGCGCTCGATCTCGTCCATCAGCGCGAGCGGTTCCTGCACCTCGCGGTCCATCTTGTTGACGAAGGTCAGGATTGGCGTGTTGCGCGCGCGGCAGACCTGCAGCAGCCGGCGTGTCTGCGGCTCGACGCCGTTGGCCGCGTCGATCACCATCAGCGCCGCGTCGACAGCGGTCAACACGCGGTAGGTGTCTTCCGAGAAGTCCTGGTGGCCGGGCGTGTCGAGCAGGTTGATGACGCAGTCGCGGTATTCCATCTGCATCACCGACGACGCGACCGAGATGCCGCGCTGCTTCTCGATCTCCATCCAGTCCGAGGTGGCGTGCCGCGAGGCCTTGCGCGCCTTCACGCTGCCGGCGATCTGGATCGCGCCCGAGAACAGCAGCAGCTTCTCGGTCAGCGTGGTCTTGCCCGCGTCGGGGTGGGAAATGATGGCGAAGGTGCGGCGCCGGCGCACGCTCTTCGCAAGTTCCACAGGTGTGAGATCGGACATCGCGCGATTATCGGGGCGCGGGCCGATGGCACACTGCGCCGCATGCCCGAGCTGCCGGACGTCACCGTCTACGTCGAGAGCCTGGCCGCCAGGGTGCGCGGCCACACGCTGCAGCACGTGAAGCTGCTCAACCCGTTCCTGTTGCGCACCGCGGTGCCGCCGATCGCGAGCGTCGAAGGGCGCAAGGTCGAAGGCATCGAGCGGCTCGGCAAGCGTGTTGTGCTTGTGCTCGAGGACGGACTCTTGCTCGTGATCCACCTGATGATCGCGGGCCGGCTGCGCTGGCTCGACGCCGGTGCGAAGCCGCCCGGCAAGATCGCGCTCGCGGTGCTCGAGTTCGACAACGGTCAGGTTGTGCTGACCGAGGCCGGGAGCAAACGGCGTGCGTCGCTGCACCTGCTGCCCGACCGCGCTGCGCTGGCCGCGATGGACCCGGGCGGCATCGACGTGCTCGAGACCGACCTCGCGGGCTTCGCGGCGCGTCTTGTGTCCGAGAACCACACGCTCAAGCGCGCGTTGACCAATCCGCGGCTCTTCAGCGGCATCGGCAACGCCTACGGCGACGAGGTGCTGCACCGCGCGCGGCTCTCGCCGGTGACGCTGACGCGCGCGCTCGACGCGGACCAGGTCCAGCGCCTCTTAGCCGCGACGCGTGAGGTGATGCACGAGTGGACCGAACGGCTGCGCGCCGAAGCCGCGCAGACCGGCGGCTGGCCCGAGAAGGTCACCGCGTTCCGCCCCGAGATGGCGGTGCACGGCCGCTACGGCCAGCCCTGCCCGGTCTGCGGCAGCCCGGTGCAGCGCATCGTGCACGCCGACAACGAGACGAACTACTGTGCCCGCTGCCAGACCGGCGGCAAGGTGCTCGCCGACCGCGCGCTGTCGCGCCTGCTGAAGGCGAGCTGGCCGAAACACATCGACGACCTCGACTGAGGCGCGACGGCCGCCTCAGCGGCCGGCGACCTCGGCGTAGTGCTCGAGCATCCCGCCCCAGCCGCTCCGCGACGCAAAGGTGTCGCGCATCGTGCCCGCCTCGTCGCCGTAGACCTCGAGGCCGCGGTGCTCCAGCTCGACGCGCGTCGTGCGCGCGTCGATGGCGGTGAACCTCACCTCGACTTCGGTGCGGATCGCCGGGTCGAACGCCCACGCGCTGCTGAGCTGCCAGGCGAGTACGACACGCTGCGGCGGCTCCCACGCGAGCACACGGCCCCAGTCGCACTCGACACCATCGGTGCCGCGCTCGAACCAGCGCCCGCCGGCGCGCGGCTCGATCACGACCGCCGCGCAGTCGGCCTGGCCGATCTTGTGCGTCGCCATCGGCCACCACGACGCGATGCGCCCAGTGAACACCTCGAAGGCGATCGCCTGCGGCGCGGCGACGGTCACGGTCTTGCGCACGGCCAGCGGCGCGGGGGCGGTCACGCTCATGGTTTCTCCTTGGAACGGGACGTGGCGGCCGCCTCGGCCGCGGCCTTGAAACGCGCCAGCCCGACGTCCCACAGGCTGTCGATGAAGTCGCGCAGCGACGCGACGCCGTCGCTGTTCGGGCGGTAGATGTTGCGCGTGCCGGCCGATTCCCAGTCGACCAGCCCGGCGTCGCCGAGCACCTTCAGGTGCTGCGAGACGGCCGGCCGGCTGACCGGCAGCTGCTCGGCGATCTCGGTCACCGACAGCGGCGCGCGCGACAGCAGGCGAAAGACCTCCAGCCGTGTCGGGTCGCCGAGCGCCGCGAAGCGGCGGGCCTGGGTGAGGGTGGCGGCGGAGCGTCTCATGGTCATCGTTTGCTTACGGTAAGCTTAAGCTTACCAAAAGGCGATGTCAACCTGCCGATCGTGCGGCAGAGCGGCCGTCAGGCCGCGGGTGGCGGGGCGGTGACGGACACGAACGGACGCACGACCGCGAGCAGCCGCTCGACGTAGGCGTCCTTCTCGCCCACCGGTGCCGCGTAGTGCAGCGCCTTGGCGGCCGCGTCGATGCCGGCGCGCTTGGCCATCAACCAGGCCGCGAGGTACTGCGATGCGAGGCAGCCGCCGGCCGTCGCGATCGGGCCGCGCGCATGGAACGGCGCGTCGACGACACGCACGCCGGCCTGCACGACCCAGGGCTTGGTGATCGTGTCGGTGCACGCCGGCATGTCGGCGAGCAACCCGAGGCGCGCCATCAGCAGCGTGCCCGAGCACTGGCCGGCGATCAGCTGGCGCAGCGGGTCGAGCTGCAGCCGGTCGAGCAAGGCGCCGCTTTGGCCCATTCCATCGGCGATCGCGCGCGTGTAGATGCCGCTGCCGAACACGACCGCATCGGCTTCGTTCGCGAACTCGAGCGGACGCTGCGCCTGCACGGTCACGCCGTTCATCGACGTCACCTGCGCCGTCGGGCTCGTGATCTCGGCCTTCCAGCCCTGCGGGCTGAGCCGGTTCAGCAAGCCGAGGGCGATGAACGAATCGAGCTCGTTGAAGCCGTCGAAGGTGAGGATCGCGACCCTCACCGGTGCGGGCTCCATCACCGTCAGTCTTCCAGCAGCGAGCGCAGCATCCAGGCGGTCTTCTCGTGTATGTCCAGCCGCTGGGTCAGCAAGTCGGCGGTCGGCTGGTCGTCGGCCTTCTCGGCGAGCGGGAAGACGCTGCGCGCGGTGCGCGCGACCGCCTCGTGGCCGTCGACGAGGATGCGCACCATCTCCAGCGCCTTGGGCGGCTTGGCCGGCGCATCGGGCACCGACGCCAGCCTGCTGAACTGCGCATACGAGCCCGGCGCCGCGTGGCCGAGCGAACGCATGCGCTCGGCGATCGGGTCGACCGCACCCCACAGCTCGGTGTACTGGGCCATGAACATCGCGTGCAGCGTGTTGAACATCGGCCCGGTGACGTTCCAGTGGAAGTTGTGCGTCGTCAGGTACAGCGTGTAGGTATCGGCCAGCAGCTTCGCCAGGCCGGCGGCGATCGACGCGCGGTCCTTCTCGTTGATGCCGATGTTGATCGCAGGCACGCCGGTCGACTTGCTCTTTGCCATCGTTCTTCCTCTCGAGATCGGGGAGTGCAGGCGTCAACTCTAACGGCTCGCCCGGCGGCCGTCTCGTCGCGCCCGCACTTCCCCGCGATCACGCCAGGTCGAAGCGATCGAGGTTCATCACCTTGGTCCAGGCCGCCACGAAATCGTCGACGAACTTCTTCTGCGCGTCGGCGCTGCCGTAGACCTCGGCCAGCGCCCGCAGCTGCGAGTTCGAGCCGAACACGAGGTCGACGCGGGTCGCGGTCCAGCGGACCTGGCCGGTGCGGCGATCGCGCCCCTCGAACACGTCCGTGCCGCCGGCGGCCGGCTTCCAGGCCGTGCCCATGTCGAGCAAGTTGGCGAAGAAGTCGTTCGTCAGCGCCTGCGGCCGCTCCGTGAACACGCCGTGGCGGGTCTGCCCGACGTTGATGTCGAGCACACGCAGACCGCCGACAAGCACCGTCATCTCGGGCGCGCTGAGCGTCAACAGCTGCGCGCGGTCGACCAGCAGCTCCTCGGCCGACACGCTGAACTTGCGCCCGAGGTGGTTGCGGAAGCCGTCCGCCACCGGCTCCAGCGCTGCGAACGACTCGACGTCGGTCTGGTCCTGGCTGGCGTCCATGCGCCCCGGGGTGAACGGCACCGTCGCCGCCTGCCCGGCGTTCTTCGCCGCCTGTTCGACACCGGCGCCGCCGGCGAGCACGATCAGGTCGGCGAGCGAGACCTTCTTGCCGCCCGACTGCGCGCTGTTGAACTCGGCCTGGATGCCTTCGAGCGCCTTCAGCACCTTCGCGAGCTGGGCCGGCTGATTGACGGCCCATTCCTTCTGCGGCGCGAGCCGGATGCGCGCGCCGTTCGCGCCACCGCGCTTGTCGGAGCCGCGGAAGGTCGACGCCGACGCCCACGCGGTGGAAACCAGCTGTGAAACCGTCAGCCCCGACGCCAGCACCTTCGCCTTGAGGGCGGCGATGTCCTTGGCGTCGATCAGCGGGTGGTCGACCGCGGGAATCGGGTCCTGCCAGATCAGTGCTTCAGCCGGAACCTCCGGGCCCAGGTAACGCGCGCGCGGGCCCATGTCGCGGTGGGTCAGCTTGAACCAGGCGCGCGCAAACGCATCGGCGAACTGGTCCGGATTCGCGAGGAAGCGCCGCGAGATCTTCTCGTACGCCGGGTCGAGGCGCAGCGAGAGGTCGGTCGTCAACATCGTCGGCGCACGGCGCTTGGACGGGTCGTGCGCATCCGGGATCGTGCCCGCACCCGCGCCGCCCTTGGCGACCCACTGGTTCCCGCCGGCCGGGCTCTTGGTGAGCTCCCACTCGTAGCCGAACAGGTTCTCGAAGAAGTTGTTGCTCCACTTCGTCGGGGTCGTGGTCCAGGTGACCTCGAGGCCGCTGGTGATCGCATCGGCACCCTTGCCGGAGCCGAAGCTGCTCGTCCAGCCGAAGCCCTGCTCCTCGATCGTCCCGGCCTCGGGTTCGCGTCCGACGTGCTTCACTTCGCCGGCGCCGTGGGTCTTGCCGAAGCTGTGGCCGCCGGCGATCAGGGCGACCGTCTCCTCGTCGTCCATCGCCATGCGAGCGAAGGTTTCGCGGATGTCGCGCGCCGCCGCGAGCGGATCGGGGTTGCCGTTCGGGCCTTCCGGGTTGACGTAGATCAGGCCCATCTGCACGGCGCCGAGGTGCCCTTCGAGCTGGCGGTCGCCGGAGTAGCGCTTGTCGCCCAGCCAGGTGTCTTCGGCGCCCCAGTAGACGCTCTCCTCCGGCTCCCAGGTGTCCGCGCGTCCGCCGCCGAAGCCGAAGGTCTTGAAGCCCATCGATTCCAGCGCGACGTTGCCGGCGAGGATCATCAGGTCGGCCCAGGAGATCTTGCCGCCGTACTTCTGCTTGACCGGCCAGAGCAGCCGGCGCGCCTTGTCGAGGTTGCCGTTGTCGGGCCAGCTGTTGAGCGGCGCGAAGCGCTGCTGCCCGCCGCCGGCGCCGCCGCGGCCGTCGCCGGTGCGGTAGGTGCCGGCGCTGTGCCAAGCCATGCGGATGAACAGCGGCCCGTAATGGCCGAAGTCCGCCGGCCACCAGTCCTGCGAGTCGGTCATCACCGCCAGCAGATCCTTCTTCACCGCCGCGAGGTCCAGGCTCCTGAACTCCTTGGCGTAGTCGTAGCCCTCGCCCATCGGATCGGACTCGGACGAGTGCTGGTGCAGGATCTTCAGGCGCAGCTGGTTGGGCCACCAGTCGGCATTCGACCGGGTGCCGGCCGAGGTGTGGGAGAACGGGCACTTTGCGTCGCTTGACATG
>Ga0075366_10001139_pt1 | contig 13132 bp, 12 predicted proteins | sample EndMethybrTD3031_FD_72351 | JGI IMG/M metagenome (GOLD analysis project Ga0075366, IMG submission 72351) | Populus endosphere microbial communities from Tennessee, USA - Endosphere MetaG P. TD hybrid TD303-1 | ecosystem: Host-associated > Plants > Roots > Endosphere | place: USA: Tennessee...
GTAGTGCTGCCATCCTCAGGCGCAGATATCCGGCTTTCACTTCCTGGCTTTGGCGGCGTAATACTCTTCAATTTGTAGCTTGCTCCGCTCCGGCAAGCCCTTCAGCCAATCTATCGGCAGAGCAAAATTCAGATTCTGCGATCCGATTGCGGTGACTCCCCGCTGGGTGATGCCAATCAATCGGCCCTCCATGTCGAACAAGCCTCCACCACTGGATCCGGGAGACAACGGCGCCGAAGTCTGAATCGATTCGATCTCGCTCTCCTCATCACGCTGAAGTCTGGAGATAAGTCCATCAGACAAGGTCATTTCCAGACCAAATGGATTGCCTACCGCAAAAACGCGCTGCCCTACGAGGAACGAGCTTCCACTTGCCAGTTCTACGACAGGCGCGTCGAACTTTGCGTCGGTAACAGAAACAATGCAAAGATCCCTGTCGACATCCGCATGCTGAAGAGTTCCTTTGAAACTCTCCGTGTCTTTCTGCAGGATGAAGCTCCGGGCCTGCCTGAGTACATGACAATTGGTTATGAGCGTTTTGGCATCTATCATTACCGCAGACCCTATCGAAAACGGGGAGCCACGTTGATCAAATGTACGCACCACCCAGACGCTGCGCGAGACTTTTTGAAACAACTGCTCTATCTCCGCACCTTGTACGAACTGCGTCGGTAGCAGAAAGGCAAGTACGATCAAGTGTTTGCTCATTTATGCGCACTCCCGGGCAACAATGCGTCAAGCTCTTCCATCTTCATTCTGGAAATACGGCGCTTCGGCGGTTTGGCCATTTCCACAGCAAGATCTACTGCCGTGCAATAGCTGTTGACAAACGACGGGTTTTCGCGTGGCGTACGCTCAATGGCGCGGACTCTTTTGACCGGCCCGCCATTTTCAGTCACCTCCTGCACAGAGAGGGTGCAGTCAGTCTGCGCATAGAGCACATAGGTCTTTGCGCTCTTCGCCTCGAAGGTCAGAAACGCATTGCATTGCGAACTGCCGCCGTACCAGACACTGATCGGCCGGTCTGCAGGCACAGTCGTATCTGCATTGAGTTGAAAGAAATTGTCAACCCGCGCCGCGGCAAGCGCGGTGGGTGATGAACATTTCTGTGCATCCTCGAAAATCGCTACGGTTCCGGCAAGTCTGGATACGGTTCTTACCTGCAGTTTTGCTGTCGGCCCAGACTGTGGCGGCGTGTAGGGATTTGTGGGAGGCACCGCCGCACAAGCCGTCACCAGCAAGCAGATAATGAAATTCGTAATTTTATGACTAGCCGACCACAGATACATATTCACTTCCCCCGTCTTGTTTTCGGCATGCCCGTGCCTTAGCAGTGGGGCCATTTTCTTCCCCAAGCAATGAACTTCAAGAGGCCTTGCGCTCCTGCTCCAGCACCAACTTGTACTCGATCGCATCCACCAGCGCGCGCCAGCTGGCGTCGATGATGTCGGTCGAGACGCCGATGGTGGTCCATTTGTCAGAATGGTCGGCCGTTTCGATAAGGACACGCACTTTCGCGGCGGAGGCCTTGTCGGAGTCGAGCACGCGCACCTTGTAGTCGGTGAGCTTCATCTCGGCGATGACCGGGTAGAAGCGCTCCAGTGCCTTGCGCACGGCCTTGTCTAGCGCGTTGACCGGGCCATCACCCTCTGCAGCGGTGATTTCTTCTTCACCGCCAACCGCGATCTTGATCATTGCATTCGAATTGATCCCGTTCACCGAGGGCTCATTGACGATGACCTTGAATTCCTTGAGTTCGAAGAAGGGTTGATGCTTGCCGAGCAGCTTGCGCACGACGAGCTCGAATGAACTCTCGGCCGTCTCGAACTGATAGCCCTCGTGTTCGAGTTCCTTGAGCTTGTCGACGATCTTCTGCGTTTCGGGCGAATCCTTGCTCAGCGTCGGGTCGAGCTTGTTGATGCGTGCCAGCAGCGTGCTGCGGCCAGCCACTTCGCTCATCAGGATGCGGCGGCTGTTGCCGACGACGTCCGGATTGATATGCTCATAGGATATCGGGTTCTTGTTCACTGCATCGATGTGCATGCCGCCCTTGTGCGCAAACGCATCGTTGCCGACGTATGGCGCTTTCTCGTTGTGCGGCATGTTGGCGATTTCACTCACGCTGCGCGCAAGTGATGTGATCTGCACGAGGTTGCCTGCAGGCAGGCAGCTAAGGCCGAGCTTGAGCTCGACATTGGGGATGATGGCGCACAGATTGGCGTTGCCGCAGCGCTCGCCGATGCCGTTGATGGTGCCCTGCACTTGCGTGGCGCCAGCCTGCACGGCAGCGACCGAGTTGGCGACAGCCATTTCGCAATCGTTGTGGCAATGAATGCCGATGGCCACACCAGGGAAGCGCGCGACGACAAGCGCCGTCACTTCGCGGACCACGTCGGGGAAAGTGCCACCATTCGTGTCGCACAGACACAGGCAATCTGCGCCAGCCTTGGCAGCTGCTTCGAGTGCCTGCAGCGCGTATTGTGGATTGGCCTTGTAGCCATCGAAAAAGTGCTCGGCATCGAACACCACTTCCTTGCCCTGCGATTTGAGATGGGCAATGGTGTCGCCAATCATGGCGAGGTTTTCTGCCAGCGTGGTGCGCAGGATGTCGGTGACCTGGTAGTCCCAGCTCTTGCCGAAAATGGCGACAGCCTGCGTGTTGGCGCTGAGCAGCGAGCGCAGATTGTTGTCGTCTGCAGCCTGGATGCCGATCTTGCGCGTCGCGCCGAAGGCGATGATCTTGCTGTGCTTGAGCTTCAGCTCACCGAGGCGGCGGAAAAATTCGAGATCTTTCGGGTTGGAGCCGGGGTTGCCCGCTTCGATGTAAGCCACGCCCAGCGCATCGAGGCGTTCGACGATCTTGATCTTGTCTTCCACGGAATAGGAAATACCTTGCGCCTGCGCTCCGTCGCGCAACGTGGAATCGTAAACCTGGATATGTGAAGCAGGGACTTGAACCGGGCTCATCGAAAGCTCCTACACGCCGCGACAGGCCCAAACGCCCCGCAGCAGGCTGAAAAACCCGCTACTTTGACAGAAAACCCCGCTTGCGTCTGCCCTGCCCCGGCACCTTCCGGCTCGCTCATGGCCGTTCAGCGTCCGTCGACATGGACGTAATGATTCTGACAAGCCCACAAGCCACTTTCCTTCCATTACCGGGGGATATCTGATTACCATAAGCACCCGCTGCTTCGCGACTTCCGGTTGCGTAGCTTGAGGTTGCCTTTTTCTCTATCCCGCCAGTTGCCCAAAACCCTATCGCTCATGAACCCGCTACGTCAGGCATTCACCATTGCACGCATCGAAGCCGAGTATTTTGCGCGCTACCCCAAGCTGCTCCTTGCTACCGCTGTGGTGGTGCTGATCCCCTCGCTGTATGCGTTGATCTATCTCGTCAGCGTCTGGGACCCCGCCGCCAATACGGGGGCGCTGACGGTAGCGCTGGTGAATCAAGATCAGGGCATGACATACCATGAGCATACCTTCAACATTGGCGAGGACGTGGTTGCACGGCTCAAGGCCAGCGGGCGATTCGGCTTCAGGGAGTTCACCGATGAGGACGAAGCGCGTCGCCTGGTGCGTGAAGGCAAACTGGCCTTTGCGCTGATCATTCCATCGCAATTCAGCTCCAATGCCATCCCGGGCATTCTGGTCGGCGCAGGCAAACCGGTCGTCTTCGTCTCCGAAGGCAACAACTATGAGAGCGCCGCGATGGCGACGCGCTTTGCCGAAGTGCTGGGCCAGCAGATCAACGAAAGTCTCAACGAGAAACGCTGGGCGATGGTGCTCTCCAGTGCCGTCGGCTCGCAACGCAGCGTCGATAATCTGCGCGCGGGTGTCACGCAGTTGAGCAAGGGGGCCAGGGAACTGAGCAATGGCGCAAGCCAGACAGCCGATGGCACGCACACGCTTGTTAGCGGTAGCGATCGACTCAACGAAGGCGTCAGGCAACTGACCTCGGGCGTCAAGCAGATGGATACGGGCTTGAGGCTCATGGACTCGCGTCGCCCCTCCAATGCGGAGCTGAACCAGCTCAAGGCGGGCGCAGAAAAACTGGCGGCCGGGCACCTTGAACTTGGACACGGACTGGACGAGTTGAAATCAGGAGGCCAGCAGCTGCAGGCAGGTATACAGAAACTCCAGGACGAGGCGGCCGACAGCCTGTGGGCTCCGGCGGCCCTCAACGAGGGGCTGCGTCGCGTTAGCCAGGGCGTATCCAGGCTCGATACAGGCATCGCAGCTGCCAGCGATGCGCAGGACGAGCTGGCCGACGGCGCAGGTCAGCTCAGCACGGGCGTCGGCAAGCTCACCAACGGCGTGCGCACACTAGGCAATGGCATCCACACCATGGTCACCAAACTGCCACTGACCAGCCAGCTTGACCAGCTGGCCTCCGGCGCCATGGTGCTCACCTCCGCCACAGTCAAGGTGGAAGACGCCACGAGAAGCGTAGCCAAGGGCGCACGGATGCTCGCGGTAGGGATGGACCAGCTCTCACGCTCCCTGCCCGATACCGTGTCCAGACCGGACGGCAGCCCGGAGGGGCTGGCACGTTCGGTCGAACCCGTTGTGGAACGCGCCGCGCCAGTCCGGAACAACGGCAGCGGCTTCGCCCCGAACGTCATCCCGGCGGCATTGTGGCTGGGTGCCGGCATCGTCATCTTTCTGCTGCACGTGCGCATACTGCCGCTTGAGGCACGGACGTATTCGCCGCCCGCGCAGCTGCTCGGCAAGATATTCCTGCCCACTGGCCTGGTGCTGGTGCAGGCGCTGGTGGTGCTGCTGTCGGTGCTGTTCATCCTGAGAATGGATGTCGTCCATCCGGGTGCATTCGCGCTGACGCTGGGCGTCGCATCCATCAGCTTTCTGCTCATCACCTTCGCACTGACGCGCGCGTTCGGCGATGCGGGCAAGGCACTCGCCATGATCCTGCTCGCCGTGCAGCTCTCGTCGTCCAGTGGCATCCTGCCGGTCGAGCTTAGTGGCAAATTATTCATGGACATCAGCCCATGGCTGCCGCTGACATGGGTGGTCAGGGCACTGAAGGCCGCCATGTTTGGCGCCTACGATGGCGCCTGGCAAATCCCGCTGCTGTATTCCTCTGTAGGTGGCGCGCTGGCATTTGTCATGGCCTGCACTATCGGAAAATGGAGCTTTGTCTCTTCGGCAAACACCCGCCCGGCCATCGACCTTTAGCATCTTTCCACGCACCTTCCATAACCGACCGCCATGCGGAGACCAACATGCGCTCGCAGCCGGGCTATCATGATCGGAGCAAAGGGGCGGAATGGAACCGCTCCCAGCCTGATCCGGCGCTGACTCGCCAGCGCCGCACAAATTTCTTCACATGATTGCCAGGGAGAGCCTCATGAATATTGTTGAACGGGCAAAGAACATCATCCTGTCGCCGAAGACCGAATGGTCAGTAGTTGAAGGCGAATCCGCTTCGGTAAAATCGATTTACATGGAGTACCTGCTGATTCTCGCAGCAGTGCCCGCCATCGCAAGTTTCATCGGCACGACGCTGATCGGCTACTCGATGTTTGGCGTGTCCGTCAGGGTGCCCCTACTCGCCGGCATCGGCAACCTGATCGTTGGCTATGTCCTGTCGCTGGGAATGATCTACGTGATCGCACTGATCGCCGACGCTCTGGCACCCAATTTCGGGGGGCAAAAAAATCCCCTCAACGCGTTCAAACTTATCGCCTTCAGCATGACGCCGGGATTGCTGGGCGGCATATTCGGCATCCTGCCCACGCTTGCAGTGCTGGGGCTGCTGGCCTCGCTGTATGGCATCTACCTGCTGTACGTCGGCGTACCCACGTTGATGAAGGTACCGCAGGACAAGGCCGTGCCTTACACCCTGGTGCTGGTCATCTGCGCCATCGTCGCAGGGGTCATCACGAGTGCCGTGATCGCCGCAGTTTCCGGCCTGGGTATGCATTCGCCAGCCTTGTCGATCAGCTCGAACAACCCGGCCGCACCCGCAGCGATTTCGGTCAACACGCCGGCTGGCAAAGTCGAAATCGATACTGCGGAGCTCGACGCCATGAGCCAGAAGCTGGAGTCCATCAACAAGCAGGCTGAAGCTGCGGCACAACAGGGTGATGCCAAGGCCAGCATGGAAGCGGCGGGCAAGGCATTGCAGGCTCTGGGCGAAGCAATGGCCGCGCAATCGGCGACTGCCGGAAAATAATATTTTGCAGCGGGCGCGCGAATCATTGCGCGCCCGATCAGACTGCCTGGCGACGATCAACGTATCTCCAACCTCGAACTTCACCATGCATCCTCCACAAACCCTTCGCAGTCTTCTGTCATGCCTGGCTTGCACATCTCTCGTGCTTGCGTCGCTCTGCTTCAGCACCAGTGCGCAAGCCCAGCGCAAACCCGACGCCGACGAGCGTCTTGTCTCGCGATCGTCACTGGTTGCGTCGGGTGAGCTGGTCGAGCTGTATCAGGATGGTGTAGCGGTTGAAGCAACGTTTCTTGCAACGCTGGAGAACGCCTATCGGCGCATCGAAAAGCTGGTGGCCCGCCCGCTGGACAAGGCAACACTGGGCGAAAAAATTCGCGTACATGTCACCGACTCAATGGTGGTTTCGCACGTCTGGCATGGCTATGAACATCCACGCGATCCACGTGGCATTCTCATCCTGAACAAACGGGCTTATCTCGATGGAATGCGGCGCGAGAACGCGACGTATGTGCACGAAATGACGCACCTGTTCACTTGGCGCTTCCAGAGTCACACGCTGCGTGAGGGGCTCGCAGATTACATTGCGCTGGAGATACTCCCCGGAGCCGTGGTCGGGCCAAACTTCAAGGGCTACGACTGGTCGGGCGCGATTCCGCCCGAGGTACTGGAGGTGCTTGGCACCGCTGTCGCTCCGCCGGCTTGGGTAACCAATGACCTGCGCCTGCGGCAGGCCTACTATTTCGGGAGTTACCGCTTCGTGAAGTTGCTCGTCGAAAAAGGCGGTCTGCCGAAATTCCTGCAACTGTATGCGTCGCCAGATACCGAAGCCGCATACGTTGAACTCTATGCGGCACCACGTGCGGTGCTGGTACAGGCCCTGAACCTGTAGGCGCGGACATCACCCAGCGTCGGCACGGCGATTGCGTATAACGGGCATGCGTATCCCGTTTGCAAATCGCTTCCGCCGTATTGCCGCAGATGCAACGAGCGTCGTGGGCACGCGTCTGGCTTTGCTCGGTCAGGAGCTGCAGGAAGAAGTGGCCCGCCAGGGCAAACGCCTGGTGCTGCTGCTCGCTTTCTTCATGTTTGCCACGCTGGGTCTGCTATGTGCGTCCGCGTTCATTCTCACACTCGCATGGCAGCATGATCACCTGCTCGCAGCAGCGGCTTGCCTCACCTTGTTGTTCATGACAGCCGGGCTGATTTGCGTCCTGTGGCTGCGACACAATGTACAAGGTTCGCCGCCCGCCTTTGCCGAAACGCTGGCCGAATTCAAACGCGATGAATTGTCGCTACGCGGAAATGATGGCCAGACCCCGGCCAAGGAAACATCCGTAACACACACGCCGTAGATCGCACTTTCCGACAGCGAATACAGAGAAACGCCTACTTCCGGCAGCTTGAACGGTTAATGCAAGTGCCATGAAGCATGATCTAATGCCGGCTGGCACCAGTCCTGCCGGGGGCACAATGGCATTCCACAAGACACTCCACAAACCGGGTACCGAACGCTGGAAAGTCCCGTTACATGTCGTCACGGCAAGCGGCTCCATCGCCCTGCTGCTGCTCGTGGCATCCGTATTGGCATGGCATGCCTACAACGGCGCGCGTGAGGTGTTGCTGTCCTCAGTGGATGAATCCATTGCGCATGTTTCGCACGTGCTCGAAGACCGTATCGGCAGCATTCTCCTGCCAGCAGAAAACCAGATCGAATTGCTGGTGCATCACGACCTCGTGCGTGCCAGCTCACGCGAACAACGGCTTGCTGCCTTGCCCGTGGTACGCGCGGCAATCGCTTCCAATCCCATGCTCGATGCGGTGTACGCGGCCTATCCGAACGGCGAATTCATTCTCTTCCGTCCCTTGCGTGACCCAACCGTCAAGCGCGTGTTCCGCGCGCCCGAACAAGCCGACCTGCTCGTGCAGCTGCAGACGCGTCAGGTCGACGGGCAGAATACGGGCGAATTTCGCTACTACGACAAGGCGGGGCTTCTGCTCAAACAAAGCGCGCGGGACGACTACATTTTCGATCCGCGCACGCGCCCCTGGTACAAGCTCGCCAAGGACCAGACCGGATCGGTGATAGTCGACCCCTATGTCTTTTTCACCACGCGCTCGGTGGGCACCACGCTGGCCCGGCGTGCCGACGCCCCAGGCGTTGTCATTGGCCTGGATGTCACGCTGGAGAGCATTGCACACGAGGTTGCCGCCTTGCGCATCACCCCCGGCTCGCGTGCCGTGATAGTCGATGCGAACAACCGAATACTGTCCAGTGACAAGGGCGGCGAGGGCATCGTGTTCGACGAGGCCGGAGAGGCACGGCCGCAGAACGTGCGCGAAGTCGAAATACCCGCACTGGCTGCGGCGGCAGAGCTTGCATCCAGCAAGACGCAACGCCTGCACCGCGCCATGCAGGGTGGCGACTGGGAGCTTGTTTCCATTCCTGTCGTGCTGCGCGCGCAGGGCCAGACGTTGCGACTGCTGATGGCTGTACCGCACCAGGAATTGTTCCGCGAAGCGCGCCAGCTACTGCGGCGACAATTGCTCGCAACACTGTTGCTGATTCTTGCCTCCGCGCCTGCCGGCTACTGGCTGACGCAGCAACTTGCCAAACCGCTGCGAGCGCTGGCCGAAGATACGCGCTCGGTGGCAGCCTTCGATTTCTCCAGCAGCAATATTCGGCGCTCACGCATTGCCGAAGTGGATCTGCTTGCCACGGCAACCATGCAGATGAAATCCACCATCGCACGCTTCCTCGGTGTCAGCGCGGCACTCAGTTCCGAGACGCGCCTTGAGCGCCTGCTGGAAGTGGTACTGCACGACGTGGCAGCTACAACCCAGGCACGCTCCGGCGCGCTGTATCTGTTCGATGCAGACAAACAGGTTCTGACGCGCTCACAGCTCATGCAGGAGGTCGGTGCACGCGCCGATCACCCCGAAACGCTGACGCAGGCAAGCCATCCCTCACACCCGGCAGCACAAGTGGTGTCGGCACGCTCCAGCATCATCGGAAAAACCGAGCCTGATGGTCCCGAGCTGGTGGCCGTGGCACTCGAGACGCTTGGCAAGGAATTTATCGGCGCGTTGGTCCTGGAGCTGGCACAACCACTGAACATGCCACACGACGGCACGCGCAATCCGCAACTGGCCTTCATCGAAGCGCTGTCGTCAACGGCTGCTGTCGCCATCGAAACGCGACACCTGGTCGACAGTCAGCGGAACCTGCTGGAAGCATTGATCCAGCTGCTGGCAGGCGCGATCGACTCGAAGAGCCCCTACACCGGCGGCCACTGTCAGCGCGTGCCGGAGCTCACCAAGATGCTGGCCCGGGCCGCGCAGGATGCAACCGATGGCCCGTTCCGCGACTTCCAGCTCAATGAGGAAGAATGGGAAGCCGTACATGTGGGCGCATGGCTGCACGATTGCGGCAAGGTTACGACGCCGGAATATGTGGTCGACAAGGCCACGAAGCTTGAGAGCATCTACAACCGCATTCACGAAGTGCGCACGCGCTTCGAAGTACTCAAGCGCGACGCCGAGATTGCCTACTGGCGCGCCCGTTCGCAGGGAACACCGGAGCCGTCGGCGTGGGCCGAACTGCAGGAAAAATGGGCGGCCCTCGACGAGGATTTCGCATTTGTTGCAGACTGCAACGTAGGCGGCGAATTTCTCGACCCCGCGAAGATCGAGCGCCTCAAGAAGATTGCACAACGGCCATGGATGCGCACGCTGGACGACAGACTGGGCTTGTCTCGCGAGGAAACGCGCCTGCTCGAAGACGTGCCGCCACGCCCGTTGCCCTGTGCCGAAGCACTGCTGGCCGACAAACCGTCGCACCTGGTTGCGCGACAACCCGGTGAGCCAGGGACCGAAGAGAATGAATGGGGCTTCAAGGTCAAGGTGCCGCAATACAAATTCAATCGCGGCGAAATCTACAACCTGTCCATCAGCCGCGGCACACTTACCGATGAAGAGCGCTTCATCATCAACGATCACATCGTGCAGACCATCATCATGCTCGAACGTCTGCCGTTCCCGCGCCATCTGCGCGGCGTACCGGAAATCGCTGGCGGGCACCACGAACGCATGGATGGACGCGGCTATCCAAAAGGGCTCAAGCGCGATGAAATGAGCATACCGGCGCGCATCATGGCAATCGCCGATGTGTTCGAAGCACTTACCGCTGCGGACCGGCCGTACAAGGCAGCGAAAACCCTGTCGGAGTCTCTCGCCATCATGGCGCGGATGGCGCGCGAACAGCATCTGGATACTGAACTGTTCGAGCTGTTCCTGCGCTCTGGCGTGTACCGGCAATATGCCGACCGCTTTCTCCTGCCAACACAGATTGATGAGGTTGATGTCGACGCCTTGCTGAGCTGAAGAAACGCCTCATCACGTGGAGTGGCCTTTCGGCAAGCGCGACATCCATGCTGGCTCGGCCAGTACGACTGCATTGCCCACCACGGCACAAACAATTCCGGCGACCGTCCATGCCGTCCAGACGAAGTCTTCAAACCATGCCGAAAGCATGAGCGCCAGGATGGGCACCGCGACAGCCACGTAGCCAGCGCGCCCTGCGCCAATGCGCCCCATCAAGGTGAGATAGGCAGCGAAGGCGAGGACCGAACCAAAGACGGCGAGATAAAGCAGCGAGACGATATAGCTTGGCCGGAAATCGAATACCAGATCCTGTCCGCGCAGCAAGGTAATCAACAATGCCGTGGCGCCGCCAATCAGCATGCTGATGCCGGTACCCGAGAGCAAGGGCATTGCCACGTTGCGGTTACGCTGTGCAACGAGATTGCCCAGCGACGCGAGCAGCCCGGCCGATGAGCCGAAGGCGATGCCCAGCCAGCCTGATGCATCGTGCGCAACAGCAAGCTCGGGCCAGAACACCAGAACGATGCCCAGCAGACCAAGGCCTGCGCCGACAATCGATTGCACACTGAAGTGCCTGCCGAATGCAATGCGCATACCGATGATATTGAACAACAGCATGCTGGAATTGAGCACGGCCATCAGACCGGATGGAATGTAGCGCTCTGCTTCATACACACAGCTGTAACTCAAGCCGAATAACAATGCTCCCTGCAACGCAGACCACGCCAGATCGCGAGCGCCAAGACGCATGCGCTCACGCCGCAGGCCGCTCCACACCAGCAGCAATACCCCGGCCAGCAGAAAGCGGTAGGCCACCGAAGCCGTCGCGGGCACGACACCATACTGAAATGTGATCGCCAGCCAGGTCGAACCCCATATCAGCGTGGCACTCGCGTAGAGCACGGCGTTGGAGGGTGCATGAGGCAGGCTCTCTGAATCGTTATCCATCTGGGGACGTGTCATCACGGGAAGTGCCCGCGGCACAGACCCGCATGGTCACACAGAGCGGTAGCAGCAAGGGAAACCCGATCAGTCGATGGCTAGAACATGGTATTGGAGTGCGCGGCCTCGCCGGGCACAACCTGCAACACATCCCAGTGTTCGACAATCCTGCCGTTGGCATCAAAGCGGAAAATATCGATGCCCGCCCAGTCCCTGTCTACATCCGCAGGCCACTCCTGATGGCAATGCAGTACAACAAGGTCAGCCTCCGCAACGCAGCGCTTGAAGTGAACGCGCTTGCCGGGATACTCCCTCGCCATGCGCTCGAAGTACTCGATGAATGCCTGCTTCCCATCCGCGACATGGGGATTGTGCTGAGTGTAGGACTCACCCGCGTACCGCTGAATGGCCTCGGCTGGTTTGCATTCGTTGAACATGAGTTCATAGAACGCCATGGCGTTCTGCTTGTTACGTTCGAGCACATCACTCATTTTCGAACTCCGGATTGAAGCGCTGCGAGAAGCAACGGGTTTGTCTCTCCACGAGGTTCGACAGTGCAATGAATTGAAATTTGTTCACACGACTTCCTGCTCAAGCCTGCATGCAATACCTCGTCAGTGAACTCCTGCCGCTTTGAAGCCATGAGTCCAGACACGGAATAGACGCGGAATGTTCCGACACCCGAGGCCGCGCGGCCATCTGTAAATCAGCGTTATAGCACCACGCGCGGCGTCGGGCACGTCGCCTGCTACATGACGAAGTTGTGGCGAACCACAACGCGGAATTGCCGGCCCCTATGCTTGCCCACGAGCAGAACTGCATGGCAATCCAGCGAATTGTTACAAGCAACATCGCAGAACCCGCAGGTACGCAAGAAAGTCTGCAGTGGCCGGATTCCGGCTGGACCGAAACGGAGAAAGAGCTGCCTCGCGCGGCCTGCACCGTTACTGCCGGCGAGCGCGTGTGCCCGCATGTTCCGGATATTCATAGAGCATCAAGCCAAGGAGGCTGGACATGTACGCACTTAGCAATTTCAACTCAAGTCGTTTCAATTTTCTGAATCGTTTCAATTTCCTTTCGAAGCGTGTTGCACTTGTGATGTTTGCCTCGGTTGCCCTGCTGGGGGGTTGCGGCGGCGGTGGCGACGTCGGAGACGACGTCCTGCCGGACTCGATCACCATCAGTTCCCTCGATGGCCCGAGTGGCGTAACGGTTGGCACGTCAACCTCCTTCACCGTCAATGTTGTCACCACTGGCGGTATCGGTGCGGGCGACATCACCTACACGTGGGAACAGACCGCAGGCACGCCCGTGCTGAGCAAGTCGCAAAGCGACGGCGACCATCAATCGACCCTGACATTCACGCCTGCCGTGGCAGGCGAAACCGTGACGTTCAAGGTCACGGCAAGCGCCAAGGGCAAGACAGCGTCGCAATCCAAATCTGTGCCGGTCAATCCGTAGGCACATGACTGTAGCCGTCTGACGGCGGGCCGCATGTACATGAGTGCATGCGGCCCGCCGCTTTCTTTTTTGGCTCGCCGTTTTGATTTTCTGCGTATGCCGAAGCGTGTCCATCCCATAAAATGGATGTTCACTCCTGCCGGACAAGACCAC
>Ga0075366_10001140_pt1 | contig 13130 bp, 10 predicted proteins | sample EndMethybrTD3031_FD_72351 | JGI IMG/M metagenome (GOLD analysis project Ga0075366, IMG submission 72351) | Populus endosphere microbial communities from Tennessee, USA - Endosphere MetaG P. TD hybrid TD303-1 | ecosystem: Host-associated > Plants > Roots > Endosphere | place: USA: Tennessee...
GGGACCACTGTACTGATCTCTAACGGGCTCAAGCTCTGAAAGAAATTGATCCGGCCTAGCCATATGCTAGTTCTGGTACCAGCGAACGTAGTCTACGTAGGCGGTAATTCCAGAGTTGGCAGTAGTGTAGATTTGTAGACTAGCTGTTTTAACATTTGCAGAGCTTGGCATGTAGCTTAGCGCGACATCGCGGGAGCCGACCGAAGTCTCGGCCTTCTTCCACTGACCACTGATCCAGCTGCCGGCAGCGTCGTATTCGTCGATATAGTAGCCAAGTTCGCCACCGGTAATCTGCTGCAAGTTCAGGTAGCTGGTAAGGCTGTAGCTCTTTGTGGAGTCTACGGTAACTTTGGGCGAGAACAAGTGGGCGTTAGCGGTTCCGGCAACCATCTTGACAGAGTTGACGGGGTTGGCGGCACTGCCGTTGTTTGAGCTGTCGGCGGTTACATTGGCGGGAGTGTTGGTCGTCCAGCCATCGGCAATGCCATTGTCGAAGGTGCCATTGGCGACTAAGTTGGTTGGCTCGGGAGCGGGTGGAGTTACGCTGCCGGATGGCGCCAGCCACTGTGCGTAGTCGAAGTAGCCTGTAATGCCTGAGTTAGCAGGGAGGATAACCTGCCAGCTGGCCTTTTTAACATTTGCAGAGCTTGGCGTGTAGGCATAGGTGATGTTTTCGACACCGAGTGTGCTTTTGCCGTGGGCATATTTACCACTGATCCAATTACCACTCGCATCATACTCGTCGATGTAGTAGCCAAGTTCGTTTGCGGTACGGGCGGTCAGGTTTAAGTAGCTCTTAAGCGTGTACTCGGTGTTAGCCACAACGCCGATACGAGGCGAGAACAGGTGCGCGTTAGTTGAGCCCGCTGTCAGCTTGACTGACTTGGCTGCGTTTGCCGGCGCGCCGTGGTTGGCGCTGTCAGCGGTGAATGCGCTGCCGTTATCGGTCGTCCAGCCGCTGGCGATACCATTGTCGAAGGTGCCATTTGGCATGACGTCAGTGGTAGTTACGGGGGCTGGCGGAGGCGTCGTTACGCCGTTTAGGGAGAACCATTCGAAGCTGTCGACATAGGCGGTGATGCCCGAGTTGGCGGTTGTGTAGACTTGCAGGCTGGCCTTTTTAACATTCGCAGAGCTTGGCTGGTAGGTGAAGTTTTCTTTCTTGGCAATAGGGGCGGCTTCGGCCTTCTTCCACTGACCACTGATCCAATTACCACTCGCATCATACTCGTCGATGTAGTAACCAAGTTCGCCGGAAGTGCGGGCGGTCAGGTTAAGGAAGCTTTTCAACATGTACGTGTCGGTGCTGGTTACTGGGATTTTTGGCGAGAACAAGAAGTTGTTGCCAGTTCCAGCCGTCATTTTAACCGAGTTAGCTGCTTCGGGCAGGCTGCCGTTATTGGTGCTGTCCGCGACAACGCCGGTCGGGTTGTTGGTCGTCCAGCCGTCATTAATACCATTTGCCAGATTAGGGTTTGGCATGGCGTTGATATCGCTCTTTACAAAACCATCCTTTAGATTGACGTTGCGAATTTGTGAAGCTTTGGATTTAGCGTACGCAGCGATTTCGTTCAGCTTGCTGGTGGCGTATTCGTAGTTGTTAGGGTCGGTGCTTGGGGTCACCTTAATTTCGTGGAAGGTGAGCACCAGCCACTGGTTGTTGGCGATAGCCTGGTCGATGCGGGTCTTTACTTGTGCAACTGTAACACCTTCCTGGACCTGCATGTTGTTCATCAGCAAGTCGTTGTAAGACCAAATGTTGTTATCAACATCGTGAAATCCCCGGTGACCTTCGTATACTTTGGCGATTTGGGCAAGGACGGCGTTGTTGTAATCGCCATAAGGAGTAGCCATTGTCTTGGCATCGATGCCGTGGGCGGCCAGGGCTGCTTTACTGGAGACCAGCTCCTGCTCGACCTGGGCGGGCGTCAGGGTGAAGTTTTGGCCTTCACCGGCATCGGCGCTAGCCAGAAGCGGGTGGGTTGCGGTGTGAGAGCCGATTTCCCAGCCGTACGTGTTCTGCATGGCCTGGATCTCTGCCCACGTCATGTAGTTTTTGTCGTCACCGGCACGGCAGGTGTTTGGTGCGACCATGCCGACACAGTCGGTAATTACATATGAGGTGCCGGTCAGGCCGTTGGCGGCCAGCGTCGGGGCTACCTGGCTATATACACTCTTGAAACCATCGTCAAAAGTAAAAGAAATCTTAGCTTCCGGAGCGGCATTTTTAACCGCGGCAAACGCCTTAATAGGCGTGCTCAGACTAAGCGCCAACACCGGCAGGGCCAATAGTGCGACCGTAACAGCACGCTTTAAAGTTTGTAGTAGACGCATAAAGAAGTCTCCCTGACGTTACTGGTTAAGTGATGCCTGTCCCGAAAAACACGTAATCTAGTGTCCATATATATCACCTTATTGTCATAATTGCAACTCTTTTTGTTTATTCTACAGAGGTTTAATCTTCTAGTGTTTTTCGTATTGCTTCCACGGCTGGAGTGGGCTGCATGGCCTGGTCCCACAGGAAATCCTGGCCATTTTGCAGCGAGCCGTCGTCATCCCGCCACATGTTGTAGCGGTCGGATACGCCCCAGGTCGTATACGAGACGCAGCTGGGCAAGTCGAGACAGGTTTTGAGCACTTTGCTGTATTCGTCTGCCTGGACGGTTTGGCCGTCGTCAGTGTATACGTCGATTTCAGAGATACGTGATTGCAAACCCAGTTGCTCCAGTGCCTGAATGTGGGCGCGCAACACATCGGTAGGGATGCGGTCAGCCTGTTCGTACACATGCGCCTGGAACCCGACGCCGTCAATTGGCACGCCCTGCTGTTTTAGGCGTTTGACCAGGGAGTAAAACGTATCCCAGCGCTCGCCGTCCTGCTCTAAGCCATAGTCATTTATGAACAGCTTGGCGTCCGGATCGGCTTCGTGCGCCGCGCGGAACGCTTTGGCAATATAGTCTTCGCCCATGGCACGGTACCAAACGTGGTCGCGCAGTTCACCGCCGCCTTGGTAGAACTGTTCGTAGTCGGCAATTGGTTCGTTAATGACGTCCCAGGTAGAGATTTTGCCTTCGTACCGGTCCACAACTTTGGCGATATGGCCCAGCATGACTTGTTGGACGTGCTGCTTGTCTTCTGCGGTGGCCGTCGGGAGCTGCTGCACCCAGACCGGATTCGCCTCACCGAATACCAGTGTATGCCCGTGGACACGGATGTTGTGGCGCCGGGCCAGATCGACAATAGCATCGGTTTCATGGAAATCATAGGTGTCTGCGGTGGGGTGGACAAACTGCCACTTTAGGGCGTTCTCGGTCGTAAACGAGCCGAAGTTACCGCCGAGCGCGACCTGGGCGTACTCGTTGTCTGTTGCGAGCGGTCCAAGCGCTACTGCCGCGCCCAAAGTAAAGCTGCGCCGCCGGTCACTAGCCAGCTCCTGCAGGCCGCGCCTATCGTGGCGCCAGGAGTGTGAATCCCAGATGTTGAGGGTTGAGCTGTCGACAATCTCGAGGTCGGCGTCTCCCAAGCGTTCGGCCCGCAGGCTGGTTAGTAGCCAGTCGGACTCTTCGGCGGCCGCCCCAAACCAGACGGTGCCGCTTGTAAGCAACGAGCCTTCGGGGATGTCTCCCAGCCTTGTCTTATTTACGAAGATGCTGATGAGTCCGTTCTTTCGGATAATCTCAAGATCCCTTGAGGTACCCGATACTGCGGCGTCATCAAGGGGGAATTCCTTGAGCGGCGCGGCCTGGTTGTTTTCCCAGACTTGTACGAGCAGGCGATTACCATCGAACACCAGGTGCAGCGCCGCACGTTCGTACCGGAATTCGTCGAAGATAATTGGGGCTTGGCCATACAAGCTAAATGAGGCCTTGCCACGGACGTCGCGAAGTTTGGCACGGATACCAAAGTCGCCTTTGGTGCGCAAATGTGCGCCATATAAGTTGACCGGCGGATTAGGCTGGCCGCCTGATCCATCCTGCTCTACGATCCGGAAGGGAATAGGACGGATACGCAGGCCATCGTCTTCCCGTTCAGACCCGGGCAGCGTGAACCAATCTTCATGCCATCTGGAGATAAGTTCGGACTTATCCTCGACTTCGCGGGTTTCCTGATAGGCGTGCGTTTCGGCCTCGCTCTTTTTTAGCTGCCACAGCGCTGCCGAGCCGATGATGATGCCCAAAAAAACCATTGCGAGGCCAAAACTCGCCCAAATCCGGGACGGGCGCAAGGCTGCGAACCGCTTTTTAAGCCGTTTTTTGGTATAGATACGCCGATTAGAACTTCGGTACTGCATGTGTAGCCACTCCTCTGTACGTTGTCATATAGTATACACTAATGCGCAAGTGAGTATGCCAGCGAATGTCGTTAACGGAGGAGATTTTTAAATGCGGATGCACCGATGCCCAGCACGGCGACGGCCGAGGGAAGCTCTCGTTTGAGGTAGCCCGGAGAGAGGCTGTTAAAACGCTTAAGCGCTTTCAGCCGCCCCCATGTAAGGCTAGCTAACTCTTTCGGGTTTAGGGTAACTTCCGGCCGCTCGGTACATAGGCCCAATATCGGGACAACACTTATGTCCCCAGGTAACCTGGTTCGGCGTTGTGTGGATATTTCGCCAGCGTAAAACGCCACCAGGCCAAACATCTCGGCCGTAAAACCGCATTCAGTTTCGAACTCTTCCCGTAGGGTATGTGCTATGGGGTCAAAGTTAGGGTTCGGCGGGCCGATAGGCTTTCCGGTCTCCGGATGAAGCGTGGCAGGGTCGTGGGGAGTATCGATGTAGCCGGTAACACCGTTGAAGCTGCCGATTATGCCATCGCCGCTGGCACGTTCTACCAGCATAATTTCCGAAACCTCACTGGGGCCGTACTCCCAGATCTCTTCCGGAGTACGCCAGGGGTCGTGCAGTAGTGTTGCATTGAGTGCATACGCGCGAGTGACATTCTTGCTATGGTAGTTGACCTGGTGCCCATTTTCGTCAGGATAACGCGACAAATCTTTCGTCTTTTCTATAAGTTCAGCAGTGAAATTCGGCAGGTAACCAGCCTCTGGATAGATAATCATGACGCTATTTTACACGAACGAAAGCAGAAAGTATGTGACGTAACCATAAGCGTATAGCTATATATACTTTACAAAAAGTCAAAAAAGTGTATAATGCGGCTCAGTTGCCCTTCAAACAGAGAGACTGTTTCCAAGGACGCGAGTATAAATCAAAGGGAGACACTACGATGTACGTACAAGGTGTACAACATGTTGCAGGTGGCGCATTGCCAAACACTGGTGATAGCTGGTTGCTAATGGCTGCCGGTATTGTTACCGCAGTTGCAGGTGTAGCAATTATTGTTACAACTGTAGCCTTCATGATTGCCAAGAAGGCACACAAAGCCTAGGGATTCCTTAGGCTTAAACAAAGGAAAGGCCTGCGAAAGGTAGAAGCGATGAAAAAACAACGCATCTTACTGATCGCAGGCTTTTGTTTTGTCTTGATTGGGGCGGGCATCAGCTATGCGCCGTTTATGGACTATCTTCGGGGTAAGCAAGTTGCTGCGCCGCTGAACGGCTCGTTCTCATCTGTTGTCAGTGCTGAGGCTGCTCCCGCACCAAAACCTGCCGCGAGCCAAGTAGTTAGCGGCAAGCCTATCCGTTTGCAGATCCCATCAGTTGGTGTCGATCTGACTGTTGCTGAAGGGAAGTTTAACGCCCAGTCCAAAACCTGGACGCTATCTAATGACAAAGCGCACTATGCCGTAAGCGCGCCACTTGCTAATAACAGCGAGGGCAATACTTTCATATATGGGCACAACCGTAAGGGCGTGCTAAAAACATTGAACCGTATTAAAGCTGGGGCTGAAGCGGTTGTGACTACAGATAACGGTCACGCCTTTACCTACACCTTCAAGGCTGCATACGAAACTGATCCGAATGACGACTCTTTATTTGACTACAAGGGCGCACCTATTCTGACCGTACAGACCTGTTCCGGCCTGCGTTTCGAGAATCGCCAATTATTCACCTTTGCCTTCGAAAAAGTTACCTAAGGAATTCCGAGAGAGACCGTATGACCGAAACACTTTTTTACTTATTTATCGCTATTGGCGTTATTAATATGGCCCATGTCGGCCTGTATATTGGTGGCGCGAATGTGTACGACATGTGGCAGCTGCGCCGTCGCAGTGCCAGTAAAACCGCGCCGCGCCGTCGAACCAAGCGGCCACTGCTGACCGTTATTGTTCCAGCGCACAATGAAGAGCTGGTGATTGAGCGCTGCCTGGATTCTATCCGGCGTAACACGTACCGTAAAGTCGAAGTAATTGTGCACAACGATGTCAGCTCGGACGGGACTGCCCGGCTGGTGCGCGGATACGCCAAGCGTTACCCGAAATTTAGTCTTCGGCTGGTGAACCGCCGCAAGCGGTCTGGCAAGGCTGGCGGGATGAACTACTGCACCCGGCATCATGTCAAGGGTGATCTGGTCATGGCGCTGGATGCTGATTGTATTTTGCAGCGGAATGCCATCAAGCGCACTGTTGACTATTTTGATGACCCCAAGATCGTCGGTGTTGCGGCTAATGTCCGCTTGCTGGACGAGCGGACCATCCTTGGCATTTTGCAACGGTTTGAACATCTTATCGGCTACCGCGCCAAAAAGTTCTACACCATGACTAACAGCGAGTTTATCGTCGGCGGCGTGGCCAGCACCTACCGCCGCGAAATCCTGCAAAAAGTCGGCTACTACGATACCGATACGACCACCGAGGACATCGGTCTGAGTATGAAAATCGTGGCGCTCGGCAACCGCGATCACCGCATCGTGTACGCCTCGGACGTCGTCGCCATGACCGAAGGTGCACACGGCTTCCGTGCTCTGTTTAAACAGCGTTACCGCTGGAAAATGGGCGGTCTGCAGAATCTGCTCAAGCACGCCTATCTGATTGGCAAAGTTCAAAACGGCCGCTACACCCGCAGCCTAACGTGGTACAGGATGCCGATGGCATTCGTCAGTGAGGTGATGCTATTGGTGCAGCCGGTCGTGCTTACTTACGTTGTGATTCTGAGCTTGCAGGCGCACACGCTCAATATGTTCTTTGGCGCATATATCCTTTTGACGCTGTACACCTTGTGGACGATCTTGCCGGACGAGCACAGCACCTGGCAAAGCAAGCTTAGCATGGCGGCCTACGCGCCCATCCTGTATTTCTTGTTTTATATTATGGACCTGATCCAGGTGGTTTCCCTGGTGCGCTGTTTGGCGCATCCCCGCCAGCTGGCGCGCCGTATCAAGCATGATGCTACCTGGATTTCTCCAGAGCGGCTAGGGCAGCAGGTCAAGTTTTCGTAAAAACGTAGGTGCTATAGTGGAGTACTATGTCAGAGCAACAGTTTACACCGTCCCAACTACCTGAAATGCCAGCAATACCTGGTACAACTTTTTTGGACGCAGCCGTAACACGCCGCCGGTTTTTGTCCGGTCTGGTCGGGGTCGGAGCTGTTTTGGCAAGTCCGGGACTCGCGGCATGTACTTTTGAAGACACGGAGGGCGCCGAAACCAAAGCTCCCGAGTCCAGCGAGCTGCCGGGACTGGCCGAGATGGACACATCAAAAGAGGTTGATTTGCTTAAAGCTGGTACCTGGGACTTTATGCCCGGTGCCGAAAAAGTAGGCGGCGCCCTTCGTATCTCGCGCACTGGTCTGGCTGTCCTGAAACTTAACGAGGGAGATGCTGGCCGGCCGCCAAAAAGCCCCCAGTACGAAGCGAACCCACCTGTTAACTTGTTCGGGGCGCACTTGGAGATGAAAGACTCCGGCGGCGTAGGGATCCGCGCCCGGCTTTCTGATGTAAAAGGCGGTGCTACGCTATCGTTCCTGGCGTCGCCTACTGTCCGGTTTGACGAGCGTTTAGAGCGCCAATCCGGCCTGGACATACGGGTTGATGGCAGCAAAGCGGTCGTGTCGCTCTGGAATGGTACTGGCCCTGCGCCTATCTCATCCGAGGAATATGACCTGGGCGAAAACGCCTCTAATTACGAAATAACAGTTGCACAAACAGACGAGGGTTTAAGGGTGGGAATCAACAATACGGGTGTTCGCATTCCTGCCGGGGCCTTTGAAAACCAAATCTGGTTTGGTTTGGACTCGGACGGCAGCTTTACGCTTGAAGAGCTCACTGCCTACCCAGCCAACGGGAACGAACTTTCCATGGTCGATACCACCAAAACGTTGCTTGAGCTAAAGCCAAGCGGAAACGGCCTGAAAGATGTCGCCAAGGCGCACGGACGCGGCGATAAAGCTATCGGCACGGCCATCGATCTGGTCGAGCTGGTGGCTAATCCCGAGTATGCCCAATTTGTTGTGGATAACTTCAATCAGCTGGAGCCATCGATGCTGGCCAAGTTCCAGGCGCTTCAGCCTGAACAAGGTAAGTTCGAATTTGCTGAGCTTGATGCCCTGGTGCAGTTCGCCAATGCGCACGGTATGCGTGTGCACGGGCATGCCTTGGCGTTTACCGAGGCGTATCCGCAGTGGCTGCACGATAAACTGAACGACCCAGCAACTACCGCCGAAGATGCACGCAAGATTTTGGTGAACCACGTAGAGACGGCAGTCGGCCGCTACAACGGCAAACAGGGTCGTGGCCTGATCGACTCCTGGGACGTCGGCAACGAACTGTTCGACCCAGAGAATTGGGGTGAACTCAACAAAGAAAGCATCTGGTACAAGAAAATTGGCCCGGACTATATCCAACTTGCTCTTGAAACAGCACGGCGTATGCACCCAGACCTCAAAATGTACATAAATGACTGGGGTGCTGAAACGGATGACGATCGATTTGACGCCGAGAGAGGTCTTGCGGCACAGCTTAAAGCCGCAGGCGTCGAGATTAACCTCGGCTTCCAAGCGCATATCGATGAGGAAACGCTCGCCGACGAAGACGCTATCAATGACCTACGCAGCGGCATGCTCGATGATAAGTTTGCCGTTCTCGCTGAGCAGGGCGTCGGAGTGCGCATTGCCGAAGCTAGTGTCGCCGGTGGTGATACCAACCCCGAGCTTCAAGCCGAGGTATACGAAATTCTCGTCGGTGCCATAATGCGCGCCCCGAATGCCGCCGGCTTCAATTTGTGGGGTGCAGCAAATAGCGAAAAGATATTCAGTTACTACACTGGCAGCGGCTACAACGAAGACCCTGGCAATGATGCTCCGGTGGTGCAAGGAAAAGACGGCAAAATTCAGGGCCGGCCGGCGTGGGCGGCAATCGAGAGGGCTATTGCTGCGTAGCGAGTCGCTTCAGGGAGATGGCCATACAGCCCAAGTACTAGTCCTCCCTCGCTTCGCTCAGTCCGGAGACGTACTTGTCTTGCACGGCCATCTCCCTTACGCTAACTGCTACATCTGTAGACTAACTGCTACATCTCGTGGAAAACCTGGATGCTCGCGCCTAAAGAGTTGAGCCGTTCAGCCAAGTCTTCGTATCCGCGGTTGATGGTGTAGACATTGCGCAAGGTCGAAATTCCTTCGGCGGCCAGCATGCCGATCAGCAGCAGGCTGGCGGGGCGCAGCGCCGGCGGACAAACCACATTTGCTTTCGAAAACTTAGTCGGTCCCTGGATATACAAACGGTGCGGATCGGCCAGCTCGACTTGCATCCCGACTTTGGTCATCTCGGTATAGTAGATGGCGCGGTTTTCGTACATCCAGTCGTGGATGAGCGTGCGGCCGCGCGCCAGGGCCGCAATGGGCACGAAGTATGGAAGATTGTCGGCGTTCAGCCCAGGGAAGGGACGGCTGTAGATTTTGTCGCCCAGCGCGCGCAGTTCGCCATTGTGTTTGTGGATGGTAAGGTCGACCAGATCGGTATGGCCGTTGTCTGCTTTGTAGCGGTCGGTACGGCTGACTTTTAGCCCCATCTTCTCTAATTTAAGGAGTTCCAGCTCCATAAATTCGATCGGCACGCGCCGGATAGCGATGCTGGAATTGGTTGCGACTGCCGCCGCCGTAAAGAACATGGCCTCAATCGGGTCCTCGGCAGGCGAGTAGCTGACATTCTTTTTGATGCTGTCGACTCCGCGGACGCGCAGTGTCGTGGTTCCGACGCCATCGATTTTAACGCCTAGTTTACGCAGGAAGAAACAGAGGTCCTGAATGGCGTAGTTGGCACTCGCCAGCTCGATAATCGTCTCTTCGGGGACGCGCGCAGCGGCCATCAAGGCGTTTTCGGTCGTCGTGTCGCCGGATTCGTACAGAACAATGCGGTTGGCAGGTTTTTTCTTGACGCTAATTTCGTAATGTCCGGTTGTAGTAAAGATGTCAACGCCGAACTCCTCCAGCGCGAACCAGTGCGGCTCAACCGAGCGGCGGCCAAGTTTGCAGCCACCCGCGTATGGGATTTTAAACTCTTTATAATCGTGCAGCAGCGGCCCGATCATCATCAGAACCGAGCGGGTCTTGCGGGCGGCTTCGGCGTTCAGCTCGTCCAGCTTCAGCTTGGCAGGACGGCGGATTTCCAGGTCGTTGCCGTTCGTCCACTTAACTTGTACGCCGATGCTTTCGAGCACCTCGATGATGCGGAAAACTTCTTCAATGCGCGGAAACTTCGTAAATTTGGTGATGCCATAGTTAAGCAGGCTGGCGCATAGTAGTCCTACGGCCGCGTTTTTGCTGGTCTTAAGCGTAATTTCGCCGTGTAGTTCGTGGCCGCCCTCGATACGGAGGTTAACACCAGTGCCGCTGAGCGAAATGAGCTGTTTGTTCAGCACATCGCTAATGCGCCCGAGCGTTTCCAGGCTCAGGTTTTGCTTACCATGCTCCATCCGGTTTACGGCGGATTGGCTGGTGCCGAGGCGCTTTGCGAATTCAGCTTGCGTAAGGCCGCGCTCTTGCCTGATCTGAGCTATTAAATGTCCGATTTTTTCATTTGGTGTATTCATATCGAGCAAAGTATATCACATCTGATATAAAAGCAATAGCATGTCCAAGGCTAGTAAAAAGATTTATCGCGGTCCTGGGGCTTTCTTCCAGGTTTCCAGCGCAGTAGCTACCAAATGCTTGCAGAACCGGGCGCGGTTAGAGGCGCAGGTGCAGTGCCATTTCAGTCCGGTGGGCGTGGCTTCAAGTACAGAAGTGCGCCTGCCGGTGGCGGGAGTTTCTACGAAAGCAGTGACTTTCATAGGTGTAAACTCGGTAAATTCAACCCCGTGTATATCGACAATTTCCTGGCCGTGCAGAAAATCCGAAGGTGTGGCCAGCGCTTTGACAGTTTCTTCATTGGCAAGGTCTGCTACGGAGTTCATATGTATAAAGTGTAGCATTTTTTCAGAGTCTATACCCGAAAAACCAATCACTAGCCCCCCACTTCGCTCAGTCCGGAAACGTTCTTTTATGGGTATAGACTCCATCCTCCTACCTGCTACAATAAAAGCATGATCTAGCGAGTTCCCGTATACTATGTTTAAAGATGTGTAAATCTCTTGCACGAGTTTGATGAGTAGAGGGGAATTCCAATGAACGATACAGAAATTGAAGAGCTAATTAAGGCCGAAACAGCCCGCCAGCGCGACGGCCTGGAGATGATTCCAAGCGAAAACCACACCTCCGGTGATGTTTTGGCTGCGCTTGGTTCGCGCCTGACCGACAAATACTCGGAAGGCTATCCGGGCATGCGCTACTACGGCGGCTGCGAATTTGTTGATAAAATCGAGAATCTGGCGCGCGACCGGGCCAAGGCGCTGTTCGGTGTTTCGCATGTGAATGTACAGGCGTACTCCGGCTCGCCCGCCAATCTGGCTGTGTACTACGCGCTGGTCGACCCGGGCGATACGGTGATGGGGCTTGAGTTGTACTTCGGCGGCCACATGACGCACGGGCTTAAGGTCAACTTTTCCGGCACTTTATATCATTCGGTGCAGTACCAAACCGGCAAAGACGGGTTTTTGGATTATGATTCTATTGCCAAGCTGGCCCGCGAGCACCGCCCGAAGCTGATTGTTGTGGGCGCCACCGCTTATCCGCGCATTTATGACTGGCAGCGCCTGCGCGACATTGCCGATTCATGTGACGCATTTTTGCTGGCAGATATTTCGCACATCGCGGGGCTGGTGGTCGGAGGGCAGCATCCTTCACCGGTCGGCATCGCCGATGTTGTGATGACGACTACGCACAAGACCTTGCGTGGCCCGCGTGGCGCGCTGATTATGTGCAATGGCAAACCATCGAACCCCCTTAAAAAAGTTCCCCGTACGCGGGAAAACTTGCCCACCTTGATTGACCGGGCGATTATCCCCGGACTGCAAGGCGGTCCACATAACCATCAGACGGCGGCGATTGCGGTGGCCCTACGCGAAGCGGCGCAGCCGGAGTTTAAGGATTACGCCGCCCAGATCGTAAAAAACGCCAGGCGGCTAGGTGACCGCTTAAGCGAAAAAGGTTACGAACTGGTCACTGGCGGCACCGATAACCATCTGCTGCTCGTTGACCTGACAAACAAGGGCGTGGTTGGTAAAGATGCCGAGGTCGCCCTAGGCCTGGCCGGCATCACTGTCAACAAAAATACGGTTCCTTTTGATCCGCGTCCACCGTTTGACCCGAGCGGGATCCGTCTAGGCACACCGGCGCTAACCACGCGCGGCATGAAAGAAGCCGAGATGGACCAGGTAGCCGATTGGATCGACGCGGCAATTACCACCAATGGCGATGTCGCGGCGCTCGCTAAAATCGAGACGGAAGTCAAAGATTTTGTACGCGCGTTTCCACTGCCTAGCTAGAGAAAACGAGTCTTATGACTGTAGGTCAAGGTGGCTCCTGCCATCGAGTATTGATCGGAAGTCTGTGGGCCCCGGTATGCTGTCGCTGGGCAAATTTTCGATCGGACTGGTAACTACAGAATACCCCACGCCCAGGTGCTCCGGCAGAGCCCATACACCAGAGGACTGGCCCACGGCGCCGTCTGTAAGTTGAGGCAGCGGCTCCAAGGCATGCTCCATTTCGGTAGCGAGAGTAGACGCAGTACCCCCAAGTACAAGCGTAGCCTCGGCAGGAGGAGTGTCCAGTGGAGGGATGTTCGGGAGGGCAAGAGGTTGCTGGTCAGAGGTGACAGTTGTAGCTTCTGCCGGGTTTACGAACATGTCTAAGGGAGTAAA
>Ga0075366_10001141_pt1 | contig 13130 bp, 10 predicted proteins | sample EndMethybrTD3031_FD_72351 | JGI IMG/M metagenome (GOLD analysis project Ga0075366, IMG submission 72351) | Populus endosphere microbial communities from Tennessee, USA - Endosphere MetaG P. TD hybrid TD303-1 | ecosystem: Host-associated > Plants > Roots > Endosphere | place: USA: Tennessee...
CACCGAGCCCACCCCCATTCAAGCGCAGGCCATTCCGGTCGTCTTGGCTGGGCACGATCTGCTGGGCGGCGCGCAAACCGGCACCGGCAAAACCGCAGCGTTCACCCTGCCCCTGCTGCAGCGCCTGACCGAAAGCGCTCCCGCGCAAAACAAATTCGGCGGCAAGGGTATTCGCGCCCTGGTGCTGACCCCCACCCGTGAACTCGCCGCCCAAGTCGAGGAGTCGGTACAAACCTATGGCAAATACCTGGAACTGACTTCCACCGTGGTGTTTGGCGGCGTGGGCATGAACCCGCAAATCACCAAGGTCAAAAAGGGCGTGGACATTCTGGTCGCCACCCCTGGCCGCCTGTTGGACTTGATGCAGCAAGGCATGCTGGACCTGGGCCAGGTGCAGATCCTGGTGCTGGACGAAGCCGACCGCATGCTCGACATGGGCTTCATCCACGACGTGAAGAAGGTGCTGGCCGCCGTGCCCAAGGACAAGCAAAGCCTGCTGTTCTCCGCCACCTTCAGCGATGAAATCCGCGACTTGGCAGCCACCCTGCTGAAGAACCCGCAAAGCGTGCAGGTCACGCCGCGCAACACCACCGTGCAGCGCATCACCCAGGTGATCCACCCGGTCGGTCGCGGCAAGAAAAAGGCCCTGCTGGCCCACATCATCCAGGAACACAAGTGGAGCCAGGTGCTGGTGTTCACCCGCACCAAGTTCGGCGCCAACAATGTGGCCGAATTCCTGGAAAAGAACGGCATCACCGCCATGGCGCTGCACGGTAACAAGAGCCAGTCGGCGCGTACCCAAGCCTTGCAAGGCTTCAAGAGCGGCGATGTACGCGCCCTGGTAGCTACCGATATCGCAGCACGCGGTATCGACATCGATGACCTGCCACACGTGGTGAACTACGAAATCCCGAACGTCTGCGAAGACTATGTGCATCGCATCGGCCGTACCGGCCGCGCGGGTGCCGAAGGCGCTGCGGTGAATCTGGTGTGCCTAGACGAAGAAGGCTTCATGCAAGACATCGAGCGCTTCACCAAGCAAGAGATTGCGGTGCAAGTCATCGAAGGCTTCATGCCCGAGCCCGGCGAACGTGCCGAACCCATCGCCATGGGCCGCCAGACCATCTGGGGCGGCGCTGGCAAACCACCCAGCCGTGACGTGATGCAAGCCGCAGCCAAGGCTGCACGAACCGAAATGCTGCAACGCGTGCGTGAGAACAAGGCTTCGCAAGGCGACGGTGGCCAGCGCGCTGGCAATGGCGGTGGCCGCAACGGACCGCGCGGTGGCCCACGCAGTGCGCCGCAAGGCGACGGCATGGCGCCTCCCCGTCCACAAGGTGCACGTCCGCCCCAAGGTGGCCGGGGCCCGCGTCCCGGTGGTAGCAACGGCGGCGCACGCTCCGGCGGTTACAGCGGCGGTGGCGGTTATGGCGGTGGCTACGGTGGTGGCGCACAGCCTGACCACACCCGCTCAGCTTCCATGGGCGGCCAAGCGCCTGCGCCCCGCGCAACCCAGGGCGGTCAACCCGACCCCATGCGCACCAGCGTAGACAGCATGTTGGACCGTGGTCGCCGCGGCGGCTTTGGTGGTGGCAACCGTAATGGAGGCGGTGGTGGAGGCTATGGCGGCGGCAACGGCGGTGGTTATGGTGGCGGTCGCGGCAACGGTGGTGGCTCCCGGGGCCCCGGCGGCGGTTCGCGCGGCCCTTTCGGCCGTTAAGCCGGTAATTTTCAAGTAGATTTTGGGCTCTAGCGCAGATTGCACCAGCGGCAAGCGCTATAAAAGATAGAGCAGATGAAATCTGCTCCTAAAGGCGCATGCTCCAGGGCATGCGCCTTTTTTATTTGCTATTATTTTTGCAGCTACTTGCGTAGATGTCACCTGCGCCAGAGCTTGTTTTTTCATAAAAAATCTATACCCCGTATAGCGACCATTAAATAACAAGCCGGTAGTATTTGCGCCCTACCCTTTTTCCACCACAAGGCCCCACGATGAGACTCCTCCACACCATGCTGCGCGTTGGCGATTTGCAGCGCTCCATCCAGTTCTATACCCAAGTGTTGGGCATGCAACTGCTGCGTACGTCCGAGAACACCGAATACAAATACTCGCTGGCGTTCGTGGGCTACGGCAGCAACCCCGACCATGCCGAGATCGAGCTAACCTACAACCACGGCGTCAGCAGCTATGAGCCCGGTACAGCGTTCGGCCACATTGCCCTGGGCGTGCCCGATGCCTACGCGGCCTGCGCCAAGATCAAGGCGGCCGGCGGTAATGTGACGCGGGAAGCCGGCCCGGTCAAAGGCGGCAGCACCGTGATTGCCTTTGTGACCGACCCCGATGGCTACAAGATCGAACTGATCCAACGTGCAGAGCACGCCGGCGGTACCGGTCTGTAACAAAGCCACTCCCCCGCCCTGCGTCGCCGCTTGACAGTTGAAGACAAGCGGACGGAATATGCGCCTCCAACTACTACACGGGGGACACCATGGCCAGCCCAAAAACCACCACGCCCGCAGCGGCCAAAGCGCTGTCGCTGCACATCGGTCTGAATGCCGTCAGTGGCGCTGCCTATTCGGGCTGGACCGGACCGCTGGCGGCGTGCGAGTTTGATGCCAACGACATGGCGGCCATCGCCAAGTCCAAAGGCATGAAGTCCACCGTCTTGCTGACCAGGCATGGCACGCGCGCCAAAGCCCTGGCGGCAATTCGCAACGCAGCCAAGAGCCTGCGTGCCGGCGACCTGTTCTTTCTTACCTACTCGGGCCACGGTGGCCAGGTGCCCGACGCCAATGGCGACGAAGCCGACAAACAAGACGAAACCTGGTGCCTGTATGACGGACAGCTGATCGACGACGAGCTGTATTTCGAGCTCAGCCAGTTCGCTGCGGGCGTGCGCATTTTGGTGCTGTCCGACAGCTGCCACAGCGGCTCCGTCACCCGGGCCATGCCAACCGGACCGCGAGAACGCGCCATGCCCACGGCCGTAGCGATGCGTGTCTACCGCGACCACCAGGCCTTCTATGACAAGTTGCAAACAGAGGTAGCCAAGGCCGCCGGCACGGCAGCGGTCGACCCGGACACCGCGCTGGCCCAGGTCGCGGCCAGCAGCCGCCTGACGGCCATCATGAAGAAATTCAAGCCCTCGGTGCTATTGATTTCCGGCTGCCAGGATAACCAGACTTCGATGGATGGTGACCACAACGGCGCCTTCACCGAACAGGTATTGAAGGTCTGGAACCAGGGTGGTTTCATCGGCAACTACGGCCAGTTCTACGCCCGCGTGAAAGCGAATATGCCCCGCACACAGTCACCTAACCTGTTCACGCTCGGCATAGCGGGCAGGTTCCTGGCGCAAACGCCGTTTTCAGTCTGAAAAAAAGCGCCTCGGGAGGCGCTTTATTGATTCTCTGGTTTAGGCTACTTTTTTCTTCAAAGCTGCCGTGTCCAGACACAGCTGGGTGATGCGACCCCAGTCGCCAGCCTTCATGGCATCCGTCGGTACGATCCACGAGCCGCCGACGCACACTACGTTGGGCAGAGCCAGAAAGTCCGGCGCGTTCTGCAAGGTAACGCCACCCGTGGGGCAGAACTTCACGTCAAAAAATGGACCACTCCAGGCCTTCAGCATGGCCGGGCCGCCCGCTTGCATGGCAGGGAAAAACTTCAGCTCGGTAAAGCCGTCTTCCTGCGCCATCATGACCTCGCTACCAGTGGCCACACCAGGCAACAGTGCCAAGCCCAGATCGCGGCAAGCCTGGCCGACCGCGCGGGTGTAGCCCGGGCTGACGCCAAACAAGGCGCCTGCCTTGACCGCTGCTGCCGCATCCGCCGCACTGCGGATGGTGCCCGCACCGATCACTGCTTCAGGGACTTCCTTGGCGATGCGCTCTATACATTCCAACGCCTGCGGTGTGCGCAACGTGACTTCCAACATACGGATGCCGCCCGCCACCAGGGCGCGCGCCAGCGGCACGGCATGGGCGACGTCGTTCAGCACGATCACCGGGATCACCGGCGCGTCTTCCATGACCTGGCGCGCCGTCCAGCGGCCGTTTGCGTTCTTGTTTACATCCATGTGAGAGCTCCTTGTTCTGCAGTCAGGGCATTGCGACGCATGCCCGAAAATAATTCACGGCCCATGCCCAGGCCATTGGCCACGCGCAAGGCTTCAGGCATGGTGGCCAATGGCCGCGCAGCCCATTCATCATCCGGCACCAGGGCCTGCAGGGTGCCAGCAATCGCATCCAGGCGCACCACGTCGCCATCCAGCAACTTGGCCAGCGGGCCACCGGCCAGCGCCTCGGGAGAGACGTGGATGGCCGAGGGCACTTTGCCCGATGCGCCACTCATGCGGCCATCGGTCACCAGCGCCACCCGGTAGCCTTTACCTTGCAGCACGGCCAGCGGTGGCGTCAGTTTGTGCAACTCTGGCATACCGTTCGCCTTCGGGCCTTGCCAGCGCACCACACAAATCACGTCCCGGTTTAGTTCTCCGGCATTGAAGGCCACATGAAGTGCCTCTTGCGAATCAAACAGGCGCACCGGCGCTTCGATGACATAGCGGTCTTCCGGCACGGCGGATGCCTTGATGACGCTGCGCCCCAAGTTGCCCTGCAACAGCTTCAACCCACCTGTTGCACTGAACGGCGCACTGGCTGGGCGCACGATGCTGGTGTCCTTGGACGAGCCCGTAGGTTCCCACTGCAGGCTGTCACCGGCCAGTACCGGCACGCCTGTGTATTCACGGATACCACCGGCGCGCACCGTCAACACGTCTTCATGCATGAAACCGGCATCCAGCAACTCGCGGATGATGAAGCCGGGGCCGCCTGCGGCCTGGAACTGGTTCACGTCGGCACTGCCGTTGGGATACACATGCGAGAGCGTGGGCACCACATCAGACAATGCGCTGAAGTCGTCCCAGTCGATCACAATGCCGGCTGAAGCGGCTACCGCGACCCAGTGAATCAAATGGTTGGTGGATCCGCCGGTGGCCACCAAAGCTACCATGGCATTGACGATGCAGCGCTCGTCCACCACCTTGCCAATGGGGGCGAAGCGTTTGGATTTGACGGCACTCAGCACAGTGCGGGTCGATTCGCGGGTCAGTTCATCACGCAGTGCACCACCGGGGGCCACAAAAGCCGTGCCGGGTACATGCAGACCCATGGCTTCCAGCAGCATCTGGTTGCTGTTAGCGGTACCGTAGAAAGTGCAGGTGCCGGGCGCATGGTAGGCGGCAGATTCCGCCTCAAGCAGCTCGGCACGGCCAACCAGGCCTTGGGCCGCCTGCTCGCGCACCTTGGATTTGGCGCTGTTGGACAGGCCGGACGGCATCGGACCCGCAGGCACAAAGACCATGGGCAAATGGCCAAATTGCAGCGCGCCAATCAGCAGGCCTGGCACGATCTTGTCGCACACACCCAGCATCAGGGCGGCATCGAACATATCGTGGCTGAGAGCGACCGCAGTGGCCATGGCAATGACATCCCGGCTGAACAGGCTGAGTTCCATTCCCGGCGTGCCTTGCGTCACGCCATCGCACATGGCGGGCACGCCGCCAGCGACCTGGGCCGTGGCGCCATGCAGGCGGGCTTCGGCCTTGACCAACTCCGGGTATGTGAGCAGCGGGCTGTGGGCCGACAACATGTCGTTGTAAGCGGTCACGATGCCGATGTTCAGCGCTTTTTCGGCAACCACCTTGAACTTGTCATTGTTCGGCATACCGGCAAATGCATGGGCCACGTTGGCGCAGCCCATGCGTTCGGCACCGGGCTTGCGCTGTGCAGCGGTCTCAAGGCGTTCCAGATACGCGCTGCGACTAGGCCCGCTGCGTGCGCGAATGCGGTCTGTGACCGCGCTGACGGTGGGGTGGAGTTTCATGTTTTTTGGTAACAAAATTACAACCTCCATGGTACCCCTTAACTGCAATTTTGTACCGCCCCGCAGTTACCAGTGGGTTACGAACGCCCCAGGGCAAACCCTTGGCCGCAGCCTCACCACAGGCCTTATTTGGAGCCCAATTTGCGGTACAGCGTATTGCGGCTGACGCCCAGTTGGCGTGCCGCCTGGGACACATTGCCGTCGCATTGCTGCAGCACCCGCTCCATGGTTCGCACCGCCTGCGTATGCAAGGGGCCGTCGTCAATTTCATCTTTTTGCGGCGTGGACACGCGCACATCCTGGACAAAATCGTCAGGCAAATGCTGCCAATCGATCACACACTCACCGCTATCTAGCAGCGCACAGGCAGTGCGTAAAACGTTGGCCAGCTGGCGTACATTGCCTGGCCAGGAGAATGCAGCAAAAGCCTGCGCCACTACGGGAGCCAGCTGTACCGCCTGGCCTGGCGCCAGCGACTGCAACAGCCGCTCGACCAGGGCTGACTGGTCACTGCGTTCGCGCAATGGGGGCAGCAGCAAGGTCAGGCCGTTGATGCGGTAGTAAAGGTCCTCCCGAAAGCGGCCTGCCTGCATTTCTTCCCGCAGGTTGCGATGCGTGGCGCACACCAGTGCAAAGTCCACGGCGACAGACTTGCCGCCGCCCAAGGCCTGTACCTCGCGCTCTTGCAACACGCGCAATAGCCGAGCCTGGAAAGCCAGCGGCATGTCACCCACTTCGTCCAGTAACAGCGTACCGCCCTGCGCCTCACGCAGGCGGCCAGGCGAACCCTCACGACGGGCTCCGGTAAAAGCACCTGGCAGGTAGCCAAACAGCTCGGCCTCGATCAAGGACTCAGGCAAGGCCGCACAATTGACCGCCACGAAAGGCCCGTCCTTGCGTGGACCGGCCGCATGTACGGCCCGCGCAAACACCTCTTTACCCACCCCGGATTCGCCCTGCAACAGCAAGGGGATCGGCTTGCCGGCCACGCGGCGCGCCTTGTCCAGGGCAGCTCGAAACACGCAGTCACCGGTATCCAGGGCTTGCAATGGGTCGGTGGCAGGAAGGCTCTTCGGGAGCAGATTGCCCGCAATGCTGACCGCACGCACACGCCCGCCGTCCACACGCAACCAGAGCGGCCGCCCGTCGGGGCTGCGCAATTGGCGTGCAGTGCCAGCAATAGGCAATATTTCATGCGCCAATGGCCACACGGACTCAAGCGGCACCCGGCCCATATTGTCCCGGGGCAGTCGCAGCCATTGCAGGGCCGCGGTATTGGCGCCCAGAATCCAGCCCTCTTCAGACAAGGCCAATAGGCATTCCGTCACCGTCCCTATGCCTTCCAGCTGGGTGTGGAAGCGCAGCCTGATCTGGCCGGCATAACGGGTTTCAAATAGCTTGTGCTCGATCATGCGGGCCGCTGACCGTACCAGGCCCAAGGTGTGCGGGTGGTAGCCACGGTGGTCACCAGAAATATCCAGTACGCCCAGCAAACGTCCAGCGGGGTCGTGTATGGGTGCTGCGGCGCAGGTCAGAAAACCATTGCGCTCAAGATAATGCTCACTGGCATGGACCACCACCGGAGACTGCTCCGCCATGGCCATACCAATGGCGTTGGTGCCCCTATATTGTTCGTGCCAGGTTGCCCCCGGGCGCAAGGCCACGCGGCTGGCCCGGTCCAGAAAGTCGTCATCGCCCAGGGTGTGCAGCAGCATGCCGCTGCCATCGGCCAACACCACCATGCAGTCGCTGTCACGGGTTTGCTCAAAAACAAACTCCATCACCGGCCGGGCGTGGGCCACCAGCTCACGTTGGTGTTCCAAGGCCCGGGTCAGTTGCGCCGAAGATGCATGGGGCGCCCCCGGTGTACGCCCGCTGGCTTGCAAGCCAAAGGACAGACTGCGCCCCCAGGAGCGCGCCAGCCTGTCGCCCAGCAGCTCCTTGGGGATATCTCCTTGGTTCAATAACTGGCGCCGTGCCTGTCGCAGGGCCAGCGCGGGCGTTCTAACGGTACTGTGTCCGGAATCCATGGTCTGTCTCCTTGCCACGCCCGGTACGTGCCGGGTGCAGTCATGTAGTGCCACTGTAGTGGGCTGGCGCATATGTGCAAGCGGTTTAACACAAGCCTGGTAGTGGCTGCTCCATTTTGGAACACCTGTCCCACAACAAGCTGACAACTGCAGGCCCATTGAGTGCGGCGTACCGCTACTTTCGCGCAGGAAACCGGCTTTCACGGCCCACAAAAGCATGTGGCACACACCCTGCACTACTTGCTGCGCACTAACTTGCAAGTGCTCAATAACCCAAAAGGAGACATCCATGCTTTATCCCCATCCCGGCAGCGACAATGCCCCCGTACAGTTCAAAGCGCGTTATGACAACTACATTGGCGGCAAATGGGTTGCGCCCCTCAAAGGCGAGTACTTTGACGTCGTTACGCCTATTTCTGGCAAAGTATTCACCCAAGCCGCCCGGTCGGGTCCAGAAGACATCGAACTGGCCTTGGATGCCGCGCATGCCGCGGCTGATAGCTGGGGCCGCACCTCGGCTGGTGAGCGCTCCAATCTGCTACTGAAGATCGCCGATCGCCTGGAAGCCCACCTGGAAAAGCTGGCCTACGCCGAAACCGTGGATAACGGCAAACCCATCCGCGAAACTCTGAACGCGGATATTCCGCTGACCATCGACCATTTCCGCTACTTTGCTGGCTGCCTGCGGGCCCAGGAAGGTGCTTTGAGCGAGATCGACGAAAACACCATTGCGTACCACTTCCACGAACCCCTCGGCGTGGTGGGCCAGATCATTCCCTGGAACTTCCCTATCCTGATGGCCGCCTGGAAGCTGGCGCCCGCCATAGGGGCCGGCAACTGCGTGGTGCTCAAGCCGGCCGAATCCACACCAGTCAGCATCATGGTGATGCTGGAGCTGATCGCCGATCTGCTGCCAGCGGGTGTGCTGAACGTGGTGAACGGCTTTGGCCGCGAAGCGGGCATGTCGCTGGCCACCAGCAAACGTATTGCCAAGATCGCCTTCACCGGCTCTACCGCCACAGGCCGGGTGATCGCCCAGGCTGCCGCTACCAATTTGATCCCGGCGACGCTGGAGCTGGGTGGCAAGTCGCCCAATATCTTCTTTGCCGACGTGGCTGACGCAGACGATGACTTTTTCGACAAAGCCATCGAAGGCTTGGTGCTGTTCGCCTTCAACCAGGGCGAGGTCTGCACCTGCCCATCGCGTGCCTTGATCCACGAGTCCATCTACGACAAGTTCATGGCCCGCGTGCTGACCCGCGTTAAAGCCATCAAGCAAGGCAGTCCGCTGGACACCGACTGCATGATGGGTGCCCAGGCGTCCCAGGTGCAGATGGACAAAATCATGTCTTACATGGATATCGGCATCAACGAAGGTGCTGAACTGCTGGTGGGCGGTCAACGCGCAACCATGCCAGCCGATCTGGCTGGCGGCTACTATGTTCAGCCAACCCTGTTCAAGGGCCACAACAAGATGCGCATCTTCCAGGAAGAAATTTTTGGCCCAGTGCTGGCCGTGACCACATTCAAGGATGAGGCTGAAGCCTTGGCGCTTGCCAACGACACGCCATACGGCCTGGGAGCCGGCGTTTGGAGCCGTGATGGCGGCGTGGCCTACCGCATGGGCCGTGCCATCAAGGCCGGCCGGGTCTGGACCAACTGCTACCACGCCTACCCTGCCCACGCGACCTTTGGTGGTTACAAGGAGTCGGGCATAGGGCGTGAAACCCACAAGATGATGCTGGACCACTACCAACAGACCAAGAACCTGCTGGTGAGCTATAACCCCAAGAAGCTGGGCTTCTTCTAAGCCCCTACCTGCAGTAGCCTTATCGCAGTACTGCCGCTGCAGGGTCTGAAATTAAGCCGCCCATGGATGGCCATGGCGGCTTATCAGGCTTGGTTCGGCGGCACAATCCAAGCCATGAGCCTAACTACTACCCAGCTTGCCGATCTGCGTAAAAGCTACGAGCGCGCAGAACTCAATGAAGAGGCATCCCACGCAGACCCGCTACAGCAATTCGAACAGTGGCTGAACGAGGCTGTAGACGCCCAGGTACCCGAACCCAATGCCATGACCCTGGCTACGGTGGCACACAATTTGCGGCCATCGACCCGTATCGTGCTGATCAAAGGCTTTGATGCCCGTGGCATCGTTTGGTACACCAATTACGAAAGCCGTAAGGGCCAAGAACTGGCGGGCAACCCCTATGCGTCCCTGCAATTCCACTGGGTGGAGCTGGAGCGTGTAGTGCGTATAGAAGGTGTAGTGGAAAAGGTCAGCGATGCCGAAAGCGACGCCTATTTCCAAAGCCGCCCGCTGGATTCCCGGTTGGGTGCATGGGCATCCCCCCAATCACAGGTGATTTCTAACCGCAGTACCCTGGTGGCCAATGCCGCCAAGTACGGCGCGCAGTTTCTTTTGAACCCGCCGCGCCCTCCCCATTGGGGCGGCTACCGCCTGCAGGCCGATCGCTGGGAGTTCTGGCAAGGACGCAAGAGCCGGCTACATGACCGCCTTCGCTATACATTAGATAGCAACACCCGCTGGATTCGCGAGCGCTTGGCGCCTTAAATATTTATAAGTCTGCAGGCATGTCATCCTCGCGTCCGCCTCCGGTCAAACCTATTCCCTGGCTCTTGCCGGGTGAACCCTTTCCACCTGTAACACAGGCCTGGGGTCCAACCGATCCTGCCCCTGGCCTATTGGCTGCGGGCGGCGCGCTGGATGTAGACAGTCTGCAGCGCGCCTATCGACAAGGTATTTTTCCCTGGTTCAGCACGGGCCAGCCCATCCTGTGGTGGAGTACCGATCCGCGCATGGTCTTGCACACCCAGGAGTTTCGCCTGCACCGTTCGCTGCGCAAAACTCTGGCACGCTTCGTCCGGACGTCGGGCTGCGAGATCCGCATAGACCATGCCTTTGCGGACGTCATCCGGGCCTGCTCAGGCAGCGCACGACCAGGGCAAACGGGCACCTGGATCGTGGCCGACGTCATGCAGGCATATATAGAGCTGCACCAGGCCGGCTACGCACACAGCATAGAGACCTGGATAGACGGAGAGCTCGCTGGCGGCTTGTATTGCGTGGCTCTGGGTCAGGCTGTCTTTGGCGAATCCATGTTCACCCGCATGCCCGACGCGTCCAAGATCGCGCTGGCCGCCCTGGTATGCTTTTGCCGTGCCCATGGCATCCCACTGATCGATTGCCAACAGAACACGGCCCACCTGGCGTCCATGGGTGCGCGCGAAATCCCCAGGGCAGACTTTTGCATGCAGATCGTACGCAACGCAAGCCAAGCCGCACCGCACTGGCAATTCAACCCCTTATACTGGGACGCACTGCTTGCTTCTAAGCCCGGCCTGTGACAAACCTCCATGAATTGCCGCTGCAAACCCTGCAGTTTTATGCGACGGCACCCTATCCCTGCAGCTATCTGTCGGACCGGCAGGCACGGTCCCAGGTGGCAACCCCCAGCCATTTGATCCAAACGGAAACCTATTCGGAGTTGGTACGCATGGGTTTTCGCCGCAGCGGCCTGTTCACCTATCGCCCCTATTGCGACGGTTGCCAGTCTTGCATGCCATTACGCGTGTTGGCCCATAGTTTTAAACCCGATCGCAGCCAAAAGCGCGCCTTGGCCCAGCACGGCTCATTGCAATCACGCGTGTTGGAACTAGGCTTTGTACGTGAGCATTACGAGCTGTATCTGCGTTACCAAAATGGCCGCCATGCGGGCGGCGGCATGGACCAGGACAGCATTGACCAGTACACGCAATTTTTGCTGCAAAGCCGGGTCAGTTCGCGTTTGGTCGAATTCAGGGAATTAGCCGTAGACGGATCGGCCAGCCGACTCAAGATGGTGTCTATTTTGGATGTGCTGGACGACGGCTTGTCCGCTGTGTACACCTTTTACGAACCTGAGCAGCACACGAGCTACGGCACCTATAACGTTCTATGGCAGATCGAACAAGCGCGGCAGCTGGGTTTGGACTACGTATATCTGGGCTACTGGATTGCGCAGAGCCCCAAGATGCTCTACAAGTCCCGGTTTGCACCCCATGAAATCCTGAAAGATGGTGTCTGGACCGCTGTGGCAAGCTAGCCCAGCACATCTTTAGCGGGCTTCATCAACGATGAGTTGATTTCATATTGTGCAACCGTACATTTCATAAGGTAAGATCCAGTATCTCTTAATGGGAACTGCAATGAAGCCATCAGAACCCAGTGCACCCGCCACTCCGACCGTCCAAGTCATCGAGCGCATGTTTGCGCTGATCGATGTTCTGGCATCCCGTGAAGATGCCATGTCGCTCAAGGAAATCAGCGAAAGAACGGGTCTGCACCCCTCCACCACCCACCGTATCCTGAATGATTTGGCAACCGGCCGCTTTGTAGACCGGCCAGAGCCTGGCAGTTACCGCCTGGGTATGCGCTTGCTGGAGCTGGGCAACTTGGTCAAAGGTCGTTTGAACGTACGCGACGCCGCCCTGGTCCCCATGCGCGAGTTGCACCGACTTACCCAGCAGCCCGTGAACCTGAGCCTGCGCCAAGGTGACGAAATTGTTTACGTCGAACGGGCGTACAGCGAGCGCTCGGGCATGCAGGTTGTGCGCGCCATTGGCGGGCGGGCCCCATTGCATCTCACCTCGGTAGGCAAGTTGTTTCTGGCCATGGATGAACCACAGCGCGTACGCGCTTACGCCATGCGTACGGGCCTCAGCGGTCAGACAAAAAACAGCCTGACCGATATCCACATGCTGGAGCGTGATTTGGCCAAAACCCGGCAGTACGGCATCGCACGCGACAACGAGGAGCTGGAATTGGGGGTCCGCTGTATCGCCGTCGGCATTTACGACGACCAAAGCAAGCTGGTGGCAGGCCTGTCAATCTCTGCTCCAGCGGACCGCCTTGACGAAGGATGGTTGCCGAAACTACAAAATACGGCCAATGAAATATCCGCCGCCTTGGGTTACAAGACGGCGGATATCAACTAAGCAGCAAAGCAACTGCTGCGGACGAGATGCACTCAGCCCGCAGTCTTGACTACAGGGTTGGATTCCACCCAGTGGCGCACGCGTTCTGCATCGGCAATGCGGCTCAGTTTGCCGGCAGAGTCCAAAAACACCATGATCAGTTTGCGTCCAGCAATCTTGGCTTGCATCACCAGGCACTGACCGGCCTCCGAGATGTAGCCGGTCTTTTGCAGGCC
>Ga0075366_10001142_pt1 | contig 13129 bp, 10 predicted proteins | sample EndMethybrTD3031_FD_72351 | JGI IMG/M metagenome (GOLD analysis project Ga0075366, IMG submission 72351) | Populus endosphere microbial communities from Tennessee, USA - Endosphere MetaG P. TD hybrid TD303-1 | ecosystem: Host-associated > Plants > Roots > Endosphere | place: USA: Tennessee...
CGTGTATTGAGCGGCAAAGGAGCATGCGATTTTGCTATAGAAAACGGTCATAAATATTATAACCCCGAAATCCCGCAGCGCCGTCACGAATACGAACAAAAACTAAGCGATTCTATAAGGCTTGGCACCGTGGGCTGCGTTGCATTGGATGTGCATGGAAACCTGGCAGCCGCAACGAGTACCGGGGGCAAAGGTTTTGAAATTCCCGGCCGTGTTAGTGATTCGGCCACTACTGCAGGAAATTATGCCAATGAGTTTGCCGGCGTTTCATGTACCGGCGTAGGTGAAGATATTGTAAGTGGCTCGGTAGCTGTTAAAATTGTTACACGAGTAACCGATGGCATGCCCCTTATGGCCGCTACCGAAAAAACCCTCGATGAAATGAAACCTTACGATGGCTTTGCCGGTGTGATAGGCATTACTACTGATGGGCAGATCTATCACTCAGACACCCACCCTTACATGGTATGGGCCCTGCATGACGGAGATATTGAAGTTTTTAACTAAAACCTAAATTTATTTTTCCCGTAGAAAGGGTATAAGTTAAGCACCTGTAAAATAACGGTGGCCTTTAGGCGTTTACGTATTTACTGCATTTTACGGGTATTGTTTTCCCGTTAACAAATAATTACATTTGTTAAGCTGATTAATTTAAAAATAAACAGTTTAAACCCAGGAAAAAGATTAGATGAGATATTTCCTACTTATTATTTTATGCGCTGTTGGGTTCGATGCATCAGCGCAATGGTATTACAAGCCATTCAATAAGCGTACCCGGTCTCCGCAAATGGCTTATGCACAAAGCCACTCTATTAAAAGGCTGCCCGCTCCTGCATTGGCTAAAGTAAAGATCCGCCCGTTTACTATTGAACATACCCCATATGTACTGGCCATGATCGAGGAATCGGTTATGAAAACCGCGCAGCACAATATGCGTTTTCATGTGTACAATGCCGCCAGCTACAACTTTAGCGACCTGGCCCAGATGTATATGAAACAAAACCGCCTGGCTGAGGCAAAATGGTTCCTGCTGCAAAGTATCACCATATCGCGCCAGCAAAACGACGACAGGCATACCATAGCCAACCTGCTTGACCTTGCGACTGTAAAAGCTGATTACGGCGATTATACACAGGCTAAACAAGACCTGGCCGAAGCCCGACAACTGGCTGTTGCCCGCGGTTTGACTTTTGACCTGGCTACTGTAGAGAAAAAAACGCGCTATTTACAGGACAATAAATTCAACACCCTGCATACCGAAACCCATTTTGCCGAAACCGCCGATGCCGGTACAAAAACAGTTAACAAATAATATTTTTTTGTAACAAAAACGTAAAATGGTGCTGCCTGCATACTATTAGTAAAACATAATCGTATTATTGTTATTAGTAATTAAGAGACAGCATATTGACTGTCTCTTTTTTATTTTACATTAGCAAATTAATAATAGGCACAAGTATTGATGTTTTACACCAACCCCGATTTAACTACAGTAAAAGATATGTTTAAGAAAGTATATTTGTTATTGGTGCTGGGCGCAGCCCTCGCCTGTAAAGCATCACCATCCAAACCTGTTAAAGTAGCAGGTTCAAATGATTTACAGCCCGATGAACAGCAAACCCTTGTTTGTAAGCAGGTAGCATCATTAATCTCTAACTACAACTATAAAAAAGTTCCGCTGAACGATTCAGTATCCGCCATCATTTACGACCGGTATATCAAATCGCTCGACGAGAACCACAGCTATTTTTTAGCATCTGATATCAAGGATTTTGAAAAATATAAAACCGTACTTGATGATGATATTAAAGCCGGCAACCTGGCCGATGCTTTTTATATCTTCAACGTTTTTCAGAAAAGATATATCGAGCATGTAAAATATTCGCTTGAGCAGATCAATAAAAATTTCGATTTCAATAAAACTGAAACCTTTGTTTATGATCGCGATAAACTGCCATGGATTGCTTCGCAAAGCGAAATGGATGCCATGTGGACCAAGCGCGTAAAATACGATTTGCTAAACCTGAAACTGGCCAATGCAGATATGGCCAAAAACAAGGAAACACTTAAGAAACGTTACGAAAACCTGTTAACACAAACCAACAAGCTATCAAACCAGGACGTTTTTCAATACTTTATGGACGCCTTTACAGAGGCTATCGATCCGCATACTAATTACTTTAACCCGTCAAACGCAGCTAATTTCAATATCGAAATGTCGCGCCAGGTTGAGGGGATCGGTGCTTCACTACAGGTGGAAAACGAGTATGTAACCATTAAAACCATTGTACCAGGCGGCCCTGCAGATAAAAGCCACCAGATAAGCGTCGATGACCGTATTGTTGCAGTAGCACAGGGTAAAACCGGCGAATTCCAGAACGTGGTGGGATGGCGTGTTGATAATGCCATCGCTATCATCCGCGGTACTAAAGGCACAACGGTAAGGCTTGAAATATTGCCTGCCGGTGCAAATGCATCAAGCAAACCCAAAGTGGTTGAAATGGTACGTGAGAAGATCATCCTGAAAGACCAATCGGCCAAAAAAGAGATCCGCACTTACAACAGCAATGGTAAAACGGTTAGGATAGGTGTAATATCTATCCCTGCCTTCTACATTGATTTTAATGATTATAAAGCAGGTAATCCTAACTATAAAAGCACCACTCACGATGTTAAGGCGATCCTTGACTCGTTAAAGAAAGAAAATGTAGATGGCCTGGTGATCGACCTGCGTGAAAACGGTGGTGGTTCATTGATGGAAGCTATTGAGCTTACCGGTCTGTTCATTAAAACCGGCCCTGTAGTACAGGTGCGTGACACTAAAGACCAGGTGGAAATTGATAAAGACGAAGATGCGGACATCACCTATAGCGGCCCTATGGCGGTACTGGTTGACCGTTTCAGCGCTTCGGCCTCTGAAATCTTCTCAGGCGCTATCCAGGATTACGGTCGCGGGTTAATATTGGGAACCCAAACTTATGGTAAAGGCTCGGTACAAAGCGCTATCGATCTTGACAGGGTGATTGGTTCTTCACTTCGTGAAAAAATTGCAGGCGTTGTTGGCGGCGGTAAAAAAACAACCTCAACGGGCAGCCAAAGCACTTACGGACAACTTAATCTTACCATAGCTAAATTCTATCGTATCAGCGGTAATTCAACCCAGCACAAAGGGGTAACACCTGATATTTCATTCCCATCGGTTATTCCATTGGATAAATATGGCGAAGATACCGAACCATCAGCAATGCCTTTTGACATCATTGCCAAAACAGATTATACCAAAACAGGCGATTTTACCGGCGTACTGCCACAGCTAAAAAAACTGCACGACCAACGCATGGCCGGCAGCGACAGCTATAAATACCTGCTTGAAGATATTGCTGATTTCAAAAAACATGATGCCGATGACAGCGTATCGTTAAAAGAATCTGATTTGAAGAAACAACGTGACGATGATGAAGCGAAATCATTTGAGCGTAACAACCTGCGTCGGATAGCATTAGGTTTGCCAGCCCTTAAAAAGGGTCAAACCAAACCTAAAAACGAAGACCTTGACTTTGTAAAACGCGAAGCCGGCCAAATCATGACCGATTATATCAGCCTTGATAATAAGTATACAAGCGTATCGCAACCGGCTAACTAAGCAAATTATTAATAATATTGAGCGCCCGGCATTGAAAGATGCCGGACGTTTTTATTTATACACAAATGCATTACTGGTTAAGAAGGATTTTATCGAATTTCACGAATTGATATACTTAGATGCCTTACATCAAAAAATAAAATTCGTGTAATTCGATTTAATTCGGGGAATTAGTGTCATATTCTTAAAAATCACCTCCCTGTTATAAAACCCTGCCGGCTAATACCCCGGCATTTTGTAAATTTGGCCTCTTATAAAAATCGATACAACGTTGAAAAATAATATTCTTATTGTTGATGATGTGCATGCCATTTTCATGGAGATGGCCGAGGCCAAGGGTTACACCTGCGATTACCGTCCGCTGATTAAGCCTGACGAAGCCATGCAAATCATAGGCGACTATGCAGGGTTGGTGATCCGCTCAAAATTCAGGGTGGATAAAGCCGTGCTTGATGCAGCTACCAACCTACAATTCATAGCCCGCGCCGGCGCTGGTATGGATAATATTGATGAAGATTATGCTACTCAAAAAGGTATAAAACTCATCAACGCACCCGAAGGCAACTCAGATGCCGTAGGCGAACATGCCATAGGTTTACTGCTGTCATTAATGAACAACCTAAACCGCGGCGACGCCGAAATTCGCGGGGGGAAGTGGCTGCGCGAGGCTAACCGGGGTTACGAGCTAAAAGGTAAAACAGTAGGTATTATCGGCTACGGCCATATGGGCAGCAGCTTTGCCAGGAAACTTTCGGGCTTCCAGGTAAATGTTATTGCTTACGATAAATACAAAACCGGCTTCAGTGATAAATATGCGCGCGAGGTAAGCATGGAAGAAATTGTAAAGCACAGCGATGTACTGAGCCTGCATATCCCCCTAACTGCAGAAACCGACGGGCTGGTGGATGATGAATACCTGTTCCATTTTAAAAAGCCTATCTTTTTCTTAAACACCTCACGCGGCAAAACTGCTAAAGTAAGTGCCGTGCTAAACGCCATACGCGAAGGCAAAATTTTAGGGGCAGGGTTGGATGTATTGGAGGTTGAAAAATTCCCGGCCCTTGCCGAGCAACAATGGTTTGAGGAATTAAAACGAAGCGGCAAAGTGCTGTTAAGCCCTCACGTTGCCGGCTGGACATTTGATTCATACCGGAAGATCAGCGAGGTAATGGCCGAAAAGCTGGCCGATTTGAAAGGATAGGCAGATTATCGGAACCACACATATCTTTAATAATTGCGACAGTGTAAGGAATGCCCCTTGTAAGTCACATGAAAGAGAAATCTCCTGCACCATGCATACTTTATAAGGCATGGTGCAGGAGATTTCTGTTTAGATACATTTCCGGGCCGGGTTGGCAGAAATGATAACTGATTTAATATATTCGTTATGCCGTTTCCTTGTACAATACCATGCCGGCATGGTAAAACACCCCGTCCCTGAAATCGCCTTCGGCAGTAAAGCCGGTATCGTCAAGATATTCAACGTGGTTCCCTAATACACTGTAGTAACCTGTGTAGGCATTTTGTTTGTCGCCTCGGGCCTCAGTGTAGCGCCCGTTAGGCAAAAATTCGTGACGTATAAACCCATCGCGGGTAACCCATACACCTATATAATGATGAGCATTTATTGTTGTATTGCTGTTGAAAGCGTTAGTTCTTTCCATGTTGCTAATTCGTTTTGAACGAAGGCAAGCTTCTTTTCAACCAGACCGTAAGCATCCTCGCCCAAAAATAAATTTAGCGGTGGGTTAGCTTCGTTAGTTATGCTGATCATAGCCTCGGCTGCTTTTTCAGGGTCGCCGGCTTGTTGCTTGTCCATGTCGTTTTGGTGAAAATTTACTGTATCGCGAACGTTTTGATAGTCGGCTATCTGGTTTTGAGGTACCGCCAATGAACCGGCCGACAGGAAATTGGTCCTGAAATAACCCGGCTGTACAATGGTAACCTTTATGCCAAACGGTGCAACTTCGGCTGATAATGTTTCGGAGAAACCATTAACGGCAAACTTGGTGGCGCAATAAATACCTCCGCCTGCAAACGCGCCGGTGAAGCCACCTATCGACGATACATTTAAAATATGACCTGATTTTTGAGCACGCAGATAAGGCAACGCCTTACGGATCACATTCAATGATCCAAATACGTTAACCTCAAAGTTATCACGGGCCTCGCGGTCGGTCAATTCTTCAATACCGCCCAATAAGCCGTAACCGGCGTTATTGACAATAACGTCAATTTTTCCGAAGGTTTTTACAGTAAGCTCAACGGCTTCCTGCACACTGTCTTCGCTGGTCAAGTTAACGGAGAGGGGTAAAAACTGCTCGTTTTGCGTGTCAACTGCTTTGGTCAAATCGCTTAAATTGCGCGATGTAGCGGCTACTTTATAGCCTTCATTCAATAGTTTTTTTACTAAGGCAAGTCCCAGTCCTTTTGAGGCACCAGTTACAAACCATACTTTGTTGTTTTCCATATGTTGTATTTGATAGATTTTGATTTTACTTGTTACTATTTCAATGATTGTTTATGATTTTCACCTATTTTGTCTTTTGGGATTTCACCGATAGGCTATGATTCCACCGATTTATGATGAATTCAACCTGCTCTATCGTGTTTGTCCGAGCGGCCGTACCACCACCTCGTTAACGGAGATATTATCCGGCTGGCTTATAGCGTAAATCACCGCGTTGGCTATAGCCTCCTCATCAAGTTTTGGCATGTTGGCAAGGTTGCCGTACAAGCCCTTAATCTTAGGGCTGGTAATATCATGTCCTAATTCGGATTTAGTTGCGCCGGGGTAAATGGTGGTTACCTTAATGTTTTGGGCAACTTCCTCACGCAGGGTTTCCATAATAGCCTTAACCGCGAACTTGGTACCGCTGTAAACGCCAATGCCCGGCGACGTTTTTAAACCACCAACCGATGACGTGGAGAGGATATGCCCCTGGCCGCGTTCAAGCATGTGGGGCAGCACAGCATTAATCCCGTACAATACGCCCTTAATATTAATGTCGATCATTTTGTCCCATTCATCAACATGACCTTCTTCAAAAAAAGAGATGGGCATGATGCCGGCATTGTTCCACATTACGTCAACTCGGCCAAATTTGGCTATGGTCTGCAGAATGACGTTATCCAGATCAGTTCGCCTGGCAACATCGGTTACTACATAAATTGCATTTTCGCCAATTTCCTGTGCCAGGTTTTTCAATTGATCTTCCCGGCGGGCAGCCAAAACCACTTTAGCGCCAAGTTGTGCCAGTTTGCGGGCAGCAGATGCGCCGATGCCACTGCTGGCACCGGTTACTACAATCACTTTATCCTTGATACTTTCCATTTGGTGTTTATAGGTAGATATAGGGTAAACGGAATAAAATTTAGAAATCAGTTGAGCAGGTTACATCCTCCCACTGCCTGATTTCATTGTGTAAAGTATCAAGCTTTGCCAAAGCGCGATTGTATGCATCGCCACCTAATAAAAGGTACAATGGCGGGTTCTCTTCATAAACTGTGTTGATAATAGCAGTTGCAGCCTTTTCCGGGTCACCGGCTTGCTTGCCGTCCATTTTGAGGTATTTGTTATGAATGGCGCGCACTTCTGTATAATCATCAATTTGGTTGCCAGTAATTGAAAGCGATCCTGCAGTAAGAAAACTGGTGCGGAAAGCGCCGGGAGCGACCACGGTTACCTTAATGCCCAATTCCTTAACATCAGCAGCAAGCACTTCCGAAATACCGATCACCGCATATTTGGCCCCTGCATAAATTGCCCAGCCGGTATTAGCTGTAATACCTGCGATAGATGAAATATTGATGATATGGCCTGAGCGCTGTTTGCGCAGGTATGGCATTGCCGCACGGATCACGTTCAGCATACCAAATACGTTTACATCAAATGCCATACGGGTTTCGGCATCACTAAGTTCCTCAATAGCTCCACCAATGCCATAGCCGGCATTGTTGATCACTACATCGATACGGCCAAAAGCTTCATAGGTGTGTTGTAATGCAAGCGATACACTGCTATCGCTTACCAGATCGACTTGTAGGGGTAAAAAATTATTGCTTGTTGTATTAACCGCAGCGGTTAATTCCTGTAAATTTCTGGAAGTAGCGGCAACAAGCTGTCCTGCATCCAGTAGTTGTTTTACTAAGCTGAGGCCAAAACCTTTCGAAGCCCCGGTAATAAACCATACTTTGTTGTTGTCCATAAAAATTGTTTGCTTTGTTTATTTGAGATAAAACAAAGTTACAGCAGCAACAAAGGGGGCACATTACATTAATCAAACCAAAGGTTACAAAATTCAAACATTTCGGAACGAGCTTGGTGTTTGTTGGGTTTGTTTCTTGAAAAAGTTATTAAAATGTGTAGGCTCCTCAAAGCCCAGGCAATAACCAATTTCAGAAATGTTCCAGTCTGTATGCCTTAATAATGATTTGGCTTCGCTCAGCAGCCTGTCGGCAATATGATCGGTAGTGGTTTTGCCGGTAGTTTCGCGAATTGCCCTGTTCAGATGGTTTACATGCACCGAAAGCCGTTGTGCAAAATCATTGGCCGATCGCAATACAAACCGCTGTGAAGGGGTTTCAATAGGGAACTGCCTTTCAAGCAGCTCGGTAAATACTGATGTTATGCGCGATTTAGCGTCTACATGCTTATAAACATTTTCGGATGGTTCCGTTTTAAGCGCATAATAAATTACTTCCGTAACATAATTACGGAGCAGATCATATTTAAAAGCATACTCGGTATTAATCTCAGACAGCATTTTCTGAAAAAGAGCGGTTACATAAGCGTCCTGTTCATCATTTAAGGCATAAACCGGCTTGGCATTAAGCCCAAACATCGGAAACTCGCTTAAGCCTGTCCTGAATTTCTCCAGAAAAAACTCTTCGGTAAATATGCAGAAGAAACCAGTGCGGTCATCAGACATGTGCTCAAATGTATAAGGTACCATGGCACTGAAGAACATCAGCGTTGAACCCGAAAGCTTGATACTTTTATCGGCATAATGAATAATGTTATCGCCGCGCATCAGGCTGATCTTATAAAAAGTACGGCGGCTGTAGGTTACCTGCTTTGCATTAGGGCCAATACAATCCTCAATCCTGAACACATTAAAGTGACCGATGCTTTGCTGAAGGTTACCGGGCAGCCAGTTAACCTTTCTTTGATAAAAATCTTGAAGTGTTTCCGCTTTCGACATAAAGCAAAGTTACAAAAATCAAACCAAGGCATCAAAACAGGGATAATTTAATATTTTGAGGTAAACAAAAAGCCTTTAAATCGCATGATTTAAAGGCTTTTGAACATTTTTAAAATGCTTTTCTGCGGAATGGACGGGACTCGAACCCGCGACCCCATGCGTGACAGGCATGTATTCTAACCAGCTGAACTACCACTCCCCCCGTTTGGGGTTGCAAATATACAAACCTTTTTGATCTACACAAATTGTAGAACTTAAAATAAAAAAAGCTTAAAACACAAAAAAGCCTTACTTTTCAGTAAGGCTTTTAGCGGAATGGACGGGACTCGAACCCGCGACCCCATGCGTGACAGGCATGTATTCTAACCAGCTGAACTACCACTCCTCCGTTTGGGTGTGCAAATATACAAACCATTTTATTCTACACAAATTGTTTTTTCAAAAAAGTTCATTATTTTGAAAATTAAGCACTTTTTTGTGCGATGTGCCTTTTTTGGTGGCTGTAAATTACTGATATTCAACATTAAATCAGGAATCACAAAATATAAATCCTGTAGAAATTTAATAGTAGTTAATTCACTTCAAAGCTAAAATATTGGCTTGCGATGTCACCTTGTAACGTAACCCCTTGTACAATTCCTATATATTTCCCTGTTTGATCAGACGTATAAAACGACAACTGATTTTTACCAGCGGCTGAAGTATTGATATCCGGCCCCCAATAAAGCAGGTTTCTGAAATCGGGTAACCTGTTTTTTACTGACTGTTCAGTGTCATATACCGGAGAATAAAACTCACGTTGTAATTGCAGACCTTCATAATCGAGCACTACTGCCTTTGGGTCTATTTCAACACCGCCAAGATCGCCCTTATAAGTTGTAAAGCTTAAGATTCCTTCGTAAACAGATGGTCCCCAATAATACCGGTACGGAACATCTTCCAGCTTACGAACTTTCAACGGGTCAATACCCATAACCTTATCTATGTTAAAAACAGGTACGTCATCAAGCATCACTAAGGGGTCGCCATCTAAAAATCCATTACCATTCAATACTTTGATGTGATACCGTTTTTGCGATCTGTTAACCCAAACCTCCTTTACATACTCTCTCAATACCTCTTCCATTGTAGTAAAGCGGGTATAGTTATCCAAAAGGTAGGTTTTATAGGGGGTTGTATAAAAACCCGAACTATCAACCTGCGGCTCATAAAAGTGCTTGATCTTATTGCCTAAATAAATATTTTGAACCTGCGTGCCCAGGCTTCGTTCTTCAATGGCACTTTGCATGCCCCGGGTTAGGTTAAATTTTAATATTGGGGATTTTGCGAATTGTTCAGAAAAAGGGCTTAAAATATCAATATGATAGGTGGTATCCCGTTCTGAATTGGTTTGAACTACTATTTCGCCGGGACCATAAAGTTGTCTTGTATTAAAAATCAACCTGCCTGTCGAATCGCTTTTTGCGGCATACAGCTGTACCCGTTTTCCCGGGACACTTAAATAAGCTACTACATCTTTGGCAATACCACCGGTTTGCGTATTGGTTATTTTACCGGTAATCAGGTGCCCGTCATACTCTGGCAAAAAACTAAATGCCGCCTGTTTATTACCAAATACATTATCCCATTGAAACCTTCGCCACCCTTGTGTTAGCATGAGGTTATCAAGGGCTGTGTCGGCTTCAGCATCGGAATTTTTGAAATAGTAGCCTGGCGATTCAATATTTCCACGTAAATCTGACTTGAGCCACAGATAGCTGAATATTTCGCCGGCATCAATATTTTGTAATGAGTCAATCTTATAAACCGACATTGACAGGTTAGCAGGTTTTACGCGCCCCGAAAAATCTTTGGCAGCGATGTCCACACTTACCTTTTTACGGCGGGTATATGAAGGCTGATCAGCAGAGGCCTCGATAATGAGGTTTTGTTTGGGACGTTTAAAATAAAGCCTTTCGCACACGGGTTGTCTGGCGCTATTGAAAATTGTTAAGTGCGACACTCCTTCGCCCAATTTAGCTTTATCAAGCGTAAAAATGGCACTGCCGTTGTTAAAAGGTGCTGTCATGCCGGCTTTAACCGATTGGCCTGTATGAGCAAACAGATATAATTCGCCAGCTTCAGCGCCGGCGCCTTTTACTGTGATCTCCACCCGTGTGCTACCTGCATCTTTTACAGCCATTACATAACCCCGACTTTCAACGGCAGGTAACTCTTTGGTAACAGCCGGGGTATTGCCCGATTTAATAACAGCCGTATAAACATTCCCGGCTATCGGGGTGAATAAAAAGCTGCCAATACCAAATTTCAATGGCCGGAAGCGCGCTACCGTATCGTGCTTCTGATCAACAATAAAACCTCTGCATTCACTTAAGCCTGTACCGTCTGATGCCGTAACCTTAAAAGCAACTTTACTGTTAATACCCGCGACCAAATCTCCCCCTTCCGGGAAAAACTGAACATCGTAGCCCGGTGCCTGTACTTTAGTTATGGCTTCGGGAGATTTTAGAGGATTAATAATGGTAATATTCTTTTCGAAATAATAATCAGGAGTAAAATTTTTCATCCAGTTGGTATAGGCCCTTAACTTATAATTACCGTTGCTTGCCGATACTGGTATATAAACAGAGCCACTCCCGAGGCCGTTTTTCATTTCTATTTTAGTTTGGATTATGGCATTTTGCTTGTTGTCCAATACATCAACATATACAACTTTGCTAAGACCAAGCGGCTTATGATAAGTAGCGTCAACGTTATACGCTTTAAACCATAAAATTTCGCCGGTCATATAGGCGCTTTTGTCAGTATGTACAAAAATCTTTTCCTGTACAGTAGCCTGATAGTATTTGTTAAAGCTGTCGGAGATTTGGCTTATAGTTTGCGCCACCCCGTTCACTGACAACAGTAACATGCCGGAAATCATCGGAACCACAGCAAGTTTTTTAATTTCATTCATAGCCAAACCTTATTGATTTATTTTCATGGCATCATTCATAAACTTTTTTATCTCTCTTTCCAAAATGAGGGAGTTTGTACTCGTCCCCTGATCCTGCAATCGGTACATTCAATTGATGAATAAGTATAACCTATTACGTTCATTTTCTCGGTTATATCAAGCACAGGTATTGCATTACCATTAATTATGATGCCCAGTACATCATTTTGTTTGGTTTTGGGATTAAAAAAGAGTGCAGTATCAAGGGGACCGCAATCATATGGATATGTAGGCGCCCAATCGCGAGGGAGATCGGCATTGTCAATAAATACTCTTTTCGATTGAATGTTGGTTACACTTATATAGCCAATAACAGGCTCAGCCGGATCTTTAAGATTGTGGATATTCCCTGTTAACTGCGATGGCTGCGCATCAAATATACTTCCTAATTGCTCCGTATTTTTCTTCATATTTTCCCAAAACTGGTAAGCTTCTTTGGTTAACGCATACTGTTTCAGAAAAATGGAATAACGCATTTCAATCTTTTCAGATGTTGAGGCTATGGTTGTTACCGGTTGCTGGTATATTACATCTTGTGACAGCTTAGCTGATGATCCTATAACTATGGTACTGGATTTGGCCCCCGCAAAGCAGTAATAATTATACTCACTGGGTGGCCGAAAAACAACTGCTTTAGCCACAGGATCAACCATATAGGCCGATTGATATTTAGCATGAAAGCGCCACGTTTCTTCATAACTCCACCTATAATATCGGGAGCTATTGGAAGCATCGTGCGTATTTGCATAAACCTGCATGTTGCCATTTTTAATATTAAACCCTATGCTATCAATTGGCTGTGTCTTTTTTACCTCAACATAGTCAGACGCATACTCTTTATTATCGTTAGTGATAATATGCACACGGTACTTTTTTGACACATCCAGGTTAAGCGCCGGTATAACATAAGTCCCATTTCCCCGGGGTGTAAGTGAATATGCTGTTCCCCCCTCGGCTTCAACAGATACCGCGCAATTATCAACTCCGCTTGTGCTTACATTGCCTGAGATGTTAACCGTTCTGCTTAATTTTATTATGGTTGAATCGCTGCCATTGTTTATTACCCCTTCAACAACCAGGTAATGATTGGGAGAGTCAACAATTTTAGGGTTATAAGGCTTTTTACAGGCATTGTATATGCCCCCCAGCAATAATAAAATTAATATATATCGTTTTCCTTTCATCGCTTTCAATTAAAACCTGATATTGTAATTAATAAATGGAATAGGCTTGGCAAATATGGACAGCTTATACCCGTTAATGACCCCTCCCTGCTCTGTAAAGAAT
>Ga0075366_10001143_pt1 | contig 13125 bp, 9 predicted proteins | sample EndMethybrTD3031_FD_72351 | JGI IMG/M metagenome (GOLD analysis project Ga0075366, IMG submission 72351) | Populus endosphere microbial communities from Tennessee, USA - Endosphere MetaG P. TD hybrid TD303-1 | ecosystem: Host-associated > Plants > Roots > Endosphere | place: USA: Tennessee...
GTATTGCTGGTGCATGGCGCCGGTGTGCGCGCCAATATCTTCCAGCCCCGCACCGATACTACCCTCGTCGATTATCTGCTCGCCAATGGCTATGACGTCTGGCTTGAGAACTGGCGCGCCAGTATCGAGTTTGCGCCGAATCGCTGGACGCTCGATCAGGCCGCAGCCTACGACCATCCCTCTGCTGTGCAAAAAGTCGTGGAGCGTACCGGTGCCGCCGAGATCAAGGCAGTGATTCATTGCCAGGGTTCAACGAGTTTCATGATGAGTGCCGTGGCCGGCCTCGTGCCCCAGGTCACCACCATCGTCAGCAATGCTGTCGCCCTTCACCCGGTGGTGCCCGGCATCTCGCGTCTCAAGCTAGCGCTCGCCACACCGCTGGTGGCGACCATGACTGACTATCTCAATCCACAGTGGGGTCTCAAGGCCGATGGCTTCGTCCCGAAATTGCTGGCTGGCGCTGTGGCGCTGACGCATCACGAATGCGACAACCCCGTCTGCAAGTTTTCGAGCTTTACCTATGGCACGGGCTTCCCCGTGTTGTGGCGCCACGAGAATCTCAACGACGCCACGCATGAATGGCTCAAGCAGGAATTCGCCAGCGTGCCGCTGCGCTTCTTCAATCAGATCGGCCGTAGCGTGCGCAAGGGGCAACTCGTCTCCGTTGAAGGCCTGGCGCAACTGCCTGCCGAGTTCGCCGCCCAACCAGCGAAAACCACGGCGCGTTTCGCCTTCCTCGCGGGCGAGCAGAACGTTTGCTTCCTGCCCGAGAGCCAGCAGCGCACTTTCGATTTCTTCGAACAGCAGCGCCGCCATTTCCATTCGCTGCACATCCTGCCCGACTACGGGCATCTCGACGTCTTCATCGGCAAGAACGCCGCGCAGGACGTATTCCCCATCATCCTCGATGAACTGGATAGACCTCACTAGGAGTGCTTCATGGGCAGGCCAAAAAGACTGGAAGAACAGGCAGGGCGTTTCGCACTCGTAGACGGCATACCGTTTCAACTGCCGGTCAGTTCCCGCAAATCACCGGCCTTGATGGCCGCCTTCAGCATCGACGCCGACAAGGCCGCGGCGCTGATGCCGGGCAACGAGCTGCATCCATTCCGTCTGTGGAATAAGGGCTTACTCGTCATCACCGTCGTGAATTACGTCGAGACCAATATCGGCAAGTACGTTGAGTACAGCATCGCCATTGCCTGCACGCACGGCAAGAAACCGGCGCCGCGATTGCTCCCCGCCGTGTTCATGAAAACCTATGGCACGGGTCAGTACGTTTTTGATCTGCCGGTCAGTACCGAAATCTCGGTGAAGGGCGGCAAGGGCATCTGGGGCATGCCCAAGCATCAGGCCAATCTGGACTTCGTGATTGGCGACGAATGGGTCAGCAGTCAGTACGACCTCGACGGTCAACTCGCCGTGCGCATCGATGTCGAGCGGCCAAAGAAGGCCTGGCTGCCGATGAATATGGGCGCGATCAACTATTGCGCTTTCCGCGGCATGTTGATGGCGTCATACATCTATTTCAAGGGCAAGCTCGGTTTCGCGCTGATGAAAAAGGGCTCGGCACGTTTGACCATTGGCGACCATCCGCGCGTGCAGGCGCTCAAGACGCTGGGCATCAGTGAGCACCCGCTGTTCTGTGGCTTCTTCCCCGACACCGCTGGTGTGCTCGACGACCATTTCGAAGCCTGGTTCCTCAGTGAGAAAACGCCGCCGGCGAAGCCGATGGAAGGGTTGGAAAGCGTCGCCAATCTACAGAACAAGGAAGAGTGGCTGACGCCGCCGAATCGCAAATAAGTCCGTCATTCCCGCGAAGGCGGGAATCCACGAACAACAATCAAACTACGCTTTGCCCATGAAGCGGATTCCCGCTTTTGCGGGAATGGCAGTCGAGAGGGAAAGGCTAGATGGGGGAATCCAGCGCATGACCAAGCTGAAAAACTATCTTGGAACGATCATCACCCTGATTGCCATCCTGACCATCGTCAGTGGCGCGGTGCAGATGATCTGGCCGGGCTTTGTACTCAAGATCATTGGTGGTTCACTGGTGCTGGCTAACCAGCATTCATTCGGCATCGTAGGCATGTTCATGATTCTGTTCGGTGCCCTGACGCTGCACGGGCTCATGACGCACTCCTCGCCTGCCTTGCTGTGGGCGAGCATCCAGAAGCTCGGCGCTTTCATCGCCGTGGCGCTCGGCGTGCATGAGCAGTTATTTTCCTCGCTCGCCATGGCCGTTGCGCTCTTCGATCTGTTGTCCTTCTTCCTGATGATCGTCTTCTGGCGCAAGATGGTCACAGGCACCTTGGCATCATGAGCAATCACGTCGCGCTGGCTGCGGAGGCTGCAGAAACCACAAGACGCTCGCTGGTGCTTGCTGGTGGTGGCATGCGCGTGGCATGGCAGGCTGGCGTGTTGAAGGCGCTGTATGAAGCGGGACTGCGCTTTCATCACGGCGACGGCACATCCGGCGGCACGATGAATCTCGGCATGCTGCTATCGGGCTTGACGCCGGACGAGATGTGCGAGCGATGGCGCAGCCTGGACGTGAAGGACTTCGTCTCGCTGATGCCGATGCGCGAGTACCTCAAGGGCATGAACATGAAGGCCATGGGCGACGCCGATGGCATCGTCGAGAAAGTCTTCCCGCATCTCGGCATCGACCCGGCACGTATCCGCATGGCCGAGGGCATGACGGGCAGTTTCAATGTCTGCAACTTCACGCAGAAGACCAACGAGGCGGTGCCACATACCGACATCGATCTGGATCTGCTGGTGGCGGGTATCTCGCTGCCGATCTTCATGCCGCCGGTCAAACGTGGCGCTGTGCAATACCTGGACTCGGTGTGGATCAAGGACGCAAACGTCGTCGAGGCCGTCAAGCGTGGCGCCGAGGAGCTGTGGCTGGTGTGGTGCATTGGCAATACGCCGACTTATCACGATGGCTCGTTCAACCAGTACGTGCACATGATCGAGCTCAGTGCGGCCGGCAAGCTCAACGAAGAGCTGGACTGGGTGCGTGAGCTCAACGAGCGCATTGCACGCGGCGACTCACCTTACGGACAGCGCCAGCAGATCAGATTGCACGTGGTCAAACCCGTCAAGCCACTCCCGCTGGACCCCGATTTCTATCTTGGCCGCATTGACGCCGCAACCCTGGTTGATCGCGGCTATGCTGATGCCATGCGCTATCTTGGCGTCAGGTCGGCAGAAGGCGTGGCACTCAGCCCGGAGGCAACACAAATGCAGGACGCAGCAACAGGCATCGCTTTCCGCGAAACCATGGCGGGCTATTTCTCGCTCGGCAGCACTGATCCGAAAACCGGCGCCGAGCAAGGCAAGGCAGCCAATACACAACTGGCGTTGCACGCCAGTATCGATATCGAGAACATCGAGGCCTTCGTGGCCGATCCGCAGCATCGCAGCGGACTCAGCGGGCATGTCGACTTCCCGCCGCTGGGCATGAATATTCCCGCTTCGCATGGCGTGTTCGCGCTGTTCATGCCGGGTGATGAGCCGGGGCTGCGCTGGATGGTCTATGAGTTGGGCTTCCAGCATGGCGGCAAGGACTACTACCTCGCAGGCAAGAAGGAGGTGCGTGTGGCGTCGCCGCTCAGCATGTGGCCCGCCACCACGACGCTCTACACGCGACTGCACGAAGGCCGCGACGCGAACGGCCCTGTTGTGGGCGCGGGGGTATTGAGTCTCGGTGTGTCGGCCTTGATGAGCCTGGCTTCGACCTTCCATGCCAGCAATGCGCCGACGATGGGCAAGAGTCTGGGGGCTGTGGGCAAGTTTGTGGGCTTCTTCACGAAGTCGCTGGTCTCCACCTACTTGATGCGCCGTTGAATGATGAGTCCGCAACAGAAACAAAAAACAGAGCCGGAAAAAGAACCGGAACAGTCGCGCAGTAAAGACATCAGTGTCTCCCTCACGCAGATGCCGCCGGTCAATTGGCTCAATCCGGGCCAACTGGCGCTGACTGCCGTGCGTGCCTTGCTGGGCGGCATTTTCGGCGCCTATGCGGACCGTCGTGAAGTGCAGGCAGCACTGGGGCCGGATGCCGCACTGCAGGACATCACGCATCTCAACTATGCGCATCGCGACGAGTTGTGGATCGACTACGTGGCCGATCTGGGTGATGGCTGGGACTCGACCTACAGCATCGCCTGGCTGCTCTCGCGCCCGGAACTGAAGTTGAAGAATGGGGCCGCGGATCTGGTTTTGCCGCGCGGCGAAGTACTGCTGCTGGGCGGAGATCAGGTCTATCCAACCGCTTCGCATATCGCTTATGAGCAGCGATTCAAGGGGCCCTACACTGCAGCCTTGCCCTACGCGAAGGACGAACCGTTGATGCTGCTGGCAATCCCCGGAAATCACGACTGGTATGACGGTGCCGGCGGTTTTCTGCGATTGTTCTGTCAGCAACGCTGGGTAGGCGGCAGGCAGACGCTGCAGCGGCGCAGTTACTTTGCCATGCGCTTGCCGCACAACTGGTGGCTGTGGGCGGTCGACATCCAGCTCGGTACGGATATCGATCATCCGCAGAAACAGTATTTCCAGAATTTCGCGGATGAGTTGCAGGCAGGCGACCGCGTCATCATGTGCTCGCCGGTGCCGAGCTGGATCGCTGCGGGTGATGCGCGCAACGTGCCGGACCCGGACGCCATCGCAGCACATCCGAATCTCACTTATCTCGAATCACTCGTCCGCAGGCGTGGCGCGGAGGTGCAACTGTCCCTGGCGGGAGACCTGCATCACTACGGGCACTATGAACAGATCACCGAAACTGCAAAACAGATCGGCAGCGTACGTCACAAGATCACGGCCGGTGGTGGCGGCGCTTTCCTGCATGGCACTCACGTTTTGCCCGACACGCTGAGCTTGCATGAGGATGAACAGTGCACTGACTATGCGCTGAAGAATCCCTATCCCGGCGTCGTCAGATCGCGCTTCATGGCCTGCTACAACCTTGCCTTGTGCTGGTTCAACCCGGCCTTCGCACTGTTTCTGGGTGTGCTGTATCTCTTCTATGCATGGATCTGGCAGAGCGCCAGCAAGGACATGTCTGGCATTGGTGAATCACTGATGCTGAAGCTCAGTCGCATGTCATTCTCCCTGCACAACGCGGTGTGCGAAGTGATACCCGCGTTGTGGCACAGCATTGCACATCAGCCCGGCACCTTGCTGACCACAACCGTACCGATTCTCGCCTTGCTGGCTTTCGCCTCGGCGCCGCCGCGCAAGTGGGCTGGTTTGCGACGCGTGATCTGGGGCTCCCTGCATGGCTGCGCGCATATCCTGCTTGCACTCGCGTTGCTGTGGATTTTCTCGCGCCTCAATCTGAGCGCCATAGCGCATCACATCGGGCGTGATCCGCTGGAATGGGTGGACTCCGCGTCGCAGATTGCGCTGCTCTCGATGGAAGTGATGGTGTGCGGCTTCGTCCTTGGCGGCAGCATGTTCGGGCTCTACCTGGCGCTATCGAGCCTTCTGTCCGGCATGCACGCCGAAGAGGTGTATTCGGCACTGCACATCCGCGACTACAAGAACTTCCTGCGCCTGCACGTTGGCAAGGATGCAGTGACGATCTACGCGGTGAAGGTCGAGAAGGTCTGTCGCAAATGGAGCGTCAGCAAACTGGCGCGTGAGGTCGTGACGGCGGGCGGCTGGCTGCGACCGCGTACCTGGCGTTTCAGGATTGACGAGAAGAGCGAGAGCCCCTGGCTTGAACCGGCCGACGGGCAGATTGATGCGGTGCTGATCGAGAAGATAGAAATCCCATCCAGGACGGGAGCGTGAAATGAAGAATTACGATGTCATCATCATTGGCAGCGGCTTTGGCGGTGCAGTCAACGCGTGTCGTCTAAGCGAGGCCGGGCTCAAGGTACTGGTGCTGGAGCGTGGTCGACGCTGGACGCCCGAGAGCTATCCGCGTGGCGAAGACGATGCATGGTTGTGGGATCAGTCCGAGCCGGAAAGCTGCAACGGCTGGATAGATTTGCGCATCATGGACGACATGACGGTGGCGCAGGGTGCCGGCGTTGGTGGTGGTTCGCTGATCTACGCCAATGTCTCCGTCGAGGCCAAGCCCGAGGCGTTCACGAGCGGCTGGCCTTCACAGATTACCTACGACGAACTCAAGCCTTATTACGAGCGTGTCGGCAAGATGCTTGATGTGCAGACCTTGCCGGAGAATCAGCTGACCGAGCGCTACAAGCTGATGAAGGAGGGTGCAGAGAAACTCGGCCACGGCGATCGTTTTCGTGCACTGCCGCTGGCCGTTTCTTTCGACAAGAATTACAGCTACGACCGGCCAGACCCCTTTAATGATGAGCATTCGGTGAAATTCACCAACCAGTTCGGCGTGGAGCAGGGTACCTGCGTGCACTGCGGCAACTGCGACATTGGCTGCCAGGTGAAGGCCAAGAACACGCTGGACCTGAACTACATTGCGCGAGCCGAGCAACTCGGTGCGGAAGTATGGCCGCTGCACATGGTCTACAACATCTCGCAGGATCGTGGCCGCTACACCGTGCATTTCCATCGCATCGAAGACGGGCAACTGGTGCCCGGCTTTGAAACGGCCGAGCGCGTCATTCTTGCAGCGGGTTCGCTGGGCTCGACTGAACTCCTGTTGCGCGCCCGCGATCAACACAAGACCTTGCCAAAGGTGAGCAACTATCTCGGCAGGAACTGGAGTTCGAACGGCGACTTCCTGACGCCTGCCACTTATGCAAATCGCAATATCTCACCTACGCAGGGACCAACGATTACTTGTGCCATCGACTTCCTCGATGGTGCCGTGAACGGCAAGGAATTCTTTGTTGAGGATGGTGGTTTCCCCAATCTGCTGCGTGACTTCCTGCACTCAGGTGCCAAGGGTGCCAAGCCGAAGCATCGGGTGCTCATCAAATGGCTGGAAAGCCTGAGTGCCGTACAGGACCCGCTGGGCAACGTCATGCCGTGGTTCGGACAGGCCATGGACGCGGGCGACGGCAAGCTATACCTTGGTCGCGTCTGGTACGCACCTTGGCGACGCAGGCTCAAGCTCGACTGGGACGTGACACGTAGCGAGGCCACCGTGCAGGCCATGGTCGACATGCACATCAAGTTGTCCGAGGCGACCGGGGGAGATGCCTCTGTACCGTTTACCTGGACCCTGCTGAAGAATCTGGTCACACCGCACCCGCTGGGGGGATGCAATATGGGTACGACAGCAGCAGACGGCGTCGTCGATCACGCGGGCGAAGTGTTCGGTTATCCGGGTCTGTATGTGGCCGACGGTGCCATCGTGCCGCGCGCGGTGGGGCTGAATCCTTCACGCACGATTGCGGCGTTGGCCGAGCGTATCGCCGTGTTGATGCAGAAGGACCGTGCGACGGCCTGAGACGGCGTGCCAGTCTGCTCCTGCAGTCGCAGCAACAAAAAGCCCACGGCATGCCGTGGGCTTTTTGTTGCAACTGATCGTTTGTCCGGCGTCTTGCTATTCATCCGCAAGTTGCCGAACCGGATCTTCGCGTGTGGCTCAGTACTCCATTTCGGTTGCTGCAAGCATTGCAGCGCCCAAGCCTTGCGGGACATTGTCACGCACGTAGGAGAACTTGCAGACTATTGGTGGGGAAACAAAGAACTGCAGGTTGCCGCAGCTTTCCGTCGGTGCCGGTAGCGGGCCGGAAGTCAGGTCGGTGCGGAAGTCGGCATTGGTATAGGCATTGTAGGTACCGCCAATACTCATGCCCACCACGGTGCCGTGCAGCTTGACGACCGTGTTGCTGCTGTTCAGCTCAATCTTCGACTTCACGCCAGCCCAGCCCTTCTTGGCCATGGTCATGTAATCGTCAGACAACAGACCCAGGCGCCAGGCCTTGGCGATCGAGTAGACGAAGAGCGCGCTGGATGATGTCTCCAGGAAGTTCGGCTGAGCCTGCACCGTTTCGCCGGGGTAACCGCCATTGGCAGGCAGTGGGCCGCTCTTGACGTCAAGTACCTGATACCACATGCCGGTGGTGGTGTCCTGATACTGCTTCAGGCCCTTGGCGATGTTCTTGACGATCTGTACCAGCTCAGGCCGATCCGGATGAGTCTTTGGCAGATACTCAAGCACGTCGACAATGCCGGTGAGGTACCAGGCTTGCGACCGGCTCCACAGGATGGGCGAAACAACCTGGCCCGTCAGTGGTGGCGATTTGCCAGCCAGTGCGTTCAGTCCGAGCCAGACGCCATCAGGCGCACCATTCCAGCCGTGGTAGTAAAGGTTCTTCGTCGGGTTGAAGGTGTATTGCGCAGCCAGCTTGATCTGCTTGGTAGCGGTGTTGAACGCATCTGTCTGCGCGGCACCGGTCTCGTACTGCGCGCCATAGCGCACCAGGAATGGTTGCGACATGTAGATCGCGTCCAGCCATTGCTGGTTCGGGTAGGTCGGCTTATGGTACCAGGCGCCTTGCGGATTCACTTGCATCGTCGGGAAGATCGTCCGCACGTACTGCATCGCCTTCAGATAGCGCTGATCGTTGGTTTTCTTGTAGAGACCGAACAACAGCGTGGCGGGCTGGATCGTGTCCTGGATTCTCGGATCATTCGGTGCCGAGCCGGCAGGGAAGGCGCGTGCATAACTGATGACGCCATTTGCATCCACATACGTGTCCACGTATTTCTTCACGTAGTCATAGTATTTCTGGCGACCCGTCTTTTCGTACAGCTTCCAGATGCCGTAAAGGGGCACGCCGTTGGTGTACTCCCAGAACTTCGGCGCTGGTGACGCAGGCACCGTTGCGTAGTTCAGACTGAAGCAGTTATAGCCGCAGTTGAAGTCGTCCAGGACGGGCCAAGTATTGATCATGTAGTTGGCAATGTAGTTGCCGGTATTGCCTGGTACGGGTGTCGCTTCAGCATTCATCGTTGCTGCAAGCACACCAATGCCGAACAACGCATTGACACATGTTTTGGCTGCAAAGCTCATCTTCATTGTCGATACCTTTCTGCTGGGGAAGGCTGTTAATCACGACGACATCCAGGAAGGCCGGAGGCCTGCTCTGTGTCGTAGCAAGGAAATACAGCGCCCGACCCTTTCTTCAACCCCTTTCGGAGTCCATGGGCTGGACAGTCTTTTCCGCCTCTGATTGTGGCACGACGATAAGGCGCTGTCGCTACAAGCCGGGCATGTCAGACCAATTGAAAAATACTGTGTCGGGATGGGCACACTATTCCTCTGGTGATGGCGCTGTCAACCATGCATTCATGGTGCCTGACCGGCGGCTTTGTTTGCCCTATCCGCTTGTTATACATATTTAACAAGCTTGTCATTTGCATGAAATATGCAAAAGGTGGATCCATTCTCCCCGTACGCCATTGCTGGAGGATACGTGCCACTGCCTTGAAGGGTATTGAGTATGTCCGACCGGAACCTCAATGTCTGACATCTTGCAGCTTCGCGCTCTCGCAATGATGCCGCTGTCTGTGCCGTTGAGCACGTGTCAGAAGCAGGCAGATTTCCCCGTTGCACTGACGGGAAGGAGATTTTCGGCGCTGTGCAGACATGCCATATGGATCGCCAGAAGTAAAAACAGGAAACCCCGCGAATGCGGGGTTTCCTGTTTCTTGCGGGCCGTGCAGGGGCCCCGGTTGTCCGGGGCTTCTGCCGAATTACATGCCCATACCGCCCATGCCACCCATACCGCCCATGTCCATACCGCCGCCACCGCCTGACGACTTGTCGTCCGGCAGTTCAGCGATCAGTGCATCGGTGGTCAGGATCAGGCTGGCGACGGAAGCTGCGTTTTGCAGTGCCGAGCGCGTGACCTTGGCCGGGTCGAGAACACCCAGTTCGACGAGATCGCCATACGTGTCGTTCGAAGCGTTGTAGCCGAAATTGCCCTTGCCTTCGAGAACGCGCGCAACGACGACCGATGGCTCGGCACCGGCGTTTTGCACGATCTGACGCAGTGGCTCTTCAACAGCGCGCAGAACGATCTTGATACCTGCGTCCTGATCGGCGTTGTCGCCCTTCAGTTCGCCGATGGCAGCGCGGGCACGCAGCAGTGCAACACCGCCGCCAGCCACAACGCCTTCTTCGACAGCAGCGCGGGTTGCGTGCAGTGCATCTTCAACGCGAGCCTTCTTTTCCTTCATTTCGATTTCGGTCGCAGCGCCAACCTTGATCACTGCAACGCCGCCAGCCAGCTTGGCTTTGCGTTCCTGCAGCTTTTCCTTGTCGTAGTCGGACGTCGAAGCTTCGGACAGTGCTTCGATCTGGGCAACACGTGCCTGGATCGCTTCGGCCTTGCCGGCGCCGTCGATGATGATGGTGGTTTCTTTTTCGACTTCGATGCGCTTTGCCTGGCCCAGATCAGCCAGCGTTGCCTTCTCGAGCGACAGACCGACTTCTTCAGCGATGACCTGACCACCGGTGAGGATGGCGATGTCTTCGAGCATGGCCTTGCGACGATCGCCGAAGCCAGGAGCCTTGACGGCTACCGTCTTCAGGATGCCGCGGATGTTGTTCACCACGAGGGTTGCGAGGGCTTCGCCATCGACATCTTCAGCGATGATCAGCAGTGGGCGGCCAGCCTTGGCAACTTGCTCAAGGATTGGCAGCAGGTCACGGATGTTGGAAACCTTCTTGTCGTACAGCAGCACGAAAGGGCTATCCAGAGCAGCGATCTGCTTCTCCTGGTTGTTGATGAAGTAGGGCGACAGGTAGCCGCGGTCGAATTGCATGCCTTCGACGATGTCCAGTTCGTTGTCGAGGCTCTTGCCGTCTTCAACAGTGATCACGCCCGACTTGCCAACCTTGTCCATCGCATTGGCGATGATGTCGCCGATGGAGCTGTCGCTGTTGGCGGAGATCGAACCGACCTGGGCGATTTCCTTGTTGGTGGTCGTGGGCTTGGCGTTCTTCTTGATCTCGGCAACGATGGCTGTAACAGCCTTGTCGATGCCGCGCTTCAGGTCGGCCGGGTTGAAACCGGCAGCGACGTACTTGAAACCTTCGCGCACGATGGCTTGTGCCAGCACGGTTGCGGTCGTGGTGCCGTCACCGGCGTTGTCGGAGGTCTTCGAAGCGACTTCCTTGACGAGCTGCGCGCCCATGTTTTCGAACTTGTCCTTCAGTTCGATTTCCTTGGCGACGGAGACGCCGTCCTTGGTCACGGTCGGGGCGCCGAAGCTGCGCTCCAGAACCACGTTACGACCCTTCGGGCCGAGTGTTACCTTGACCGCGTTGGCCAGGATGTTGACGCCGTTGACGATCTTCGCACGTGCGTCGTCGCCGAACAGAACTTGTTTAGCTGCCATTTTTATGACTCCAGAATATTGAATTCGAATGCGGGGAAAATCGGGGGAGGCGCGTAGGGAGCGGGCCGCGATGAAGGTGAGGAGCGGAAAGCTACGTTGGTAGCTTGAGCACCGGAGCCTTCAACCCGGCCTGCGCAGTAGCGCAGCACCGGATTTTTAGGCTTCGACGACACCCATGACGTCTTCTTCACGCATGACCAGCAGCTCTTCGCCATCGACCTTGACGGTCTGGCCGGAATACTTGCCGAACAGCACGCGGTCGCCCACCTTGACGTCCAGCTTGCGGACTTCGCCGCTTTCAAGAATTTTGCCGTTGCCGACGGCCAGAACCTGGCCTTGATCAGGTTTTTCACCAGCGCTGTCGGGAATAACGATGCCACTTGCGGTTGTGCGCTCGGCTTCGATGCGCTTGACGATCAGGCGATCGTGCAGGGGACGAATTTTCATATCCACTCCTGTTGGGAAGATCAAGAATCAAGGGGCGCGCCGTAGGCCGCCCGTCAAAAGACAGGGGAGGGGGTTGTTAGCACTCTCTCCCGAGGAGTGCTAATGATAGGTGCGGCAGTGCGGTATTTCAAGGGCGGAGCGTTATTTTTGTAGCAGATGAAGAGAAGGCGGGGGTCAAAAATGAAGAGGAATACAGCTTTGCGAGGGCCGATACACGCGTTTTGACAGCCAGAATCCGGTGTTTCCGGCTTGCCGGCATGAGCAATCCAGCCCAGCCCCGTTTCCCTAACGACGTTCTGCAAGACCGGGAGAGTGCATGGAGACCGGTCGTCCAGGCGAGGCCGACTGCAATGATCGTGACGAAGCCGCTTTTAATGAGATGTTTCATTGGCATGGCAGGTCGCTATATAAGTTGAGATATCAGAAGTGAGCTGCTGCGAAGATCAGACACATTCGTACTGGCTCAATAAAGGTAATTTACTTATGATTCGCTATATACTTACATATATCTAAAAAGGCATGGCAGAAAACGAAGCGACCCGGTTCATCGGCAAACTGGACGTCGCCACCGAGTTCGGTGACTTCCTTGGTGGTACGCGCATCCTGCTGCTGGAAGCCATTGCGCAATATGGCTCCATCTCGCAGGCCGCCCGCCACGTTCCCATGTCGTACAAAGCGGCTTGGGATGCGATTGACACGATGAACAATCTGGCCGAGGAGTCGCTGGTGGTGCGCACCACGGGCGGCCGTCAGGGCGGCGGCACACAGCTGACCGAATACGGCAAGCGCGTGATCGCCATGTACCGCGCTATCGAACAGGAATACCAGCTCGCACTGGATCGACTGTCGCAGCAGCTCGGTGGTGAGGCTGGCAGCGTGCGCGAATTCCAGCACATCCTGCGTCGCATGAACCTGCGTACCAGCGCGCGCAACCAGTTCGCGTGCACGGTCTCGGGCCTGCGCGAAGACGACGTCGAGTTTGAAGTCTTCCTGCGCCTCAATGCCGACACCGAAGTGGTGGCGGTCGTCACGCGCGAGTCGGTTGAAACGCTCGAGTTGGCCATCGGCATGGAGGTCTTCGCATTGATGAAGGCCTCGGCCGTGTCACTCGTGCCGATGAGCGACCTGTGTCGGGGCGCGCGCAATCAGCTGTCAGGCGTCGTCAGCCGCGTGCATGAAGGCAGCGTCAATTGCGAGGTCGTGATGGACATGGGTGGTGGCAAAAATCTCACCGCTGTGACAACGCGCGATAGCGTGCGCAGTCTTGGTGTGGAGGCAGGCAAGCCTGCCTGCGCCACTTTCAAGTCCTCGAGCATCATCCTCAGCGTTGTTGGCTGAGTCCCACTCCATCGTTCCCATCATTGCCGAGAGCAAAAG
>Ga0075366_10001144_pt1 | contig 13120 bp, 11 predicted proteins | sample EndMethybrTD3031_FD_72351 | JGI IMG/M metagenome (GOLD analysis project Ga0075366, IMG submission 72351) | Populus endosphere microbial communities from Tennessee, USA - Endosphere MetaG P. TD hybrid TD303-1 | ecosystem: Host-associated > Plants > Roots > Endosphere | place: USA: Tennessee...
GCTGTCCTTGCGCAACATCGAGGACCTGCTGTTCGAGCGCGTGATCGATGTCTGCCATGAGACAGTGCGCTTCTGGTGGAACCGCTTCGGGCCGTTGTTTGCCGCCGACATCCGCCGGCAACGAGTGAACCGCATGAAGGGCTTCCGCCACTGGAAGTGGCATCTTGATGAGGTCTACGTGAAGTTGGGCGGCGAGAACCACTACCTGTGGCGCGCCGTGGATCACGAGGGCGAAGTCCTGGAATCCTACGTCACCAGGACCCGCGACAAGAAGGTTGCCCTCACCTTCATGAAGAAGGCGCTTAAGCGCCACGGCCGGGCCGATGCCATCGTCACCGACGGATTGCGTTCCTACCCGGCCGCCATGCGCGAGCTCGGCAACGAGGAACGGCGCGAGATGGGCCGGCACGCCAACAATCGGGCCGAGAACAGTCACCTGCCATTCCGCCGACGAGAGCGGGCGATGCAGCGCTTCCGGCAGATGAAGTGCTTACAGAAGTTCGCCTCGGTTCACGCCAGCCTGCACAACCACTTCCAACTCGAACGACATCTCGTTGACCGCCAGACCTATAAGCAGCGCCGCTCCGCCGCCTGGGCCGAGTGGCAGAACCTTGTCGCATAGCTGAATCTGGGCCTCAGGCAGGAGTCTGCCAAACAGAGAGCGTTCCTCATTAGACTGACACCTCCCGCCGGGTCGTATTATACGCCGATTGTCCCAGCGCTGCATGCGGCCGGGCACGAAGTTTTCACGATATTCTTGTCAGGCCTTGATGGCCCGATCGACCGGGCCCGGGTGGCAATCAATCTCGACACGCACATAGTAGACGTCGTCAGTCTGGCGGGACTGGAGCGGCTTGATGACTTCATCCAGTGTGGCCACAGCTATGGCGGGATAGTCATCGCCGGGGCTGCTGACCGGCTGGCCAAGCGGATCCTGACGTTGGTATTTCTCGACGCGATTGTTCCGGCGGATGGCGACTCGGTCTGGTCGCTGTGGCCGCATGCCGCGCGGGAATTCATTGCCAATTGCCCCGATGGGCTGGTCACAAGCCCGCCGCCGGCAGTGGATTCCAGGGCACGGGCGCACCCGCTCGCCACTTTCCTACAGTCCGTGCGCCTTGGCGCGAATGCCTATGCCGCACGAAGCAAGGTTTACGCCTTGTGCGCCACCAACAAGGGCAGCCCTTTCGAAGCTTTCTACACGCGGCTGGCCGACAATCCGGCCTGGATCATGCGGAAAATGGCGTGCGGCCACGACTTCATGAACCAGGCGCCAACCCTTGCCCTTCAAGTTATCCTGGAAGCCGCAAATCTCCCCTAGCCTGCAGCAACCTGACAGAATTGGCCAAGACATGTTTGACGAGCAGCACAGCGATGGTCCAAGCCCTGGGTCTGGCCCAGCCAGATCCGATTGGGGAAACATGTAATGCCGGGGTTGGAACCTAAAAAGCGCGCCGGAATCCAGTCCGTGGAGATCGGCATGCGCGTGCTCGACACGCTGGCGGGTCTTGGAGGGGCGCGTCCGCTTGCGGCAATCGTGCGTGGCTGCGGCCTCTCACCCTCACAGACGCACCGCTATCTCGCCAGCCTGACTGAAGCGGGAATGGTGATACAGGATCCGCGCGGGAACTATGACCTTGGCCCCGCGGCGCTCAAGCTGGGTCTCAGCGCGCTGGCGCGGATAGACGTCTTTCGCGTTGCGGACGAAAAGCTGGCAGCTTTCTGCGCCGCGACCGGATCGACCTTGCTGCTGGCGGCGCTCGGCCCATCAGGGCCGACAATCGTGCGCTGGCATGTGGGACGCCCACCAATCGTCACTTCCCTGTCTCTCGGTTCCGTTATGTCGCTCGTCAGTTCGGCGACTGGCCAGATATTCCTCGCCTTTCGGCCAGACAGCGAAACCGATCATCTTGTCCGCGACGAAATTGAGCGCACTGGCGCGATCAAACTTGCCGAAGTCGAAGCGATCAAGGCCAAAGTGCGCGCCGAGGGCATGGCACATGTGGGCGGAACGCTGATCCCCGGTCTCGATGGCAAGGCCTATCCCATCTTTGACCTGCAGGGCCATGCGGTCTTTGCCGCGACTCTCGTTTCGCTCGGCGGCCAGAAGGAGCCTCGCGGCAGTCCGTCAAATGGCGGCCTCAGAGCCGTTTGCGAGGAAATCAGCCAATTGCTTGGAGCGCCCAAAGCAGAAAATTGATGTTTCAGATTATCCAATCAGTTTGACAATCAGCAAAGTTTCTGGCTAATCGGTCCTTGCGGCAGGCAGCCCTGAATGGGGCCATTGCTGCTGATCTACGAGCTGTTGTCTGCATCGTGCACCCAACGCGTGCCAGGTGGATTGGATTAGGGGAGAGCTATGTCGGCGGCCGCTCACGGCAGCAACGAGCAACAGTCGCAGCTCGAAGAGCTGTATCGCAGCATGGCGCCCGAGAGCCTCACGCCACTGTGGGAAGTGCTGAGCGCGCTGGTGCAGGACGAGCCGCGCAGCCCGGCCACCGTCCATAAGTGGGGCTATGCCGCAATCCGCAATTTCCTGATGCGCGCGGGCGATATCATTTCGGCGGAGCAGGCCGAGCGCCGCGTCCTCATTCTCGAAAATCCGGGAATGCCGGGTCAGTCAGCCATCGTCCCGAGCCTTTATGCCGGCATGCAACTCATCCTTCCGGGCGAAGTGGCCCCCTGCCACCGCCATGCGCAGTGCGCGCTGCGCTTCGTGATGGAAGGCAACGGCGCCTATACAACCGTAGACGGCGAAAAGGCCGTGATGCGGCCATTCGATCTCGTGCTCACGCCAGGCATGCAATGGCACGACCATGCCAATCCCACGCACGAACCGATGATCTGGCTCGACGGTCTCGATATCCCGACTGTCCGTCTGTTCGATGCCTCGTTCGCCGAACGACTGGCCGAAAAAGTCCATGCCGAAACAGCCCCGGCGGGCGACACCCTGCTTCGCTATGGCGGCAACATGCGGCCCATTCGTGGCTCGAATGCCGATCGCCGCCCGGCGCATCAACCGCTGTTTCACTATCCGTTCGAATTGTGGCGCAAAAACCTGACGGGAATGGCAGCTACTTCGCAAATCGACCCTCACCTCGGTCATGCCCTTGAATTCATCAATCCCGCTGACGGGGGACCAGTCATGCCGACGATCTCGGCGCACGTGCGGCTTCTGCCGAAGGGCTTCGAGACCAAACCGCGCCGTTCGAGCGACGGGACAGTCTATGTCGTGGTGGAAGGACAAGGCACTGCCCATGTCGGCGGCACGGAACAGAGCCTCGCAGAGCGCGACGTGCTCGCCGTGCCTTCATGGAACGAAGTGGTCTTCCAGGCTGCGAGCGATATGATTCTGTTCGGCTTTTCGGACAAGGCATCTCAGGAAAAACTCAATCTCTACAGGGAATTACGGTCATGACTTTGCTATTCGAACCCCAGCCACCCGTCCTTGCCAAGACCAGCACCGGCGATGAATTCCCGGTTCGCCGGGTATTCTGCGTGGGCCGCAATTATGCCGAACATGCGCGCGAAATGGGCAAAGACCCTGACCGCGACCCGCCGTTCTTCTTCACCAAGTGGTCGGAAACCGTAGTGCCATCCGGCCAGCCTATTGCCTATCCGCCCTCCACTTCGAACTACCACTACGAGGCCGAACTGGTCGTTGCCATTAGCAAGGGCGGGCGCAACATCGCGGAAGAGAACGCGCTTGACCACGTTTATGGCTATGCCACCGGGCTCGACATGACCCGGCGCGACCTGCAGTTCGAGGCGCGGGACAAGGGCCGCCCCTGGGATACTGGCAAGAATTTCGAGCAGGCGGCGCCGCTCGGCCTGATCCACCCGGTCAGCGAAGTCGGCCATGTGGCAAAAGCTGCCATCGCCTTGACGGTCAATGATGAAACCCGCCAGTCGGCGGACGTTGCCGACCTGATCTGGGCAGTGGACGAGATCATCAGCATCCTTTCGCGGTTCTATCGCCTCGAGCCGGGCGACATCATCTACACTGGCACCCCTGCCGGGGTTGGTCCGGTGGTCGCCGGTGACGAAATCGTCGTCACTATTGCCGGCCTGACGCCGACCGTGACCAAGATCACGCCAGCGGCCACATCCTGAATTTTGCGCAGCAGAGGCGGCTTGGCATGATCCTGCATGGCTACTTCAGGTCGTCGGCCGCCTACCGCGTTCGCCTGGCCCTCAATCTCAAAGGGCTGGCGTTCGACAACGTATCGCACCATTTGCGGCGCGGCGAGCAACGGGCGCCAGATTACCTTGCGGTCAACCCGCAAGGACTGGTGCCCGCGCTCGACATTGGCGGCAGGGTGCTGACCCAGTCACTGGCAATCTGCGAGTATCTCGACGAAGTCTATCCGCAGCCGCCACTGTTGCCGCAGGATGCGCTGGCCCGGTCGCAGGTTCGCGCCGCGGCACAAGTGATTGCCTGCGACATTCATCCGATCCAGAATCTGAAAGTGCTCGACCGGCTGCGCGCGAATGGACTGTCGGAAGATGCCGTGAATGCGTGGGCGAGAACGACAATCGAGGAGGGATTGCAAGCCTTCGAGGCGCTGCTTCCCGATGACCGCCAGCCATTCTGCTTCGGCGATGAGCCGGGCCTCGCGGACATCTGCCTGGTGCCACAACTGGTAAACGCGCGCCGCTTTGGCGCTAACCTCACGTCGGCCCGAATTGCCGAAATCGAGCACAATTGCCTTGAGCTCGAGCCCTTTCAACGCTCCCTGCCTGAAAAGCAGCCCGACGCCGAATAGGCTTACCTGCGCCGCGAATGCGTGATCCTGAGATTTTGGAACTCAGCGATCGTGCCGGATTCGACCCACAGGCCCACGCCGCCGCTCCGCCCGGCGCCCAGCTTGAGGTCGCTTACGACCAGCACCGGCACTTCACTGTGGTCGAGATAAAGCCGGGCCTCGCTGCCATTCACAGTGATGCGCATGTGCACCCAGCGGTCTGGCGCAATGTCAGCCGCAGTCTCGTAGCGTCCCGGAGCTTCGCGCCGCAGCCTGTCAAAGCGAAAATCGGGAAATGCGGCATACTGGACGGCACGGGCCCGGCGGACCGGATCCGCGGTATTGCCGTTCGTCGGCCGCAGGTAGATCTTCTCGAACTTGCCATCTGCGATGTGGAAAGCGATTCCGACGAATCCGCGGGCGAAATCAGGCGCGCCTGATGCCAGACTGCCCTTGGCATCGACCTCGATCGTGCCATCCGAGAACCGCACCGGGACCAGCGCCATATAATTGCGGTCCGAAAGCGGCTCGCGGGCAGGGTCCTGCCAGGCAGACCGAGGCATGGCGACACGCAGCGTGTCGCCGGCAAGCGCGATCTCGACGTTATTGGCCTGGATTCTGGACAATGCGACTTGGCCGCGCCCGCTCCCGCCCAGCAACGGAGCAACTGCCGCGAGCGCAGCAATGCAGAAAGCACGCAGACGCATCAATCAGGCTCAAACCGGATAGGGCTGGTCCGAGGGCTCGACAGTCACCCATTTCAGTTCAGTGAACTCATCTATCACCGCACGGCCGTCGAAACGGCCATAGCCGCTGTTCTTCATTCCTCCATAAGGGGCCTGGGGCTCGTTCTGGACCGTCGCGCCATTCACGTGAACGTGGCCGGCATCGATCCGCAATGCGACATTGAGCGCGCGGTGTGCATCGCGGCCGAAGACGGCCGCGGCAAGGCCATATTCTGTGTCATTGGCCACGCGAATGGCTTCGTCGACGCCATTGACCCTGACGATGGTCGTCACCGGGCCGAAGGTTTCCTCGTCGTAAATAGTCATGCCGGGGCGGACATGATCAACGATCGTTGCCGGCATGGAGGCACCGTTGGCTTTGCCTCCGACGACGATCCGCGCGCCTTTGGCCAGGGCATCGTCGATCATCGCATTGATGCGGGTGCCCGACGAGGCATCGATCATGGGGCCCACGACGCAGCCCGGATTGGTGATGGGGTCGTCCGCCACCAAGGTGGTGGCCCGCTCGACGAAAGCATCGACGAACTGGTCGGCCACCTTTTCGTCGACGACAAACCGCTCCGTCGACATGCAGATTTGCCCTTGATAGAGGAACGAGCCGAAAATCGCCGCGTTGACCGCGCCGGCAATGTCGGCATCATCGAGCACAACCAGCGGTGCCTTGCCGCCCAATTCCAGCAGGCAGCGTTTCAGATTGCGGCCTGCCTTTTCCGCAATGATCCGGCCAATTCGCGTCGAGCCGGTGAAGTTGACCCGGCGGATTGCCGGGTGGGAAATCAGGCAGTCGATCACATCGGCCGCATCATCCGGCGCATTGACGACAAAATTCAGCACGCCTTCGGGCAGGCCGGCCTCGACAAATGCGTCTGCAATCAGTGCGTGGGTTTTCGGGCTCAACTCCGAAGCGCGGAACACGACAGTGTTACCGCAGGCAATTGGATAGGCAATCGCACGGGCCGCGAGAATAACCGGGCCGTTCCAGGGCACGATGCTGAGCACCGCGCCGACTGGCTGGCGCACGGTCATCGAAAGCGCGCCGGGTTTGTCAGTAGGGATGGTTTCACCCTGGATCTGCGTGGTCAGCGAGGCGGCTTCGCGGATCAGGTTGGCCGCCGCCATCACGTTGAACCCGCCCCACAGACCAGACGCACCGATCTCGGCGGCCATGGCCTGCGAAATTTCGCCGATCTTTGCCTCCAGCTTGTCTGCCGCCGCCAGCAGGATGCGGCGCTTTTCGGTGGGGCCAGTGCGCGACCATGTCTTGAACGCTTCGCCAGCAGAGGCAGCGGCGCGTTCCGCATCCACGACGCCCGCCGCGGCGGACTTGGTGACGACATCACCGCTGATCGGATTGCGCCGCTCAAAGGTCTTTCCGCTACCCGCCGGCACTTGCCGGTTATCGATCAGCAATTGAACTTCCATGACTTTCTCCCGTGCATTTTGCTGTTTTTGCGCCTGCCTAAATGGCTGTGCAACGCCTTTGAACGCGAGCGCCTGAATGGCGCTTGGTTGTATGATATAAAATGGATTGCGCAAAATCAAACTTTATGGCAGTCCAAATCGCGACGAGGCGATTCACCGGCCAAGGCGCGCAAAACTGCGGCCAGACAGATTTGGGTCCGAACGAAGAAAAGGTCTGGGAGAACTGACTGTGGGAATTCACGACAGCCGCACCATTAAGGCCGCGGTCGTCCGCGACAAGGGCGCCGCGATGACGATCGAGGAGGTTCGCATTGGCGAGCCGGCTGACGATGAAGTGCTGGTCCGGATTGTGGCGACAGGAATTTGCCACACCGACATATCGGTTCGCGATCAACTGCTGCCCATGCCGCTTCCCGCAGTCTTGGGCCATGAAGGCAGCGGTGTCGTCGTGGCCGTCGGTCGGCTCGTAACAAATGTCGCGGCCGGTGACCATGTCGTGATGAGCTACGCCTATTGCGGGCAGTGCGTGCTTTGCCATTCGGGTCACCCAGCGCATTGCGAAAATGTCTTGCCGCAATGCTTTGGCGGCAGTCGCGCCGACGGAACCACCGGGATTACGGATTCCGCCGGAAAGCCGATTCACGACCACTTTTTCGCCCAGTCTTCATTCGCAGAATATGCTCTGGCGAATATGCGCAACGTGGTGAAAGTGCCCAAAGACCTGCCGCTCGATCTGCTCGCGCCGCTGGGCTGCGGGCTGCAAACCGGCGCGGGAGCAGTGCTCCAGGCGCTCAAGGTCAGCCCCGGTTCCTCCTTTGTAGCTTTCGGCATTGGCGCGGTCGGTCTGGCGGCGATCATGGCGGCGAAGATCGCGGGCGCGACCAAAGTCATCGCAGTGGACATAAACCCGGAGCGGCTGAAACTCGCAGCAGAACTGGGCGCAACGCACACCGTCAACGCCAAGGAGGCCGACCCGGTCGCGCGCATCGGGGAGATCACGGGCAAGGGCGCGGACTATTCGCTTGAGGCGAGCGGCAATCCGGCAGTGCTCCGCCAGGCGATCGATTGCCTCGGCATTTTCGGGACCTGCGGCATCGTGGGTGCGCCGCCGCTGGGAACCGAAGTCAATGTGGACGTCATGGGCGTGATGATTCCAGGGAAGATGGTGAAGGGCATCGTCCAGGGAGACGTTATCTCGAGCACTTTCATCCCGACGCTGATCGAATTCTACAGGCAGGGACGGTTTCCGTTCGACCGCCTGATCAAGCATTACAACTTCGAGGATATCAACCAGGCAATCGCGGACAGCGAAAGCGGCAAGACCATCAAACCGGTGCTGCGTATCGGGTCCGTCTGAAGTGAGAACGACGGGAATATTGCAATGACAACGAACGGACTTGATTGTCCGAATGGAGAGCTATTGTCTCCTTGGCGCGATGAAGGCTCAAGCCGCGTGCCATCGGCTGTCTATACCGATGCGGCGATATACCAGCGCGAGCTGGACCGCATTTTCTATGGACCGCACTGGAGCTATGTCGGGCTCGAAATAGAAGTGCCCGAAGCCGGCTGCTTCAAGCGCACGGCAATTGGCGAACGCTCGGTAATCATGATCCGCAGCCGCAAGGGCGAGATCAATGTGCTGGAAAATCGCTGTGCGCACCGCGCGATGCGGTTCTGCCAGGAGCGCTCTGGCAAAGTGAAAACGCTGGTCTGCCCTTATCACCAGTGGAACTACAACTATGACGGCAAGCTGCTCGGCGTTCCCTTCCGCAATGGCGTGATGGGCAATGGTGGCATGACTGAAGATTTCGAGCTGGAAAATCACGGCCTCAACCGGTTGAAAGTGGCGGTCCGCAACGGCGTTGTCTTCGCCTGCTTCGACCACGAGGTAGAAAGCCTCGAGGACTATCTCGGGCCAGACATTCTCGGCTGCTTCGATCGCACATTCAGTGGACGAGAACTCGTCTTGTACGGCTATTCCCGCCAGCGCATTCCAGGAAACTGGAAGCTGATGATGGAGAACATCAAGGATCCCTATCATCCGGGACTGCTCCACACGTGGTTCGTCACGTTCGGTCTCTGGCGCGCTGACAATGAATCCCGCTTGCGCATGGACAGCCATGGCCGGCACGCCGCGATGATCTCGCGCCGCAGCGCCAAGGTCACTGCCAACATCGAGGAAGGTGTCACCAGCTTCCGCAAAAACATGCAGCTCCATGAACCATTGCTGCTCGATATCGTGCACGAACCCTGGTGGGGCGAGGACACGGTCTGCATGACGACCGTTTTCCCGAACGTCATCTTCCAACAGCAGATCAACTCGCTCTCGACCCGCCAGATCCAGCCGCTGGGTCCGGACAAGTTCGACTTCGTCTGGACCCATTTCGGTTTTGCCGACGACGATGCGGAAATGACCGAGCGCCGACTGCGCCAGGCGAACCTGTTCGGTCCGGCCGGATTTGTCTCGGCGGACGACGGCGAAGTGATCGAATTCAGCCAGGAAGGATTTGAACAGGACAAGGACTTCGCGACGCTGTGCGAGCTCGACGGGACCGGCATTGGTCCGACTGATCACATGGTCACCGAAACCCTGATCCGCGGCATGTATCGCTATTGGCGGGAGGTCATGGAGCTGTGACCGTCGAGGCGAATTTGCGCAATCGCATCTGCGATCTCTATGCCTCCTACGCCGCGTGCCTGGATGACGGCCGCTATGGCGAATGGCCGGAATTTTTCACGCAGAATGCCTGGTACCGGGTCGTTCCCAGGGAAAATTTCGATCAGGGCCTGCCGCTGAGCACACTCTCGCTCAAGGGCAAGGGCATGATGAAAGACCGGATCTACGGGATCGAGAGCACGATCTTTCACGCGCCGTACTACCAGCGACACATTATCGGATTGCCTCTCATAAGTATCGATGAGAGTTCGATTATAAGATGTGAAGTCAACTATACTATTTTTCGTGTGAAACGTGATTGCCCTGCGGAAATATACAGTATAGGCAAATATATAGATTGCATTCAATCGCTGGAAAATGATCTCAGATTTAGTGAGAAGTTTTGCGTATTCGACAACGATATAATTCCGAATTCGCTGATATATCCAATATAGGGATAAAAAACAGAGGGGAGTTAAAATGAATAATAGATTACTAATCGGCAGTGCGCTGTCCGCAGCGATGTTGTCTGTCCTTTTTTCGAACGGCACTGCGTTTGCCCAGGAGCAGGCTGGCGGGGCACGTTCCGATGACGGCGGCATCAGCGAGATCGTCGTGACCGCGCAGAAGCGCGCCGAAAACGTGCAAAACGTGCCGATCGCGATTTCCGCCTTTGGCGGCGAGGCGCTCAGTGAACGCGCAGTCTCCAACGTAAGCCAGCTGGCTTCGCTTTCGCCGAACGTTAATCTCGACTCCGGCGTTTCGTTCACGGCCTCGACAGCCGTGCTCGCCGCATCGATCCGAGGTATTGGCGCCAGCGACTTTGCCTTCAATATCGACCCGGCCGTCGGCGTCTATGTCGATGGCGTCTATCTGGCCCGCTCGGTCGGCGCCAACCAGGATCTGCTTGATGTCGAGCGGATCGAAATCCTGAAAGGGCCGCAAGGCACGCTTTTCGGTCGCAATACAATCGGCGGCGCGGTCTCCATCGTCACGCGCGATCCGGGCAAGGAATTCGGCGTCCGCGGCGACGTGACAGTGGGCCGCTTCAATCTGTTCCAGGGCCGCGCCTCGATCGACCTGCCATTGGCACAAAACCTGACATCGTCGATCACCGTCGATGTGAAGACGCGCAACGGCTATATGAAGCGCCTGCCGTTCCCCTCGGGATCGCTGGCCGCCAATTCCCCGCCCTACACAGTCTATCCCGCCGCTGGTTATGAATCCCCGTCGCAGGAAGGCGATGAGGACAACCGCACGATCCGTGGCAAGATCAAATATGACGGCGGCATTTTCCGCCTGACGATCTCGGGCGACTATGCCTACACCAAGGGCACGGCGCCGACTAAGCTCCTGCAGACGACGAACGGCGATCCGGGCGGCCTGTTCGGCAATCTCTATAACCTGTGCATTAGCACGTCAGTGGCCGATCTCACCGCCATAGGCCTGATCAATATGTGCAACTCGTCGGGAACCCAGCTGCCTTCGCGGCACCGGGACGAGACTTTCCCAGTCAACAGGCTCTACACGCTTGCGGGAGTCAACGCCGATGCCAACCCCAACAACAACCTGCTCCCGTGGGACAACCGCTTCATCACCAATTCGCTCGACACGACCTACGCGACGGGCAACAATTTCTCGCGGCTGAAAAATTGGGGTTTCACTGGCATTGCCGAAATCGACCTTGGCGATCACGCGATGCTCAAGTCCATCACCTCGTTCCGCAAGAGTCACTGGGTCAGCGGGCTCGATGGCGATGGATCGCCGGTCAACATGTCGACCTACAGCTTTGATCAGCAGCAGAAGCAATTCAGCCAGGAACTGCAACTGGTTGGCAGCGCGATGGACGATAAGCTGCACTATGTGCTCGGCGCCTACTATTTCAATGAGTCTGGCTATCTGGCCGACTATGTGATTTCCGGCGAGGGCATATACGTTATCGATGGTCCCAACTGGCTGGATACCAATGCCTATGCCGCATTCGGGCAGCTCGATTACCGTTTCAGCGATGTAATCGGCATCACGCTGGGCGGCCGCTATACGCATGAAAGCAAGAGCTTTGAAGGTGGGCAACAGGAACTGAGCGGTCTGTTCTACAAGCTGGCCGGTGCACCCTGTTCGGATCTGGCGGGGAACATCTTCCCCAATGCGCTGATTGGCGGCGTATCGTGCCGCGTGGCGAACAATTATCCCGATCCCAACAATCCGCTGCGGATCTATCCCGGCGGTATCAACCACCTCAGCTTCAACAACTTCTCGCCCAAAGTGGGCGTCCAGATTCATCCGTCGCAGGACGTGATGATTTATGGCTCCTGGTCTAAAGGCTACAAGACGGGCGGCTGGACGACGCGCTATTCCACGCCGCAGACATTTGTCAGCAGCTTCGACCCGGAAAAGGCGACGACTTACGAAGTTGGCTTGAAGTCCACGCTGCTCAACCGGCGCCTGCAGATCAATGCGGCCTTGTTCTATACCGATTACAACGCGATCCAGTTGAATTACCAGGTTGGGGGCTCACCGACGATCGCCAATGTCGGCGACGGCAAGATCAAGGGCGCGGAGCTCGAGATCGTCGCCCAGCCGACGCGCGGTCTCACACTGAACTTCGCACTTGGCTATACCGACGCATACTACACGCGGCTTGATCCGGCCGTGGCAGTGACCAGTGGCCCCAGTGCGCTTCAGGCCGGAGCTCTGGTGGGCAGCGTGCTGCCCAAGACGCCGTCATGGAAGATCAACTTCAGCCCGAAGTATGAATTCCAGCTGGCCAATGGTGGGCGAGTGACCCTGCTGGGTGATTACACATACATCTCCGAGCAGACCAACAACGTCGAACGCACATTCGTGCTCAACCGGCCGGGGGTTTCGATCCTCAATGCCAGCATTTCCTATGCCGATCCCAGCGATCACTACACACTGACCGTTGGCGGGACGAACCTGACCAACGAGCGTTATGTGACATCGGGCAGCGCGATCCCGGCCTTCGGTGCGATCATCGGTTCGTACAGCCGTCCGGTCGAATGGTACGCGAGGCTCGGCTTCAAGTTCTGATTTCAGGGGGCAATACCCGAATGGCGCCGCAGCTTCGGGCTGCGGCGCCTTTTTTTGACTCTGCGCCTAAACCGGCGATTGCCGCGGCTATCTGGTTTTCCTGATGGGCAGCACTGCGAAGGCTCCGATCACCGCAATCACCGCCCCGGCCAGGAACACTGCAGAAAGATTTCCGCCCTGCACCGATCCAATAGCAAGGAAGACAGGAGCAACCACCGACGCCAGGGGCAGTGTCGGTCCAACGTGGCAGCTGCAGCATGGTCCTGCTAGCGGCCACGGATGCCGCGCAAATCGAGACCTCTGCCGCCTAGTCCATTCCGGCGCTTCAACTCTTCACCCGAGGTCATTCGCCTGGTGGTGCTGATGTATGTTCGGTTTATGCTGTCCTTGCGCAACATCGAGGACCTGCTGTTCGAGCGCGTGATCGATGTCTGCCATGAGACAGTGCGCTTCTGGTGGAACCGCTTCGGGCCGTTGTTTGCCGCCGACATCCGCCGGCA
>Ga0075366_10001145_pt1 | contig 13116 bp, 13 predicted proteins | sample EndMethybrTD3031_FD_72351 | JGI IMG/M metagenome (GOLD analysis project Ga0075366, IMG submission 72351) | Populus endosphere microbial communities from Tennessee, USA - Endosphere MetaG P. TD hybrid TD303-1 | ecosystem: Host-associated > Plants > Roots > Endosphere | place: USA: Tennessee...
CAAGCGTCGTCGACCGACTTGAGAAAGTGATCACGCCGGTGGTCGCTCGTGTAGCGGCAGATGCCGGCGAGGCCTTTGAGACCGAGTTGCTCGTCGATGCCTGCCTTCAGTTCTTCGATGGGATCGATCTGGACACAGGCGGTCTTCCCGAGCTTCGTCATGATCTCGTGGCTGGCCTGGTTGCAGAACGAGAGGATGATGCCGTCGTCGCGGTAGTGATCTACCACCGAGTCAGGCTGCAGGACGCCGTCAATGATGTTTCCGCGAAGGACCATACCCTTGGCCCAGCCGATGCCGATATGCGGTTTGAAGGAATCAACGTGCTGCGGAAACGAATGGATCCGCGTCTCGTCGGGAGTGTTCGTGCCGGAGCGAACGTCAGACAGGTACGTGCTTGCGGGCTTGATGGGAATCTCGCCGCCGTTCACCCACGTGTCAGCCCACTCCGGCCGCGTTAGGTACAGGTACTTGATCAACGCGTCGCTTTCCCCTGCTATTCGGCCGCCGCCGCTCCGTGGGGCGCGCATGCCCGTGGCACAGCAGCGCGAATTGATGCCGCTGCTCGAGGTTCATCGCCGGTCTACGCGATGCCGAAGCCGTCGTCCTTCACGGCGTGAGCGACCGCATTGAAAGGGTGCGGATTGCCGAGCATTTGAGGCTCCCAGACGTAGCCGGTCGCATGTTCCACGGCTCCGTCTGTCGGGTAGTGGAGGAAGCGCATGCCTGGCTGGTACGCCGGGTGCAGCTGCAGTCGACGATTGAGCTCTTCCGTGTACCCGGCCTTCGAGACGATCGGCATCCGAGATCCTCCTGCAAAAACGCCCCGATCGTACGCGCGCTGCTGGACGTCTAGAGCTCGGGGCGGTTTGCCTCTGCTCTGGCGGACAGCCCGGCGGACTGAGCGGCAAACCCAGGCGCAGCGCGGTGCTTGACAGTCTGCTCAGGCGGCGTACATCGTGGCTACGCGGAGTTGAAGGGGCTAGGTGACTCGCGAGTTTGGCCGGCGACAGCGTGAGCCGAGGTCGAGGCGACCCCCTTTGATCACATGAACGGCGGGTCCCGTGGTCGCACGTCGGGAGCGGTCGTTTCAACCGCGTCATCCTGCTCGTTCGCATGGTGCTCCCTGCGGCTGCGCTCGAAGTCAAGCCAGACCAGCAACGCGACGACCGCAGCTCCCAGGAAGAAGACCATGCCGGGGTTGGCAAATCCAAAGCGGAGCCATCCGGCGCCGACCACCGCGAATATCGCCGGGCGCCACACAGACTGAAGGCGAGCGCGGGTGATCGGCTTAGGCGCCGTCGGCATCGGCATGGAAGCGGACATTGATCGGCCGGCCGGAGTCGAGAACCTCCAGGATGAACTTCTGAATCTGTCGACGCTGCAGCTCTTGCAAGTAGTGACTGTCCGGGATGTATGACTCCTCTTCGATGTCAGACTTTGCGAAGGGAAGGCCGAGTGTCGCGCCCATGGACTGGAGCAATGTGGCAAACAGGTCGTTCGCCTTGATCTCCCAAGTCTTCCGAATGCCAGCGTCCTCCGACATGTAGTCCGGCTTGCGCAGATGCTTCCGGTACAGTGATCGGGCGTCTTCGATCTCTGGAAACTCCCGCTTCGGGAAAGCGAACTCGATGTGGTTAATCGCGGTGACGTGGCTGTGATCAGCGCGAGCATTGCGAGTGCTCATCAGCGTGCGAAATATCCACTCGCGTCGATCGCGCGCGACCTTGTTCTGCGCTCGGTAGTCGGATGCCCATACGGCAAGAATCGGACCCGCGACGGTTGCCAGGATGATCACGAGATCCGTGACCTTGATCGACCAGTCGAACGTCATGTGATCCCTCTTCCCCGTGGACGTGGGTCTGAACGTGGGTAGGGCGCCTCAATGGCCCCGGGGCCCGCGTGTTTATTGGTCTTCTGGCGGAGACGGTGAGATTCGAACTCACGGAGGGGTTGCCCCCTCGGCAGTTTTCAAGACTGCAGCCTTAAACCACTCGGCCACGTCTCCGGCGTCGGCTGGCTGCGATTCTATCGACGATCGATTTTCCGGACACGGGCGCCGAGATCACCCGCAGTCGACCTGAACGACATCGCGCCGTCCGCCATCGACGCGCACGGCCGTCAGCTGGCGGCCCCAGACGCAGCCGGTGTCGAGCGCCAGCAGATCCGGGCGGTCGATCAGGCCGAGCGTGGCCCAGTGGCCGCAGGCGATCGGCACACCGGCGGTGGCGCGCCCGGGCGCGTCGAACCACGCGAACATGCCCGCTGGGGCGCTGTCCAGGCCGTCCTTCGTGTGCAGGTCGAGCGTGCCGTCGGCACCGACGAAGCGGATCCGTGTCAGCACGTTGACGATGAAGCGCAGCCGCTCGGCGCCTGCCAGGTCGTCGCGCCAGCGCGCCGGCTCGTCGCCGTACATCACGGGCAGGAAGTCGTTGATCGCGGCGCTGCGCAGCACGCTTTCGACTTCGCCGGCGAGCCGCAAGGTCTGCTCGCGCGTCCACTGCGGCACCACGCCCGCGTGCACCATCAGCCATCCGCCGCCAGGGCCGGCGAGCGACAGCGCGAGCGGCCGCTGGCGCAGCCAGTCGAGCCAGCGATCGCGATCGGGCGCGTCGAGGATCTCCTGGATCGTGTCGCCGCGGTGCGCCTTGCGCACACCGTGTGCCACCGCGAGCAGGTTCAGGTCGTGGTTGCCGAGCACGCAGTGCGCAGCGTTGCCCAGGTCGCGCAGCGTGCGCAGCGTGTCGAGCGAACGCGGGCCGCGGTTGACGAGGTCGCCCAGCACGAAGATGCGGTCCCGCGAGGGCGAGAAGTCGATCTTCGCGAGCAAGGCGTCGAGTGCATCGCAGCAGCCTTGCACGTCGCCGATCAGGTAGTCCATGCAGTGATTCTGCTACGCTCTTCGTCCCACACCGCCGCGCGCGCCGCATGGACGTTGCCTTTCTGATCTTCCTGATCCTGTTGAACGCGCTGTTCGCAATGTCCGAGATGGCGTTGACCGCCAGCCGCAAGGCACGGTTGCAGGTGATGGTGGAGGCCGGCGATTCGGGGGCGCAGGCCGCGATGGATCTGCACGAGAACCCGACCAAGTTTCTCTCGGTCGTGCAGGTCGGCATCACGTCGATCGGCATCCTGAACGGCATCGTCGGCGACGCCGCGTTCTCCGCGCCGTTCGCCCATTGGCTGCAGCAGACATTCCCGATCCAGCCGCGCGCCGCCGACATCACCGCCACCGCGATGGTGGTCGTGGTGATCACGTTCATGACGATCATATTCGGCGAGCTGGTGCCCAAGCGCTTCGGGCTGATGTATCCGGAGAAGGTGGCGCGTCTCGTCGCGCGGCCGATGGAGTGGCTTTCGCTGATCACGCGGCCGTTCGTGAAGCTGCTGTCGTGGTGCACCGAAGGGACGCTGCGCCTGTTCGGCATCCGCGGCGGGCCCGATCGCAGCGTCACCGAGGAAGAAATCGCCGCGAGCCTCGAAGAGGGGCTCGACGCCGGCGTGATCGAGGCACAGGAGCACCAGATGGTGCGCAACGTGTTCCGCCTCGACGACCGCCAGGTCGGCTCGATGATGATTCCGCGCACCGAAATCGTCTGGCTTGACGTTGCCGCGACGCCCGAAGACGTGCTGCGCACGATCAGCGACGAGGAGCACTCGCGCTACCCGGTGTGCCGCGGCGGGCTCGAAGACGTGCTGGGTGTCGTCTCGGCCCAGAGCCTGTTGCAGCAGGTGATGCAGGGCGGCGAGGTGTCGCTGCAGGAAAAGCTGCAACCCTCGGTGTTCGTGCCCGAAACGCTTTCCGGCATGGAGCTGCTCGAGCACTTTCGCGCGTCGAGCGCGCAGCTCGTGTTCGTCGTCGACGAGTACGGCGAGGTGCAGGGCATGATCACGGTGCGCGACGTGCTGGAAGCGATCACCGGCGAATTCACCACCCCGACCGACGACAACTCGTGGGCCGTTCAGCGCGACGACGGCAGCTGGCTGTTCGACGGCCTGATTCCGGTGCCCGAGCTGAAGGACCGGATCGAGCTGAAGGAGCTGCCCGAGGAAGACCGCGGCCGCTACAACACGCTGGCCGGCATGGTGATGCTGCTGCTCGGGCGGCTCCCGCGCACGGCCGATTCGGTCGAGTGGGAGGGCTGGCGTTTCGAGGTGGTCGATCTCGACGGCAAGCGGGTCGACAAGGTGCTCGCCGAGCGGCTGCCCGAACCGTCGGCGCAAGAGTGAAACAATCGACCTTCGTCCGCACGCCTGGAGCCAACGCGCTTGAGCAACCCCTACCAGCTGTATCGCACCCCGGTCCCGCTCGACGCCGATGAGCACCGCTACAAGCGGCTGCAGCCGCTGACCGACTATTCGATCGCGAGCGCGATGCACGCGAGCTACGTCGGCATCGACGAATTCGCCTGGGCGGCGCTCGAGTTCGTGATCATGTTCGTCGACACGGCGGCCGAGAACGGCGGGCGCGCCCAGGTCTCGCCGGCCGTTCTGCTCGGCATGACGCCGGGCGAGAACCTGATGGTCGAGGGCACGCGCTGGGCCGCGCGCTACGTGCCCGCGTTCATCCGCCGCTACCCGTTCTGGACCACCGACACGAGCGACCCGAACGCCGCCGGCGTGCTGGTCGACACGGCCTGGAGCGGCTTTTCCGACAACGAGGGCGAGCCGCTGTTCGAACGCGACGGCACGCCGACGCCGACGCTGCGCAGCGCGCTCGAGTTCATCAACCGCTTCGAGGCCGAGGCAGTGCGCACGCGCGAGTTCTGTGCTCGTCTCGTGCAGCTGGACGTGCTGCGCGAGATGAAGGCCGACGCCACGCTGCCGAACGGCCAGACGCTTTCGGTCAAGGGCTTCTATGCGATCGAAGAGGCGGCGCTGCGCTCGCTGCCCGAGCGCACCGTGCTCGAGCTGCATCGCGACGGCTCGCTCGCGATGATGTATGCGCACATCCTGTCGCTCGCCCATCTGCGTCCGCTGATCGAGCGCAAGGTGCAGCGAATCAAGCCGAGCGCCTGAGGCCATGGATGCCGCGCTGCCTTTCGATCGGTTCCTCTCGACGCACGAAGCGGTGCTGGGTTTCGGCGCCACCGCGCTGATCCAGCACATGCTCGACGTCGAAGCCGCGCTCGCGAAGGCGCAGGCCGACGAGGGCATCGTGCCGACCAGCGCCGCGGTGGCAATCGCCGCCGCGTGCCGCGCTGAGCGCTTCGACGCGCAACGGATCGTCGCCGATGGCGCGGTGGCCGGCACCGTTGCCATTCCGCTGGTCAAGGCGCTCACGGCGGCGGTGGCCGCGCACGATGCGCCAGCGGCGGCCTGGGTGCATTGGGGCAGCACGAGCCAGGACGTGATCGACACGGCGATGGTGCTGGCCACGCGCGCTTCGCTGGTGCGCATCGACGCGGCGCTCGATCGCACGATCGCTGCGCTGACCTCGCACGCCCGCGCCCATCGCGACACGCCGATGCTCGCGCGCACGCTGCTGCAGCCGGCGCAGGTGGTCAGCGTCGGCTTCAAGCTGCTCGCCTGGATTGCGCCGCTGGTTCGCGCCCGCCGGCGCCTGCACGACGCGGCGCACACGGCGCTGCAACTGCAGCTGGGCGGTGCGGTCGGCACCTTGTCGACGCTCGGCGATCGCGGCGACGCGGTCGTGCGCCGGGTTGCCGCCGAACTCGGCCTGCGCGCGCCCGACGGCGCCTGGCACACGCAGCGCGACGACTGGGTCGCGCTCGGCTGCGAGCTTGGCGTGCTGTGCGGATCGCTCGGCAAGATTGCGCTCGACATCGGCCTGCTCGCGCAGGCCGAAGTCGGCGAGATGGCCGAGCCGAGCGGCGGCGGTCGCGGCGGCTCGTCGGCGATGCCGCACAAGCGCAATCCGGTCGGCTCGATGATCGTGCGCGCGGTCGCGCTGCGCACGCCGCAGCGGGTGGCCACGCTGCTTGCGGCGATGCCGCAGGAACACGAACGCGGGCTCGGCGCCTGGCAGGCCGAACTTGCCGAGTGGCCGCAGCTGATGCTCGGTGCCGAAGGCGCGGTGCATGCGCTGGCTGACGTTGCCGCCGGGCTCTCGATCGACGCGGCACGCATGCGCAGCAACATCGACGCACTGAACGGGCTCGTGTTCGCCGAAGCGGCGTCCACCCTGTTTGCCGGCGTGCTCGGCAAGTCGGCCGCACACGCGCTGCTCGACAAGCTGGCCAAGCGCTGCGTTGCCGAACGGCGGCCGCTGCGCGAGCTGGCGCACGAGGCGCGCGGCGCCGACGCCGCGCTGCAATCGGCGATCGACGTGCAGGCGCTGGATCAGGCCTTCGACGTCGAACTCGCGGCGCGCCGCGCGGGCGCGCTCGCCGAACAACGCCTCACACCGCGGAGTTGAGAGATGAACGACGATTCGAACGCACCCCAGCAAGCGCCCCAGCAAGACGATTTCGACCGCGGCCTGCGCAACCGCCGCGCCGTGCTCGGCGATGCCTGGGTCGACAAGTCGCTGAACAACGCGACCGAGTTCAACGCCGAGTTCCAGAGCCTGATCACGCGCTACGCGTGGCACGACATCTGGGGCCGCCCCGGGCTCGACCACACGACGCGGCGTCTGCTCGTGCTCGGCATGACCATGGGTCTCGCGCGCTGGGAGGAGTTCGAGCTGCATTGCGGGGCCGCGATCCGCGGCGGCGTGCCGCTGGACAAGATCAAGGAAACGCTGATGCAGGGCGCGATCTACTGCGGCGTGCCGGCGGCGAACACCGCGTTCAAGATCACGATGGACATCCTGCGCGCGCAGGGGCTGGTTCCGCCGCCGCAGCCGCTGTCCGTCGACACGCGGGTCTCGATGCATCACACCTTCAGCCAGCCGCAACTGCGTGTCGTCGTGCAGGGCCCGCCCCAGGCCGCTGCCGCGCCGGTCGTGCTGGCACACGCACTCGGCCTCGACCTGTCGATGTGGGACGCTCTCGCGTCGCAGCTCGGGGCCACGCGTCCGGTGCTGCGCTATGACCAGCGCGGCCACGGTGCATCGGCTGTGCCACCCGGCCCCTACCGGCTGGATGATCTGGTCGACGACGCGGCGCGCGTGATCCGCGAATGGGGCCGCGGTCCGGTGGTCTTTGTCGGCCTGTCGATGGGCGGCATGGTCGCCCAAGGCCTCGCCATTCGCTACCCGGAGCTCGTGAAGGGGGTCGTGCTCGCGAACACGACGGCCAAGTATCCCGAGGCGGCGCTCGCGATGTGGGCGCAGCGCATCGCCACCGTCGAGCAGGGCGGGGTCGAAGCGATTGCCGAGATGGCGATGGAGCGCTACTTCACCGCGGCGTTCCGCGCGCAGCAACCCGAGGCTGCTGCTGCCCAGCGCGCAACGCTGCTGCGCACGAGCGGGGCGGGGTATGTCGCCGCCTGCCACGCGGTCGCCGGCGTCGACTGGCTCGAGCAGTTGCCGCGCATCGCGTGCCCGACGCTGGTCATTGCCGGCGCGCACGACATCGGCGCGCCGCCGGCGATGGCGCAGGCGATCGCCGAACGTGTGCGCGGCGCCGAACTGGTGACCCTGGCCGAGGCATCGCACATCAGCGTGGTCGAACAGCCGGCGGCGTTTGCGGCGGCGATCGACGCGTTTCTCGGGCGCGTCGATCGGGGTGGGAGCCGTTCGGGCTGAGGTATCGAAGCCCCGTCACGAGCCCTTCGATACCTCAGGGCGAGCGGGTGTCCGTTGACAGCGCTCCCAACTGTGACGACAGCTCGGCGGCCACGCGACGCAGTTCGCGGGCCAGCGCGCCATCCGCCGCGGTGTCGAACACCGGGCTGGGCCCGATCGCCGTCAGGCTCAACACGATCTGCCCCTGCCCATCGAACACCGGTGCGGCCAGCGCGCTGACGCCGGGTACGGCCGCATCGACAGCGCGGCTGATCCGCTCGGTACGGATGCGTTCCAGCTCGGCTGCGAGCCCACGGTCGATCACGCCGCCGTCCCCCTCGAGCGCGAGCGCTTCGCGCACCCGCGCCGGCGGCAGATGAGCCGCGAACAACCGGCCCGACGCGGTGCCGCGCAGGCTCATCACCGTGCCATGGCGCATGTTCACGTGCACCGCAGACGGCGCCTCCTCGATCCGCACGATCGTCGCGCCGCGGTTGCCCCACACCGCGAGCGCGACGGTGTGCCCGAGCGTGCGTGCAAGCTCGGGCAGGCGCGGCGTCGCGAGCCGCACGGGGTCGAACTGCTGCAGGCTGATCAGCCCGAGTTGCATCGCCAGTGCGCCAAGTCCATAGTGACCCGATGCGTTCGTCTGCTCGATCAACCCGAGCTTGCCGAAGCTCACCAGATACGGGTGCGCCTTTGCGGGGGTCATGCCCGCTTCGCGGGCCAGGTCTTTCAGCGCCATCGGCCCCCCGTGATGCGCGAGCGCGCGCAGCAGCTGCCCTCCGACTTCGACACTCTGAATGCCGCGCTGCCCGCGCGGCGCTGCGGCGGGCCGGGCCTTCGATACAGGCTTGGACGGGCGGCGAGAAGCGGGCATGGTGGTCGTCTCGAGATTCAGCTTTGACAAATCGGTTAGACATTATCGAAGAAACGCGATAGCATGCCGCTTGTTCGCCATAGGCGAACGTGTTCGTCTAAGACGAATCAAATGCGAGCCGACAGGAGACACCTCATGAGCAAAGCCTTCGCCAGCCAAGCCGACCTCGAAGAAAAGCAGGTCAGCTTCACCAAGCTCTCGGACAACGCCTATGCGTACACCGCCGAGGGCGACCCGAACACCGGCGTCATCGTCGGCGACGACGCGGTGATGGTGATCGACACGCAGGCCACGCCCGTGATGGCGCAGGACGTGATCCGCCGCATCCGCGAGGTCACCGACAAGCCGATCAAATACGTCGTGCTGAGCCATTACCACGCCGTGCGCGTGCTCGGTGCGTCGGGCTATGCGCCGCAGCACATCGTCGCGAGCCGCGATACCTATGACCTGATCGTCGAGCGCGGCGAGCAGGACAAGGCGAGCGAGATCGGCCGCTTCCCGCGCCTGTTCCGCGCCGTCGAGTCGGTGCCGCCGGGCATGACCTGGCCAACCATCACGTTCGAGGGCCGCATGTCGATCTGGCTCGGCAAGCTCGAGGTCCAGCTGATCCAGCTCGGCCGCGGCCACACCAAGGGCGATACGGTCGCGTGGCTGCCGCAGCAGAAGATCCTGTTCTCCGGCGACCTGGTCGAGTTCGACGCCACGCCGTATGCGGGCGACGCCTACTTCAAGGACTGGCCGAAGACGCTGGATAACATCGCCGCGCTGCAGCCGCGCGCGCTGGTGCCTGGCCGTGGCGCCGCGCTGACGACACCCGAGGCAGTGACGAAGGGGCTGGCCGGAACGCGCGCCTTCATCGCCGACATGTACGCCAGCGTGCAGGCGGGCGTCGCCGCGGGCAAGGACCTGAACGCGGTCTATCGCGACACCTATGCGGCGCTGAAGCCCAAGTACGGCCACTGGGTGATCTTCGACCACTGCCTGCCGTTCGACGTGACACGCTGCTACGACGAAGCGACGCAGTACCCCGATCCGCGCATCTGGACCGCCGAGCGCGACGTGGCGATGTGGAAGGCGCTGGAAGCCTGAGCGCGAGGGGCGTCGTGGACACCGCCGTGGCCAACACCGTCGACTACCAGTCGGTGGTCTTTCCCTATCGCCGCTCGCCCGACCAGGACAGCGCAACGCCCGTGCGCCATCCGGTGGTCGTGGTCGGCGCCGGACCGGTCGGTCTGAGCCTCGCGATCGATCTCGCGCAGCGCGGCCAACGCGTCGTGCTGCTCGACAACGACGACCGGCTCTCGACCGGCTCGCGCGCGATCTGCTTCGCGAAGCGCACGCTCGAGATCTTCGACCGGCTCGGCGTCGGCGAGCGCATGGTCGGCAAGGGCGTGTCGTGGAACCTCGGGCGCGTGTTCTTCCACGATCAGCAGGTCTACGAGTTCGACCTGCTGCCCGAGCACGGCCACGAGCGGCCCGCGTTCATCAACCTGCAGCAGTACTACGTCGAGGGCTACCTCGCCGAACGTGCGGCGCAGCTGCCGCTGATCGAGCTGCGCTGGAAACACAAGGTGATGGGCGTCGAGACTCATGGCGAGCATGCGCGGCTGAGTGTCGAGACGCCCGACGGCAGCTACAGCGTCGACGCGCAATGGCTCGTCGCCTGCGACGGCTCGCGCTCGTCGGTGCGACAGCTGATCGGCCAGGAGAGCCATGGCCGCACGTTCAAGGACCGCTTCCTGATCGCCGACGTGCGCATGGCCGCGGACTTCCCGGCCGAACGCTGGTTCTGGTTCGACCCGCCGTTCCACCCGGGCCAGAGCGTGCTGCTGCACCGCCAGCCCGACGGCGTCTGGCGCATCGACTTCCAGCTCGGCTGGGATGCGAACCCCGACGAGGAGAAGAAGCCCGAGCACATCATCCCGCGCGTCAAGGCGCTGCTCGCCGCCTCGTCGAACCCGGCGCTGCGCGACGCCGAATTCACGCTCGAGTGGGCCAGCGTCTACACGTTCTCGTGCCTGCGCATGGATGCGTTCCGCCACGGCCGCGTGCTGTTCGCCGGCGACTCGGCGCACGGCGTTTCGCCGTTCGGCGCGCGTGGCGCGAACTCCGGCGTGCAGGATGCGGAGAACCTCGCGTGGAAACTCGCCGCGGTGCTGCGAGGCGCGGCACCGGACGCGCTGCTCGACAGCTACGCCGCCGAGCGCGAGTACGCCGCCGACGAGAACATCCTGAACTCGACCCGCGCAACTGACTTCATCACGCCAAAGAGCGAGATCAGCCGCGTGTTCCGCGATGCGGTGCTGCAGCTCTCGCGCCAGCACGGGTTTGCGCGCACGCTCGTGAACAGCGGCCGGCTCTCGGTGCCGGCGACGCTGCGCAGCTCGGCGCTGAACACACCCGATCGCGATGCGTTCGCGGGCCGCATGGTGCCTGGCGCGCCGGCGGTCGATGCGCCACTGCGCTCGGCTGACGGGCAGCCGGGCTGGCTGCTGCACCTGCTCGGCGACGGCTTCACGCTGCTGCTCGGCGCCGGGCCGGAGGCGGCCCGCGCGGCCGATGAACTGCGCGCTGCCGCCGCGGGTCTTGCGCCGCTGACGGTGCTGACGCTCGGCGCACCGGGCAGCGGCGCAGCGTGGATCGATGCCGACGGCTGCGTCGCGCAGCGCTACGACCTGCAGCCGGGCAGCGCGGTGCTGCTGCGGCCGGACCAGCATGTCTGCGCACGCTGGCGCCGGCCCGATGGCGATGCGCTGCGCACCGCGCTGCGGCATGCGCTCGCGCTGTCCTGAAGCCCTGACGCGAGGCCACCGCATGGACGCTCACGACCACCTGATCACCGCGCCGCACCTCGATGCACCCGACGACTTCTACGAAGCGCTGATCGAGGCTCACCGCGGCCTCGACACCGCGCAGAGCCAGGCCTTGAACGCCCGGCTCGTGCTGCTGCTCGCGAACCACATCGGCTCGTCCGCGGTGTTGCGAGAAGCGCTGCAAGCCGCCCGCGACAGCGCCTGAGCCGCTGCCTGCGCTTTCCTTGTTCTCCTTCGACTGAACGGATGCCTGCATGTCACTCGCTCTCTCGCTTCGCCGCACGCTGATCGCCGCGCTGCTGTCGCTGCCCCTGCTGGCCTTGGCCGACGACACCCGTCCGATCGAATGGGTCGTCGGTTATGCCGCCGGCGGCGGCTCCGACGTCGTGGCCCGCACCGTCGCCGAGCAGATGGCGAAGGCGCTCGGCGGCCAGACCTTCATCGTCAACAACAAGCCCGGCGCCGCGACCAACATCGCGGCCGACTACGTGGCGAAGAGCAGGGACCCGATGCACATGGTGCTGACGGCCGACTTCGCGACGCTTGCCGCGAACCCGGCGCTGTTCTCGAAGCTGCCGTACAACGCCGAGAAGGACTTCGCGCCGGTCGGTCTGCTCGCGCGCTTCCCGCTGATCCTCGTCGTCGGCCCGAACGTGCCGGTGAAGAACCTGAAGGAGTTTCTCGCCTGGGCGAAGTCGAATGCCGACGGCACGCCCTACGCGTCGGCCGGCGCCGGCAGCCCGCACCATCTGGCAACCGAGCTGCTGCGCGAACGCACCGGGTTGAAGCTGAACCACGTGCCGTACCGCGGCGCGGCACCGGCGGTGCAGGACCTGCTCGGCGGCCAGGTCCCGTTCGCGCTGATGGACAGCGCGAGCGTCCAGCAGTACCTGGTCAGCGGCGGCAAGCTGCGCGCGATCGGCGTGGCCAGCCCGAAGCGGCTGCCGACGATGAACGAGATTCCGACCCTTGCCGAGCAAGGCCTCACCGACTTCGAAGCGTATGCTTGGCAGGGCTTGGTCGTGCCCGCGGCGACACCGCCCGAACAGATCGCGAAACTGAACAAGGCGCTGGTCGCGGCGCTCGAATCGACGCCGGTCAAAGCGCGCTTCCAGACGCTGGCGCTCGAGGCACTGCCCGGCACGCCGCAGCAGATGGCCGCGTACGCCCGCACCGAACGCGAACGCTGGGGCAAGCTGATCCGCGCGAACAACATCAAGCTCGACTAACCACGGACATGGACACGACGACGACACGCCCCTACCAGAGCGGCTTCGGCAACGAGCACGCCACCGAGGCCGTGCCCGGTGCGTTGCCGCAGGGCCGCAACAGCCCGCAGCGCGCGCCGTTCGCGCTGTACCCGGAGCTGGTCTCCGGCACCGCGTTCACCGCGCCGCGTGCCGAGAACCGCCGCACCTGGCTGTACAGGCGCCAGCCGTCGGTCGTCAGCGGCGCCTATGCGCTGTACGAGCAGCGCCACTGGCTGACCGGTGCGGCGGCCGGCCACGTGCTGCCGCCCGAGCCGCTGCGCTGGGCGCCGTTCGAGATCCCCGGCGAAGCGCTCGACTTCATCGACGGGCTGCGCACCGTCGCGGCCAACGGCGATGCCGAGGCGCAGGTCGGCATCGCGGCGCACGTCTACCTCGCCAACCGCTCGATGGAGCGCCGCGCGCTGGTCGATGCCGATGGCGAACTGCTGATCGTGCCGCAGCAGGGGCGGCTCGTGATCACGACCGAGATGGGCGTGCTCGACGTGAAGCCGGGCGAGATTGCGTTGATCCCGCGCGGCATCGCCT
>Ga0075366_10001146_pt1 | contig 13109 bp, 10 predicted proteins | sample EndMethybrTD3031_FD_72351 | JGI IMG/M metagenome (GOLD analysis project Ga0075366, IMG submission 72351) | Populus endosphere microbial communities from Tennessee, USA - Endosphere MetaG P. TD hybrid TD303-1 | ecosystem: Host-associated > Plants > Roots > Endosphere | place: USA: Tennessee...
GCGGCGACGCCGCGCGTCACGATGTAGTCGCGCACGCTGTCGGCGCGTTCGATCGAGAGCTTGTTGTTGAGCGCGTCCGAGCCGGTGCTGTCGGTGTGGCCGACGATCGTGATCTGCGCCGACGGATCGCCCTGCAGGCTGCTTGCGAACGGATCGAGCACGGCGCGCAGCTGTGGCTTGATCGCCGCGCTGCCGACGTCGAACGAGATGTCGTTCGGGATGTTGATCTTAAGCTGGTTGTCCGCCGTGCGCGTGACCTCGACGTTCGTCCCCTGGGTCGCTTGCTCCATCGCCCTGCGCCGATCTTCCTGGCGCTTGGACCAGAGATTGCCTGCGACTGCGCCGAGCGCGCCGCCAATGAGCGCGCCGGTGCCGGCCTTGCCGCCCGTGACAGAGCCGACCGCCGCACCCACGCCGGCGCCGACGCCCGCGCCGACTGCGGTGCCTTTCTGGCGCTCGCTCATGTCGGCACAGCCGGTGCTTGCGAACAACACGGCAAGGGCAACGCTGCCCACGCCGAGACGAAAGCGAATGGAACTGTTCATCTTGTGATCCTCCGAGTTGATCCGCGCGCCGGCATCCGGCCGCGGTGAATCGATTGTGGCGGGCGCCGCGCGATGCACTCGTCGGATCGTTGCAACCGATCGTGTCAGCCTAAGCCTACGCGCCGGAGTTGGCAGCGGCGTGGCGAATCAGCGATCGAACTGGAGTGCGGCCAGTCGCGCGTAGAGGCCGCCCGATTCGATCAGCTGCGCATGCGTGCCGGTTTCTACGATCTGCCCGGCTTCCATCACGACGATGCGATCGGCGCGCTGCACGGTCGCGAGCCTATGCGCGATGACGAGCGTCGTGCGGTCGCGCATCGCCGATTCGAGCGCAGCCTGCACCATGCGTTCGCTCTCGGCGTCGAGTGCGCTAGTGGCTTCGTCGAGCAGCAGCAGCGGCGGGTTCTTCAGCATCGCGCGTGCGATGCTGATGCGCTGGCGCTGCCCGCCAGAAAGACGCACGCCGCGTTCGCCGAGGAAGGTCTGGTAGCCCTCGGGCAGCGCGCTGATGAACTCATGAGCGAACGCTGCCTTCGCGGCCGCGACCACTTCATCGTCGCTCGCGTCGGGCCGGCCGTAACGGATGTTCTCGATGGCGTTGGCCGAGAAGATCACGCTGTCCTGCGGCACGATGCCCACGCGCCGGCGCAGCGCCTCGAGCGAGGCGTCGCGCACCGAGACGCCGTCGATCAGCACCTCGCCCTGCGCGGCGTCGTAAAAGCGCAGCAGCAGCTGGAACACGGTGCTCTTGCCGGCGCCGCTGGGTCCGACAAGCGCCACGGTCTCGCCGGCCGCCACCTCGAGATCGAAGTTCGCGAGCGTCGGCTGATTGGGGCGCGACGGGTAGCGAAACGTCACGTTGCGCAGCGCAACGGCCGACCCCGCACGCGTGGCCGGCAGCGCGCTCGGGTGCGGCGGCGAGGCGATCGGCGAGCGCAGCGCGAGCAGCTCCATCAAGCGCTCGGTCGCGCCGGCCGCGCGCAGCAGATCGCCGTACACCTCCGAGAGCACCGCGACGCTGCTGACCAGGATGATCACGTAGACCACCGTCTGCCCGAGATGGCCCGCGCTGATGTCTCCGCGCGCCACCGCCTGCGTGCCCTGGAACAGACCCCACAGCAGCGCGCCGAACGTGGCGGTGATGATGAAGCCCACGAGCAGCGCGCGCATCCGAGTGCGCTTGACGGCGGTGCCGAACGCGTTCTCGGTCGAGTCGCCGAAACGCTTGGCCTCGCGCTGCTCCTGGGTGTAGCTTTGCACGACCGGAATCGCGTTCAGCACTTCGGCGGCGATCGCACTCGAGTCGGCCACGCGGTCCTGGCTGGCGCGGCTGAGCTTTCGCACGCGGCGCCCGAAGTAAAGGCTGGGCAGCACCACCAGCACGAGGATGCCGAGCACCTGCGTCATCACGTAGGGGTTGGTGATGATCAGCATCGCCATCGCGCCGACGCCGAGCACTGCGTTGCGCAGGCCCATCGAGAGGCTGGAGCCCACCACGGTCTGCACGAGCGTCGTGTCGGTCGTCAGGCGCGACAGCACCTCGCCGGTCTGGGTGGTTTCGAAGAACTGCGGGCTTTGCGTGACGACGTGCGAGTAGACGGCATTGCGCAGGTCGGCCGTCACGCGCTCGCCGAGCCAGGTGACCATATAGAAGCGCAGCGCCGAGAACAGCCCGAGCGCGGCGCCGACCGCGAACAGAGCGAAGAAGTGCTCGCGCATCGCCATCACGCGCTCGCCGGGGTCTGCGGCGATGAAGCCCTGGTCGATCAGCGAGCGCAACGCGACCGGGAAGATCAGCGTGCTGACGGCGGCCAGCACGAGAAAGACGACCGCGCTGGCGATGCGTCCGCGGTACGGCATGAGGAACGGCAGCAGGCCGGACAACGATCGCACCGAGCGGCTGACCGGCGGCGCGGACGGTGAAATGGAAGGTGCAGCGGCGACTGCGCCAAGGTCGGGGGAGGGCATGGCGCGCAGTGTACGGCGGCACGGCCGGTCCGAGCCTGCGCAACAATCGCCTTGACAATTAATGCCTAGGCAAGTACATTATCGACTTCAACATCAGATCGACCTCCACCGTGGCCCGTACTCCTCCTCCTGCCGACTTCTACGTTGTCGACGGTTATCGCACCGAGGAAAGCGTCGGCTATCTGATGAAGCGCATCATGATGTCGGTCATCCAGCAAGTCGACAAACGCCTCGAACAGCACGACCTGACGAGCGCGCAATGGGGCCCGTTGCTGCAGATCAAGAAGTCCGGCGGCAGCGCCACCGTGGCTGAGCTGTCGCGCTGGTCGCAAGTCGATGCCGGGGCCATGACTCGCCTGCTGGATCGTCTCGAAAAGAAGGGCCTGTGCAAGCGGGTGCGGTCGACCGAAGACCGTCGCGTCGTGCAGGTCGAACTGACTCCCGATGGGGAAGCCGCGATCACCGGCGTGCCGGCGGTTCTGTGCGAGGTGATGAACGCGCACCTGGCGGGCTTCTCGAAAACCGAATGGCTGGCGCTCAAGGGTTACCTGAAGCGCATGTACGAGACCGGCGAAGCGATGCGCGACGCCGACTGAGCGGGGGTCACATCCGCCTGTCCATCTCATTCAAATACCTGCCTAAGCAAATGAAGCCAAGACAACTATGTATGCAGGGTGCGGGCTGCCCTGAAGCCCAGGCAAACCAATCGGGCGGACGCTCTCGCGGAGGTCGGGGCGTTTCGAGCCGCGCGCTGCACAGCCTGCCCACGGTCACCGCGTTCATCGTGGCGCTTGCATCGACGCTGGTGCTGACGCTCGCCGGCTGCGCAAGCAGCGCGGGGATCGCGCCGGCCGCGACGACCATCGCGCCTGCCAGCATCGGGCTCGACACTCAGACCACCTCGCCCGATGTCGCCGCCGACTGGTGGAAGGCGTTTGGCGACGTGCGCATGTCCGAGCTCGTCGAGAAGGCGCTCGCGGGGAACCCGTCGTTGAAGGTGGCGCAGGCCCGTCTCGCGCGTGCGCAGGCAACGGTCTCCAGCGTGCAATCGAAGGACGGTCCGCACGTCGGACTCGAAGCGGATGCCTCGCGCCAACACTTCAGCGCGAACGGCATCTACCCGCCGCCGCTTGGCGGCGGCAACTGGACGATCGCGAACGCGCAGCTGGAAGGCTCGTGGGAGTTCGACTTCTTCGGCCGCAACCGCGCCGCCATCGAAGCGGCTGTCGGCTCCGAACGCGCAGTGCGGGCGGACCTGCAGGCATCGCGCGTGCTGCTGGCGAGCAATGTCGCGCGCGGCTATGTTCAGCTGGCTCGCCTGGTCGCACAGCGCGAGGTCGCGGTGCGTTCGCTGAAGCAACGCGACGACATCCTCGCGCTGATCAAGCAGCGTGTTCAAGGCGGGCTCGACACCAATGTCGAGTTGCGCCAGGGCGAAGGCGCTCTGCCCGAGACCCGTCAACAGATCGAACAGCTCGACGAGCAGATCACGCTGACTCGCCACGCGCTCGCTGCGCTCACGGCGCAGCCGCCGAATTCGCTCGACACGCTGAGCCCCGCGCTGCAAACCGTGACAGCGGTGCCGGTACCGGGTGCCGTGCCGGCTGACCTGATCGGCCGCCGCGCCGACATCAGCGCCGCGCGCTGGCGTGTCGAAGCGGCGAGCAGCGATGCGAAGAGTGCGAAGGCCGCGTTCTACCCGAACATCAACCTGACTGCGTTCGTCGGCCTGTCGAGCCTTGGTCTGGACAACCTCGTCAAGTCCGGCAGCCGGCAATTGGGCATCGGCCCGGCGCTGACCTTGCCGATCTTCGACCAGGGCGCCTTGCGCGCAAACCTGCGCGGCAAGACCGCCGACATCGATGCCGCAGTCGAGTCGTACAACTCGGCGGTGATCGACGCGGTGCACGACGTGGCCGACCAACTCAGCTCGATCCAGTCGATCGCGCGCCAGCAGGCCGAACAGGAGCGCGCGCAAAGCGCTGCCGAATCGGCTTACGACCTCGCGACGCAACGCTACAAGGCCGGGCTCGGCACCTACCTGACGGTGCTCAACGCCGAGTCGAGCGTGCTCACGCAGCGTCGGCTCGCGGCCGACCTGAAGGCGCGTGCGATCGACAGCCAGGTCGCGCTGATCCGCGCGCTCGGCGGCGGCTATCGCGACGCCGAGACACCGCGCAGCGGCGACTGATCGCTGCACTGAACACGCGCCGAACACACATCGAACAGACGAACCGAATTCCGGAGTCAACCATGTCCGCTACCGATAACACCAAGTCAACCGAGGGCACTGCAGCCACTGCCTCCACTCCTGCGGCCGCCGCGGTGGCCACACCCGTCGCGCCTGCCAACGGCACGCGCAAGAAGGCGCTCGGCGGCGTCGCCGCCGCCGTGGTGCTCGCAGGCATTGCCTACGGTGCTTACTGGGCGCTCGTGCTGAACCACTTCGAGTCGACCGACAACGCGTATGTGCAGGGCAATGTCGTTCAGCTCACGCCGCAGGTCGGCGGCACCGTCGTTGCAATCAATGCCGACGACACCGATCACGTCAAGGCGGGCCAATTGCTGGTCAGGCTCGACCCCGCCGACGCGCAGGTTGCGCTCGAGCAGGCCGAGGCACAACTGGCGCAGACCGTGCGTGAAGTGCGCACCCTGTTCGCGAACAACAGCACGCTGAAGGCGCAGATCGCGCTGCGCGAAGCCGACCTGGCCCGCGCACAGAGCGAGCTCGCGCGCTCGCAGGACGACGTCAACCGGCGCTCGCCGCTGGTTGCGAGCGGCGCGGTCGGCAAGGAAGAATTCAACCACTCGACCGCGCAACTCTCCGCCGCGAAGAGCAGCGTGGCGGCGGCGCAGTCGGCCGTGCTCGCCGCGCGCGAGCAGCTTGCGTCGAACCAGACACTGACTGATGGCGTGGCCGTCGACCAGCACCCGAACGTGCTGCGCGCTGCGGCGCGGGTTCGCGAAGCCTATCTGGCGCTCAAGCGTGCCGACCTGCTGGCGCCGGTCGACGGCTTCGTCGCCAAGCGCAGCGTGCAGCTCGGCCAGCGCATCGCAGCCGGCGCGCCGCTGATGTCGGTGATCGCGCTGAATGACGTCTGGGTCGAAGCGAACTTCAAGGAAAGTCAGCTGAAGAACCTGCGCATCGGCCAGCCCGTCGAGCTGCAGGCCGACGTGTACGGCAAGAAGGTGGAGTACCGCGGCACGATCGACGGACTCGGCGCAGGCACCGGCGCGGCGTTCGCGCTGCTGCCCGCGCAGAACGCCACCGGCAACTGGATCAAGGTCGTGCAGCGCGTGCCCGTGCGTATCAAGCTCGACGCGAAGGAGCTCACCGAGCATCCGCTGCGCGTCGGCCTCTCGATGGACGCCAAGGTCGACGTCAGCAACACCGACGGCCGCATGCTGGCCGACGGCTCGCGCGCGCCGGTCGTGAACCAGACGAAGGTGTTCGACGAGATCAACGGTGCCGCTGACGGCGAAGTGCGCCGCATCATCGCCGCGAACGGCGGCCCTGCGCTGGCCAGGAGCGCCACGGCAAGCACGCCGGCTGCTTCGACGGCTCACCAGGCGAGCGCGGCGCAGTCGTCCGTCGCTCCGGTTGCCGCAACGGCCATGGCGGGCGGCGGCGGCGCCAAGCTCGCGGCCGGCAACGTCGTCACCACCAGTTCGCGCCTGCTGAAGTAAGCCGCCGGAGGCGAACGCCATGTCTTCCACCTCCGCCGCGTTGCCGGGCGACGCGCCCGTACAGGCGTCGGCGCCTCCCGCGCCCGCACCTGCTGCCCCGGCCCGTCCGCCGGCCTTTCCGCCGCTCACCGGCAGCCAGCTCGTGCTGGGCACCATCGCGCTGTCGCTCGCGACCTTCATGAACGTGCTCGACACCTCGATCGCGAACGTGTCGATCCCCGCGATCTCTGGCGACCTGGGCGTCAGCCCGAACCAGGGCACGTGGGTGATCACGTCGTTCGCGGTCGCCAATGCGATCTCTGTGCCGCTGACCGGCTGGCTCACCCAGCGCTTCGGCCAGGTGCGCCTGTTCACCGCCAGCGTGATCCTGTTCGTGATCGCTTCATGGCTGTGCGGGCTTGCGCCGAGCATGGGCATGCTGATCTTCTTCCGCGTCGTGCAGGGCTTCGTCGCCGGGCCGATGATCCCGCTCTCGCAGACGCTGCTGCTTGCGAGCTATCCGGCCGCGAAGGCGGGAACTGCGATGGCGATGTGGGCGATGACGGTGCTGGTGGCGCCGGTGGCCGGGCCGCTGCTCGGTGGCTGGATCACCGACAACATTTCCTGGCCGTGGATCTTCTACATCAACATTCCCGTCGGCATCCTCGCGGCGTTGCTGACCTGGTCGATCTACCGCAAGCGCGACCCGGGGCCGCGTCGAGTGCCGCTCGACGTGGTCGGGCTGTTCCTGCTCGTGCTGTTCGTCGGCACGATGCAGATCATGATCGACAAGGGCAAGGAGCTCGACTGGTTCAACTCGGGCCAGATCGTCACGCTGGCGGTCGTGTCGGTGGTGAGCTTCATGTTCTTCCTCGCCTGGGAGCTCACCGACAAGCACCCGATCGTTGACCTGCGCCTCTTCGCGCGCCGCAATTTCCTGATGGGCACGCTCTCGCTGTCGATCGCCTATGGCCTCTTCTTCGGCAACGTGGTGCTGCTGCCGCTGTGGCTGCAGCAGTACATGGGCTACACGGCGACCTGGGCGGGCCTCGCGACCGCACCGGTCGGCATCCTTGCGATCATCCTGTCGCCGTGGGTGGGCAAGAACGTCAGCAAGATCGATCCGCGCCGTCTCGCGACGGTCGCCTTCATCGGGTTCGGCGTGGTGCTGTGGATGCGTTCGCAGTTCAACACGCAAGCCGACTTCACGACGATCCTGATCCCGACGGTGCTGCAGGGCGCGGCGATGGCGTTCTTCTTCATCCCGCTGCAGGCGATCCTGTTCTCGGGCCTCACGCCTGATCGCATGCCGTCGGCGGCGGGGCTGTCGAACTTCGTGCGCATCACGGCGGGTGCGGTCGGCACCTCGCTCTTCACCACGCTGTGGGAGAACCGCGCAAGCATGCACCACGCGCAGTTGGCCGAGAGCATCAACAGCGGCAGCAGCACCGCGGTGCAGACCCTGAGCCAGCTCGGGGCGAGCGGCTACAGCAACGAGCAGGCACTGGCCAGCGTGAATCGGCTGATCGACCAGCAGGCGTTCACGCTTGCCGTGAACGACGTGTTCTGGATGTCGTCGATGCTGTTCTTCGTGCTGATCGCGCTGGTCTGGATGACGCGGCCGCAGCGCGGCGGCTCAGCGGGCGGGGGCGGCGCGCACTGAGTGCGCCGTGAGACGTGGCGCTCAAGCGCGCAGCGTCTCGCCGGGCGGCGCATGGGGTGCGTCGTCGAGCTTGGCACGCACCGGCAGCGCCTGCCGGAACTGATCGCGGCCAGCGCGCTTCGCGGCATAGAGGGCCTGGTCGGCGGATTGCATCGCCTCTGCGAGCGGCACCGAACCGGGCTGCCAGATCGCGCCGCCGATGCTGCCGCCAACCCGCAGCCCCGACAGCGTCAAGTAGCTGACCGGCCTGCGCAAGTCAGCCAGCACGCGTGTCGCGACGCTGCGTGCCAGCGCGGCGCCTTCGCCGGGAGGGCATGGGAGCAGCAGCATGAATTCGTCGCCGCCGAGGCGGAACACGAAGTCCTGCTCGCGTGCGTTGTGACGCAGCCGCGCACCGATCTGCGCGAGCACCTGGTCTCCGGCCGCGTGGCCGTGCCTGTCGTTGATCGGCTTGAAGTCGTCGAGGTCCAGGCACAGCACGCAGAACTCCATCGCGGGTGCGTCGGGTTCGCGCTGCTGTTCGAAACGTTCGGTCAGCGTGGCGAGGTACGTGCGGTTCAGCAGGCCGGTCAGCGGATCGTGATGCGCGCGCTCCTCGAGCGTCTTCACCGCGAGCTCGCGGTCTTTCAGCGTGTTCTGCAATCGTGCGACGGCCGCGCTGATGCGCTGCACGTCGTTGCGGCGCTGGCTCCTCACCACGCTCACGGCGCCGCCGCCCGGGCGGGTGATGGTTGCGCCGAACGGTGCGGGTGCGGTCTCGCCGCCAGTCTGCGCGAGGCTGCGCGCGAGCCGGTCGACCGGCGCCACCATCCATCCGATCAGCCACCACGCCACGAGCGCGCAGGCCGCACCGATGGCGGCGCTCCAGGTCCAGGCATCGCGCCGCAGGCGCGCGATGTCGGCGGCCGAGACGGCCTGCGCGTCGCGCGCGACCACACGCCAGCCGAAGCCCTGGAATTCACCGCTCGAGCGGCTCTCGGCGCTCGCCGAGATGGCTTCGGCGCCGTCGCTCCAGTGTTCGATGTTCCAACGCTCTTCGAGCGCGGCGAGCGTGGCGGTCGGAAGGTTCGGGGTGCCGCCGGAGGGCGGCGCGAGCAGCAGCCTGCCGTCCGCGCCGAATACCATCAACTGCAGCGACGAATGGGCGCCGCGCGGCTTGAGCAGCGCGTCGCGCATCTCGGCGGCCCACTGCCAACTCATGTGCAGCGCGAGCACACCGCGCAGGGATCCGTCCGCCGCGCGGATCGGCGCCGCTGCATCGACGAACTTCACCGCTTCGTCCGGACGGTGCGGCGCGAGCGTCGCGAGCATCACGGCTTCGTGCACGTCGCCGGCCCACAGACCCTGGCGGCCGTTGCGGAACACCGGCCGCGTGCCGATCGATTGTCCGACGAGGACGTTGTCGGTCGCGGCGATCACGTTGCCCTCGGCATCGGTGACGCCGATCCACGCATAGGCCGGCAGGCTCGAGCGCAGCCGTTCGAGTGCCGCACGCATCGCGTCGACGTCGCTCGCGTCGCGGAACAGGTCGATGCGGCTGAGCAGCTGCACCTCGCTCACGCGCGCCGCCATTTCGCGAGACAGCCGGTCGGCCATGTCGCGCGCCGTCTGCAGCATCTGGCCGCCGGCGTCCTGGCGGAGCTGGATGCTGGCCCGCAGCACCCACATCTCGGCCACGGCGATCGCGAGCACCGCGATCAGCGCGCACACGCTGGCACGCGCCTGGCGGCGCAGCGGCCAGCTTCGGAACGACCAGGATCGGGGCAGGTGCAGGGACATCAAAGCAGCGGCTTGGAACGCACGCGGTTTCGGGCGTGCAACGATTGTCGCGGCTAGGCGGCCCCGCGATAGGCCGAAGTGAGGCACAAACACGGCCCGAATCGAGGCTGGGCGCGGCTTGGCGTCTGCCGATCCGCGTCGCTCCGCCTGGATCAGATTCGCAAGGTGCCGGCGTAGCCGGTCATCTCCAGATATCCGCGGCCGACGCGCGCGCCGTTCGCGTCGAACAGATCGCTCAACCCCTCCCAGTAGACCGCGCCGGTGCCGGAGCGGCTGTCGAGCTCTTGCGCATCGAGCAGCGCGTGGACGCGGTGCCGGCCCGCCGGCGTCTCGACCAGCCAGTCGACCGGATACGTGGCGCCCGACGCCGCGCTGCGCCAGCGGCGTTGCGGCTCGAACCTCACCTCGTCGCTCGCGAACACGCGCAATGTGCCGGCTGCACTGCGGTGGCTGCCTCCGGCGTACAGGCTGCCGCCGTCGGCACGCCGCAGACGGAACGCGGTGAGCGCGCCGCCGTCGGCGAGGTTGATGCCGATCCAGTCCCAGCCGACCGAGCCGGCCGGCAGGAATGAATCGCTCCATTCGTGGTCTAGCCATGCCCGGCCGGTGACCGGGAGCGACTTTCCGTCGAGTTGAACCGTGCCGCGCGCGTCGAGCTGCGGCCGGCTGTAGTAGCGGCTGGTCTCGCCCGGCAGCGGGCCCTTGTGCGAGACGCCGGCATCGCCTTGCAGCAGCGGCTGGGCATCGGTCGCGAGCGCCAGCTCGAAGCCGAAGGCGGCTGTCGCGCTGGTCATGCCAGCGCGATAGCGGCTTGGTGCGGCATCGCCCGAGTCGTTGCCCGAAGGCTCGCGCTCGAGATGCCAGTCGCGCAACCGCAATCGCGTGTCGCCGAGTGCTGCATCGGCCACGCCGAAACCGGCTCGCGCGATGCGCTGGTCGTGTCGCAGCCGCTGGCCTGCGATGTCGCTCAGCGCTGCGTGCGCGAACACCAGCTGCGACGCCGCGAAGCGGCTCGGGTGGTCGGCCGGGATGCCGGTCGCCGAACGGAAGAACGTGATCTGAAAGCCGAACAGCCGTTCGCCATGCTGCAGGCTGCCGGTGATGTACCACCACTCGGTGCGGCTTTGCGGATGCGCGCCGAAGTCGGCCGGGAAGCGCAGCGCCGACGACGCGGCACGCGCGTCCGTTGCAATGCACGGCAACGCGGCATAGCCACCGAAGGCGCCGAGGGCCCACAGACAGGATCGTCGCTGCATGGGCTGCGAGGATCGCACAGCGCGTAGACCCTCGGCGCAAGTCGGTTCTGCAGGATGACGCGCGTGGCTGGCCCTAGACTCGTTGCAGGTGCGCAGACGGAATAGCCCGATGGCTTCCGACGTACACCCGTACACGATCATTCCGACCGACAACCACGAAGGAGAAGACAGATGCGGCGATCGATTCAATGGAGCCTGCTGGGCTCGGCAGCGGCGGTGGTCCTGGCCGCGTGCGGCACGATGGGCAGCGTGGGGGGCAAGAGCGACCTCGGCTTCTTCATCGCGAGCTCCGGCCCGGGCAAGGGTGCGGATCTCGGCGGCCTGGCCGGCGCAGATGCTCAGTGCCAGATGCTCGCGAGCAAGGTCGGCGCCGGCGACAAGACCTGGCGCGCCTACCTCAGCACGCAGCCGGCAGGTGGTGCAGCGGGCGTCAACGCACGCGATCGGATCGGCAAGGGCCCGTGGAAGAACGCGAAGGGTGTGGTCGTCGCGACCGACGTCGCCAACCTGCACAGCGCGAACAACAACCTGAACAAGCAGACCGCATTGACCGAGCGCGGCGACGGCATCAACGGCCGCGGCGACACGCCGAACATGCACGACATCCTGACCGGCTCGCAGCCCGATGGCACGTTCATCGCGGGCAACGCGAACTCGACCTGCGGCAACTGGACCCAAAGCGGCGAGGGCGCCGCGATGGTCGGCCACCATGACCGCACCGGCCTCGACGAGAGCGCGCCGGCCAAGTCGTGGAACTCCTCGCACCAGACGCGCGGCTGCGGCCAGGACGCGTTGAAGGCAACCGGCGGCGCAGGCTTGTTCTACTGCTTCGCGGCGAACTGACGACCGTGCGGGCCGGGCGCGGGACGCGTTCGGCCCATACCCTGCGCGGGCTTTACATCCACAGCACCGCTGCCATCGCCACTGCGGCCGGCAGCGCCTGGATGAACAGTATCTTGCGTGACGCCGTGAGGGCGCCGTAGACGCCGGCGACGATCACGCAGGCCAGGAAGAACAGCTGCACCGGCTTGCCCGTCGGGCCCAGCCACAAGCCCCAGATGAGCCCGGCGGCGAGGAAGCCGTTGTACAGGCCCTGGTTCGCCGCGAGCGTCTTCGACGCTTCGGCGAATTCGGGCGTGGTGCCGAACGCCTTGCGGCCGCGCGGGGTGGTCCACAGGAACATCTCGAGAACGAGGATGTAGACGTGGATGGCTGCAACCAGTCCGACCAGCACGTTGGCGAGCATGTGTCCTCCAGGGCCGATCACTGGCCGTTGATGTTGTTGGATCCCGCGGGATTATGCTGCTCGCATCAAGGAGCCCCGAATGACTGCTCGTTCATGGACCGTTGCGCTCGCTTCGCTTGCCGCTGCGGCAGCGCTCGTCGCACCCGCCGCCGCGCAGGCGCAGTACGCGCAGACCATCTCGTGGGTGAACCTGCGTGCCGGCCCTTCGCGCGACTACCCGCTCGTCGCCTCGTTCCCGCCCGGTGCGCCGATCACCGTGCAAGGCTGCATCGCCGGCTACAGCTGGTGCGACGTGATCGGGCCCGCCGGCGAACGTGGCTGGATCTACGCCGGCAAGATCGTCTACCCCTACACCACGGGCAACGTGCCCGTGATCCAGTACGGCGCGGTGATCGGCATTCCGATCGTCACCTTCGTGATCGGCAGCTACTGGGGCGACTACTACCGGCAACGCCCCTGGTACGGGAACATGAACCATTGGCACGACCACCGGCCGCCGGGTTGGCGCCCGCCGCCGTCGTCGCGCCCTCCGGGCTGGCGTCCGCCACCGCCGCGTCCTCGGCCACCATCTGTGCAGCCGCCACGGCCGGAGCCGCCAAGCGTTCGCCCGCCACCGCCTCCGCAGTCGCGTCCACAGCCGCGCCCGCAACCACGTCCGCAGATGGGCTCGCCGCGTCCGCCGGGCGAAAGGCCCGGCGTCGAGCGACCGCCGGCGCGCTGAGCTACCAGTCTTCCTTCACCGCGAGCGCCATCTGCCGGGTGGCGGCGCCCCGTGCGGCGAGCCATGCGGTCAACGTCCCCGACACAACGACCGCGGCGCACAGCATCGCAAGCCGCCACCACGGCACGAGCAGCTCCATGCTCCAGTGAAAGCTCTGCGGGTTCACGACCTTCACGAGCACCACGCTGACGGCAAGCCCGAGCAGCAGCCCGACGAGCGCGCCCGCGGCCGTCCACACCGCGCCCTCGAGCGCGACCACGCCGAG
>Ga0075366_10001147_pt1 | contig 13108 bp, 11 predicted proteins | sample EndMethybrTD3031_FD_72351 | JGI IMG/M metagenome (GOLD analysis project Ga0075366, IMG submission 72351) | Populus endosphere microbial communities from Tennessee, USA - Endosphere MetaG P. TD hybrid TD303-1 | ecosystem: Host-associated > Plants > Roots > Endosphere | place: USA: Tennessee...
CATTTCATACTATCAATAGTATACTAAGTTCCCCTTAAAATATACGTACTGTGGACAGGATTTTTACTCGTTTGTAGTCGTAAAAGCGAGTTCGCCGTTCTTGGTGGCAACCTGGACAATGTCTCCCTTGCCATATTGCTCGTCGAGCATACCAAGAGCCATGTGGTCTTCCAGGGTATCCTGGATCAGGCGACGCAACGGACGGACACCATTCTTGGCATCATATCCCTTTTCCAGCAGATACTGCTTGGCGGCAGCCGTCAGCTGGATACCCATACCGTGGCGTTGGAGGCGGGTGCGGAGTTCATCAACTTGCAGGTCGACAATGCGGTAGATATCCTTCTTGGTCAGGGCGCGGAATACGATGACTTTGTCGATGCGGTTGAGTAGCTCAGGGCGCATAGCCTTCTTGAGCTCATCAGACACTTTGTCCCGGTTGCGCTCGTGCAATGCGTCAAGGTCTTTCAGGTCTGCCGTGTCGCGGACATGGAATCCAAAGTTGGCTTCCTTCTGGAGTTTATCGGCGCCAACGTTGCTCGTCATAATGACAATCGTGTTCGTGAAGTCGATCTTGCGGCCTTTGGCGTCAGTCAGTACGCCGTCTTCAAGAATTTGAAGCAGCATGTTGAAGGTGTCAGGGTGAGCCTTTTCGATCTCATCGAAGAGCACAAGGCTATATGGCTGACGGCGGATCTTGTCGGTCAGCTGGCCGCCATCATCATAACCGACGTAGCCGGCAGGGGCGCCAACCAGGCGGGATACGTTGTGGTGTTCGCCAAATTCGCTCATGTCGATCTTGACCAATGCTTCGTCAGAGCCAAAGAACTCGCGGGCCAATACACGTGCCAGCTCTGTCTTACCTACGCCAGTTGGCCCCAGGAAGATAAATGAACCAATCGGACGCTTTTCACTGCCGATACCAGAGCGGTTGCGGCGTACGGCACGGGCTACAGCTTCTACAGCTTCGTGCTGGCCAATCACATATTTGCCGAGAGTTTTCTCGAGGTTCAGCAAGTACTTTGCTTCTGAGCGGATAACTTTCTTTACAGGTACACCTGTAATGCGTGACACGACTTCTGCGACATCATCGCTCGAAACGTTCAAGCGCTTCTCGGCTTTGCCGTTAGCCTGGAGCTTACCCAGCTCTTCGTTGATCTGGTGGGCACGCTGCTTGTACTGGGCTGCCTTTTCATAATCTTCGTTGTCTACTGCTTCGTCGATACGAGTGTTAACTAACTTCAGTTCCTTCTGGAGCTTCCGTACTTCGGGGCTGGTCTTGCCTTTATCTACACGAAGATGGGCAGCAGTTTCGTCCAAAAGGTCGATGGCTTTGTCGGGCATAAAACGGTCATGGATGTAACGCTTAGCAAGCTGCACGATATCATCGAGTACTTCGTCTGAAACCTTAACGCCATGGAATTCTTCGTAGTGCTTGCGGAGACCCTTCATAATAGCCATGGTTTCTGGAATAGTTGTCTCGGGAACCTGCACAGGCTGGAAGCGGCGCTCTAGTGCTGCGTCTTTCTCGATGTGCTTAGTGTATTCGGCTGTTGTTGTGGCACCGATTACCTGGATCTTACCCCGGGCAAGGGCTGGCTTCAGGATGTTACCAGCGTCCATAGCACCTTCAGCGGCACCCGCGCCAACGATAAGGTGCAACTCATCGATGAATACGATCGTTTTATTGTCGTTCTCAAGTTCGCTCATTACTTTCTTGAGGCGTTCTTCAAACTCACCCCGGTACTTGGTACCGGCAAGCATGCCGGCAAGATCAAGCATGACAATGCGTTTGTCGAGTAAGCTGTCGGGTACGTCTTCGGAAATAATGCGTTGGGCAAGGCCTTCAACAATCGCAGTCTTACCAACACCAGGCTCACCGATAAGTACAGGGTTGTTCTTGGTACGGCGGTTCAAAATGGTGATAACGCGCCTAATCTGGTTCTCGCGGCCAACTACAGGATCAAGTTTGCCTGCGCGTGCCTGGGATGTAATGTCTGTACCATAAAAGTCGAGTGCAGTCTTACGGGCGCCCTTGCGGTTAGTACGGCGGCGGGTATCAGTTGTATCAGCGCTGTCGTCATCATACTGTTGGCGGTTCAGGAACTGCTCAAGTTCGTTCATGAGCGAGTCAACATCAATGCTCATGTCACGCAACAGCACAGTGGCACGGGCGTTCTTCTGGCTCAAGATACTGTATAAGATGTGTTCTGTGCCACAGAACTCCTGGCTGTAATCCTGGGCGGTGTCATAGGCCATACGCAAGGTAAGCTTGGCTGTTTCGCTCAAGCCCTTAGCGCCGGCATTAACGACAAGCGTCTTTGGGGTCAGGTTAAGCGCAATTCTTGCACGGTCCAGGGTTACGCCTGCACCTTCAAGGATTTTTGCGCCCATACTTGTATCCTGGGCTAAAACACCGAGCAACAAGTGTTCGGTTCCGACATATGCGCTGCCAAAGCTGCGTGCAATAGCATCCGCATGCTTCAGGCTCTGGAGTGCGTTGTTAGTCAAATGGTTCAAAAAGTCTTGGAAATCTGCTGATCCGGGCATCATATGATAGTTACCCCCTCTTCATGCTGTTCGACAGCTTGCGGTTTTTTATGGTACGTAGTTATTTCCTACTAAAACTATAATAGGTAATTGGCACTCGAACGTCAAGAGTGCTAATTAGATATTTTTTACCTGTTATCCAGGTAATCTTCAAATAAATAGAGCGCCTGGTTGCAGACGCCCTATTCTTAGCAGTTACGACTGGCTATTTAGCGCTGTCGTTCTCGTCACCATCACCGTGCTGTTCGATAGCTTCAAGCAAGCTGTTTTCAAGCTCGCTCTTCTTCTTGAGCTTAGGTGCTGGAGCGGCAGGTGCTGGCTTGGCAGCCTCCCGTTGTACAGCAGGAGCAGCTGGTGCTTCAACTGGAGCTGGGGTGCTTTCTTCGGCAACAATGTCGAGTTCGTAACCGGTCAGCTTGCTGGCAAGACGGACATTCTGGCCGCCCTTACCGATAGCAATACTGAGCTGGTCTTCAGGAACAACAACCTTTGCCTTCTTGTCTTCACCCTGCAAATCAACGCGGGCAACCTTAGTTGGGCTAAGGGCGTTAGTGATGTAATCGACAGGACTGTCATTCCAGATGATAATGTCGATCTTTTCCTGTTCGCCGATTTCGCTCATGACCGCGTTAACGCGGGTACCATGGCCACCTACGAAGGTACCGACAGGATCTACGCCCTGGACGGTGCTGTTAACAGCAAGCTTGGTGCGGACACCAGCTTCACGGGCAATGCCCTTGATTTCAACAGCGCCGCTTTCCATTTCTGGAACCTCAGCACGGAACAACCATTCGATGAACTGGGTGCTACCGCGTGATACGACAAGCTGCGGGCCGCGTGGACCGCGCTCAACATCTTTCAAATATACCTTCAGGCGCTGGCCTGGGTAGTAGCGTTCGCCTTGGATCTGCTCGGAGCGAGGCATAATACCTTGTGCCTTGCCGAGGTCCATGCGTACGATGTTGCCTTCGACACGGCCAACGAGAGCGTTGATAACAGTGCCGATCTTGTCTTCGAATTCGTTCATAACGATTTCGCGCTCAGCTTCACGAAGACGTTGCAAGATAACCTGCTTAGCAGTCTGGGCAGCTACACGGCCAAAGTTGTTAACTTTCTCGTGCACTTCAACCATGTCGCCAAGGACTGCGTCCTTCTTCATGACCTGGGCTTCGCTTACAGAGAGTTCGTAAGCAGGGTTCTCGACGTTCTCGACAACTTCCTTAGCAACGTATGCATCTACGTCACCGGTATTTAGGTTCATAGTTACGCGAACTTCCTGCTCGCGCTCACCGTAGTCACGGCGGTATGCAGCAGCCAAAGCTTGCTCAACTACTTCCTGGACTGTTTCTTCAGGGAGGTTTTTCTCCTCGGCAATAGCACGAATTGCTAGAGCCAGCTGTTTCATGTCTAAGTCCATGTTTTCTTTTCCTTTCTATTATTCCTATCTAAATTGTAAGGAGCTTTTTACGAAAAAAGCCGACCACGGCGGCCGACTACTAGCTTTAATAGTAGCAGCGTTACACCGTAGTGTCAAATAACGGCCCGCTGTCTCATCTTATACCAGATGACATGCTAGAATGGACTAATGAGCAAAAAAGTGAAGCGTCTATTCGAGGGTTTCCAGCCCGCCAACTACCAGATAGAGATCAACCCTGACCGGGAAACTAAGAAAATTACCGGCACAGCCGTTATCACTGGCCAAAAAACTGGCCGCCCCTCCCAACGTCTAACATTCCACCAGCACGGCCTCACTGTGACTGAGGCTACTATCACTAAGCGCGACAAAAAAGGCGAGCAAAGCTTCACTGCCGTCCGCATCAGCCATCACAAGAGCTACGACGAAGTACGGCTGCACACCGAAGAGCTGCTCTATGCCGGCCAATACACCGTTACTCTTAAATACAAGGGTAACGTACAGGACAGCATGCACGGCGTCTACCTGAGCAACTATGAACGCGACGGCAAAAAACAAACTATCGTCGCTACCCAGCTTGAGAGCCACCATGCCCGCGAAGCATTCCCTTGCGTCGATGAGCCAGAAGCCAAGGCTACATTCGACCTAACGCTCGTCTCCCCTATCGGCGAATCTGCTATCGCTAATACCCCGTCCAAGTCCGAAGAAGAAAAAGACGGCAAGCTGTACACCACCTTTGAGACAACACCAAAGATGTCTACCTACTTGGTAGCTTTCGTATACGGTGACCTGCAATATAAGGAGACCAAGAGCGCAAGCGGCATTGACGTACGTGTCTGGTCTACCAAAGTACAGCCGCTGGAATCACTAGATTTTGCCCTCGATACCGCAAAGCGTGCTATCGACTTCTTCGAAGAATATTACGGGGTTCCTTATCCGCTGGCCAAGTCCGACCATGTGGCTATCCCTGACTTTTCGGCTGCAGCCATGGAAAACTGGGGCCTTATTACCTACCGCGAGCCGTTCCTATTAGTAGATCCAAAAACTACCCCGCAAAGCGCCAAAGAATACGTATGTTTGGTCATTAGCCATGAGTTATCCCACCAATGGTTTGGCAACCTGGTCACTATGAAGTGGTGGAACGACCTATGGCTTAACGAAAGTTTCGCCAATGTCATGGAATACCTGGCAACCGATGCCCTGTTTCCTGAGTGGAAAGTCTGGAATATGTTTGTTACCCAGGAAGGTCTGGCTGCTTTCAGGCGCGACTCTATAGCCGGCGTGCAGTCCATCAAGACGGAGGTCAACCACCCCGATGAAATTTCAACGCTCTTTGACCCGTCAATCGTGTACGCAAAGGGTGGCCGCTTGCTCAACATGTTGATGCAGTACATTGGCCAGGATGCCTTCCGCAAGGGTCTCAAAGCCTACTTCACGAAGCACGCCTACGGTAACACGACCGGCAACGACCTATGGAATGCGCTAGGCGAAGCGAGCGGCCAGGATGTCGCAGCCTTCATGAACCCGTGGCTCGAGAAGTCAAACTTCCCTGTTATCGACGTCAACCAAGAGGACAACAAGCTCTCTGTACGGCAAAGTCACTTCCTGCTGGACCTTTCCAAGGCTGACGACCGCTTATGGCCAGTCCCGTTACTCAGCGACAACAAGGAAGTCCCGGACCTATTGGAGGCACCTGCCATCGAAGTAACATTAACCGACAAGGGTTATGTCCGCCTGAACCAGGGTGCGGTAGGCCATTACATCGTTAACTACGCAAAGCCCGCCCACGCGGAATTCATTGCCAGCAAAATCAAGGAGTTAGGGATTGCCGAACGCCTTATGCTGTTGAGTGATAGCTCCATGCTGTCCCGCGCAGGTACAACCAGCTTCTCTGCCACCCTCAAGCTACTTGAACGCTACAATGAGGAAGACCGCGATCCAGTCTGGGATATCATGTCGCTTGTTATTGCTGACGCCCGCCGCTTTATCGACGAAGATGAAGCGCTCGAAAACGCTATCAAAAAAATGATCCGCGAACTAATCCAGACACAGTATGAACGTCTTGGTTGGAACGAAAATGCCGACGAACCAACCCAGGACACAAAGCTTCGCGCCACAATCGTAGGCCTCGGCGTCTACTCCGAACACCCTGAAATTCTCAAACACGCGCTTGAACTATTCGAAGCTTACAAAAAGGATGACACTTCAGTACCTGCCGAACTGCGCTGCATCATCTTCGGCGCTGCTGTCCGCCGCGATGTAGAAGGAGCATTCGAATTCCTCCTGGAATTGGATGAAAGCACCCAGAATGTCGACCTCAAACAGGATGTCTTGGGCGCATTGACGCTCGTAAAGGACAAGAAGCACATCGAGCTCTTGCTCAGCCGTCTTAAGGATACCGATAAAGTTCGTGCGCACGAAGTTGACCACTGGGTCGTCTATCTTCTCCGCAGCCGGCACGCCCGGCCACAAGCCTGGGACTGGCTACGCGGTAACTGGGACTGGATTGATAAAACCTACGGCGGCGACAAGTCATATGACTATTTCCCACGCTATGCAGCCAGTGCATTCAATACCCGCCAACTGCTCAAAGAGTACAAAGAATTCTTTGACCCGCTCAAAGACAACATCGCGCTCACCCGCAATATTGTCATGGGCGTCGAAGAGATCGAAAACCGTGTCGCTTGGCTTGAGCGCGACCTTGCTGCAGTCAAGAAGTACTTCTCTAAATAATAGGTCTAGTTTCACCCTCAGGGGTAAAGTGCGCTCTTAGCTTTTTAATCGCAAGATTAGTATTACTTTTAACAGTACCTTCTGGTATGCCGAGACGGGCTGCGACGTCGCCGACAGATTGATCCTGCAAGAACCGGAGTCGCACAATCTCACGCTGTTGCGCGGGAAGCGTCGAGAGTGCACCAGTCAAAACAGAGTTGAGCTCAAAGGCAGCAATAGAATCTACGGGGTCTGCCATGTCGGCAAAGCCACCTATGCCTTCGCCCAAAGTATTAACAGGCGGACTCGTAAAATCAACTGGTGCAACGTGAACTTTTCCGCTCTGGGTATTTTTCCGCCACATATCCGTAATAGTATTATTAGCCACTCTGCTTACCTGGGGAAGCGACCTCTCAGTCACATCAGTTCCGTTTGTATTGTTTAGGATGCGTAGCGCTACTTCTTGTTGCACTTCACCAATATCTTCCCTGTTAATACCACGGTTCATAGCTACGCCAGCAATACGGTATAAGATGTCGGGGTCAGTGAGCAGTTCGCTTGCAACCTCGAACTCAAGCCCAAGGTCCCGTCCTACTTCTACTCCAACGCTCATTAGCAAATCACTGTACTAGCTCTACCTGCATTCGGCAACGGCATTTTCTGGCAATTTTATGACACCGTTTTAAAAACACCCGTAATCCGATAGTCCTTGCCGCTCACTTCAATAGCACATATCTCGTAGGCACCTGGCCAGGTATGCGTGGCGATCCACAATTCAGCTGCAAAGTGCATCTGTTGCAGTTTGCGGGAAGTAATATATTCCGCGCCATTGCCTTGATTACCAGTAACGCGGTATTTGACCTCGCAAAAATAGACTACTTGCGATCTGCGCGCCACAATATCGATTTCACACCAGCGCGTGCGCCAGTTACGGTCTAGGATTTCACATCCTTTATACGTCAAAAAACTGGCCGCAACTTCTTCGGCCCGGCGACCCCGCTGGGTCGGGTTCATACTGCTGGCAACAGGGCTTTTATAGGTGCAAACGACCGGCGGTGAAGGTCGCAAATACCTTGTAATTTGAGGGCGGCTGAGTGAGCGGCAGTGCCGTAACCTACATGTTTCTCGAATGCATACCCAGGGTAATTCAACGAAGCATTGCTCATGAATGTATCCCTGGCTACCTTGGCTACAATACTGGCTGCACTTACAGCAGGCACGCTGTCATCCGCTTTAATGATGCACGTGCTACGCGGATCAGCCGAGAGGAAGTTGTAATTGCCATCAATAATTATCTGATCAAACGGCTCAGTAATCTCTGAAACAGCGCGCTGCATAGCCAGCCTTACTGCTTCGGTCAGGCCTATCTCGTCTATCTCTTGGGGCGTTACCCATCCCAAACCGATAGCTATGGCATGCAGTTTTATTTCAGCATCAAGCGTCGTCCGCTGGGCTTTGCTCAATTTCTTGGAATCGGCTAACCCGGGTATGGGATCACCAAGCAAAACAGCACCGGCCACCAGTGGTCCTGCCCAACATCCTCGTCCAACCTCATCTATCCCCACGATCATATATATAGCCTAGCATGGGTTGCCTGCTCGCGAAAAACTTGTCGGATATCACATATGGCTTGTGATTTAAATCATATTTTGTTCGCTTGCACCTCTGTTGTAATAAATATATGACACACGTTACACATGAGTTAGCAACAGGAGGAGACGAAGGCCGTGGCTACCACGACGATAGGACTAATGCCGAGAGGCTCGCTGACATGTGGCGTAATTGGAGTCCTCGGAGAAGAGGGCTTACCGCAGGTGGTCTCGCAGTTTTGTTATCAGCCGGTCTCGCAGGAGGCCGGTTATTTTTTAGCGGCGGCGGAGAGACCGAGTCCGTAGCCACAGGACCGGGTGTTGCGGCGGGTGCTATGCCTGAAGTTGATACAGCCGTGGGCTCAGGAAAAAATGCCGATAGCCCGCCGAACCAGTGGGCATGGCAAGCCGACTGCACAGACGTAACTGTGGGCCGTAGTACAGGCGGCGGGTTTACCTTCACGCCAAAACTAGAGCTTAGAAGCGGTGTCGCTAACCCATCATTCTTATATACGATCCTCAAATTCTCTACCGAAGGCCAAGCCGAAGCGACTGTTGCAGCCCGGCGGGGTATTTCTCCTGTAACGGCCAGTCTCGTCGGCTCATACGGCGTGCTCCAAGTAGCGACTGTCTACTTCCCAACCAAGCAGCCAGGATCAGCCGAAGCCATACCTCCTGAGCTTGGGTTAACATATCCGGACGCAGTCATCGCTGCCTGCCCTCCCTTATATGGGGCGCCTGAGGGCAACCCGACCACCATCGAAGATGTTGTCGGGGATACTGTAGTAACCGCCCAAAGCTAGTCATATAAGAAAAAGACCGCTATTACTAGCGGTCTTTAGTGTCGTACGGATGTCTTAGCTTTAGGCTTCTTCAGCAGGAGCTTCAGCTTCAACTACAGGTGCAGGCTTCTTGTCGTCAACAGTGTTAACTGTCTTACGGTCGAAGTCAACGCCAGTCAAACGTGCAGCCTTACCGGTGCGGTTGCGCATGTACGTTAAGTAGTTGCGGCGAACCTTGCTACGCTTGGTAACTTCAACCTTAACTACGAGTGGGCTGTGGAGCAGGAAGCTCTTTTCAACGCCAACACCGCTAGCGATGCGACGGACAGTAATGCGGCTGGTGTGGCTGCTCTTACGGTCAGTGCGGATAACCAGACCCTTAAAGATCTGAACGCGCTCTTTGTTGCCTTCTTTAATTTTCTGGTGAACTTCAACAGTGTCGCCGCTCTTAACGTCGACAACTTCGTTCTTCCGGAACTTCTCTTCAATCTTTTGAATAACGGATTGCATAACTTGACTACCTTACACTAATATTCGCTTTCGTTCAAGTATAGCATATCTGTTAGAGGTTGAAAAGACCCCTGATCCCATCCCTGAAACTATATGATGGTGCAAGCGGTGACTTAGGTGCCGACTGCCCATCTACGATATAGGTATGCGGAATTGCCTTCGCGGTTAGCTTCTTCACTTCTTCAAGAGTGCGAGCCTCCATAGCCGCCTTTGTGCCGGCAAAGTGGTATGCACGCTGCTCAATCGGAACCGCATATGCTGACAAGCGCGAGAAGCTCATCCCCTGGATAGAACTTGCATGCAATACTTCAGGAGCATCCGTACTCACGCGGAGCTTTTCGGTGCCAGGCAACTTCTCTTGGCCACGCACATTCATCTGCACAACCGAGCCAGCCGGATATACGATACCACGTTTGCCAAGTGCGACATCAGCAAGCGTGAGACCAGTTGCGTAGCTACCGCGGCCCTTACGAAGCACGATTGGCTCGCCATTTTCTGTGAATATCTGTACGAGAGGTTCGCCATCGCCCGTCGCCAGCACGTCAAATGTATTATTCCAGGCCTGTTCGACCCCGTCACAGACACCATAATTTGTCTCAGTTTTTCGACGCAAGGCATACCCGGCCGGCCCTTGGTTTTTAGGAGACTGGCTAGCGTTGACCAGACCAGCCAGAACCATCGATGGTGTGTCTTCGATGAGATCTGCAACTTCGATGAGACCGTCTGCCAGCGGGCGGTTTGGCCTGTCGCCAAGCTCAATCCCGGCAGCAGCAATACCATACATAATAGGTGTTTTATACCCCAGATTGTGATGGTCCCGGATCCATAGATGTGACATTGCACTATCAACAGACGGCGCCAAGGTAATATCTTGGGCCGCTACCTGATCAAAGAACCTCTCACCAGGGGTATATACATTTGACATAGACGCATAATTATAGCATAAGTACAATGATTTGTCGATACCTTGGCCTCTGTTGTGTTCTCCAAATATGCAAGGCACTGTACAATGTATACAATTGGAGGTACCACACATGGATTACGGCGAGACCGCATTGCAGAAACACAAAGAGCTCAAAGGCAAGATAGGCATTGTCCTCAAAGACACGCTTGATAGCCGCGACAAACTAAGCACGTATTACACCCCTGGTGTAGCTGCCGTCAGCAGCCGCATTGCCGAACACCCGGAAGAAGCCCGCGACTACACCTGGCTGAATAATTCTGTCGCTGTTATTAGCGACGGCTCAGCAGTACTTGGCCTGGGCAATATTGGCCCGCAAGCATCACTGCCCGTCATGGAAGGCAAAGCCATGCTTTTCAAGCACTTCGCCAACATTGACGCCGTGCCAGTCGTGCTAGATGTACATACTGCCGATGAAATCGTGAGCGCCGTTAAAGCTATTGCGCCCAGCTACGGCGGCATCAACCTCGAGGATATTGCCGCCCCTATCTGCTTTGAGGTAGAAGAGCGCCTCAAAAAAGAGTTGAACATACCTGTCATGCATGACGACCAGCATGGTACGGCTATTGTCGTACTAGCCGGACTCATTAACGCTATGAAAGTTACCGGCCGCGAGCTGCGCGATGCCAAAATCGTAGTCGTCGGTGCGGGGGCTGCCGGTACGGCTATTATCAAGCTGCTCCATACCTACGCCGAACCTCGTATGTTTGCAGTAGACAGCAAAGGCGTGATCAGCGTTAACCGCACCGACCTTAATGACGAGAAACGCAAGTTGCTGGAATACACCAACAAATCAGGCATTGACGGCTCCCTAGAAGACATTCTTGAGGGTGCAGATATATTTATTGGCGTGTCCAAAGCAGGCTTGCTAACTGCCGATATGGTCAAGTCTATGGATAAGGACCCGATTATCTTTGCCATGGCTAATCCGACACCTGAGATCATGCCGGATGTTGCCCGCGAAGCTGGCGCGTCAATTATTGCTACTGGCCGCAGCGACTTCCCTAACCAGGTCAATAATGCCTTGGCATTCCCAGGTATTTTTAGGGGTGCACTCGACAACCATGTCACCCAAATCACCGACAAACACAAAATTGCCGCTGCCGAAGCCATCGCCAGCCTAGTCGAGAGCCCAGACGCTGAGCACATCATTCCCAGCGTACTCAATGAACAGCTTGTTCCCCGCGTGAGCGACGTTATCAGATAAAGTCATCTAGCTCTTGTTATTGGTGTGAGGGCAGTATTTAATAGTACTTTTACTATTGATACTGCCAGGAGTGCACATGAAGAATTTTAATCGGTGGCGTTGGCCAATCGCAGGTGTTACGGCGTTGGCTATAGGCACTGCTGCCTTATGGCCTAGAGGCGGCGAAGAATCGCCCTCACCCGTAGCTCCGGCTTCGGCTGGTGCCTGCACCGGTAACATAACAGGCCTTACATATGAGACCTTCACAAAAGACGGCGATGCCTTTAAGGTAGATGCTATCGAAGGCGGTGGCTGCGCACCTATCTACAAGCCTGAAGACGGCAATGTAATAGGCAGCGTACAGCTAGGACAGACTATCCTGGCTTGTACTTTCCTGGGCTCCACTCCCAATCGGCTACATGTAATGAATCCTATCTCTGGCGAACCATATGTTGTCGGCGACAGCAACCTTACAGCCAAAGGCGTAACCGAAGCTGGCAGTGAAAAAGTCCCCTCATGCGTTGACTTGGGCATACCCGACGTTGGCTTTCGCTTCCCAGAAGATGTTCCATTAGAGCCAACACCCGTAGCTCCAACATACGTAACAGCATAAGCATTCTCACCTCTTATACGTGCATTGACTATTTAGTTAAAAAGTGCTAAAATAGTCAACTTATGTCAGAGCTACCACGTTCAGCACGTATTGGTATAGGTATTGTCACAGGCATCTTGGGTGCCGGTTTAGCCGGTGGCTGTACTGCTGAAGCTATACCGCAATCACAAGCCACTGAAGCGCCACAGGCGACTGCAGTACGCGGAGATATACCACTCTGTTATCCGGATATGCCTGCCGCAAGTGTGCAGCGCAAGATTGCTGAATCATATGTAGACGCTTCTGTTTCAGCAAAAAATGTTAAGCCAATCACCGTGCGTCAAAATCCTGGCGAAACCGCAGAAGGCTACGCCGGCAAACTGCCTAAACGCATAGCCAAAAAGGTCGGGGGGGCAGCTATAAAGATTGATTTCGGCGAGTACACCGCATCGGGTTCTGTCGTGCGCGATCCAAACGGCAAAGAAGTCGTTGTTACGGCCGCTCATGTTATTGCACCAGAAGATATAACAAAGATGTCTGCGATTAAACTAACCGACCGTGAGGGCAATACCACAGGAGTGAAAAGTGCATGTTACGTGAATGGTACTAACGGTAAAAGCACTCCTCCAGGAGACAGGACGGGTGAACATGTCGACCTGGCTATCCTGCGTCCCGCAGAAGACATTGGCAGTACTGCGCTTACACTGGCCAAACGCCCGCCTAAGCGGGGCGAACTTGTCGGCTTTTACAACTTCCAGCAAAACCGCGCCATAGACTATCCTGCCAACTATAGTGGCATTGCTCTCGACCTGCGA
>Ga0075366_10001148_pt1 | contig 13098 bp, 9 predicted proteins | sample EndMethybrTD3031_FD_72351 | JGI IMG/M metagenome (GOLD analysis project Ga0075366, IMG submission 72351) | Populus endosphere microbial communities from Tennessee, USA - Endosphere MetaG P. TD hybrid TD303-1 | ecosystem: Host-associated > Plants > Roots > Endosphere | place: USA: Tennessee...
ACCCCTACGAAATGATGGGCAGCATTTTATTGTGGGCCGCTATATTCGGGTTTGCTGGGGCTAAATTATTTAATGCCCTTGAAAACTGGGGCGATTTTATGAAAGACCCGGTTGGTATGCTGGTTGGCTTTAGCGGACTGACTTTTTACGGTGGCCTTATCTGCGGTGGCGCTGCTGTATTATACATTGCCAGTAAAAACGGCGTTAAGCCTTTAGATATGCTGGATATCGGCGGGCCGGGCATGATGCTGGCCTATGCATTGGGCCGTGTTGGCTGCCAAATGTCGGGCGATGGTGATTGGGGAGTTGTGAATCTTGAGCCAAAACCAGGTTGGTTAAGCTGGGCGCCTGATTGGGCGTGGTCTTTTAAATTCCCTCACAATGTTAATGACGAGGGTGTTCCCATGGCAAATTGCGTTGGTAAATTTTGTCACGAATTGCAATACCCCGTATATCCAACATCTTTATACGAAAGTATCATCTGCCTGATCCTATTTGCGTTCCTGTGGAGTATCCGCGACCGGATAAAAAATTCCGGTGTGCTTTTCGGCATTTATATGATATTGGCCGGTGCTGAGCGTTTTTTTATCGAATTGATCCGTGTAAATACCAAATATCATGTTGCCGGCATCAGTTTTACGCAAGCCGAATTGATCTCACTGATTATGGTTATCGGTGGAACTGCTTTAATTATCAACGGGTTAAAAAACAAAAAAACAGCTACGTTACAGCATGGCTAATAAACAACAGGCTCATAAGCTGTTAAATAACCAGGTTTTCAGGTTTGTACTTTCGGCCGGCGCCGGTTTTATGGTTGATGTTTCTGCCTTTTATCTTTTTTATCATAACCTGTTGGCCAGGCATACTTACCTTATAGGTTCGTACACTTTCCGTAATTCTACTTTATCGTTGGCCATATCATTTTTACTTGGGGTCATCGTTAATTTTGCCATTACCCGGGCGCTTGTTTTCACCGAATCAAGATCATCTGCTTATAAACAGTTTTTTCGCTTCGTAGTGGTGGCTTGTGTAGGTTTTTTTGCAAACCTGGCGCTCATCAAAATACTAATCCAGTTTTTTGGCGTTTATCCCCCGGTGGCACGTATTGGCGCGGCTTTAAGCTTGTTTTTTGCAAGCTTTTTTATTCATAAGGTATTTTCATTCAGCTTATCATTACGTAAACATGGTACTACAAAACATAACGCTACAAGTAATTGAGATAGCCAAACAAGCCGGCGAATTTATCAGGCAGGAACGCAAAGCATTCGATCCTGATAAAATTGAGTACAAAGGCTTGAACGATATGGTATCATACGTTGATCAAACCGCCGAACGGATCATTGTTGAAGGCCTGAAAAAAGTGCTGCCCGAATCTGGTTTTGTTACCGAAGAAAAAACCATTGCTACTGTTGGCGAACGTTATAACTGGATTATCGACCCTTTAGATGGTACCACTAATTTTATTCATGGCCTGCCCGCTTATTCGGTAAGTATAGCACTAAAAGAATATGACGAGCTGGTGGCCGGTGTTGTGTATGAAATAAACCAGGATGAATGTTTTTATGCCTGGAAAGATGCCCCGGCTTACCTGAACGGCACAGAGATTCATGTAAGTAAAAACGAAACCGTAGCTACCAGCCTTATCGCTACAGGCTTCCCATATTACGATTTTACCAAACAAGCCCAATATATTGAACTGTTTACCGAATTAATGAAAAGCAGCCATGGTTTGCGCCGGATTGGCTCGGCCGCTGTTGATTTGGCCTACACCGCCTGCGGCAGGTTTGATGCCTTTTACGAATACAACCTGAACACCTGGGACGTAGCAGCCGGAATAGTAATTGTAAAACAAGCCGGTGGTGATATTGTAAACTTTAAAGGTGGGAGCGAAGTATTGGAGGCAAGGGAGTTACTTGCTACAAACTGCAGAATAACAGGGGAGATGCTGACAGCGATACAAAAGTATTTCAAGTAACACGAATTGCACTAATTTATTTGAATTTCGCGAATTTTTAGGACTCAAATTTGGTGTTTGACGGCGTTTTAAATTGATCGATGATCCGATAGGTGCATAAATAAAGAGGCCCGAATCTGAATTTTAATCAGATTTGGAGTCGAAAATATCCGCAGCCTCTGTTTTAAGAAAACATAGCAAATCGTCAAAAATATCTTCCTAAATCCATTTCCAAAGGATGTCGTCTTTTCTTCTCATTTAGGTAAAAAGCAGGAATTGATTATAGTTAAAATATTCAAAATAAGCCAAGTAAATAACCAAGCCCGACCTTTTAATAGTATCGGGCCTGGTCAATGGGATAGCTGAATAAGCGCGTAGCTGATAAGATTAAAGATGTTGAGTGTTCAAAAGCTATTCACTTAATCAACCCAATCAACCACTCACTAACCCTATCTCTACACCGCGTCTGACAATGACGTAAAAGTAAAATCACGGATCCGCATAGGGGGGATCAACGCGTTTTGACCCGATTCGCCGCTTACTGTGCGCTCCGATTTGCCTAAAGCATCCAGGTTATTGAGCATAATTACCGGGCTTTCGTTAAACCTTAGGTTCTTGATCGGAAATTTGATCTGCCCGTTTTCAATGTAAAATGTACCATCGCGGGTAAGGCCGGTAAACAAGAGCGTTTGCGGATCAACCGGGCGGATATACCATAGGCGGGTAACTAGAATTCCTTTTTCGGTACCTTTAATCAATTCTTCCAGGGTCGCGTTTCCGCCCTCCATAATGATACCATCTGGGCTTGGGATAGATTTAACACCTTGCTTTTGAGCCCAATAACGCGAATAGGTAAAGTTTTTCACTACACCTTTTTCAATCCAGCTTCTTTTTATTTGTGGCTGTCCATCGCCGGCCCAGCTGCCGGTTGGCAAATCCGGGTGCGACGGATCGGAGTAAATGTTTACCCTTTCATCAACCATTTTTTCGCCAAGTTTAGTTTTACCGCCGGGTTTACTTAAAAAACTGCGGCCTTCATCGGCGCTGCGGGCATCCAGTCCGCCGTATAATTGCTCAAGTAATACAATGCCGGCTGCGGGTTCCAATATCACGGTATATTTTCCGGGCTCAATGGCTTTGGCGCCTTTGGAGCCGGTGGCTTTTTGGGCAGCAATTTTGGTAAGCGCCAGTGTATCCAGTTTGCTCAGTTCGTTATAACCTTTGCTTGAGTAACCCGACCCGGTGCCATCCTCAGAACGTAAGGTTACCGAGAAGTTAACATCTGTAGATGTATTATAAGCAAATAACCCATGCGAGTTCATCATCGAGCTGAAGCCTGCGCTGTTTTGCAAAAAGCCTGCTGCTATTAATTTATTTTCTTTTGCTGTATTAAGGCTTTTGCCCACCATATCTGTACGCAAGGCGGGGGTAATTGCAGCTGTTTCGGGTACAAAGGTTTTTGAACGCGGGGCATAAGTTTGCGGGCCTAAAAAGGATACAAATTCCGGGTTTTCGGGTGCCAGCTGTGCCAGCTCTTCGGATAAGCGTACGGCTTTTTCAACCGAGGCATCATCATATTCATTGGTGGTTACCACGCCCAGTTTTTTGCCAAAGGCTGATGAGATAACCATGCTAGTTTGGCTTAGGGAACCACTGGTAGATACCGTATTGCGTGCGTACCTGATATTGCCCGAGTCTGATCCGCCAAAGTTGATTTCGCATTCATCGGCTTTTGAATAACCCAGCGCCTTTTTTAATATCGCGCGGCATTCATCTTCTGTTAAAATTGCCATATATTAAATTTTTCTTGCTGTATTAATTACGTTAACTCCTTTAAATAATGCTGTTGATGATCCGTGTGATACGGCGCTGGCCTGCATAGGCTGGCCTTTACCATCAAAAAATGATCCGCCTAAACGGTAATCGTTGGCATCGCAAACCGCGGCGCATGAATTCCAAAATTCCTGCGTGTTTGATTGATAGGCCACATCATTCAGCATACCTACAATTTTACCGTTCTTTATCTCGTAATAAAGCTGGCCGCTAAACTGGAAGTTATAGCGCTGCTGATCTATCGAGAACGAGCTATCGCCAATGATATAAATGCCTTTTTCTACATTTTTGATCATATCATTTACGCCCATAGGCACTTTGCCAGGCTGTAGCGAAATGTTGGCCATACGCTGGAACTGCACATCCTGCCAGCTTTGTGAGTAGCAGCAGCCTTGCGACTCTTTTAAACCGATGATATGCGCCTGGTCGCGGATGGCCTGGTAATTAACCAGTACACCATCTTTAATGATATCCCATTTTTTAGCCTCAACGCCTTCATCATCATAGCCCACGGCGCCAAGCGAACCAACCTGGGTTTTATCGGCCACAATATTTACATTTTTGCTGCCGAAGTTGAATTTTTTAGATTCCCATTTATCCAGCGTAAGGAAACTGGTACCTGCAAAGTTGGCTTCGTAACCCAATACACGGTCAAGCTCGGTAGGGTGGCCTACAGATTCGTGAATGGTTAGCCAAAGGTGGCTTGGATCTAAAACCAGGTCATATTTACCAGCTTCAACTGATTTCGCTTTCAGCTTTTGATCGGCTTGGGTAGCTGCCGCACGGGCATCTTCCAGCATATCATACCTATCTTTATAAAGGGTTGTTACACCTTTTATCTTGTCGCTTTCGCGCGGGGTCATATATTCGTAACCCATTCCGCGTGGGGCGCTTAATGATTGTCGGGTTTCAAATTTGCCGGTTTTTGCATCAATTTTAGTAACCGCGAATAAAGGCCAGATGCGGTGGATATCCTGGTCGATATATGAACCGTCGGTTGATGCAAAGTATTTTTGCTCGTTTACTAAAAACAGGATAGAGTTTACATAATTGGCGCCGCCTTTCATTGCTGCATCGTTAACGGATAGCAACAAATCTGTTTTTTCTTTCATCGGCACTTCAAACGCGTTGCGCTCAATCGGCGTTTTCCAGCTTACCTCGCCATGGCCTTTTTGAGGCACAAGCTGCACAGGATCGGTTTGGATGCGGGCGTTTTCTTTGGCGATAGCTACGGCAAGCTCGGCTGCTTTGGCTATGCTGTCATTATCCAGCTTATCTGTAGCGGCAAAACCCCAGCAACCGTTGGCAATAACGCGGATACCCATACCGTACGATTGGGTATCAACTATATTTTCAACTTTGTTTTCGCGGGTTACCACAAACTGGTTAAGGTAGCGGCCTATGCGCACATCGGTATAAGTGGCGCCTTTTGACCGGGCTGCATTTAAAACCACATCGGCCATTCGTTTTTTAAGGGCCACGTCTACCGGGCTCATATCATGGCCGGGCAAAACGGGCGAGCCGAAAACGGGGATCCTGCTAAGCATGGATGCGCTAATGCCCATTCCGGTAAGGTAAAGGAAATCTTTTCTTTTCAAGGTCAGTCAGTTTTAAGTTCTAAATATAACGAGCGAAGTTTGAATATTTAAATGTTTGAAGCAAGATCGTGTGATTTGTTACGGATTAAATTAAGATTTTCTGATTACATAGGCTTTTTGCAAGCTGATGGTGTACTCCCTGGGGTTCGGGTAAATCTGCAGCTTGTTGTCAGTCATCGGCACTGGACGATAATACTAATTAGCCGTAGCTTAAACCCACATCCATTAATCGGTATGCATGAGGGTCATCTTGTTGCCCTATCTCAGTACATTGTATTCGTTTATCATTAATTTACAGTTTAGGTTTGTGTAAATTAACTGAAATTGTAATTGCACGGAAACTATTCCCGATCAATAATTTAACGCGTACATAATAATGTTTACCCCAAACTTGGTATTATCCTCGGCGAGGAAGCGCTTGTTCCTGAAATCGTAGTCCCATTCGCAACCATAATCCTTACTGCTGTACAAAACAGCAATCCGGCCATTAATTTCAATGGCTTTTAAATAATCGTGCACCAAATCGTCGCCCCAGCCATTTAATTCAAAGCTGGTGGTAGGGGGCCCCTTATCGAAAGAGAAAAAAGAGTGGTATATTTTATGGTTGTTGGGGATTTTTTTCAAAGCCGTTGGGCCAAACAAAGCTGCCATTTGCGCTTCGAACGATTTAGCAAAAAGGCCGTCGATATCGTGGTTGCAATCGTCCACAAAAATAAAACCGCCGTTCTCTGCGTACTTTTTAAAGTTTGCCCGCTCCTTGGTGTCAAACTGCACAAGCTTGTGGCCGCTGAGGTAGCAAAATGGATATAAGAAAATATCGTCGCTGCTTAGAGGTACTACTTTTTCCTGCTGATCGATGGGGATGGTAGTATACTCGAGCAGGGAATTGAGCAGGTTTGATGGCATGCGCTGATCGGTATCCCAATCGCCGGAGTGGTAACTTAACCTGGTAAACGTAAATTTTCCGCTAAAAGCCATCCTGTTTTAAAACCTTAAAAGTAGTACAATATTTTATGTCAAAGCAGCTTTTGTTTGCACAGCTTGTAAAGTTTTGGATACTTTATTTAATTTTTAATAAAAAATAGTGAAAGTTACTCAAAAGGGTAATATATTGGGGGAGTACATTAAAACGTATTAAGTTGGAACTGACCGAAAATAATATCAAAGCCCTGCTTGCCAAATTGCCGCAATTAAAAAGCGAGATTCAAAAGGTAATTGTAGGGCAGGATGCCATATTGGATGAGTTGCTGGTGGCTTTTTTAGCAGGAGGCCACTGCCTGTTGGAGGGCGTTCCCGGACTGGCCAAAACCCTTATCGTAAAAACCATGTCGCAGGCGCTACACCTGGCATTCAGACGCATCCAGTTTACGCCCGATTTGATGCCGACAGATATTATAGGCACCGAGATACTGGAGGAAGACCACGCCACTGGCAAACGCTTTTTTAAATTTAACAAAGGCCCGCTGTTTGCCAATATAGTTTTAGCAGATGAGATAAACCGTACGCCGCCAAAAACGCAATCGGCATTGCTGGAAGCCATGCAGGAGTTTGAGGTAACCTATGGCGGGCAAACATATCCCCTGGATAAGCCGTTCTTTATCCTGGCAACCCAAAACCCCATTGAGCAGGCCGGCACCTACCCGCTACCCGAAGCCCAGTTAGACCGTTTTTTATTGCTGATAAAAATGGGCTATCCCACCGAGCAGGAGGAATTTGAAGTATTAAACCGCACTACCGGCACCAAAAAAGCCGATGTGAAGGCTGTTATAACCGCCGAAGAAATTATACAAGCCCAGGCGTTGGTAAGGCAGGTGAGTATTAGCGACGATTTAGTAAAGTATGTAAGCCAGGTAATCCGCGCTACGCGCCCGGATAACACTACCGTAAACTATGTAAAAGAATGGGTACGCTGGGGTGCAGGCCCAAGGGCAGGGCAGGCTTTAATTTTAACCGCCAAAGCACGTGCTTTGTTAAAAGGAAGATATTCAGTTTTAATGGAAGATATCCACGCCATGGCCCCGGCCGTTTTAAGGCACAGGATATTGATGAACTTTAAAGCAGAGGCGGAAGGTATAACATCTGATAAAGTAACGGCGGAGTTGGTGAAGGTGGTGGAGAGAAGTAAAACCATATAAAACCATGTCATTGCGAGGAACGAAGCAATCGCGGACTCTGCCGGTCGACTTAGCAAATCGGGGATTGCTTCGTTCCTCGCAATGACGCTTTTAAAACATCCCAATTCCGAAATCAACATGCAGCTTGATCCTAAAGTATTAATGACCATTAAGGATTTGCCATTATTGGCGAAAACGGTTATTGATGGCTTTATAAATGGTTTTAACAAAAGTAAAGTTAAAGGGCCGGGACTTGAATTTAGCCAGTACCGCAGCTACCAGCCCGGCGACGACCTGCGCTGGCTTGACTGGCGGATGTTTGCCCGGAGCGATAGGTATTATATTCGTGAGTCGGAGGTTGAAACCAGTATTTCGGTGAAGTTTTTGGTTGATGCTAGCGCATCGATGGATCATGATGATAACGGGATAAAAAAGATAGACTATGCCCGTTTCCTGGTGGCATCACTGGCATGGTTATCCAATTTGCAGGGCGATTCGGTAGGATTGTACGTTTTTCAGGATGGAGGTTTGTTTTCACTGGCCTCTAAACCCGATCCGCAGCATTTACAGCGGCTATTTTATCACCTGCAACAGGTTAAACCCAATGGCAGGTTTACGCAGCCGGTTCATTATAAGGAGCTGTTTGCCGGCAACGGGCGTAAGGAGTTATTGGTATTTGTTACCGATATGTACCAGGCCAATGGCGAGATCAATAAACTGTTGGATTCACTAACAGCTTTAAAGCATGAAGTGGTAGTATTTCACCTCATGGGCCAAAATGAGCTTGATTTTGATTTTGGCGGATATGCTTCTTTAGAAGACCTGGAAACCGGTGAGACCATCGAAATAAACACCCAACAGGCAGCCGACTACCAACAAAAGCTGAAAAGCCATTTAGAGGCTATCCGAATGCAATTACTGGGCAAGCGTATCTATTACAGGATGCTCAGCACCGCCCAGCCGCTGGATGAAGCCCTGCGCGATTTTTTAACCCAACGAAACAAAAGCAAATTTTAACAGAAGTGTTTAATCTATTCATTTTTCAAATCAATAATTCAATAACTCATTAATTCAATAATTAACAAAAGGTGCAGTTTTTAAATCCCATATGGTTGTTTGCCATTGCCGCGATAAGCATCCCGGTAGTGATACACCTATGGAATATCAGGCCGGGCAAAACCTTAAAGGTTGGCAGCATAGCCCTGGTAACTGCAGCAGCCCAAAAAAGCAGCCGGAGTTTTAAGCTGAATGAGGTATTGCTATTTATTTTACGTTGCCTGTTTTTATCGGTACTGGCTTTTTTGTTGGCAACCCCTTTTTTGCAACGCAACCATGCCATAGCCAAAACAAAAGGGTGGGTGCTTATCCCAAAAGCCAACCTGAAAGAAACCTGTAAAAATTTGAAATTTATTGTAGATTCTTTGGCTAAAATCGGCTACGACTTTCATTTTTTTGATGAAAGTTTTAATAAATTTGAATTAAATAAAATATTGAATGATAGTTTATTAAAAGATAAACCTGAAGTAAAAAATTACTGGAACCTGGTGGCAAAATTGAACGAAAAGCTACCTTCAAACGTACCGGTTTATTTACTCACCCCAAACCAGGCCAAGTACTTTAACGGCAACAAACCATCCGTGTCGCTCAACCTCCATTGGCTAACATATACCCCCGCCGATTCGGTAGCTACCTGGATTGAAAGTGCCTGGTTTACCGGTAATAATTCAATAAAAGTTATCAAAGGAAATAGCCGGCCATCGGGTACTTATTTTACAAATTATATTATGCAATCCGAAGGTGATCCAAAATCGCCATTTAATATAAACGTTAGTAATGGCAAGCCGGTTATCAGTTTAAAAGATGCCCCGGAAAAACTCACACCTATTGATACAGGCGCTTTACGGGTAGCTATTTATAGCGATAAATACAGTGTTGATGAAAAGTATTTAGGTGCTGCCTTACAGGCGATTATCGATTTTACCCAACGTAAGATTGTAGTCAAAAAATATACTGATGCGGCCCAAATAGCGGCAAAACAGGACTGGCTGTTTTGGCTTTCTGATAAACCTGTTGGTGCCAGTGTGCTGGTTAAAGCTGCCCATGTGTTAAACTATCAGTCGGGCAAAGTAAGTACTGAATTTTCAGCGATAAAAACCAAGGGCAGCTTTACCTTATCAGGAGATAGTGAAGTTCCTGCTATCTATAAACTGGTAAAAAATGAGGCAATAAATGGCCAGGCCATTTGGGTTGATGGCTATGGAAATCCCGTTTTAACACAGGAGCAAAGCCCGCAAACTACACAGTACCACTTTTATTCCCGTTTCAATCCCGCCTGGAATGACCTGGTTTGGAGCGATAGTTTTCCGAAGCTATTATTGAGGCTGGTTTTATATGGATCTGATAATGAGTTGATAAAAAGTAATGATCTAACAAAAGTAGACCATCGTCAAATGATGCCAAATATAATTTGGTCGGCAAAAAAAGTGGATAACAACAAAGTAAATGAGCAAACGGATCTATCACACTATTTCTGGCTGATGCTGATTGCCTTATTCATTGCTGAGCGATGGCTGGCCCATAAAAACAAGCTGGTATTAAAGCATGATTAACCAAACAGGCATACACAAAATAAGCGCGATGCGCCGGTGGTACATAGGTTATCAGCTGCTTGCCGATGTGCTTTTTGCCGCCGCTATATCGCTGCTTTCAATTGTTTTGCTACGGTATGTATTTAAAGTGTCGATGCTTTGGGCGTTACCGTTATTCGTATTATGCCTGGCAATTTTTCTGTCGATCCATCGGGCCTGGAAAACCAGCGACGTTTTAATAGCTAATTTCCTTGATCAACAATATCCCGAACTGGAAGAAAGCAGCGGGTTGATATTAAAACCTGCATCAGAATTAAACCTGCTGGAAACATTGCAGTTACAAAAGGTGGAAACGCAGTTGCAGGCCGTTCCGCAGTGGCATAATTCGTTTTTAAGGCGGGCTAAACTTGCGCTATTACTACTGTTGTTTTCATTCGGATTGACCTGGGTACTGAACAAGCCGTCGACAGCAAATCAAACTTTGACAGGAAAAGCCTTATCAACTGAAAATAATCCCATTCCCGAAAAGGTACTGCCTCAAATATCGTCGATTGACGTTGCAGTACATCCGCCCGCTTATACAGGTAAACAGCCACGTAGCCAGGATAAGTTTACTTTAAATGTAGAGGATGGCGCGACTGTAAGCTGGAAAATTACTACCAATATAACAGTTAAACAAGTGTCACTGCTGTTTAACGATAAGGAAATCATCAACCTTAAAAATATAAACCAGGATAAAACCGATTGGCAAATTCAAAAACTGATTAACAAGCCCGGTTTTTACCAGGTTAACGTTGATGGCAAGCTTTCTGACTTATACCAGGTACAAGTAATAACAGACCAGCCGCCGGTTATCCATATCAAAACGCCTAAACAATACACCTATATTGATGCGGGCGAAGCGCAAAAGGTAAATATTGATGCAGCCGTTAATGACGATTATGGTGTAGCAAACGCGCTTATTTTTGCAACGGTAGCCAAAGGCAGCGGCGAAGTCGTGAAGTTTAAAGAGTATAAGCTTGACTTTGGAAGTCTGTTCGTAAACCGTCAACCCCAATATAACCTGCAAAAACTCATTAAACTGCCTGCTTTAGATATGGAGCCGGGCGACGAGCTTTACTTTTATTTGCAGGCTACAGATACGCATCAGCAACAAAGCCGGACGGACGTATATACGGTGTCTATCCAGGATACCGCCCAATTGTTAAGTATGGATGGCATGCTGAGCGGGGTAAATCAAAAGCCCGAATTTTTCAGAAGCGAGCGGCAGATTATTCTTGACACCGAAAAGTTATTAAAAGATAAGGATAGTATCAGCACAACAAAATTTAACGACAGGAGCAATGATCTTGGCGTAGATCAAAAACTGCTACGCCTGCGCTACGGCAAGTTTTTAGGCGAAGAATCAGAATCGGATATTAATCCTGCCGACGTAAAGGACGATCCGGTGGGCGATATTAATAACTATGGTAATGCGGCGGTAATATTGGATAAATACACTGATAAACATGATAATGCCGAGGATGCCCAGTTTTTTGACCCTGAACTTAAAAAACAACTCAAAGCCACGTTGACAGAAATGTGGAAGGCCGAATTGCAATTAAGGCTTTACAAACCACAGGATGCATTGCCATTTGAGTATAAAGCACTACGGTTGTTAAAAGATTTACAGCAAAAATCAAGGATGTATGTAGCTAAAACGTCCTATAATTCACCGGCGTTAAAGTTAGAGAAACGTTTAAGCGGCGATCTGTCGAAGATCAATCAACCCATTAATAAATCGGATGTTAAACCCGGTACGGATCAATATGAAAATTTAAAAAAGGCGGTGCAGGTTTTAGCGCAGCTTAAGGTTGCGCCAAAAATGAACATAGCAGATGAACATGTGCTTGCTTTAGCTAATCAGCAGCTCAGTTCAAAGGCCTCGGCTCAACCAGGGGCTTATTTGCCGGCTTTAAGTGCCATGCACAGGATATTAACAAAACCAGATAAAATTAAGCCGGAAGATATCTCGTTGGTAGAAAGGGCTATTCAAAAAACGCTGATTCCAGCTGATAAATTGCCGGTTGCAGCGCAAAACCCTGCCGACTTGGGTTTATCGAAGGAGTATTATAAAAATCTTAACCGTTTAAACCGCTAAATACAAATGAACTGGAACGCCATTGTTATCGTCATTTGCATTTTAATTGCTGCTTTTGCGGTTTGGAAGGAGTACGTTCGGGCCAATCAATCGCGTTTACTTTTACGACTGCTTGCAACTATAACAGCCATAATTGCCTTAGCCTGTATTGCATTACCTTTAACTTACCGGGTTGATGTAAACCAGCAGGATAAAAGGGAGGCGCTATTACTAACCGAAGGCTTTAGTGCCGACAGTGTGAGCAGGTACAATACTGAAAAAATATTCACCCTGAATAGCACAATCAGCAAAAAGATTCCAAAGGCAACACTTCTCTATGATTTAGCAGATCTGAAAGTAGATTCGACAATTGCACAAATACACATTTTGGGCAATGGTTTGGACAAGGAGGATTTACAGCGATTGGATCACATACCCGTAATATTCTACCCCGCGGCTTTTAAACAAGGGATAAGCGCTATAAGTTGGAATGAACGCCTGAAAGCAGGTGAGGAGTTGAACATTGAGGGAACATATAAAAACAGCTTACCTCAAAAAATAAAACTGGTGCTAAAAGGCTTAAGTACGGCGCTGGATTCGGTAATCATACAACCAGGCGAGGCCGGGCCGTTTAATTTAAGGAGTACGCCAAAAAATCCGGGTAAAAACGTTTACGAGCTATTGGCCATAACCGGGACAGATACGCTCGAAAACCAAAATATCCCCGTACAAATTGAACCGGCCAAACCTTTGAGCGTTTTAATGCTAACCGCATCGCCCGATTTCGAGAGCCGCTTTTTGAAGAACTGGTTATCAGAAAACGGATACGCGGTGGCTGTGCGCTCGGCAATCAGTAAAGATAAATTCAATAAAGAATTCATCAACCTGGATC
>Ga0075366_10001150_pt1 | contig 13092 bp, 10 predicted proteins | sample EndMethybrTD3031_FD_72351 | JGI IMG/M metagenome (GOLD analysis project Ga0075366, IMG submission 72351) | Populus endosphere microbial communities from Tennessee, USA - Endosphere MetaG P. TD hybrid TD303-1 | ecosystem: Host-associated > Plants > Roots > Endosphere | place: USA: Tennessee...
GGTCTGGCGCTGCTTGGGCAGGTAGCTCAGGATGCGCTGCAGGTCCGGCAGGAAGCCGATGTCCAGCATGCGGTCGGCCTCGTCGAGCACGACGTACTCGACCTGGTTGAGCACGGCGTTCTTCGCCTCGATGTGGTCCAGCAGCCGGCCCGGCGTCGCGATCAGCACCTCGACACCTCCCTTCAGCTCGAGCGTCTGCGGTTTCATGTCGATGCCGCCGAACACGACCGCGGCACGCAGCTTCGTGAACTTCGAGTACTGCTTGACGTTGTTCGCCACCTGATCGGCCAGCTCGCGTGTCGGTGCGAGCACGAGCGCCCGCACCGGATGGCGCGCCGGCGACATGCTCGTGTTCTCGTGCTTGAGCATGCGCTGCAGCAGCGGCAGCGAGAACGCCGCGGTCTTGCCGGTGCCCGTCTGCGCCGCACCCATCACATCGCGCCCGTCCAGCACGATCGGGATCGCCTTGGCCTGGATCGGCGTCATCGTCTGGTAGCCGGCGTCGGCGACCGCGCTCAGGAGCTTGGGGTCTAGGGCGAGGGTGTCGAAGCGTTGCGGGGCCGGGGCAACCGCACCTTCAGAGGCGAAGGCGCTCACGTCTAGAACGGGATCAGTCATGCGGCCCGATTATCCCTCGTAGCCGCCTTGGAGTGCAGCGCCTCCGGCCGGCTGCTCTTGAAACGCATCCAGCGCGGCGCCCGGAATCGCACGATCCGCCAGTACAGGACAACGTAGGAAACCCCGAAGACGCCTATCAATACCGCCAACATCGCCGTGTTGTCCCAAAAGAGCATCGCCGGGACTACCGAGAGGCTGCACAGTACCCACAGATACGGTGATGTCATCGAGTTGCGCCGCGTCAGCGCCCTGGCGCTGCGATCGCCCACTGCCCAGCGCATGATGCGCCGGTAGATCAGCGAGTGCAGGTGGATGCCGTCGGGCATGCTGGGGGGAAGGGCGCGCAGAAATCTACGGCGGTAGATCGAAAACACCGTCTCGAAGACCGGATAGATGCAGACCAGCAACGGGAACAGGGGGGAAACCTCGTCCGGGTTGCGCTGCAGCAGCAGGATCGACAGTTCGGAGAAGAAGAAGCCCAGGAAGTAGGCGCCGCCGTCGCCGAGAAAGATCAGCCCGGCAGGGAAGTTCCACAGAAAGAAGCCCAGCACAGCGCCGATACCGGCCAGCGCCAGCGAAGCGATCAGCAGGTCATCAACCTGGAAACCCACATAAGCCAAGGCCGTGAGCATTAGCACCACGCACATCGAAGCCAGGCCGTTCAGGCCGTCAATGATGTTGACAGCGTTGGCGATGCCCGCGACGGTAAAGACCGTGACTACCAGCGAGCCGCCGGCGAAGGCGACCACCCAGTCGAGCCCCGGGATCGCGGTCCGCGCGAGCCCGGCTCCCATCACGTAAAACGCCAGTACGGCGGAGAACGCTGTGGCCACGAGGCGGCCGCGCGGCGTCAATGCCTCGGTGAAGTCCTGAACGAAGCCAGCCGCGAAGGCCGGCGCGGCGCAAGCCAGGAGCACGAGGCCGAAGATGCCGGCGTCGCGGCCCATCACCCACCACAAGATCGCCACCCCGGAAAGCACGCCCAGCACGATACCGGCACCCCCGATCCGCGGCACGGCAACTGCATGAATCTTCTGCGGCTTGGTGAAGTCACGGTCCGCCGAACGATGGGCATGGATCTTCGAGGACCGCACCAGAAGGAGCGTGACGATGACAGAGACGGCGAGGGAAACGAGCAGCGCGAGCACCGGCGGATTCTAGGCGGCGGGGCGGCATGTTCCGGCGCGGCGATAACGTGGGTTAAATTACGCGGCTCGTCCATCGCCTGCCGACAACGTTGCCCCCAACCCAAAACGTGCTTGAACTTGCGGCCGCTGGGCCTCTTCTACGCCGTCGCTTCCTGGCCGTGGCAGTGCTTGCCTTGAGCGGGTGCAGTAGTCTCCCAACCGTCGGCCCCAGCGCGGACGAAGTACAGGCCACCCAGGCGCCGCGGGGCGCAGCCGCAGTCCAGATCGTCGATGTTGACGACCACGTGGCGCGACAACTGGCAGGGCTGCGCCGGTTCAAGCTGTTCTCGGACATGCGCGGCGCGGCGCGCGAATCGTTGTCGGCAATCGGCAGCGGCGACACGCTCGAAGTGAGTATCTGGGAAGCGCCGCCGGCCACGCTGTTTGGCACCGGCATCGTCGACCCGCGCAACCCTTCGACCACTCGCGCCAGCACCTTGCCCGAGCAGATGGTCGATCGCGAGGGCCTCATCAACGTGCCCTTCGCCGGGCGCGTACGCGCCGCCGGCCAGACAGTGCCGCAGATCGAAGCGGAGATCGTCCGCCGTCTGAAGGGCAAGGCCAACCAGCCCGAAGTGATGGTGCGCTTGATGCGCAACACGTCGGCCACCGTCACCGTCGTCGGCGAGGTGGCCGCCAGCGTGCGCATGCCGCTCACGGCCAGCGGCGAGCGGTTGCTCGATGCTCTGGCCGCGGCCGGCGGTGTGCGCCAGCCAGTGAGCAAGATGACGCTGCAACTCACGCGCGGCGACCAGTACCAAGCCCTGCCGCTGGACGTGGTGATCCGCGACCCGAAACAAAACGTGCCGCTGGAACCCGGCGACGTCGTGACCGCAATCTTCCAGCCGCTCAGCTTCACCGCGCTCGGCTCGACCGGCAAGAACGAAGAGATTAACTTCGAGGCCCAGGGTATCAGTCTGGCGCAGGCGCTGGCGCGCGCCGGCGGGCTGGTCGATTCGCGCTCGAACCCGCAAGGCGTCTTCATCTTCCGGCTCGAGCAGGCAAAGGCCCTCGACTGGCCGCGCCAGCCCGCGGCGGCGACGCCCGACGGTCTCGTGCCAGTGGTCTACCGCATCAACCTGCGCGACCCGAACAGTTTCTTCGTCATGCAGAGCTTTCCGGTCAGCAACAAGGACGTGCTGTACGTCAGCAATGCCCCGGCGGCGGAGCTTCAGAAGTTCCTGAACTTGGTGTTCTCGGTGGCATTCCCTGTGATCAACACGATCCAGGTGATTCACGACGTCAACAACTGATTTGGGCGCGAGTTTTCGAGCCATGTACCGTCTTTCCCCAACTGCGCAAGCGCCGGCGCCCGTGGACGACGTGGCATTCCTCGAGCAAGCCTTCATCGACACGCTCGCGCGAGCCGCGGACCCGCGGGGCCTGCGCTCCTACCTCGACCACCTCGACGACGGCATGTCGCGGGATGCCGTGCTTTGCGAGCTTCGTGAGTCTCCGGAACTCCAGGCGGACAACCCTGGGCTCAATCCCGCGCCCGGCGCTTCTTTGTCGCTGGACGAGTTGATGCGGCTCGAAGGCAGCGCGTTCGTTCGGTCCGCTTATCTTGAAGTCCTTGGTCGATTCCCCGATGCTTCCGGCGAGCGTCACTACTTAGCAAAGCTGCGGGGCGGTATGTCGCGGATCGGCCTACTCCACACGCTGCAGGCGTCTGCAGAGGGCCGCGAGCGTGGCGCGTCGATCCGTGGGCTCGGCCAGCCGCCACCCACCTATATCCTGCGTGAATGGATACGCGGCCTCTCTCGCCGCTGAGGCGCTGGGCCAACAAACCGCCTCCACCAGTTCCGACGGAGTTTTCCGCATGATCAGAGTATTCATTGGCTTCGACCCGCGAGAGGCCGTCGCATACCACGTCTGTGCACACAGCCTAATGCGCCACTCGACCGAGACGCTGGCCTTGACGCCGCTGTGTCTCAAGAATCTCGGCAGCTACACCGAAACGCACACCGACGGGAGCAACCATTTCATCTACAGCCGATTCCTCGTGCCGCACCTGACGGAGTACCAAGGCTGGGCGATCTTCATCGACGGCGACATGCTGTTGCGTGACGACATTGCAAAGCTGTGGAATCTGCGCGACGAGAGCAAGGCGGTGATGTGCGTGCATCACGACTACAAGACCAAGACGCAAGAGAAGTACATGGGCTCGAAGAACGCCGACTATCCCCGAAAGAACTGGTCGAGTGTTGTCTTGTGGAACTGCGGTCACCCGGCCAACCGCCAAGTCACTCCCGAGTTCGTCATGGGCGCGACCGGCGCCCAGTTGCATCGATTCACGTGGCTGGACGATTCGTTGATCGGCACCTTGCCCAAGGTGTGGAACTGGCTGCCCGACGAGTTCGGTGCCAATGCGGACGCAAAGCTGCTGCACTGGACGCTCGGCACACCCTGCTTCCACGAGTACGCCGATGTCCCGATGGCTGCAGAGTGGCATCGCGAGAAGCTGCTCGCGAACTACAGCCAGCAGCACGTGCTCGAGGGTCCGTTCTGAAGGTCGCGGTCGCATGCGGCGACCTTCGCGCTACCGTTACTGATTGATGTCGCCCGGTTCTGTGCGCAGACCAGCCGTCGGCGTATTGGAAGCGCCCATCGGAAGCGGACATGTCGTGCTCGGCGAAACCGTGGAAGTGCGAGGTTGGACTGCGCTGGTCAGCGGCCCGGTCGTCAGTGTCATGGCGCGCCTGGGGGACTCGCCCGAGCTGGCGCTTCAGGCTGGACTGAGGCGTGAAGATGTTGCAGCGGCATTCCCCGAATGGCCGGGCGCCATCACAAGCGGGTTTGCCGGGGTGCTACGCGCGGACGATCGGCGGCACGGCGACCATGTGCTCACCGTCGTCGCCGAGACGGCGAGCGGGCAGCGGCACGGCTGGCAACGAACCGTCGTGACGCAGGACATCGACGAAGCCTATCGACTCTGGCTGGCACGGCTGGATGCGTCGGCGAGGATCGTGCCTGATCAAGCCGGTCCACGCATCGAGTGGATCGTCTGGAACGACACGGCCTCGGAGCGCGCGCTGGCAGACGCGACCGCCAACTCCTGGGCGGCGGCAGGCGCAGGCGAATGGCACGTGCACGTCTGGCCCCCTTTGGAGGCGCCATCGTCGAGGTCCGGCGAGCCTGGCAACGCTGCGCAGTACGTCGGGCTCATCCGCGCAGGCGACCAGCCGGCGACCGGACTGCGCGCAGCGCTCATCGCCGCGTTGGCTTCGACCGAGCGCGCCCCGGACGTTGTCTACATCGACCACGACCATCTCGACGGCTTTGGCCGACGCTGCGATCCGGTCCTCAAACCGGGATGGTCGCGATGGCTCGTCGATCATCCCGAGGTCGCCGGCCGTGCGTGGCTGTTGAACGCGACGCACCTCGGGCTCGGCGGGCTTGTCGAGATTGCTCGGCGCTGGGCCCAAGTGGGTCCGAGCTTTCCGGCCGATCTCCTGCCAGACTCTCCGATGGCCTGCCATGTGCCATGGCCGCTGATCACGGCGAGGTCCCATCCTGCCGTTGCAGCCCGTACTCCCGCGGCGCCAAGAGAAATCGCAGGCGTGTCCGTGGTATTGCCATCCCGCATCGGCGATCCAGCGATGCTGCAGCGATGCCTCGATGGCCTCCGGACTCGAACGCGAGGTGTCGAATGCGAGATCATCGTCGTCTTGAACAACCTGCGAAACCGGACGATTGACGAGGCAAAGCGGCTGCTTGCGCCATGGGCCGTACGGATCCTGCACGCGCAGGGGTCCTTCAACTGGTCCCGGCTCAACAACGAGGGGGCTGTCACGGCAACACGCGAGCGCTTGCTCTTTCTCAACGACGACGTGGAGCCTATTTCGGATGGCTGGCTTCTCGCGATGCTCGGCCTGCTGGAGCGTCCGGCCATCGGGGCGGTCGGCGCGGTGCTGCGCTATCCGGATGGACAAGTCCAGCACGCGGGCATCCACGTACACGGCGAGCAAGAATTGCACTGCCGCCATCGGTTCCGGCATTGCAGCGGCCACGAACCGCGGGTGCGACGGTGGCTCGACGCAGATCGGATCCAAACGGCCGTCACCGGCGCATGCCTGTTGACGACGCGTGATTCGTTCGACCGCGTCGGCGGGTTCGATGTCGAGTTGCCTTTGGTCTTCAACGACGTGGACTTCTGCCTGCGCCTGCGACAATACGGTCTGTTCAGCGCCGTCGCGGCCCGGGCCGAGTTGCTCCACCATGAAGGCTGGAGCCGAGCTGGTCTGGCCGAGGACCACGACCGGCGATTGTTCTGCCAACGTTGGGCCGGGCAGATGCCTTCGTGCGATGAGTTCGGCCATCCCCTTTTGCAGCCCGACAGAGACGATTGGATGTTCGATCAGCGCCGTACCGACCTGCCCGTCCGTCCCTGAACCGCAGTGCCGTGAGTACCAATCCCTCCCCACACCGTACCGACGCCGAGTGGCAGCGCTGGGGCGAACTCGACCCCTACTTCGGCGTCATCACCCACGAGCGGTTCCGGCGCGAGAACCTCGACGATGCAACCCTCGCCGAATTCTTCGAGACCGGGCGGCGCCACGTGCGGCATGTGCTGCACACGTGCCGACGCCAGTTCGACCGGAACTTCAAGCCGCAGCGCGCTCTCGACTTCGGCTGCGGGGTCGGACGCCTGCTCGTCGGCCTGGCCGAGCAGGTACCGGCCGTTGTCGGGCTCGATGTCTCCGAGGCGATGTTGACCGAGGCACGGCACAACTGCGACCGCCACGGACATTCGCGTGTCGAACTGCTGCGATCCGACGATGAGTTGTCGCAGGCGGGGGGCGAGTTCGATCTGATCCATTCAGTCATCGTTTTCCAGCACATCGATCCGACGCGCGGGCGTCGGATCGCCGGTCGGCTGATCGACCTCCTGGCACCAAGCGGCATCGCGGCGTTGCACTTCACATACGCCAAAGCATGGTTCTCCGACAGCTGGGGCCAAGCTCCAGCCTCGCCGCCCGTTCCCTCGCCGCCGCCCCTGTCCGCACCGCGGCGCTGGCTGAGCCCGTTGCGTGCGGCCCTGCGGCCGCGTGCCGAGGACAACGCTGCGCCCACCGCCGTCGACGCGGATCCGGTCATGGAGATGCACTCCTATCCGATGAACGAACTGCTGTACCTGGTCCAGACGTGCGGCGCGCGTACCGCGCATCTGGAATTCACCGACCACGGCGGAGAGCTCGGCGTGGTGGTGTACTTTCGCCGTCCACCGGCCTGAGCTTCGCCGTGGACAATCGCCCCGCCATCGCGCCGGCAGCTTCTCCCGATACAGCGCGCACGCTGTTCGGGCGCACCACGTCCTGGGTGCTGCCGCTGAAGCCGCACGACGGGCTCATCGTCCTTACGGCCTGCGACCCGCGCTACTTGGACTTCGCCGTATCGCTCGTGCGCAGCCTCGAAGCGTTCTCGCCCGGTGGGCGCATTGTCGTGCACGTCGTCAATCCGCGCAGCGAAGACATTGCGCGCCTGCAGGACGTCGCCGCCCTGCTTCACCATACGAGCTTGGGCGTCTCGGTCGAACGCATCGATCTGTCGCCCCTGGCGCCGTCGGCACAGCGCGCCTACTACGCGAGCACCCGGTTCTTGCGCCTGGCTGAGCTGATGCGCGAGCATGCGGCGCCAGTGCTCTGCCTGGATGCGGACTCGTTGACGGTCGCGCCGATCGATCAGGACTTCTCCAACAAGGCCACCGCCGAGATCTGTCTGGTCCGGCGTGACCAACAAGGCCCGGTCGACGCACATTTGGCGGTGGCCAACGGCAGCATCTGGCTCAAGCCCACGCCTGGGGTGATCGAGTGGCTGGACGCCGTGGCGGCCGAACTGGCCCAGGCGTTCGAGGCCGGCACCGCGGCCTGGTTCGTCGATCAGGTGGTCGTCGGCCGTCAGGTGCGTGCCTTCGAACAGCGAATCGGCATCTTCAATATCAAGGGCAAGTACGCGGATTGGGAATTCAGACCCTCGGGGATCGTCTGGTCCGGGAAAGGGCAACGCAAGAGCGCCGACATGCGCTTTGCGATGCTGCAGCGCATCCTCACCGATGCACCGCACCGGCAAGTCCAGGCACTGCGCGCCGCGCGCGAGGCCTACGCGGACGCCAGCGAAGGCACGCAGGACATGCAGCGCAAGATCCGCCTGGCAAGCGCGCTCGTGCCGCCGCGCGTGGCGCTGTTCGTCCCCCGCCTGGATCTGCCCTGGGGCACCGCGATCCGCAGCACACGTGTCCCCCCGCTGCTGGCGGAAGACACCCTCGAGCTACGCCTGCACTGGAAGCGCTTCGCTGCGCGCCTCGCCAATGCGATCGAACGCAAGGGCGTGCAGGTCGACGTACTCGAGATCCCCGCATGGCAGATCGACACCGAGATGGTGGACTACAGCGGCGCGGATCTCGCGCTTGTGCCTCACCGCTGCGCGCTCGATTTCGCGGCCGGGCAGACACCGGTGCGGTACTACATGCAGGAGTACTTCCGCTGGGTGTTCGTCGTCGATTCGCAAGGCTGGAGCGCCGCATCGAGCGTCTACCCTCTGGCCCTCGAGGCCCTGCCGCTCGGCGACGCGGGGACTTTCGACGGCTATCGGCAGCGTCTGGCCGACGGTACGCTGGACAGCAAGTTCGGCCAACACCGCCGGCAGTCGCGCGATGAGCTTGTGAGCGGCGGTCAGGTGCCGTCGAGCGACTACGTCTTCTTCCCCCTGCAGATCCCGCATGACCAGAGCATTCGCTACTTCTCGGACTGCACCGAGCGCGACCTGGTCGAGGCCGTGCTGGCATGGAGCCGCCGCAGTGGGGTGCCGGTGGTCTTCAAGCCGCATCCGGCAAACCCGAAGAGCATGGCCGAGTTTGAAGCGCTGGCGGTACAGGCCGGTGCGTGGTGGAGCCGGGCGCACGTGCATGACTTGATCGCCCATGCGCGCGCCGTGATGACGATCAACAGCGGAGTCGGCTTCGAGGCGCTGCTGCATATCAAGCCGGTCGTCACCTTCGGTCGCGCCGAATATGATTGCGCCACCATCGCAGCCACGCCGGCTGCCATCGACGAGGCATGGCAAAGTGTCCTGGCCACCGAGGCCTCGGCGCTCGAGGCACGCTATCGCCGCTTCGTCGATTGGTTCCTCAGCCGCTACGCGGTCGACCTGTCGACTCCGGAGTCAGCAAGCCGCCAGCTCGAGCGCATCGCGGACGAGATCGCCGTCGCGGCGCGCGCGACGCACGCCATGCGGTCTTCCGCGGCGCCAGGGCATTCGCTGCAGTCCCACGAGCATTCGCGTGCGTGCGCATGACCTCTAGCACCCTGTACCTCCTCGGCACCCCCGGCGGCCTCTGGCCTGCGCTGATCGGCACGGCGCTCGCCAGATCAAGACCCGAGGCAACGTCGTCGGAGCCCGTCGCGAGCTGTCTTTGCATCGATGCCGCATCCACCGAGGCGGCGCTCGCGGCTGCACCGACCCACAGCCAGTGGCTCGTTTTCGTCGAGGATCCGACCGAGGGACTGGCAATGGCCCTGGGGAGCGATGACCCGCCGGACCCACAGCCGTGGTTGCAGGACTGGGAGCGCGGGAGTCGAGCGCTGCTCAGGTTGGCGCAGTCACAGCGCACCCGGTGCCTGTTCGTCGATGCTGCGGAAGCTGCTTCGGCGCCCAGCGCCCTGCGTGAGCGCCTTCTCGGCTGGACGGCCGGCGCGATGTTGCTTCCGGCAGCCTCTGGCAACCCGCCGATGGCGTCGATCGACCCCCTGTGCCGGGCTGTCGCCGTGGCTCTGGCGGGGGCTCAAGCCAGCACGGTCAGAACATACCGCGAACTGCACGCCTGCTGCGACTGGCTGGACGGAGGCCCCGTCGGCCCGGTCGCTTCGCAACCCCAGGCCACCATCGACGGCAAACAGGTCGTGCAGCGGCTGGTGGCACTGCACCGTCAGGCCGGCGACCTTCTCGCAGCCAACGCCGCATCCGAGCGATCGGCAGAACGCATCGCTGCGTTGGAGTCCGAGCTGCAATCGGCAAATCGCAGCCTCCAGGCCGTCAAGCACGCCGCCCAGGATGCGCGCACGGAGAGCGACTTGCTTCTGCAGCGCTTGCATGAAGCGCAGGAAGCGCACGAGCAGGCCGAGTTGCGACTGCGCGCGGCACATGCGGAGCGCACGGAATCGCCCGCAGCGACCACTGTCGCCGACGCCGACTTTGTGCATATCGACGAGGTGCAGGTCACCAGCACCCGTAACGAACGGCCCTATCGCGAGATTGCGTACACCTTGCGCGGCGTGCGCATCGGTATCCGACGGGTCGCCACGGCGTCGGTACGGCTGGTCGAGCACCACGGGCACCCGGGGCTTGCCCTGTTCGCACCCAAAGGACAGGCCTCGGATCTGCTCGGGGCGTGGCAGCCGAGCGGTCAGGAGGACGAGCGCGCGTTTATGCTGTTCATCCCGTCGGACGATCAAGGCCTGGCCTTGACCCACACGCTGGGCGGGGCGGACTGGATCACGCTGCTGGCCGTGGTCGCGCGTATCGAGGCCACCTTGCGCACCGCCGCACCGGCACAGCAGCGCGCCTGGCTCCCGCTGGCGCGGCGGCTGCGCGAGCAACTCGACTGCCTGCCGCCGCGGTTGCGCTGGGCCGCGGTGGAGGCTTCCGCCGTCGCGGGCGCAGCCCCCTCTGCGATCGATCTCACCTTGCACCAAGTCTCCTGGGGCGTGCGTCGACTCCCTCAGCTGTTCCTGCGTTGGCAGCCCGAGGGCGCCGGCGAAGGAATCGCGCTGTCGCGCCCGCTCGACGGCGATGAGCCGCTGCTATCGTGGCCGGACGATGCCCATGGCGACTCGCCCGACCGGCTCTGGCTGGCCACCAGTGCTGCGGGAGTCGACCGAGACTTCGTGTCGGACCTGCGCTCGCAGGATCTCGCATTCGTTCGTGCGCTGCTGGAAGCGTGGCCGACGATCGTGTCAGCGCTGCCGAGCGACAGCGCCGGACTGCCCGCCAACGCAGACCGCGCGCGCCTCGCCCAGTCCAGCGCGACGCGAATTCTGCGGCAGCTCGCCCACGCCGATGCCGCGCGCCAAGGCGACATGCTGCGCCGGGTCGGACGCCGGCTTTTGCGCGGCGCGCGCGCGGCCGCCTGAGCGCTGCCCCAGAGCTTCACGCCGATGACTGCCGTCCTCGAAGCCCTTTCCCGCGTGTCGGCGCCCCTGCCCGCTGTTGTCGTGTTGATCGGTGCCGGCGACAGCGTGCCCTTCGACATGCTCGAACCATGGCGTGGCGTGCGGCTGATCCTGGTCGAAGGCGACGCCGAAGCCGCCAGCGCCCTGCGGCGCCAGTGTGCCGGCATCGCCACCATCGAGGTGTTGCCGACCGCGGTGGCGCCACAGGATGGCCCGCTTGTTTGGAACCGTCATGGGCTGTCGAGCCTGAACGGCCCCATCGACTGGCAGGCGCTGAGAACCTACTACCCCCGCTTGGACCAGGCCGAATCGGCAGTGGTCGCTGCGCGAGCGCTGGATGCAGTGCTCGATCAATGCCTGGCAGCCGGAAAGACGGGTGAGGCGGCTGCGCTGCTGCTCGACGTCCCCGGCCAGGAGCGGACGCTGCTGAGCTCGCTGTCGCACCAGCAGTTGCGTCGATTCGAATGGATCATCTGCCGTCGCTGTTCCGCCCTCGACGGTGCCGACGACTTCAAGCACCTGATCGCGGCCGGGTTCAGGGTGCAGGAGGACGACCGTGAGAGCGAGCCTCTGTGGCCGGTGGCCACGCTGCGCTTCGATGCCATCACGTACGCGCTGAGCGAAGCCACCGCCCGCTGCAGTGAATTGGTGGCCGAGCGCGATGCCGCGGGCGCGCAGGCAAGTGAATGGCGCGAGCGCTCCGCCGCACTCCAGAGCGAGCTCGCCGCCGCGGCGCAGCACGCCGACGAGTGGCGCCAGCGAGCCGAAACGTGCGAGCAGTCGGAGCAGATCACGAGGCGCGAACTGGCCACGGCGCACGAGCAGGCACGCAGCGCGGGGGCTCGACTGACCCTGGATCTGGCTGCTGCCAACGAACGTATTGCGGCGCTGACCGCCGAGACGACTCGCGCTGACGCAGATGCCGCGCAGCAGCTGCAGCAAGCGCGCGAAACTGCCGACCGCTTGCTCGCGCAGGCCCATGCCCAGATCGAGACGCTTTGGCACGACAAGCGCGAATTACGGGCCACGGTCGACGACCAGTTGGTCGAGCTCGAAGCGCTGCGCACTCAGGTGCACGCAGCGTCCGACCAGGCCGCAGCGCTGAGGCACTCGCTCGACGAGGAGTTGACACACTGGCGCCAGCGTGCCCTCGAGGCCGAAAGCCACCTGGTCGCTGACGCGACACCGGCAGATCCGGCCGTGCATGCTGCACTTGAGCGGCGCATCCAGGAGTTGCAGGCCGAACTGCGCCATCAGGCACTGCGTCAGCAGCTGCTGCGAGACGAACTCAACAAGGCCGAAGGCCAGGTCGAGGTCGTCAAGAGCCTGCTGTTGGCCGATATGGGTCTGTGAGCGCATGAGCGATCGCCTTCCACGCGACGAGGGCACCGGTACCTCCGCCGTCGCCGCGCACGAGCCGCTGCCCGACTGGAGCCGCTTGCGCCAGGACTGGCAGTGCGCCGATTGGCCAGCCCTGTCGCGCTGGGCCGCCACCGCTCTCGAACGCAGCGCCGACCGCGCGCGGATGGCCTTGCTGGTGGCCACGGCCCATCTGCAACTGGGCGACATGGTGCGCGCGCGGGAGTTTCTGCTGCTTGCCCAGGACTGGGGGTGCGACAAGCGGCTGCTGCGCCAGGTGCTGGTCGCCGGCCTGCACGACACGCTCGGCAGGGCGGCGGCGATCAGCGACGATCCGGCACGCGCACTGGCGCACTTTGCGGCAGCGTTGGCCACTGCCGCACCGGCCAATGCGAGCCACGCTGCAATTCAGAACCGCGCGCGCGAGCAGTTGGCTCGGCTGGGCGTGTCCGCCGGCAGTGCCAGCGTCGCTGCGCTTCTCGACACACCATTCGCTTCACAGATCCCTTGACCTCCACGTTCCGCCCAGCGCGCAACACGCGCCGACTTTGCCCCGCCTTTCCATGACGACGCACCTGCAACTGGGCAATCAGGCCATGCGGCGCGGCGATCATGCGCAGGCCACACGCCACTACCTGGACGCCCTGGCGAAAGCACCGTATTTGGCGGGTTCGATCGGCGTCAACCTGACGCTGACTCGCCGGCGTTGGGTGGCCGAGCGCGACCCGGGCGCGCGACCGCGCGTGCTGGTCTTCGCCGGC
>Ga0075366_10001151_pt1 | contig 13091 bp, 10 predicted proteins | sample EndMethybrTD3031_FD_72351 | JGI IMG/M metagenome (GOLD analysis project Ga0075366, IMG submission 72351) | Populus endosphere microbial communities from Tennessee, USA - Endosphere MetaG P. TD hybrid TD303-1 | ecosystem: Host-associated > Plants > Roots > Endosphere | place: USA: Tennessee...
GAGACGCTGCGGCTGTTCAACGAGGTGCGCGAGCGCACGGCGGAGATCGAGCGCACGCGGGAGGTGATGCAGACCGCGTTCGACAACATGGACGACGGCGTGGCGCTGGTCGACAAGGACCTGCGCCTGCAATTCATGAGCCGGCAGCAGATCAATGCGCGGCGCCTGCCGCCGGAGCTGGTGCGTCCTGGCACGCCCTCCCGCGACATCATGCTGTTCCAGGCCCGGCGCGGCGACTACGGCCCGGTGTCAAGCGAACAGGACGTGCAGCGCCATGTCGAAGCGGCCTACGCCCGCATGACGGCGCCGGGCGGCACGCGTTATGTGCGGCCGCAGGACGACCAGATCATCGAATTCAGCTTCAAGCCGATCAGCAATGGCGGCATCTTCTGCGGCTTCCGCGATATCACCGAGATGCGCCGCCGTGAGGAAGCGCTGGCAAAGGCCAAAGAGGATATCGAGCGCACCAAAGCGGCGATGCAGACCGTGCTCGACAATATGAATGACGGCACCATCTTGATCGATAAGGACTTCAACTACGTCTTCGGCAACAACCAGTACCGTGAGAACCTGCGGCTGCCCGAGGACGTCAGCCGCGCCGGCGAATCGGTCGAAAGCATCATTCGCTTCCAGGCTGCTCGAGGCGATTTCGGCCCGATTGACGATATCGAGCAGACCGTGAAGCAGCGCCGCGCCTACATGCTGACGCCCGGCGGCATCCGCTACGAGCGCAAGACCGTGAGCGGCCGCCATGTCGAGTTCGTCTACACACCGCTCGCCAATGGCGGGCTGCTCGGCATGCACCGCGACATCACCGAATTGAAGGATCGTGAGCAGGCGGTCGAGCAGGCCCGCGGCCTGCTGCAATCGGTGCTCGACAACATGAGCGACGGCGTCACGCTGTTCGATCCGGACTTCCGGATGAAGTTCACCAACCGGAGCCTGATTGACTTCATCAAGCTGCCCAAGGAAATGACCGAGCCCGGCGTGTCGTTGCTCGACATTCTGCGCTATCAGGCGCAGCGCGGCGATTTCGGGCCAGCGGAGCAGGCCGAAGAACTGGCACGCAGCCGCTTCGAATTTATCGCCAAGCCCGGCGGCGCTTCGTTCGAGCGGCGCACCGCAGAGGGAAGGTACCTCGAGTTTCGCTTTGTTCCGCTGCGCAACGGCGACACCATCACGGTGACGCGCGACATCACCGAGCTGAAGGACCGCGAGGCGGCGCTGGAGGCCTCGAAGGAGGCCGCCGAAATCGCCCGCGACGAGGTCGAGCGCACCCATCAGATCATGCAGACGGTGTTCGACAACCTGGTCGACGGCGTGTCGCTGTTCGATAAGGACTTCCGCTGGGTGTTCTCAAATCGCCATCACCGCGAGATGCACGGTTACGATCTGGGGTCGATCAATGCGGGTGATTCGGGCCTCAAGCTGATCCGCCATCTGGTCGAGCGCGGCGAGTACGGCCCGGACCTCGACGTCGACGCCAGGGTCGCCGAGATCGCGGCGCGGATGCGCAAGCCCGGCGGCAACCGCTATGAGCGCCGCACCTATAACGGGCGCTACGTTGAATATATTTTCCGCGAGCTCGAAGACGGCGGGTTGCTCGGCGTCTATCACGACATCACCGAGCTGCGTGAGCGCGAGGCGGCGTTGGCCACCGCCAAGGAGGCCGCCGAGGCCGCGCGCGCCGAGGCCGAAGCTGCGACCCAGGCCAAGTCGACCTTCCTGGCCACCATGAGCCATGAGATCCGAACCCCGATGAATGGCGTGCTCGGCATGCTGGACGTGCTCGAACATCAGGGTCTCGACGAGTCGCAGCGCAAAAGCGTCGTGACGATGCGCGACTCGGCGCATGCTCTGTTGCGGATCATCGATGACCTGCTCGACTTCTCCAAAATCGAGGCCGGCCGGCTCGAACTCGAGGAGACCGCGTTCTCGCTGTCGGGCCTGATCGACGGAGCGGTCGACACCTTCCGGCCGCAGGCCGCGACGAAAGGTCTGTCGCTCGATTCCTTCATCGAGGCAGGCTCGAACGACGCGCTGGTCGGCGATCCGACGCGGGTCCGGCAAATCCTGTTCAACCTGATGAGCAACGCGCTGAAGTTCACCCATCGCGGCGGCGTGCGCGTGCGCAGCGGCACGCGGCCGCTCGGCAACGCCGCAACGCGAGTCACACTGTCGGTGACCGATACCGGCATCGGGCTCACCGACGAGCAGCGCGCTCGGCTGTTTCAGCCGTTCGCGCAGGCCGATTCCTCGACGACGCGGAAGTTCGGCGGCACCGGCCTGGGTCTGTCCATCGTGCGGCGGCTCACCGAATTGATGGACGGAACGGTCGAAATCGAGAGCACCTCCGGCAAGGGCTCGACCTTCACGGTGTCGCTGACGCTGAAGGCGGCGGCGGCGGATTCCCCGCTGGCTCAGCTGCTGCGTCCGGACGCCGCGTCGAAGGACGGAGGGCCGAAAAAGCGCGAGCATTTCCGCGTCCTGGTGGTGGACGATCATCCGGTCAATCGCGAGGTGCTGGTGCGGCAACTCGATGTCCTCGGCATTGCGGCCGACAGCGTCAATGACGGCGTCGAAGGCTTGGATGCCTGGGCGGCCGGGCGTTACCACGCGGTGCTGGCCGACATTCACATGCCGCGCATGGACGGCTACGAGCTGACGAGGCAGATCCGCCAGGCCGAGAATGAAGGCAAGCGCCCCGGCCATACACCGATCGTCGCCGTCACGGCCAATGCGTTGAAAGGCGAAGAGGAGCGCTGCATCGAGGCCGGCATGGACGCCTATCTGGTCAAGCCGGTGAAGGTTGAGAGCCTGCGCACCACATTGGAGCGCTGGCTGTCGGTCAGCAGTGGCAAAGGGCAGGCGGCGGCTGGCAACGGCGAAGTGGGCCACGCGATCGACAGGAGCGTGCTTGGCGCCTGGCTTGGTGACGATCAGGCGGCGATCGACTCGCTGTTACAAAAATTTCAGGACACCGCCGTCGACACCCAGCGCGAGATCGACAGCGCGGCGCGCAACAACAACCTCGCGGCGCTGGCGGCCGCGGCGCACAAGCTGAAAGGTGCTGCCCAAGCGATCGGCGCCAAGGGCGTCGGTTCGGCGGCGGCGGCTCTCGAGCAAGCCGGCAAGGCCGGCGACCGCGCGCGATGCCGCGACGGGCTTGGTCCGCTCGCCGCGGAACTGCGGCGCGCGCTTGGTGAGATCAGCGCGTCGCGGCGCTGACCGCCGCGACGCTTTGACCGTTGCTTGCAACGACTTCGCTTGCAACGACTTGGCTTCTGGCTATTTGGCCGCCGCCGGAAACGCCGGCAATTTTGCGACGTCGCGCGCGTCGTGCTGGATGATGACTTGCCCCTTCAAATTGTCCGCGATCTTCTTGATGCGCTCCATCGACGCGATCGTCTGGGCGCGGTCGAAGTTGAACGCCGGCACCCCGAACGCATCGTAGTTCTCGCGGAAGTGGATCGCGTCGCCGACCAGAATCACCGGGCCGGTCTGCGGAAGCTTCACCAGCAGGCTTGAATGACCCGGCGTGTGTCCGGGCGTGCGCAGCATGATCACGGTGCCGTCACCGAACACATCCTTGTCGATGGGCTGCGGCTCGACCTTGTTCTCGCCCTTGATCCAGCCCTCGAACGGCCTGAAGTTCACGCCTTGCGCCGGGGTCGGGCTGGAGATCGCATTCCATTCGGCTTGGCCGATCAGCACAGTCGCTTTCGGAAACGACGCCACTTGGCCGGTGTGATCGGCGTGATAGTGGCTGATGCCGACATATTTGATCTGTTCGGGCTTGAGATTGATCTGTGCCAAGAGATCGACCAGGCTCACCTTCGGCGCGACATTGGGCGCCGTCATGGCGTGGCCTGTGTCCCACAGCATGTACTCGTCGCCATGCTTGACCAGATAGCAGCTGAAGACGAACTGCAGTTTCAGATCGCCATAAGCATAAGTGTCAGAGAAACGCTGGTTGACGGGGGTCGGCGCTTGCGGCGTGCCGCATTCGAAGCGCGTCAGTGTCACCTCCGGCGCGGCCTGTCCGTGTGCCGCGAAACTGGCGAGCGTGCAGGCGCCGGCCGCGAGAATGGCGAGTGTCCGATTCATGGCTTCCCTCCTTTTAGGTGAATGTCAGAGCGCGCCCGTTTAAGTCCGGGGCGGCTTTCAATGCATTTGGCCACAAACCGATCGGCCGTGGTGCGAGCAGGATACACCCGTGCGGTGGACGGCGGAATGCTTCTTCGTCGAACAGGCGTTCCATTGGTGCTACAACAGATAGAACAATGTTCGGGGAGGGCAGCATGGCGCTTTTGCGTCTGATCGGGTTCGTGATTGTTGCGCTTTGGGCCACGGTGCCGGCGGTCGCGCAAACCTATCCCGACCGCCCGATCCGGTTGATCGCGCCGTTCCCGGCCGGCGGCTTGGCCGATGTCCTGGCACGTGCGGTCGGCGACGAGATGTCGAAGACGCTCGGCCAGCCGGTGATCGTCGAGAACCGTGCCGGCGCCGGCGGCAATGCGGGCGCCGATGCGGTGGCGAAGGCCGTGCCCGACGGCACCACGCTGCTGATGTCGTCTGCCGGAATCCTCACCGCCAATCCATTTCTCTATTCGAAGCTGCCGTTCGATCCCGAAACCGCATTCATGCCGGTGTCGAACGTCGCCGACATGTCGATGCTGGTGGTGGTGAACCCGAAGCTCGAGGCGAAATCGCTCAGCGAACTCGTGACGTTCGCCCGTGCCAATCCCAACAAGCTCAATTTCGGCTCGCCGGGCATCGGCACCACCGGACATCTCGGTCTGGCAATGCTGATGCATGCAGCCCAAGTGAAGATCACGCACGTGCCGTATCGTGGCGCGGCGCCTGCGGTCACCGACCTGATCGCGGGTCAGATCGACGGCGTGGTCGACAACCCGCCGACCGTGCTGCCGCATATCAGCGGCGGCCGGTTGCGGGCCTTGGCGGTGGCGGCCAAGCAGCGATTGCCGTTGTTGCCGGACGTTCCGACCGCGGCCGAGGCCGGCGTGCCGAACTACGAGGCGTCATCCTGGTTCGGGATCGTGGCGCCGGCCGGAACGCCTCAGCCGATCATCGATCGGCTGCACAAGGAGATTGCGGCGGCGGTGCGCACGGCCGCGATGAAGGAGCGTTTCGCCAGCACCGGCGCGCGCCTGATTGGCGATACGCCGGCCGAGTTCGCGGCTCGGATCAAGACCGAGCGCGCGATGTGGGGCGAGATCATCAAGGCCGCCAACATCAAGGCCGAGTAGCGAATGACAACGCCGGCAAGATCAGCGGCGGCTGAACACCGTCTTCACCGCGCCGCCGCCCGGTTGAAAGCCATCTTCACCGCGATGACGTAGGTCGCCTTCGGCGTCATGGTCACCATCATGCGGTTGGCCGTGGTGGTCACGGCAAGGTCGGACGAGAAGCTGTCGCCGTTCGCCATAGCCGAGATGTGGTTGCCCTGCACGCGGCCGGAAATCTGTCCGGACACTTTGTAGGCTGCTTCGCTCCAGGTGCCGGAAATCTGCCCGCGCCGCTCGACCACGTTGCTGGTCAGCTCGAATTTGTAGTTGTCGCTGGCGCAGCGGATGCTCAGCGCAAGACTGTTGTTCGCTACGCCATGGGTGTAGTTGGCGCGGCAGCGCAGGTTTTCCTTGATCTCGCCGGTGAGCTCGATGGTGCCGCCGCCGGTCCACGATCCGGCCATTTGGGCGAACGGATGGGCTGCTTCGGGCTTCGGCAGCGAAGCCTGAACCGTCGGTTCTCTCGGGATGGCGACTGGCCCGTCCGGATGTTCGGCCCGTGCGGCCGGCACAAGCACTGAAATGAGTAGAAAAGCGGCAAAGCCGCGAATGATGCTGGATTTCATGGTCACGCCTCGACTTGCCCCTCTTGTGACATTCCTTTGTCGCGTGGCGCCGGCTTCGGGTTCATCCCGGCACCAACTTAACGCCACCTAATCCTTCGGCGGAACAAACATATAGCCCACGCCGCGCACGGTGCGAATGGAATCCGGATGGGCCGGATCGACCTCGATCTTTTTGCGCAGCCGGGTGATCCGCAGATCGATGGCGCGGTCGAACGCCTCCATCTCGCGATGCGCGGCGGATTCCAGCAGCCAGTCGCGTTGCAACGGCCGGTTGGGATTTTCGGCGAACAGCTTGAGCAGGTCGAACTCGCTTGCCGTCAGCGGTTCCTCGTTGCCGTCGGCCGGATCGACCAGCATGCGCTTTTCGAGGTCGAGCACGCGGCGGCCCATGCGCACCCGCGGGCCGGAGGCGGCCGGCGCGCCGGTGACGCGGCGAAGCACGCTCTTGATGCGGGCCAGCAGCTCGCGCGGCTCGTAGGGCTTGCCGATGTAATCGTCGGCGCCGGTTTCGAGGCCGACCACGCGGTCGACGGTGTCGGACGATGCCGTCACCATGATGATGCCGATGCGGCCAGAGCGCTCGCGCAGCCAGCGCGCCAGCACGAAGCCGTCCTCGCCGGGCAGGCCGACGTCGAGCAGCACCAGCGCCGGCAGCTCGCGCTCCACCAGCCGCCGCAACGCGACGCCGCCGTCGGCGCTGCTGACGCGAAAGTTCTGCTTGTCGAGATAGTCGCAGAGGAGCTGGCGCTGTGTCGCCTCGTCCTCAACCACGACAATGTGCGGTCGATGATCCATGGCCCCCAAGGATCGAACTCCCAATTCCCAAACCGTAACCAAGCCGCGCCGGCGCGCCGCCTATTTCAAAGCATCAAGCCCGGCACGGGCGATCTGCGCGTCCTGCGCCGACAGCACGCCGGAGACGCCGATCGCGCCGACGATCTTGCCATCGAGCAGCAGCGGCAGGCCGCCTTCAAGCGGCACAATATCCTTCAGCGCCAGGAAGCGCAGCCCGGGTCCGCCGCTGGAAATGGCGTCGTCCAGCACCTTGGACGGGCGCTTGAACATCAGCGAGGTCTTGGCCTTGCCCTGCGAAATCTCGATTGAGGAGAGCTGCACGTCGTCGCGCCGGTGCAGCATCACCAGATGCCCGCCGCTGTCGATGATCACGATCACCACGGCCCAGTTGTTCTTGACCGCCTCGGCCTCGGCGGCGGCCATCACCTTGCGGGCGTTCTCGATGCCGATCGGCGGCCCGTAAGGCGGCGGGGTGGTCTGCGCCCGCGCCGGAAACGCCGTCAGCAGCGTCAATACGCCGGCGCAGATGAACATCTTCAGCGTGGTCTTGAGCGCAAACATGGGGCCTCCACCCGAATCCGATTGGGCCGCAGCATAAGTGCCCAAGGCTTTAAGGGAAACCGCCCGCAAGGGAAACAGGGCGCGAATGCCGCACTCGCGCGGCCGTGAAGCCATCGCCGGACGGAATGGCCGGAATGTGACCCCGAACCCGGTGCGAATGCGGCCAACAGGCTTATATTTGGCGCAACGATCGAGGAGAACGAAAGATGTTCGGTTTCAAGAAGTCGCTCGACCTGCCGTCCAAGGCTGACGCTTTGCCCGGGCGGGCCAATTCGATCCGGACGGCATCGAACCATTTCGTCAACGCCAACCCGCTGAAGGGGCCGTATCCCGCGGGGCATGAGACCGCGATCTTCGGCATGGGCTGCTTCTGGGGCGCGGAGCGCAAGTTCTGGGAGCTTGGCGACGGCATCACCACCACCGCGGTGGGTTATATCGGCGGTCCCACGCCGAACCCGACCTATGAGGAGGTCTGCTCGGGCCGCACCGGCCACAATGAGGTGGTGCGCGTGGTGTTCGATCCGAAAAAGATTTCCTACGAGCAACTGCTCAAGACGTTCTGGGAAAACCACGACCCGACCCAGGGCATGCGCCAGGGCAACGACGTCGGCACGCAGTATCGCTCCGGCATCTACACCACCTCTGCGGCGCAGAAGAAGGCGGCCGAGGAATCCAAGGCTGCGTTCGGCAAGGCGCTGGCGGCCAAACGCTATGGCGCGATCACGACCGAGATCGTCGAGGCGCCGGAGTTCTACTTCGCCGAGGATTATCACCAGCAGTATCTGGCGAAGAATCCGGCCGGCTATTGCGGGCTCGGCGGCACCGGCGTGTCCTGCCCGATCGGCACCGGCGTCGCGGCGGCGGCTGCGTCGTAGGGTTCGGTCATTCAGTCGCTGGAGCGTTTCGCTCGGCGCTGCCACTAGCACAACTGTCATGGCCGGGCTTAGCCGTCCGAAGGACGGCGTCGCTTCGCTCGCCTATGTCCCGGCCATCCACGTCTTACTTCGTAGCCAAAGCGTGGATGCCCGCGACAAGCGCGGGCATGACAGCGGAGTGTGATGGAACTCCATCCCCAACGAGCGAACACCGTAATTCGAATTATTCTTGAGCCGTTCCCAATCCCCTGTACATCCGCCATGCCTTGCTCAATCGAGGGCGTCGTCGATCGCGACGTTGGATGACGGAGCAAGGTGCGGCCGCCGACAATGCGGTCCGCGATGGAGCGCCTGGAGGCGCAGGGCCCTTCGCAGGGGCCCGTGCGTCCTCGCACGACGCACAAGCTGGGTCTCGCAAACCCGGCTAAGGGGTCTCGCAAACCCCTGGCGCCTCCCGGCGCTCCATTCCCCTCATGTTTGAAGGGGTAAGGAAAACAGGGACGAAGGGCCCGCCCCGGGGCCCGAAACCAAAACCACGGGACAGCGGAGCGTTGGCTGAATGGATTGCGGCAAGCCATCTTGGTTGTCTTCAACGATATTTGCTGGCACGCCATCGCCATGACGATGCGGCCCGGCCATCCCCCGCCATCGGCGCTGCGCAAGCTGCTCACCCACGAGGCGAGCGGCGGCCTGATCCTGATCGCGAGCGCTGCCATTGCGCTGGTGGTGGCGAATTCCGGCGCGGCGGATTTTTACGCAACGGCGCTCGAGCGCAAAGTTTTCGGCCTCAGCGTTCTGCACTGGATTAACGACGCGCTGATGGCGCTGTTCTTTGTGCTGGTCGGCCTCGAGATCAAGCGCGAGCTGCTCGACGGCCAGCTCTCGACCTGGCAGCACCGTGTGCTGCCGGGGATCGCGGCGCTCGGCGGCATGGTCGCGCCAGCCTTGGTGTTTCTCGCATTCAACACCACGGCTGCGACCGCGCGCGGTTGGGCCATTCCGGCCGCGACCGACATTGCGTTCTCGCTCGGCGTGCTGGCGCTGCTCGGTTCGCGGGCGCCGGTGCAGATCAAGGTGTTCCTCACCGCGCTCGCGATCATCGACGATCTTGGCGCCATCGTCATCATCGCGCTGTTCTACGGCCACGATCTCGCGCCACTGATGCTGGTGCTCGCGGCGCTGACATTGGCCGCATTGATTGCGCTCAATCGTTTCGGCGTCACGCGGCTCGCGCTCTACATCCCGCTCGGTCTGCTGCTCTGGTATTTTGTCCTCAAGTCCGGCGTGCACGCGACCATCGCAGGCGTGCTGTTCGCCATCACGATTCCATTGCGGCGTTCGCCCGGCCATCCCGACGATCCGCATTCGACGCTGCATCGGTTGGAACACGCGCTGCATCCGTATGTCTCGTTCCTGATCCTGCCGGTGTTCGGCTTCGCCAATGCCGGCGTGGCGCTGACCGGCCTGGGGTTCGCCGACCTGCTCAAGCCGGTGACGCTCGGTTGTCTGCTCGGCCTTTTCGTCGGCAAGCAGATCGGCGTGTTCGGCTGCATCTGGCTCGCGGTGAAGCTTGGCCTGGCGCGGCGGCCCTCGGGCACCAGCTGGATGCAGCTCTACGGCATGGCGCTCTTGTGCGGCATCGGCTTCACCATGAGCCTGTTCATCGGCTTGCTGGCGTTCGGCGAGGCCGGCGCCCTGCAGGAGCAGACCAAGATCGGCGTGCTGGCGGGCTCGCTGGTTTCCGCGGTGGCGGGCTGGGCGGTGCTGCGGTTCGGTTCCTCGGCTTCCGATAAGCCTCTAAAATCATTGAGCTAATGGTTCATTAACCATAACCGGGCGTTAATGCGGCTTGGTCCCTGGCCTGGATTCGCATGCGCCTGCGTCTTGTATTCGTTGTCCTGTTGGCTGCGCTGGTTTCAGCCTGCGCCGGTCCGCGGCCGCGCTATGCCGCTCAGCCTGCGACACCGGTGCAAGCCTCCGACCTCGATGTGCGGATGTACGGCGCGCCGCAGCCGCAGTCGGTTGCGGTCCGGCAGGCCAGGCAGGCGGTGCCGGTCGCAGCGATGCTCGGCGATGGCCCGTACACGCTCGACAGCGGCGACAAGCTTCGTATCGTGGTGTTCGGCCAGGACACGCTCAGCAACAACTACACGGTCGACGCCCAGGGCAACGTCAACATGCCGCTGATCGGCAGTGTGCCGGCCCGCGGCACCACGACGTCGCAGCTCTCGGCCGCGATCGCCAGCCGCCTGAAGCAGAGCTTCATCCGCGACCCGAGCGTGGCGGTGGATATCGAGACCTACCGGCCGTTCTTCGTGCTGGGCGAGGTGGCCTTCCCGGGACAATACCCCTACGTGCCCAATATGACGGTCGAAAACGCCATCGCGATCGCCGGCGGCTTCACGCCGCGCGCCTACAAGGACAAGGTCAAAGTGACGCGGCAGGTCCAAGGCACGGCGGCGCGCTACGAATTGCCGCTCAGAATGCCGGTCCGGCCGGGCGATACAATCACGGTGAGCGAACGCTGGTTCTGATTTCCCTCCGGTTGTCTTAAGGTAGTCCGGTCCAAGGGGAATGCGAACCACGGGAGGCTGCTCATGCAGGCCGTTCGCTTTGTCGTGCTGGTGCTTGCTCTGATGTGCGGCCCGCTGCTCGGTGCCGCATCCGCTGCCGAGAAATTTCCAACCCGTCCGATCAAGTTCGTCGTCGGCTTTCTGGCCGGCGGGCCGAACGACATCGTGGCCCGGATCTTTTGCGACTGGCTGCAACCGCATCTCGGCCAGCCCTGCGTGGTCGAGAACAAGGCCGGGCAGGGCGGCATGATCGCCGCGAAGTCGGTGATCGATTCAGCGCCTGACGGCTACACCATCATGTTTGTCGCGCCGAACAACGCCATCGGTCAGACGCTGTACAAGAGCCTGCCGTTCAACTTCGTGCGCGACACCACGCCGATCGCCGGCACCATGCGGCTCACCAACATCATGGTGGTGCCGCCCGATCTCCCGGTGAAGACGGTCGCCGATTTCATCGCCTATACCAAGGCCAACCCGGGCAAGGTCACGCTGGCGTCGTCCGGCAACGGCACCTCGGTGCACATGTCGGGCGAGCTGTTCAAGATGATGGCCAATCTCGACATGGTGCACGTGCCGTATCGCGGCTCGTCCGGCATCTATCCCGATCTGATGACCGGCAAGGTCCACGTGCTGTTCGACAACCTGCCGGGCTCGGTCGAGTTCGTGAAAACCGGCAAGCTGCGCGCGCTCGGCGTGACGACGGCGAAGCGCTCGGAGGTGCTGCCCGACGTGCCGACGGTCGGCGAGACAGTCGCAGGTTACGAAGCCAGCGTGTTCTACGGCGTTGCCGGCCCCAAGGGCATTCCGGTCGACGTGATGGATGTGCTGAACAAGGCATTCAACGCCGCGCTGGCCGATCCGAAGATCCAGCAGCGCATCAAGGAGCTTGGCGGCGAGCCGATGCCGATGACGCCGGGAGAGTTCGGCAAGTTGGTGATGGATGAGACCGAGAAGTGGGGCAAGGTCGTGAGGGCGGCGAATCTTTCGATCGAGTGACGGCCCGCTCTCGTTAAAAAGCAAACGGCCGCGCGGTGTTCGCCGCGCGGCCGAATCATTTGCAGCGGTAACGCCGCTTACTTCTTCAAGTGCTTGGCGAAGAAGTCGGTCGTGCGCTTCCACGCCACGCCGGCGCTGTCCTTGTGGAAGCTGCCGCGTTCGTCGCAATGGAAGCCGTGGCCGGCTTCGCTGTAGACGAAGATTTCGCAGTCGCTGCCGCGCTTCTGCTTGATGATCTCGACGTCGGTCATCGGGATGCTGGCATCCTTCTCGCCGAAGTGCAGTTGCACCGGGCACTTCGGCTTCTCGTCCGCGAAGGCGACGATGCGGCCGCCGTAGTAGCCGACCGCAGCGCTCACGCCCGACAGCCGCGTTGCGGCCAGGAACGCGATGGTGCCGCCCATGCAGAAGCCGACGATGCCAAGCGGGCCGACGCTCTTGATATCCTTCAGCGCCGCATCGGTGTCGCGCATCATCGCGTCCCAATCGGGCTTGGCGACGAAGGTGCGCGACTTCTCGATCTCCGGCGGCGTGTAGCCGGACTGGTAGTCCTTCTGCGTGCGGTCGAACAGCGCCGGCGCCACCGCGACATAGCCTTCCTTGGCGAAGTCGTCGCACACTTTGCGAATGTGCTGGTTGACGCCGAAAATCTCCTGAATGACGACGATGCCGCCCTTCGGCGCGCCGGCCGGATCGGCGCGATAGGCGCCGAGCTGATGGCTGTCAGACGAGGTGAGCGTGAAATGCTTACCCAAGTGAACCTCCCGATTTTCGCATCACAATGAATACAACTGCGTCGGCCGGCGCGGATGCCCGGCCGACCTGAACATCTGTTTATCATTGATAATCAGAGATTTAAACCGCCCTCGGTGCGCGCGACGCCTGAACCTTTACGGGAGGCGGGTCGACCAATGTCCGGATAGGCAATCACCGATCCTCAAGGATGCGGTCCAAGGACCAGCACAAGGGATCACCACGGAGAGTCAAATGTTTCTCAAGTCCACCATGACTGCCCTGGCCGCTGTTGCGGTCCTGGGTCTCGCAGTGAGCAGCGCCAGTGCAAAGCCGGGCGGACCTGGTTTCGGCCCCAAGGGTCCCGGCATGGGCAATCCCGGCATCATCAAGCAGGCCGGCGGGATCAAGATCATCCCGAGCAACCCGATCAAGCCGGGCAAGCCGGTTCATTGGCCTGGCATCAAGCCGCACTGGCCGCACCATCATCACCACCACCATGGGCATTATCGCCCGCGGTATTGGTATCCGGCGCCTGTCGCCGTCGCCGCCCCGGCCTACATCGCGTCGCGTCCGGGTCCGTGCACCTGCCTGAGCAAGGAGTACACCCAGGAAGGCGTGGTGGTGTTCAAGGATCGTTGCACCAACGAAATGGCGATGAATCCTCCGCCGCCGCAACAGACC
>Ga0075366_10001152_pt1 | contig 13082 bp, 6 predicted proteins | sample EndMethybrTD3031_FD_72351 | JGI IMG/M metagenome (GOLD analysis project Ga0075366, IMG submission 72351) | Populus endosphere microbial communities from Tennessee, USA - Endosphere MetaG P. TD hybrid TD303-1 | ecosystem: Host-associated > Plants > Roots > Endosphere | place: USA: Tennessee...
GTCTGGAACGCGATGATCGATCGCCGCCCCGGGCTGATCGCCCGCTGCACCGGCACCGCCGACGTCGTGCAGGCGGTTCGCTTCGCACGCCAGCACGGGCTTCTCAGTTCGGTGCGCGGCGGCGGCCACAACATCGCGGGGCTGGCGGTGTGCGAAGGCGGCTTGATGATCGACATGTCTCTTCTGCGCGGGGTGTGGGTCGACCCGGCGCGGCGCACTGCCCTGGCGCAGGCCGGCTGCACGCTCGGCGATGTCGACCGCGAGACGCAGCTGCACGGCCTGGCCGCTGTGCTGGGCTTCGTCTCGGCCACGGGGATCGCGGGGCTGACGGTCGGCGGCGGCTTCGGCTACCTGACGCGGAGCCATGGCTGGACTTGCGACAACCTGGTGTCGATGGAAGTGGTCACGGCCACGGGACAAGTGCTGCGCGCCTCCGAGGCCGAGAACGCCGACCTGTTCTGGGCGCTGCGCGGCGGTGGCGGCAACTTCGGCATCGTCACGTCGTTCGAGTATCGGCTCGTGCCGGTGGGCCCCGAGATCCTCGGCGGGGCGATCGCGTGGCGCGGCGAGGACGCTCGGCAGGTTCTCGACGCCTTCCGCGAGTTCAGCGCCCAGGCGCCGCGCGAGCTGACCAGCGTGGCGGTGCTGCGCATGGCACCGCCCGCGCCGTGGCTGCCGAAGGAGGTGCACGGCAAGCCGATCGTCGCCCTCTTCCTGTGCCACAGCGGGCCGGTGGAAGAGGCACAGGCGCTGATCGCGCCGTTGCGCAAGCTGGGTCAGCCCGTGGCCGACATCGTGACGCGCCGACCCTACGCGCAGATGCAGAGCCTTCTCGACGCCACACAACCCAAGGGACGGCGCTACTACTGGAAGTCGCACTATCTGGCGGGCATCGACGGGCGCACGATCGATATCGCCTGCGAGCATGCGGGCCGGATCCGTTCGCCGCATTCGGCGATCCTGCTGTTCCAGATACAAGGCGCGCTGAATGAACGTCCCTCCGGCTACTCGCCGGCAGGCAACCGCGACGCGGCCTATGTGCTCAACATCACCGGGTCGTGGGAGAGCGCCGCCGACGACGCGGTCAATATCGCGTGGGCGCGCGAGTGCTTCGAGGCGACCCGTTCGAGCTCCACGGGCGGCACGTACATCAACTTCCTGACCGAGGAGGAAGGTCGCGACCGCATCGAGGCGGCCTACAGCCCGGCGGACCTGCAGAAGCTTGCCGACCTCAAACGCCAGTACGACCCGGGCAACCTCTTCCGTCACACGAAGCGCGTCGCGGCCTGACCGACGCATTGGTCGAATCGTCCCTAGGTCGCCGGATTGGCAACTCGAACCGCGGATGGGAGACTGAATGACCATCGCGACGAAGGGCATTCATGAGACGAGCCGCGCAGAACCTCGCCGTTGCCTTGCTGTTGGCCGCTACCGCAGCGACCGGCGCCGACGACACGCTGCGCCGCGACGCGCTGACCCACGTCGCGATCCTCAAGCCGAGCACCGAGGCCGAGCGCAATTCGCCGCAAGCCACGCTCGGCCGCGCGCTGTTCTGGGACACGCGGATTTCGCTCGACCGCAAGACCGCCTGCGCAAGCTGCCACCCAGCACGCGACTGGGGCGCCGACAGCCGTCGACTCTCCATCGACGCACGCGGCAAGCCGACCGGCCGCCACTCGCAGACGGTGTTCAACTCGATGAGCCAGCCGATGCTGCGCTGGACAGGCGACCGCCCGAACGGCGCCGCCCAGGCCGAAGGGTCGATGACGGGCTCGCTCGGCTTTGCCAAGAAGGAGGATGCCGTCGCCGCGCTCGCGGCCAACGGCTACGAGGCGCGCTTTCGCGCTGTCTTCGCCGATGACCCCGAACCGCTGAGCCTGCGCAACTACGGCCGCGCGCTCGCCGCGTACCAGGCAACTCTCAGCACGCCAGCGCCGTTCGACCGCTTCCTCGCCGGCGATGACGCCGCGCTCAGCGCAGTACAGAAGACGGGCCTGCGCACGTTCATCAACATCGGTTGCGTCGGCTGCCACAACGGGGCGCTGCTCGGCGGCGCCACGCTGCAGCGGTTCGGCCTGACGCGCGAGTACTGGAGCCTCACTGGCTCCGACCCGGTCGACACCGGGCGTTTCGGTCAGACCCAGAAGGAAGAGGACCGATATGTCTTCCGCGTCGCGATGCTTCGCAACATCGCGAAGACCGCGCCGTACTTCCACGACGGATCTGTTGCGCAGCTCGATGTCGCGGTGCGGGTGATGGCCGAGCTGCAGCTCGCACAGACACTGAACGACGAGCAAGTCGCGTCGCTCGTGGCCTTCCTCGGGTCATTGACCGGCGAGGTGCCACCGCACTATGCACCGCCTTGAGTCGATCCGTCGCAGCCTGCTCGGTGCACCGTGGCTGTGCCAGCGCCCCATGGCAGCCCATCACATCCGGCATTGCCGCACACCGCCTCGCCCCGAAAGAGCGCATTCGCGCGATGCGTCAGGCAGGCCTCATGCCCCGCGGCTCGCTGCCGATAACGGGGGGCCGCATCACCCGCGGCCGCTGCCCCCTTTGTCCAAGGAGATTCGCGAATGACCGCCTCGTTCGACCTCGTTGCGCCCCGCATGCGGTCGTTGCAGAAGTTGGAACATGCGTTGGCCCGGCTCGACTTGCGTTGGGAAGTCATCGAGACCACCGCCCGCATCGTCTGCCCTCGCGAAGCCACCGGCTTCCTGCAGACGCTCGCCGCAACGCGCACGAGCTTCTCCGCGCTCTCCGCGGCGCTGGTGGAGCGCATTGCCGAGGCGCATCTCGACAACCGGCTGCGCGACCTGTCGTCGCGCGCCCAGGTGGCGATCGACATCCTCGTTCGCAACCTGTTCGAGCGCACCGCCGACGTGGGCTTCATCGCGACCGACTCGCCGCTCGTCGCCTTCGTGCAGGCACCCACCGACAGCGGCGCGCAGGACCTGCGTGCCCGGCTCGCGGAGTACCGCGCCAAGTACACCGTCTACAGCGACATCGTCGTGCTGTCCGCCGACGGCGGCGTGCTCGTGCGGCTCGCCGGCAATGACGGCCGCTGCGACAACTTGCCCGATTGGTGGGCGCCGATGCTGCGCCGCCCCGGCCACGTCGAACGCTTCGAGCGCAGCCCGCTGTTCGGCGGCGACCAGGCGGCGCACTACTTCGCCCACCGGGTCGTCGACGCGCTCGGCACGCCGATCGGGGCGGTGCTGCTGCGCTTCGACCTGGAGTCGGAGCTGGCCTTGGTGTTCGCGGACCTCACCGGCGGCGAACGCGACACCGCGATCGTCTTCACCGATGCCGAACGCCGCGTCATCGCATCGTCGCGGCCGCATGACGTCGCGCCGGGCAGTCGCCTGGGCGAGATCGACGAATCGCAGCTGCTCGCAGCGGGCGGCCACGATTGGCTCGCGCAGGCGCGCGGCACACGCGGCTACCAGGGATACCTCGGCCTCGGCTGGCAGGCCGTCGCGATGGTCCGGCTCGAGGCTGCATTCCGCGAGCGCGGGGCCGCGCCCAACGGCATCGTCGCGCAACTCCGCCACGACGACGCACGGCTGTCGCAGATCGTCGAGCAGGCGCGCAGCGTCGAGCAAGGGCTGCACCGGGTCGTCTGGAACGGCAAGCTCGCGCGCACCGACGACGCGGCCGCCTCGTCGCTGCACGCGGTGTTCGACCAGATCGCCGGCGCGGGCCGCCAGACGACGGCCCTGTTCCACGAAGCCATCGCCGCGCTCAAGGCGCTGCTGCGCGACGGCCGCTGCGCCCAGCTCGCGTTCCATGCGAGCCTTGCCGTGCGCATGATGGACCGCAACCTCTACGAGCGTGCGAACGATTGCCGCTGGTGGGCGCTCTCGCCCGACCTTGCCGCGCCGCTGGCCGCACTCGAGGCCGACCCGGCGGACGAAGCGGCGAAGCAGTCGGCCGAGCGTGTGCTCGCGCACCTGAACAGCCTGTACACGGTGTATCGGCGGATCGCGCTGTTCGACAGGCAGGGCCGTGTCGTCGCCGTCTCGCGCGACAACGCCACGTTGCCCGCCGACCTTCATCTCGAGCCGGCGCTCCTGCAGCAGGTGCTCGGCCTGCGCAGCAGCGCCGACTACGCGGTGTCGCGTTTCGCCGCCAGCACGCTGGCCGACGGCGCACCGACCTATGTGTATGCCGCAGCGGTGCACGGCCCGGGGGGAGACGTTGTCGGCGGCGTTGCGCTGGCCTTCGCCTCCGACGTCGAGATGCTGGCCATGCTGAAGGACTCGCTGCCGGATGGCGAGGCGCTCGACGCGTGGCTGGCCGACCCGCACGGCACCGTGATCGCCACCACCGCAACCGACACCGGCGGGCCCTTCGTCGGCCAGCCGCTGCCGTTCGCGCCGCTGGCCTCACCCACGGGCTCGAGCGCCTGGCCGCAAGCGCTCGAACGCGACGGCACGACGCTGCTCGCCGGCGTGGGCCTTTCGCAGGGCTACCGCGAGTTCAAGCGCGATGACGGCTACGTCGAGCCCGTGCGTGCCTGGATCTTCCACGACCAGCCGCTCGAGCCGGTGGCGGCACCGACCGCGGACGCCGACATCGCGTCGGCCTCCCGCCCCGGCGAACGGCGCCTTGCGGTCGTCGGCTGCGGCTCGCTGCTGCTGGGCTTCGATGCCGACGACGTCGTCGAAGCGGTCTCGGCGCAGCGCCTGCTCGACGTAGCGCGCGGCGGCATCGGTGCCGGCATGCTCGAGGTGACCAGCGGGCTCGAGAAGCGCTTCGTCGCTGCGGTCGACATGAGCGCGATGTGCGGCGAGCCCCGGCGGATCGGGCGAGACAGCGTCGCGGTGATCGTTCGCCAGCGCGGCGACACGATGGTCGCGCTGCTGGTCGATCGCCTCGTGCATGTGATCGAGTGCGACAACGTGCAGGCGCCGCCGGCAGCGGTGGCCATGCACTCCAGCTGGGTCGACGGCATCGTGCAGGTGAGCGATGCGTCGAACGAGATGATCTACCTGGTGGACCCGCAGCGCATCGCGGCGGCCCACCGCACTGCGGACGCTGCTGTCTGGCCGTAGACTCCGAAGACGCGCCCTGATCACCGCCGTGTGATCCCCGGCGTGCCAAGCGTGTTTCGATGAGCCACGTGCGCGCCCTGCTCCTGACCGATGCTGTCGACAGCACCAGCTTGTCGCTGCGCCTCGGCGACACGGAGATGGCCAGGCTGTGGGCGGCCCATGACCGCGCGGCGCGCGATCTGCTGCCGATCTGGCATGGGCGCGAGATCGACAAGACCGATGGCATGCTGCTGTTGTTCGACACGGCTTCGGACGCGGCGGGCTACGCACTGGCCTATCAACACGCGCTGAACCAGCTCGGCTTGCCGCTCAAGGCGCGCGCCGGATTGCATGTCGGCCCCATCACGCTGCGCGAGAACAGCGCCGCCGACGTCGCGCTCGGTGCCAAACCGATCGAGGTGGAAGGGTTGGCCAAGGCGACCGCCGCGCGCATCATGTCGGCGGCAATGGGTGGGCAGATCCTCCTGTCGGCCGATGCCCGGCAATCGCTGAACACCGGCGCGCTGCGCCTGCAATCGCACGGACACTGGCGCCTCAAGGGCCTGGACGAGCCGCTCGAGCTGTTCGAGATCGGTGGGGACGACGCGCCCTTCTTCCCGCCGCCCGATGGCGACAAGGCCTACCGGGTCGTGCGTCGGGGCGAGCTCTGGTCGCCGGTGCGCGAGATCCGGCACAGCCTGCCGGCCGAAGGCGACGCCTTTGTCGGCCGCGTCGATGCGCTGGCCGAGTTGTCACGCCGCATCCACTCCGGTGCGCGCCTCGTGTCGGTGCTCGGTATCGGCGGCAGCGGCAAGACGCGCCTGGCGACGCACTACGGTTGGAGTTGGCTGGGCGAGTTCCCCGGCGGCGTCTGGTTCTGCGATCTGGCGAGCGCGCGCAGCGTCGATGGCATCGCCAGCGCGGTGGCGCTGGGGCTCGACACGCCGCTCGGCAGTGACGACCCGGTGCTGCAGATCGGCAACGCCATCGCCCGACGCGAGGCGTGCCTGGTGATCCTCGACAACTTCGAGCAGGTGGCGCGCCATGCCCCGCAGACCTTGGGCCATTGGCTGGCCCGCGCCGACCAGGCCCGCTTCGTGGACACGACGCGCGAAGTGCTGGGGTTGGCGGGCGAAGTGGTTCTGGCACTGCCGCCATTGCCGCCCGCAGAAGCGGCCACGCTGTTCGTGCAGCGGGCGCAGGCGGCGAAGCCGGACTTCGAGCCGAACGGCGAGGACCAGGCGGCCATTGCGCCGCTGGTGGCACTGCTCGATGGCCTGCCGCTGGCCATCGAATTGGCCGCGGCGCGCGTGCGCGTGATGCCGCCGCGCATGCTGCTGGCGCGCATGAGCGAGCGATTCAAGCTGCTCGCGTCCACGGGCGGCCGGCTCGACCGCCAATCGACCCTGCGCGCCGCCTTCGACTGGTCGTGGGACCTGCTGACGCCGCCCGAGAAGGCCGCGCTGGCGCAGCTGTCCGTGTTCGAGGGCGGCTTCGCGCTCGAGGCCGCCGAAGGGGTGCTCGACCTGTCGGGCGGCGACGATCCCCCGTGGACGGTGGATGTTGTCCAGTCGCTGGTCGACAAGTCGTTCGTGCGCACGCGCGGCGACGACCGTTTCGACCTGCTCGTCAGCGTGCAGGTCTACGCCGCCGAACACCTGCAGAGCGAGGGGCGCTATGCCGGCAGCGGACCGCTTGCGCTCGCCGAGGCACGGTTGCGGCACATCGCGTGGTTCGCGGCGCTGGGGCCGATTCGCGCCGCTGCGGGTCGCTGCGCCGACCTCGACAACCTCGTCGCGGCATGCCGGCGCGCGGTGGCACTCGGTGCCGGCGACCTGGCCGCCGGCGCGCTGGAGGGCGCCTGGGCTGCACTGAACCTGCGCGGTCCCTTCAAGGCAGGTGTCGAGCTGGCCGAGTCGGTGTGCGCCCTGCCGGGGCTCGACGCGCGAGCGGCGGCGCATGCGCAGTCGGTGCTGGCCCATGCATTGGTGACATGCGGGCGCTCGGGACCGGCTCGCGCGCTGTACGACAGGGCTCTTGAATGCGCCCGGGCAGCGGGCGATCGGCAATGCGAGGGGATGGTGACGTTCCGGCTCGGATTGCTGCACGAGAGCGCGGGCAGGATGCACGAAGCCCGTGCGCAGCACATCGCAGCGATCCAGATGGCGCGCGAACTCGGCGATCAGCACCTGGAATGCCTGGCGAGCAACGGCCTGGGCAGTATCGACGTCGTCGAAGGTCACATGGACGAAGCGTTGTCGCACTACGAGCGCGCGCTCGCACTGGCCCGCGAGACGGATGACCGGCACATGCAGGGCAATCTTCTCGGCAACCTGGGCCTGGTGCACCTGGACGTCGGGCGCACGGATGAAGCAATCGTCCGATACGACCAATCCCTGGCGATCGCGCGCGACACCGGCAATCGCCGGCTCGAGGGCAACATGCTGTGCAACCTCGGCATGCTGTACATCGTGCTCGAGCGCCACGCCGAATCCGAAGCGGCGTCGCGGGCTGCGCTCGCCGTCGCGCGGGAACTCGGCAGCACGCGGATCGAGGCCATCGTGCTGTGCAACCTCGGCATCGTGATCGAGCGCCAGGGACGCCCCGCCGAGGCACAGGTGCAATTCGAGGCTGCGGTGAGCCTCGCGCGTGCGCTCGACGATCCGATCGCTGAAGGCGAATTCATCGGCTATCTCGGGCTGCTGCACGCCCGCCAGGGTCGGCACGCCGAGGCGCGTCGCAATCTGGAGTCGGGCGAGGCGCTGCTGCGCTCAGCGTCCGATGCGCTCGGGCTGGGCGTGCTGTTGACCAGCCGCGCCGAGGCTCATCACCTCGCCGGCGACGCCGTAGCGGCAACTGCGTCGCTTGCGGCCGCGGCGGCCATCGCGGCCGAGGTCGGTGCCGGTCCGTCGTCCGAGATCGGCCTGGCGATCGCGCGTGTGCGCGCGTTGATCGAGCCGGCCCGGACCTGATTTCCAGCGCCCGCGAGACTCGGCCGCTTCAGATCTGCTCGATCAACAGGTTCGCCAGATCCTGCGGCGCCGACATGAACGCCGAGTGACTGGTGTGCAAGGTCTTCTGCACGAAGCGGTTGCTCGGGGTGAATCCATTCGCGTCGGCAATCATCTGGTCCTGCACGACGATGGGGATCGCACGATCTTCCGTGCAGCGGATGAACGTGCGCGGAATGCGGCCCCAGCGCTGCGGCGTCACCACCACCGGGGTCGTGAAGGCCTGGATCGGCTCGTCCGGCGTGAGCAGGTTGCCGACCGCCTGGAACGCCGGCGTGGGGACGTCGCCGTAGAAGGCACTCTTGCATGCCGCCACGTAAGCCGGATCGGCCGAGTTGTGATTGATGCGTGCGCAGGCCGCGACAGCGGGATCGGCCACGAAGAGCGGCGGCACTTCCGAAGTTGCGAAGTTCGGCTGCTGCAGATAGGCGAGCACGTTGTTGAATGTCACGGGCACGAAGGCGGTCAGGTACACGAGCCGCCGCACCAGCTCCGGCGCCGCTTCCCCGACCGCGCTGAGCGTCGCGCCACCGAGGCTGTGACCGATGAGGATCACGCGGTCGTCGCGATCCTCGACGAGGCCGCGCAGTGCCTTCACGGTGTGGTCCCGGTAGTCGTCGAGGGTCAGCGCGGCGAGCGGCGACACCTCGGTCGCCAGCGCCGCTGAGCTCTGCGGCTGCTGCAGATAGGACTGCGGAAGGCGCGCGGTGATGCCGTGCCCGGGCAGATCGAGCGCGATGGCGAGGTGGCCGCGCTCGGCGAGCAGCCGAACCACCTCCGACCAGCACCAGCCGCCGTGCCAGGCGCCGTGCACGAACACGAACGTGATTCGCCCGCGGCGCCGGCCGTCGGCCCGTGCATGGGTGGAGGCGGCCAAGGCGGCCGCAGCCGTGGTCGCGCCGGTCGCGATTCGGCCGATGAAGTTTCTGCGTTGCATGTCGATGTCTCCAGTCGTTTTGGGTTGCCGGGCCGTCGCAAACGCGCGCGGGCTTCGCCGACGGCTCCCAAGTTAGCGACGAACGCAGTGGTGCAATGGCCGCAGCCCGCCAGGGCGATGGCCGTCATGCGCCAGGTGTTTCGGGCTCAGCGGTTGCGTCGCAACGTGCCCGGCGTTGCGCCGAGTTGCCTGCGGCACTGGCGCACGAAGTGAGACGCATCGAGCAGGCCCACACGGCAACCGATCTCTGCGACGGTCAGCCGGTCGAAGCGCCGATCGGCCAACATGCGACGCGCTGCGGCCATTCGCTGCGCGGCGAGCGCTTGCGCGAAGCTGGACCCGCTGCCCATCAGGCAACGATGAAGACCGCGCTCCGAGATGCCCAACGCGAGCGCGACGGCCCGCGCCGTCAGGCCGGGCTCGGCGTGGCGTTCGCGGATTGCGCCGAGCACTCGGCTGCGCAGTGCCGCGTGGCCGTGCGCCTCGTCTGCATCGACGCCGCCGCTTCCGGTGGCCAGCGCGAGCAGCGTACCCAGCTGATCGACCAGCAGTTCGGGCGGCAGAGGCGGTGCGGCCGCCAGTTCAGGCTGCAATTGCCGCGCGAAACTGCTCAGGGTCGCGCCCCATCCCGACTGCCCGTCGATGCGCCGGGCGACCCAGTCGTCCGCCCTTGGCAACCAGGTCTCGAGCCAGGCGACGGGCAGTTCCAGCGAGACGGCGCTGGCCGACGTCGGGAAGTGAAATTCATAGCAGTACCGCGAGTCCACCAGCGCCAGGTCGCCAGGCTGAAGGTTGGCTTCGCGCTCGTGCTGCGACGTCGACCACGACGAATCGGTCTTGCACAGCAGGTAGAAGAAATTCTCGGGGCTGCGCGAGATGCCGCGCCGGGTGCGATAGACATCCTGGGCGCTGGCGCGCACCCGGTTCAAGCCGATGCAGCCGAGCGGCGCTGACACGAGTTCGGCGTTGAACGTTGCCGGGTTCCGGCTGCCGGCCTCCATCTCGAGAAAGCCCTCGCAGATGGCGCCGATCCAGTAGTCCAGCCGCCTTGGCGGAGCGACGACATCGGTGGACCAGGAGCGCAGCGTGGATGCGGGCAAGGCAGTCATGGCCAGAGCGTTCCCCTCACTGACATGCGAGCCGAAGGCCGCATGATCGGCGCCCCGGGATGAGCAGCCAACGGGATTGGCGATATGTGCTCCATCACTCGCCGTGATGTTCGGACCGGCACAATTGGTAACCGATGCGCGAGCCACGATGACCTTCCCCCGCACCAAGATCCAGCCGCCCCGCCAGCGTGGTGCCCAGATCGAGCGACCTGCGCTCGACCTGGCCCTGGGCGACGCACTCGCCACGCAGCGGCTCACGCTGATCAGCGCGCCGGCCGGCTTCGGCAAGACCGCCGCCCTGACCGGCCAGCTGCAACGCCTGCCGCCTGGCACCGCGCTGGCCTGGCTGTCGCTGGACGAGGGCGACGAGCTGCCGCGGGTGCTGGAGTGCCTCTTCGCCGCGCTGGAGCCGTTCGACCTGCCATGGCGAGTCGCCCCCGACACCTTGGCAGCATCGGCGGGCGCCGGTCGTGCCGAGCGCGCCGCGGCCACGCACGAACTGATCAACGCGCTGGCCGCGGCCGAAGCACCGCGCGGCCTGATCGTGCTCGACGACCTGCACCGTGTCGACGATGCGGCGGTGTTCGAGTTCCTCGACCGGCTGGCAGAGCGCATGCCTCCCACATGGGGCCTCGCGATCGCCAGCCGCGTCGACCCGCCCTTGGCGCTGGGGCGCTTGCGGGCCGCGGGCGAAGTGGCCGAGTTTCGCCAGGCCGAGTTGCGCTTCGACCACCAGGAGGTGTTGCGGCTGAGCGCCTGCGTGGACGCGGCCAGCCGGCACGGCCCCGTGAGCGATGCCGACGCCGAGCTGCTGCTCACCCGCACCGGCGGCTGGGCGGCCGGCCTTCGGCTGGCACTGGCCAGCCTGCAGACAAAGCACGCGGCAGCAGACGGCGGCGGCATCGCGTGGCGCAGCGCCGGCCAGGCGATGGACCGCTACCTGTTCGACTACCTGGCCGACGAGGTGCTGCGCGACATGCCGGCGCAGCTGCGCGAGTTCCTGCTGCGCTGCTCGGTGCTGCCCGAGCTCAGCGCCAGCCGCTGCGCAGCAGTCTCCGGCGACCCGCTGGCTGCGCAGCACTTGTCGGAGATCGAGCGCCGCGAGTTGTTCGTCTCGGTGCTCGACGACGGCGCCGGGCGCACGCTGCGATTGCACGACCTGTTTCGGGACTTCCTCGACGAGCGCCTCAAGCGCGAGCTCCCGCATGAATTGCCCGGGCTGCTCGGGCGCGCCGCCGTCGGCGAACCCGACCCCCTTCGGCGGGCCGCCTACCTGGTGCGCGCGCAGGCCTGGGACGCCGCCGTGTCGGCGCTCGCCGAAGAAGGCCCGGACCTGCTGAGCACCGGCGCAGTCGACGCCGTGCTGCAACTCATCGCGATGCTGCCCGAGGCCGTGCGGGACGGTTCGGCGGAGGTGCAGCTGCTGCGCGCCCTTGCGGCCTGGACACGCTGGGACTGGATGACGATGGACGCGGCCGTCGAGCGCGCGCTGGCGCTGGCCGACAACCCGGCGCAGCAGCAACTGGCGCAGGCCTATCGCGGCATCGCGCACTCCAGCCTCGGCCGGCTCGAATCGATGCGGGCACTGCTCGACGGCTTGCGCCAGGCGCCGCCACAGGGTCAGGCGGCACTGATGACACGGCTGCTGGACGTCTGGGATGCCTACAACTGCGGCCGTTTCGACGAACTGGCGCCGTTGTTCGGGCGCCAGCTCGACGAGCTCGAACGCATGCGCTCGAGCTCGCTGTGGTACCAGTGCGCGCCCATCGCAGCCTATTTCGCGCAACCCGGCATGCGGGCGCCGCTGCAGCGCTACATCGATGGCGCGCAGGCGCGCCTGCCGGACGCGCCGACACCGCTGCGCGCCCATGTGCTCGGACTGCAGGGCGGGCTGCTCGTGTGGGCCGGCCGACCCGACGAAGCGCTTGCGGTGCTGGCCGAGGCCGAGCGCGACGTGCGCTGGGTCGGCCGACCGCTGATCGTCTCCAGCATGGTCTACGGGCAGACCGCCACCGCCCATGCACTGCGCGGCGAGCTCGAGCAGGCTCATGCGGCGTGGAACGTGCATCTCGAACAGAACCGGCGTGCCGGCGACGTCCCGGCCCTCGTGCGTCTGGCCTTCGGCAGGCACTACGCGGCTCGCCTCGCGCTGACGGTGGATGCGCCCGACGAGGCGCGCGTGCTGTTCTCGTTGGTGGAAGATCCCGCGCCGCACGACAGCCGTCCGCAGCTCGTGGCCGTGCGGGCCAGCCTGCCGGGTTACCGCGCACTCCTGAACGGCGACACCGCCGGCGCCATCGCAGGCTTCGAGCGCGCCCTGTCCTTCGGCCAGCAGATCGACCTGTTCGGCCAGGCCAGCGAGCTGAGGCTACGCCTGGCGCTGTGTCTGGCGCAAAGCCAGCGCCTGCGAGACGCCGCGCGCCATCTGCAGCCGGTGTTCCTGCGCCATCGGGCCGACGTGGAAATCACGCCTGTGCTGCTGGCCGGGCCACGCACGCTGCAGGCACTGGCGGACATCGAATGGGGCTCGGCGATCGCGGCGGGCGATCGGGCGCTGCTGACGCAGTGGGCCGCCCTCTCGCTCACGCTGCGCGGCGCAGAACGGCCCGCGGCGACAGCCGCTGCGGGCGCGGCCAGCCCCCTGTCCGCCCGCGAGGCCGAGGTGCTGGAGCGCATCGCCGCCGGCGACAGCAACAAGCTGATCGCACGCGCGCTCGACCTGAGCCCTCACACCGTCAAGCGCCACGTGGCCAACATCCTGGAGAAGCTGGAGCTGGCGAGCCGGGGCCAGGCGGCCGCATGGTGGCAACAACGACACTGACTGCGGCTCAGCGCCTCGTCTGGTTCCTGGACAGTTCAATCAGATTGGGGACCACCGACGTCCGCCCCCGGCTCCAGAATTTTGCGAGCAAGCTTCGCGACAGCGACATCGGCTCACCCGACAAGGACAGTCGTTCCGACAGGAGTTCATCCTGGTGCGACGGAGAAG
>Ga0075366_10001154_pt1 | contig 13060 bp, 13 predicted proteins | sample EndMethybrTD3031_FD_72351 | JGI IMG/M metagenome (GOLD analysis project Ga0075366, IMG submission 72351) | Populus endosphere microbial communities from Tennessee, USA - Endosphere MetaG P. TD hybrid TD303-1 | ecosystem: Host-associated > Plants > Roots > Endosphere | place: USA: Tennessee...
TTGATACGCAAGCCCGAAGAGAGGCGTTGTAACGACGTAGCCAGCGAAGCCTGCGAAGTATTGAGGTTGCGTTGCGAATTCAACGATGAGACGTTGGTATTGATGGTCATTGCCATTTTGATGCTCCTTGTTATTTGCGTTTCTCACTTTGGCCGCTATGCGGTCAGCGGTGTTTTCACCGGCATGCCCGTTTAACGACCTGACCCGAATAAAGCTTGAATTGAAGGTGTTTAACGCTCCAATTTGCTCTTATTGCGTGCCTTGTGAGTTCATCAACGGCGGTCTTGGGGCTTTCTGCAGGGTTACCTGAGCTGCACGGCTGGGGCAGGTGGAGAAGCCCGACGAACGGCTTGAAAGCCGTGCCGTCATTGGTATTTTGAGATGTCTATGGGTGCGGAAATGCAGCTGCGTTATCTGGATGAGGCGCCAGTGCCGGCAGCAAATGTGAAAACGGCCGTATCAGACGGCCGGAATAGAGCGGGCTTGGGAAGGAGGATTCCCTATTCGTGGCGCGGATCGCGTGCCATCAATTGCTCGACTGCACTGCGCGGCGAGACGCATCCTGCCAATACATCATGCACGGCACGCGTGATCGGCATATCGACACCGAGCGATTCGGCGCGGCGTACGGCAACCTGGGTGGTAAGTACGCCTTCCGCCACGTGACCCAGAGAGCGCAATATTTCTGCCAGCGGCTGACCACTTGCGAGCGCCAGACCAACGCGCCGGTTGCGTGAAAGGTCGCCAGTACAGGTCAGAATAAGGTCGCCCATGCCTGCCAGGCCCATGAGCGTCTCGCGGCGGCCGCCAAGTGCCACCGCCATACGGGCGATTTCAGCCAGACCGCGCGTCATGATTGCGGCACGTGCATTGAAGCCGTAGCCAAGGCCATCAGAAATGCCTGCCGCGATGGCCAGCACATTCTTGACTGCGCCACCTGTCTCGGCACCTACCACATCGTCATTGGCATACAGACGCAGGCGAGGGTGGTGAAGTTCGCGCACCCAGTAATTGGCGAGGTCGGGGTCGCGGCTGGCCAGGGTAATGGCACAGGGCAGGCCTTGTGCAACCTCCTGCGCAAAGCTGGGGCCAGTCAGGGCGCCACATGGGTAAGCGGCGCCAAGCACGTCGGCCACGATTTCATGAGGGAGTAGCCCAGTGCCCGTCTCGAAGCCCTTGCAGGCCCAGAGAATCGGGGCTGTTACCTGCTGTTTCTGCAAGCGCTGCAGGGTTTCACGCAGTCCCGCAACAGGCGTGACAATGAGGACAAGTTCGGCATCCGCACAGGCACGGGGAATGCTGTCTTCGATACGGATACTTTCCGCGAGCGACAGGCCAGGCAGATAGCGCGCATTTTCGCGCGTTTCCCGCATCTGCATGACGTGAGCGGCTTCAAACGACCACAGGGCAACATCGTGATTGCTACCTGCATACGTCATCGCCAGCGCAGTGCCCCAGGCTCCCGCACCCAGTACCGCTATTCTTGCCATCTCAGGAACCCCAGACGGCCTTGAGTTCGATGAAGCCGGTGCGGCCGTCGATGTGTCTGACCTTCACCCAGCTGCCGGCAGGTTTGTCGGCGGGTTCCAGCAACAAATCCTTGCTGGCCGTGAACACTACGGGCGCATCGTTCGCTGGCGACTGCCGGACTTCGGCAGTCGCCGTCGTGACGATGAGCTGACGACGCTCCGATAGCAGGCTGCGTTCGACCCAGCCAATGCCCCCGCCTGTTTCACGAATTTTCGCCCAGCGATCCAGCATGACAATCAGCTCGACCGGCGTGCCCTTGAGCAAGATGAATTGCGCATTGGCCTGCCGCGAGCCCGCGTCGAAAACCGGCGTGTTGTCGGCGAGAGAGCGATAGTCCAGCGCCTGCGCTGCCAGCGAAGCAAAAACAGCGGCAGACAACAGACTCAGCTTTGCGAAGAGGGCGGCCAGGCGCATGCGGCTCACCTGATCAGGCGTTGCCTGCCGGTTGTGCAAGCTGTTGCTGACGCGCCTGATACAACGCTTCGAAATTGACCGGTTGCAGCAGTACCGGCTGGAAGCCTGCGCGTGTTACGGCGTCAGTGACGGTCTCGCGAGCATACGGGAAGAGGATGTTCGGGCAACCAATGGCCAGCACTGGCTCCAGGTCGGCGTCAGGGATATTGCGGATCTGGAAAATCGCGGCCTGAGCGACTTCAACCAGAAATACCGTGCGGTCTTCGGGCAACTTGGCGGTAACTGTAACGCGCAGAACAGCTTCGAAAAAGCCGGCGTCCAGCCCGGAGGTGCTGGTGGACAGCTCAACATTGATCTCGGGTGTTTGCGAATCGAGGAAAATCTGCGGTGCGTTAGGCACCTCGATCGACAGATCCTTGACGTAGATCTTTTCGATGTTGAAGACGGGTTGGTCGTTGTTTTGCTGTTCCATTTCGAAAGTCCGTATTGGTGAGTGGTTGTTGTAATAAGAAAGAAGCGACAGCGCGTTTGATTCAAACCAGGAGGGGATCGAGTTCGCCTGCACGTTCAAGTGCGTACAGCTCGTCGCAGCCGCCAATATGCCGATCATTTATGAATATCTGAGGTACGGTGCGCAGCCCCGTTCGTGCAATCATCTCGTCACGGCGCGAAGGATCGAGGTCTACGCGCACTTTATCTATGTCTGCAATCCCTTTGCGACGCAACAGCTGCTCTGCGCGGACGCAGTAAGGACACACGCCGGTTGAATACATCAGGACAGTGGCAGACATGGTGAAGCTCTGACAGCTCGGTGAAATCAGGTACGGGAAACGGGTTGCCCGGCCTGCAACCAGGCCGCGAAACCACCATCCAGATTGACGACTCGCTCGAAGCCCGCCTTGCGCAGCGCCGCCAGGGCATTGCGTGAGCGATTGCCGCTCTGGCACACGACAATGAGCGGACGCTTGATGAACTTCTTCAGCTCACTGCTGCGTGCTTCGATTTCCTTGAGCGGGATGTTGCGTGCGGCAGGAAGATGGCCCGCTGCAAATTCCGTCTGCTCGCGGACGTCGACGATGACTGCGTTCTCGCGATTGACGAGTAACACCGCCTGTTGCGGGGAGACCGCGTCAGGATTGCCGCGAATCAAAGGCACAAACAGCAGCGCGCCGGAAATGACCGCCAGTGCAGCCCATAAATAGTTGTAGTTCTGGAGCAGGAATTGCATGTTTGACCTGATGTGAAGTGCGTTTTGTTTGATCGCACTTACCGTTAAAAGCTGATCCGCTACAATATCATCAATCTCCACTGCCGCGCGACCCGGGCAGCGGTAGCGCCAGGCAGGTACAGACCGTTTATCGCTACTTGCGTAGTGACTCAATATCCCCTTAAACCTCAAATAATCAGGCTAGTGACATGTACAAGATTGTATTGCTGCGTCATGGTGAATCCACCTGGAACAAGGAAAACCGCTTTACCGGCTGGACCGATGTGGACCTGACGGAACAGGGCGTTGCAGAGGCCATCGCTGCAGGCAAACTGCTCAAGAAGGAAGGTTTCAGTTTCGACATTGCCTTCACTTCCGTCCTCAAGCGTGCCAACAAGACGCTGAATGTCGTGCTCGAAGAACTCGATGAGCTGTGGATTCCGGTAACGCATCACTGGCGTCTGAACGAGCGTCACTATGGTTCGTTGCAAGGACTCAACAAGGCTGAAACCGCGGCCAAGTTCGGTGATGATCAAGTGCTGGTCTGGCGCCGTTCGTACGATGTGCCGCCGCCCCCGCTGGAAGAAGGCGACGAGCGTCTGAACCTTGATGATCCGCGCTACGCCGACATGCAGCCAGGCGAGTTTCCGCGTACCGAGTGTCTCAAGGACACCGTTGCGCGTTTTGTTCCTTACTGGCTTGAAAGCATTGCGCCGGTCGTGAAGTCGGGCAAGCGCGTGATCATCGCGGCCCACGGCAATAGCCTGCGCGCCCTCATCAAGTACCTGGACAATGTGCCGGATGACGACATTGTCGGTGTCAATGTGCCAACAGCCCAGCCACTCGTCTATGAGCTGGATGCGGACCTCAAGCCCATCAGGAATTACTATCTTGGCGATGCCGACGCGATTGCTGCGGCAATGCATGCCGTCGCAAATCAGGGCAAAGCCAAGGCGTGATTGCGCTGCTTTGGCAAGTTGTTCCGAAAAAAAGGCTCGCGCTGCTCGCTGCGGGCCTTTTCGTTTTGTCCGTCAGCGCCTTGGCTGCGCCGCCGATTGATGCGCGCCGCGATGAACTGAAGTCGCTTCGCGATCAGATACAGAGTCTGCAGAGCGAGATTTCGAAAGGCGAGGAAGACCGCGGTGAAGCAGCGGATCAACTGGCCGATTCGGAGCGCGCCATTTCGGGAGCACAGCGACGTTTGCGCGAAATCGTGAGCGAAAGACAGTCCGTCGAGGCTGAAGTAAAGCGCTTGCGCGATGAATACGAGCGTCTCGATGCCGAGTTGCAGGTCGCGCGCAAGCAGTTGGGCACCACGCTTTACCGGATCTACGTGGAAGGCGGCGAGGCTGGCGCGCGCCGCATGCTGGGTGGCAAGGATCCGAACCAGATGTCGCGCGATGCCTACTATCTGCGGAAAATTGCCGAAGAGCGTGCAGCTGCGATTCAGGATGCGCGTCTGGCTTTGTCCAATCTGCAACGGATACAGGCGGATGCGGAGGCTCGCCGTGCTCAATTGAAAAGCCTGGAGGCGGAGCGTGGTGGCGAGCAGCGTCGTCTGCTTGATGAGCGTGCCAAACGTAAGATGGTCCTGATCGAGGTCGCGGAGCGCGTGCGCGTCCAGCGCCGCGAGATGCAAACCCTGCAACGCAGTCAGGTTCGTCTGGAAAAGCTTCTGACCGGATTGGAGAAGATTGCGCGCGAACAGGCGGCCAGGGCGGCGCGGGAAACCAGGGCGCGCGCCAGGGAGCTGGCTTCAGCATCTTCTTCCGCGCAGGCTCTCGCTTCATCCTCCGGCAGACAGGCCTCGAGCATCGGGCGCAACAGCTCGCAGGGTAATGCACGAAACGGAGTCCAGTGGGCTCAGGGGATTCAGAGTTCTTCGGAAGTGCCGCCGCAGCGCACGGGCATGGCTGATCAGGTTGCCGAGGCGGGCGCTCCGCTGCGGGATTTTGCCCAGTTGCAGGGGCGTTTGCATTGGCCAGTCAAAGGCGAACTCTTTGGCCGTTTCGGAACTCCAAGGAGCGAAGGCGGCGTGTGGCGAGGTGTATTCATACGCGCAACCGAAGGCAGCGATGTGCGCGCCGTGGCCGATGGCAAGGTGGCCTATGCCGACTGGTTGCGTGGTTTCGGCAATCTGACCATCATTGATCACGGCAATGGCTACATGACGATCTATGGCAACAATGATTCTCTGTACAAGACGCCCGGTCAGTTTGTCCGGATGGGCGAGCCGATTGCCAGCGTAGGCGCCAGCGGTGGGCAGGAAGAATCAGGTTTATACTTCGAGATCAGGCATCGCGGGCAACCGGCTGACCCCTCGCGGTGGGTGGCGGCAAAGTGAGTGCGCGGTAATCGCAATCGGAGAAACGATGAGTAGCAAGTTCAAGCAGTTCAGTTTGGTGTTCAGTGGTGTCTGCATTGGTGTGCTCATCAGCCTGAATTTCGCGGCGCATGCCGATCGCGAGGTGCCCACGTCGTCCTTGCCCGTGCAAGAGCTGCGCAGTCTCGCGGCGGTCTTCAACTCGATCAAGCAGAATTACGTCGAACCGGTCGAAGACAAGAAGCTGCTCGACAACGCCATCAGTGGCATGGTCGCCGGACTGGATCCGCACTCAAGCTTTCTCGATGTTGATTCCTTCAAGGACTTGCAGGACTCCACCAAGGGCGAGTTCGGTGGTCTGGGCATTGAAGTCGGAATGGAAGACGGCTTCGTCAAGGTTGTTTCACCGATTGAAGACACGCCAGCCTTTCGCGCAGGTATCAAGTCGGGCGACCTGATCGTCAAGATCGACGATACCCCCGTCAAGGGCCTGGCGCTCAATGACGCTGTCAAGCGCATGCGTGGCAAGCCGCAAACCAAGGTTGTATTGACGGTAGCGCGCAAAGGTGAAAACCGTCCTTTCGACGTCAGCCTGACGCGTGAAATCATCAAGGTGCAGAGCGTGCGTTCAAAGCTCGTCGAGCCGGGCTATGGCTATCTGCGCCTGACGCAATTCCAGGAGCAATCCACGGTTGATCTGGTTAAGCATCTCGATCGCCTCTACAAGCCGGGTCAATTGAAGGGTCTCGTGCTTGATCTGCGCAATGATCCAGGTGGCTTGCTGAGCGGCGCAGTGGGCGTATCGGCAGCTTTTCTACCGAGCAAGTCGATGGTCGTTTATACGGACGGCCGTGTCGAAGATTCGCGCCACAAGTATTTTGCTTCGCCCGAGGATTACTCCCGCGGTGCGGATGACGTGCTCAAGGCACTGCCGAATGGCGTGAAGAATGTGCCTATCGTGGTGCTGGTCAACGGTGGTTCGGCTTCGGCTTCGGAAATCGTCGCTGGCGCACTGCAGGACTACAAGCGCGCCACCATCATGGGTACGCAAACATTCGGCAAGGGCTCCGTGCAGACCATCATCCCTTTGTCAGAGACCACTGCAGTCAAGCTGACCACGGCGCGTTACTACACGCCGCTGGGCCGCTCGATTCAGGCCAAGGGCATTACGCCGGATGTCGTGGTGGAAGATACCCTGCAAGGCAGCGCGCCGGTGTTCCTGCGTGAAGCGGATCTGGAACGCCATCTGATCAACGACAAGGATATGCAGTCGGTACCGAAGGCTGTGACAAAGCCGGACAGACGTCGTAATGACGATGATCCTATTCCGCCTCCGATCGAGTTCGGCAGCAAGGACGACTACCAGTTTGCGCAAGCCCTGAATTTCCTGAAGGGCAAGCCGCTTGAGCTGCCGCCCGTGGCAGCTTCGGCTCCGCTTGTATCCGCTGCACCATCTGCTTCGGCACCGAAGTGAAACTGGTTGCAACAAGTCGTTGGTAACCAACAACGCAAGCATGAAAAATCGGCGGCCGGGAAACCAGCCGCCGATTTGTTTTTGTGATCCTGATGGTGAGTTGAATCCGCCGTGAGCCAGGGTCAATGCAGGATGGATGGTCTTGTATTGTCGTCAGTATCTTCGTCAAATAACATCAGCGCTTCTTCTGCCGTGAATTCATAGCGATTGTTGGACAAGTCATCGTCAACAACGACTCTGCCTTGCTTCGCGACGATCTGCTCAACCTCGGCGCGGCCTAGATTTCGCAGCAAGGCGCGAATTTTTTCCGGATCGGGCGGAAAGTTGTGCGTCACTTTGCGGGGCTCGAAAATCCGAACAATCTCTTCGTGGAACAAGCGGGTCAACAATGCCGGCGTATCAAGCTGCTGCAGCTCTTCGTCGCGAACGGTTTGTGCCAGTTGCATGACACGTGACCAGCCGTCGAGATCACGCGCGTCTGCACCGGGCAGCTTCTGCAGCAGCAGCCCCGAGGCACTGGTAGCGTTGGCGCTCAGTATCAGGCAAGCCGCCTGTTGTTCCGATTGCGCGATGTAGTGCTCGAACACCTTGGCGAACGTATCACCTTCAATGGGTACGAAGCTTTGAAAGGGTTGCGGAGCGCTCGCCAGGTCCAGTGTCATCAACAGGCGTCCGTCGCCAAGCAATTCTCTCAGGCCGTCTTCCGCGCTGATTTCTTCCTCAACGCTGGCATAGCCGCGTACGTTGAGCTGATCGGTGCAATCGACAACGATCATCGGCACTTTGCCATTGCCGCGCAGCTGGAAGCTGAGTTTGCCGGTTTCCTTGAGCTTGTCACCTATCAGTACGGTAACCGCGGCCATCTCGCCTACATACTGCATGACAGCTTGCGGGTAGTTGCGGCGGGCAAGCATGCGTTGCCAACTCTCGCTCAAGCGCACATGAGCGCCATGGATGTCGAGTTCGTCCAGTAGAAAACGTTGTATGAAGTCTTGCGGTTGATCAGGGAATTCGGCTGTCATGTCGTCACGGTTTGAATATTGTTTGCCAGGCAGTTACATCGAAACCGATGAGCAAGTCCTTGCCTGTCTCGACCACCGGCCGTTTGATCAGGCTCGGTTGGGCGAGCATCAGCGCTTTCGCCTTGTCGGCGTTCGGCTCGGCGCGATCACTCTCCGGCAGCTTGCGCCAGGTCGTGCCGCGCGTATTGAGCAGCCGCTGCCAATCGGCTCTTTGCATCCAGCTTTGCAGCTGCGAAGCCGTCAGTCCGTCCTTGCGGAAATCATGAAAGGTGTACTCGATGCCTTGCTCGCGGAGCCAGTTGCGGGCTTTCTTGACGGTATCGCAGTTGGGAATGCCGTAGAGGGTGATGGTCATTGTTCCGGGGGGTTCTTGTTGAGACGGATGGCCAGGCGCTTGCGCAGGCGGATATTGATCATTTCCACCGTCACCGAGAAGGCCATGGCGAAGTATACATAGCCCTTGGGAATATGGGTCCCGAAGCCTTCCGCAATCAGCGTTACACCAACCAGCACGAGGAAGGAAAGCGCCAGCATCTTGATGGTCGGATTGGCGTCAACGAAATCACCTATGGTTTTTGCCGCCAGCATCATGACGCCGACCGACAGCAGAATTGCCGTGATCATGACCTCGACCTGATCGACTAGACCCACGGCGGTGATCACGGAGTCGAGCGAGAACACGATGTCGACCACGGCGATCTGTACGAGCACGCCACCGAAGCTGCTCATGCCTGCGCCCGGCCCGTCGCTCTCGGCTTCGGGCATTTGCAGCGAGCCGTGAATTTCATGAACGCTTTTCCAGAGCAGGAACAAGCCACCCAGAATCAGGATGATGTCACGGCCCGAAATCTCCTGACCGACGACGCTGAATAGTGGTTCGGTCAGCCGCATGATCCACGCCAGCGACAACAGCAAAAGAATGCGCGTACCCATAGCCAGTAAGAGGCCAAGACGGCGTGCGAGGTTGCGGCGCGCCACAGGCAGGCGTCCGACCAGAATCGAGATGAAGATGATGTTGTCGATCCCCAGCACGATCTCGAGAGCGGTGAGGGTTGCAAGGGCAATCCAGGCGTTGGGGTCGGCGAGCCAGTTCATTGAATGTCCTGCGGTGGCGTGAAGGGACTGAGGTCGAAGGGAGCCGTTTTTCATGGCGAGTCCGGTGTATGGACAGCCAAACGCCATGAAGTTCGCGGAATTCCCCAATTTCCCACGAAAAATGCTGTAGCTCATATCGAGAGTTGCGCGGCGCAAGTAGCTGCAATTGCTGCGGCGCGGCTCGGACAAGATTAGTTTGACGGATAGACTGAACCTTCCGCCCTGTATCAGAGCGTATGTGGCGGCCTGTAGCACAGACCAAATCAAAACAGACTAATGGAGACAAGCATGACCAAACGTTTTGTCGTCAAAGCGGTGCTCGTTGCCGCCCCAATGATCTTTTCCGGACTGTTGTCGACGGCCGCCATGGCAGACGCCAGCACCGACGTTGCGCCCAGCGATGGTTGGGCAGGTCAAAACGGCGGTACCAAGGGCGGTTCGAATGCCGTGGCGACACGCATCTACACAGTCACGACGCCCACCCAGTTGATCACAGCGATCAAGACCGCGAAGACCGAACCCAAGATCATCAAGGTCGTCGGCACCATCGACATGGCATCAGCTGACAACGGTGGGCCGTTCACCAGTCACAGTGACCAGGCCGATCGCAGCGAGATCCACCTCAACAGCAACACCACGCTGATTGGTGTTGGCGCGAACGCGAAGATCGTCAATGGCGTCACCAAGGTGTATCACATCAACAACGTGATCATCCGCAACATAGCCTTCGTCAATCCCTGCGATGTCACGCCGGTGTGGGACCCGAGCGATGGCGCGACGGGCAACTGGAATTCGGAATTCGATGCCGTGGTTGTCGATGGTTCGAAGAACGTCTGGCTCGATCACTTGAGTTTCACCGACGCGCCGCTGACAGATGACAAACTTCCTGTCGAGAACGGTCACACCAAACAGTGCCATGACGGCTCGATGGACATCAAGAATGGCGCCGATTTCGTGACCGTTTCCAACACCATCTTCGAGTTGCATGACAAGAACAACTTGCTCGGCGCGGGCGATGGCAAGACCACGGACGAAGGTCACCTGGCCATCACCATGCATCACAACCTGTGGCGCGACATCACACAACGCGCACCGCGCGTGCGTTTCGGCAAGGTGCATCTCTACAACAACTACTATGCCGGCAGCAAAACGCATCCTGTCTATCCGAATATCTACAGCATCGGCGTGGGCAAGGCAGCCAAGATCATCTCGGAAAACAACGCTTTCGAAATCACTGGCGCAAGCACGTGCAATCAGATCGTCGTCAATCCGCTGAGCACCAGCCCGGTGGGCGCCTTCAAGGATGCAGGCTCCACGCTCAATGGCGTTGTGTTGACCGGTTGTAGCGTGCCGAGCACCGTGACCTGGACGATTCCCTACACCTACATCAAGCAGGCCACGAGTGCAGTCAAGGCCAGCGTGCTGGCCAACGCAGGTGTGGGCAAGATCGGTTTCTGATTCTTGTGGGCAAGAAAGGGCGCACGCGTTGCGTCCTTTTTTCATTCCAGCGAAAGCCAGAATGACGCAGTAGTGGTTTTGACGCAAAGTGCACAAAGAGAAACGAAGGTTCGCGAAGGGGATTTCCTCTGCGAATCTTGCTTTGTTTTCTTCGCGTCCTTTGCGTCAAAAACAGCGCTTCCGGTACCTTGATACTGTTGCTCAGGAGATCGTGAACGGCCTTTGAAGAGAGAGGCTACGCAGGTTCGAAATGCTCAAGCATGAGTTGCACGCTGGCCACGCCGTTGTACTCATTGACCGATAGCCTGTATGCCGCACGAATACGGTTCGGCACGGACTCGGCGCAGTTGAACTGTATCGCCTCAAAGCTGGCGCCTGCCTTGCGCAAGCGCAGTTTGAGATGGCGTTCCTTGAGGATGCGCTGACTTTCCACTTCAAACACATCGTCGAACATCGGCTGGGCAAATCCCTGGCCCCATATTGCAGCTTCCAGCATGCGCGCCATGTCCAGCGACATGTAGGCCGATTCCAGCGCGCCGTCCGTTTCCACGCTGCGCTGCAGATCGGCTGGCGTCAGCAGCTCGGCGACGGTGTCCGCAAATGCGGCCGCGAAGCGCAGGTAGTCGACTTCGCGGATCGACAGGCCAGCCGCCATTGCATGACCACCAAACTTCAGGATCAGATCGGGCTGACGTTTGCTGATCAGGTCCAGCGCGTCGCGCAGATGCAGCGCCGTGATCGAACGGCCAGAGCCTTTTAATTCGCCATTGCCCGCGGGGGCGAAGGCTATCGTCGGACGATGTGCGCGTTCCTTGATGCGGCCCGCGACGATGCCGATCACACCTTGATGCCAGTCGGGCTCATACAAGGTGATGCCGGCCTGTTCGCCGACCTCACTGAACTCCAGCGTGGCGAGTGCAGCGTCCTTCATTTCCTCTTCGATACTGCGGCGCTGGCGATTGAGCTGATCAAGCTCCTGCGCGATGTTCATGGCGCGTGCAAAGTCGTCGGTGATCAGGCATTCGATACCCAGCGACATGTCGGTCAGACGGCCCGCAGCGTTGAGGCGAGGGCCGAGTGCGAAACCCATGTCAAAGGTGCTGGCGCGTGACGGCTCGCGGGCTGCGACCGCAAACAACGCGCGCAATCCCGCATGCATACGGCCGGCACGCATGCGTGCAAGGCCCTGGCTGACAAGGATGCGGTTGTTGGCGTCGAGCTTGACCACGTCGGCGACGGTGCCAAGCGCAACCAGATCAAGCAGATCGCCAAGTTTCGGTTCGGCGCGGCCACTGCTCTCGAACCAGCCGCGTTCGCGCAGTTCGGCCCGCAAGGCCATTGCCACGTAGAACATCACGCCCACACCGGCAATGCACTTGCTGGGGAATTCGCAGCCGGGCTGATTCGGGTTGACGATGACATCCGCATCCGGAAGCGATTCGCCGGGCAGGTGGTGATCGGTGATCAGTGTGACCATGCCGAGTTCGCGCGCCCTGGCTACGCCTTCGATGCTGGCGATGCCGTTGTCGACCGTAATCAGCAGATCGGGCCTTGAGCCGGCTGCCAGTTCGACGATGGCTGGCGTGAGCCCGTAGCCATACTCGAAGCGGTTTGGCACGAGATAAGTCACGTTGGCGCCCATGCTGCGCAAGGCGCGAATACCCACGGCACAGGCGGTGGCGCCATCGCAATCGTAGTCGGCGACGATGAGCATGCGCGAGCCGGCCTCGATGGCATCGGCGAGCAGCTGCGCGCCGGCCTGAATACCCTTGAGGCCTGCTGGTGGCAGCAGTGCAGTCAATTCGGTCTTGAGTTCATCGACATGGGCAACGCCACGTGCCGCGAAGAGCCGCGCCAGGAGCGGATGCTGGCCTGCCGCATGCAAATGGCGGGCGGCATTCTGGGGAACAGGGCGTTGAACGATACGAGTCATGTGGCAGGCCCGGTGAGGCTGGCTAAAAGCCGAGCCTTGCTGGCATTGCGTTGCCAGAATTTCCAGCGCGGAACGGGTGAAATATCAAAACTTGTGAGCGAGGTGTCGCCGGGCGCGACGATACGCAGATGCGAAATCCTGCCTGTACGCAGCTGCTGCGCGAGCGGTATGAACACTTCGCCATCGAGTGCTTCAAACGCCTTGGACCATGCCGCCACATCGCGTTGTTGCGCGGACTCATGCAGGGAGTCCAGCAGACACCATTCGGCTGGGCGTTGAGGATTGAAAGCCTCGATGCCGACTTGTGACAGGCGCGCGAGACCTGCAAGGATCGGGCTGGGAGTCTGCTGGCGTGCGGCCATGTTTGCCGAAGGGGCTGTCAACTGCTGCGGTGTGCGACCGACGCCCCATAGCCACAACGCATTCAGCGCAGGCGCACGACAAGCTTCGCGCGCAGTGTTGACCGGATGGTTATGACAAAAGACTTGCAACTCGTTGGCGAGTTTTGACCACCACGGGGCTTGCTCTCCCTGCGCCTGAAACTGCGCGACCGGGCGGCTTGCAACATCGGCCAGCGGCGCGAGCGTGACAGGCAGCCTGCTGG
>Ga0075366_10001156_pt1 | contig 13058 bp, 9 predicted proteins | sample EndMethybrTD3031_FD_72351 | JGI IMG/M metagenome (GOLD analysis project Ga0075366, IMG submission 72351) | Populus endosphere microbial communities from Tennessee, USA - Endosphere MetaG P. TD hybrid TD303-1 | ecosystem: Host-associated > Plants > Roots > Endosphere | place: USA: Tennessee...
AGGGGATTTCTCTGCGCACCCGCATCAAGATCTGCGGCCTGACCCGCGAGGCCGACGTCGCTGCGGCCGTCGAGGCCGGTGCGGACGCCATCGGCTTCGTGCTCTACCCGGGCAGCCCGCGCGCGGTCAGCGTCGCCCGGGTAGAGCACGAAGCCGATGGCGTCCGCACCGGCCTCGACGGCCGCAGCGACGTCGGCCTCGCGGGTCAGGCCGCAGATCTTGATGCGGGTGCGCAGAGAAATCCCCTTCAGGGCAGCCAGTCCAGCGCCGCCGTACCGTCGGGCAGCGCAAGGGCCGGATCGTAGTACGGGCCGACGAAGTACAGCCCGTCCGGGGGAAAGGTCGGTGCGGCGACGCGCCGGTCGCGTTCGGCCAGCACCTCGCCCAGCCATTCCGGCGGCCGCGTGCCCGCGCCGACGGCGAGCAGGCAGCCCATGATGTTGCGCACCATGTGGTGCAGGAAGGCGCTGGCATCGAAGTCGAAGCGCCAGTAGCCGCCGCGCTGCGCGATCTCGATGCCGCGCAGGATCTTCACCGGCGAGGCGGCCTGGCACTCGGCCGAGCGGAACGCGGAGAAATCGTGCTGGCCGACGAGCAGCGCCGCGGCAGTCCGCATCGCTGCACCGTCCAGCGGCCGGAAGCTCCAGCCGGCCAGGCCCTGCTCCAGCGCGGGACGCACCGGCGATTCGCGCAGCACGTAGGCGTAACGCCGGCCCAGCGCGCTGTTGCGCGCGTGGAAGGACCCGGCCACCGGCTGGCACCACTGAATGGCGATGTCCGGCGGCAGGAAGCGGTTGGTGCCGCGCACCCACGAGAACGGCTCGCGCTCGATCTCGCAATCCAGGTGCACGACCTGGTTCAGCGCATGCACGCCGGCATCGGTGCGGCCGGCGCACATGACGCGCAGCGGCACGGCCGCGAAGGCCGCCAGTGCGCGTTCGACGGCGTCCTGCACGGTGCGCCCGCCGGGCTGGCTCTGCCAGCCCTGGTAGGCCACGCCGCGGTAGCTGATGCCCAGCGCCAGCCGCATCGAGACGAGGGCGCGCCGGGGTGGCGCGCCCGCCGCGTCAGGCCAGTTGCTCGAGCATGCCCTGGGCCTTGGACTTCAGCGAGCCCGAGGCCTTGGCGATCACTTCCTGCAGCAGGTCGCGCGCGCCTTCCATGTCGCCGATCTGGCGGAACTCCTCGGCCAGTTCGAGCTTGCGCGCGAGCGGATCGGCGTTGGGATCGTCCTCCTCGAAGCCCGACATCGCCGAGTCGCCGAAGGCGGACGGCACGGTCGTCGGGCCGCTGGCCCGCGTCGCGTTCGCGCCCGGCAGGTCGAGATCCAGCGAGATGCCGGCCAGGTCGAATTCGACCGACGACGGACTGGCCGCGGACGGGGCCGGCGCGGGCGCGTTCAGCTCGGGCAGCATCAGGTCGGCCGCCGCGGTGTCGAAGTCCAGCGAGTTGCTCAGCGACGGCGGTGCGGGGGGCGCCGGCAGCGGCGGTGCGGCCATCGGCTGCGTTGCCTGCAGCGCGGCCGCAGTGGTGGTGACCGGCTCGGCGCCGATGTCCAGATCGAGATCGACGTTCGAGGTGTCGACCGTCGGGATCGTCACCGTCGACGGGTTGAACTGCGAGGGCGACGGCAGCACCGATTGCGGCATCGTGCTCGCGCCCAGCGGCTCGACCATCTGGCCACCCGCGGCGACGCCGCCGGCCGGCGCACCGCCCGGCTGGTACAGCGGATTGTCCGGATCGATCTGGGTGCCGAGTTCCTGCGCCTTGGCCCAGTCCTCGCCCTGGCCCTGCGTCAGCGAGTAAAGCTGCGTGGCCAGCAGTTCGAAGCCCTTGGTGTCGCGCCGCTTGGCGTAGACCTCCAGCAGCTTGGTGCGGATCGCCATGCGCTCGGGATTGCCGCGCATCGCCTCCTTGAGGATTTCCTCGGCCTGCAGGTCGCGACCGTAGGCGAGGTAGACGTCGGCCTCGGCGACCGGATCGACGTCGCCGATCGCGTCGAGCTGACTCAGCGAGTAGCTCATCGACGACGAGGCGCCGCCGGCGTCGCGTGTGTCGATGCGCTGGCCGCCGCTGGCGCCGAAGAACGAGTCGGGCTGCAGGCGGCTCTCGAGGAACGAGGTCTCGCCGCTGTCCTTCTTCGCGTTCTTCGCGAAGCGATAGACGCCGAAGATGCCGAGCAGCGCCACGACGAGACCGCCGAGGCCGAGCAGCAGCGGGTTGTCGTTGAGCAGCGAGTCAAAGAAAGACGGCTCTTCGACCGGCACTGCCGGCTTGGCCGGCGGCTTGGCAGCAGCCTGAACCGGCGCCGAGGCAGGAGCCGGCGGCGTGGGTGCGGCGGCAATCGGGGCTGACGCGGGCGCGGCGGCAACCGTCACGGCGGGCACCGAGGCCGGCAGCGCAGGCATCGAGGCGGCAGCGGTCGGCGCGGGAGCCGGCGCTGCGGCAGGAGCAGACGCTGCGGCCGGGGCAGCGGCCACGACCGGCGCCGGTGCCGGCGCGGGTGGCGCAACCGGGGCCGGCGCAGGTGCTGGTGCGGGAGCTGGCTTCACGGCCGCTGCTGGCGCAGGCGCCGGCGCCACCGGTGCCGGCGCGGGCGTCGGGGTGGGCTTCGTGATGGCAACGGCAGGAGCCGATGCCGGCGCGGCCGACGGAGCAGCAGCGGCACCTGGCTTCGCTGCGGACGCGGCACCCGAAAGCTTCTTCAGTTCATCGACGTTCTTTGCGAGTTCGGCGACACGCACGTCGGAGGCTTTCTTCGCGCTCTCTTTCGAGATCGCCGCCTCGGGTGACTTCGCACCCGGCGTGCCCTTGCTGAGCGTCAGCTTGTCGGGCGTGGGCGCGGCAGCCTGCTTGCGATCTTCGACCTGGGCCTGGACCTTGCCGCTTGCCTGGCGCGTCGAGCCTTCGGTCTTCGCGGCGGGCACCGCACCGGCCAGGCGCTGGCGGTACGCGCCGAAGTCGGCGCTCTGCGCCTGGATGACCTGGCGCGCTTCGCTTGCGGTGGTTGCGTTCGCCGACTCGGCGCTCGGAACAGCCAGCACGACACCCGACTTGAGCCGGTTCATGTTGTTGTCCATGAACGCCTGCGGATTCGCGCGATACAGCGCGACCAGCATCTGGTCGAGCGAGACGCCGGAGCGTTGGGTGCGTCCCGCGATCTTCGACAGCGTGTCGCCCTGGCGCACGCGGTACTCGTCTCCACTCTCAGGGCCGGCCTTCGTGGCCGGCGCTGCTGCAGCGCGTTGGCTGGCAACAGCGCGCGGTTCAGTCGACTTGGCGCTCGGCGCAGCGGGTTCGGCACTCGGGACGCGGGCCGGCGCCGGGCGCGGCTGAGCCACTGGTCGCGCTGTCTCGGGTGCCGGGCTCGCCGCAGCCATCGCGGGGGCGGTGGACGGGGCAGGAGCGCGAGCCGTTGCCGGCGGATCGAACAGCAGCGTGTATTCGCGGGTCAGCTTGCCCGTCGACCAATTGATCTCGAGAATGACGTCGACGAACGGCTCCTGCACGCCTCGATCGCTCGTCAGCCGCAGATAGGGACGACCATCGGCGCGCCGCTCGAGCGAGACTCGCGTGGCCGGCAGCACCGCGTTGTAGTCGACCCCCGCAGCCTTGTAGGCATCGGGCGACGCCACCTTGACCTGCAGGTTCGCCGCCTCTTCGGGCGAAAGGCTGGTCACGTCGATTTCGGCGCGCAAAGTCTCGCCGAGCGAGGACTGCACCTGCAGCCTGCCCAGACCAAGCGCCCACGCCCCTTGAGCGGCCAGCAACAACGCGGCAGCCGCCGCCACCCCAGTCAGGGCAAAGCGCCCCGAGATCGTCGAGTTTCTGTTCAAGGCGTCTCCCAAATAGACGATGCAGGCATTACTTCAAGCCCGCTGTGATCGGACCACTCAGCGACGCTCACGCCGCAGCTTCCTGATGTGTAGAGCAATGTATCGAGCATTAGGCCAGAAATCACAATAGCATCAATAACATACACTGACAAGCTCATGCATTGTCTGACATTCTGTCGATATCTGTGACGAGAAGACTGCGGCACCGAATTGTTGCAAGGCGACAACGATGCCCGAAACCCGCGCTTCCGAGCATCGCGTCCGCCTGCGGTTCAAGCCTCGACCAGGATCCGCAGCATGCGGCGCAGCGGTTCGGCCGCGCCCCATAGCAGCTGGTCGCCGATCGTGAAGGCGCCCAGGTATTGCGGGCCCATCGCCATCTTGCGCAGCCGGCCGACCGGGATCGTCATCGTCCCGGTCACAGCAACTGGCGTCAGTTCGCGAATCGTGTCTTCCTTCGTGTTCGGAACGACCTTCACCCATTCGTTGTCGGCCGCAATCATGGCTTGCACATCGGCCAGTGGGACGTCTTTCTTGAGCTTGAAAAGTAACGCCTGGCTGTGACAGCGCATGGCACCGACGCGCACGCAGAAGCCATCGACCGGCACTGCCGGCGTGCCGAAGCCGGGCCCCTGGCCGAGGATCTTGTTGGTTTCGGCCGGACCCTTCCACTCTTCCTTGCTGGAGCCGTCACCGAGATCCTTGTCGATCCACGGGATCAGGCTGCCGCCCAGCGGTACGCCGAAGTTCTCGATCTCGGCCGGCGACAGCGTGCGCTGCTTCTCGGCGACGAGGCGGTCGATCTCGAGGATGGCGCTCTTCGGATCGTCAAGCAGCGAGCGCACCGACGCGTTCAGCGTGCCGTACTGCGTGAGGAGCTCGCGCATGTGCGCCGCGCCGCCGCCGGATGCAGCCTGGTAGGTCATCGTGTTCATCCACTCGACCAGCCCGGCCTTGAAGAGAGCACCGACCCCCATCAGCATGCAACTCACCGTGCAGTTGCCGCCGATCCAGTTGCGACCTCCCTTGGCGAGGGCCGACTTGATCACGGGCATGTTGACCGGGTCGAGCACGATGACCGCGTCGTCTTTCATGCGCAGCGTTGACGCCGCGTCGATCCAGTGCCCCTTCCAGCCGGCCTCGCGCAGCTTCGGGTACACCTCGCTCGTGTAGTCGCCGCCTTGTGCGGTGACGATGATCTCGCACTGCTTCAGCGCGGCGATGTCGTGAGCGTCGTGGAGCTTCTTCTCGTTCTTCGCCAGGTCTGCAGGGGCGTCACCGCCCGCGTTGCTCGTACTGAAGAACTTCGGCTCGATGAAGGCGAAGTCGCCCTCGGAGCGCATACGGTCCATCAGCACGGAGCCGACCATCCCGCGCCATCCGACCAATCCTGTAAGTGCTGTCATCGTCGTTGCCCTGTCGTCGTTGAAAAACCTCTTAGTCCACCGGCTCGTTCGCCGGGGAGACAGGGGCGAGACGAACCGGAGCTGAACTAGCCCTTAATCGTCTTGGTTTTGACCGCGCCAGCGAGCGCGGCGACCACGGCGTCACCCATTTCGCGGGTGCCGATCTTGGTCGTGCCTTCGGACCAGATGTCCGCGGTGCGCAGCCCGGAGGCGAGCACGTGCTGCACTGCCGACTCGATACGGTCGGCAGCTTCGGCTTGGTTGAGCGAGAAGCGAAGCATCATGGCAGCGGAGAGGATTGTAGCCAGAGGGTTCGCAAGATTCTTGCCCGCGATGTCCGGCGCACTGCCATGGCTGGGCTCGTAGAGCCCCTTTCCGGTTGAATTCAACGACGCCGACGGCAGCATGCCGATCGAGCCGGTCAGCATCGCGGCTTCGTCCGACAGGATGTCGCCGAACATGTTGCCGGTCACGATCACGTCGAACTTCTTGGGTGCGCGCACCAGCTGCATCGCCGCGTTGTCGACGTACATGTGGTCGAGCGCCACGTCCGGGTACTGGGCGTGGACTTCGGTGACGATGTCTTTCCAGAACTGGAACGTCTCGAGCACGTTGGCCTTGTCGACGCTCGTGAGCCGCTTGCTGCGCTTGCGCGCAGCCTGGAACGCGACGTGAGCGATTCGCTCGATCTCGGGGCGCGTGTAGCGCATCGTGTCGAATGCCTCCGGCGCGCCTGCGAACGCGCCATCGGGCGATTCGCGTCGGCCGCGCGGCTGGCCGAAGTAGATGTCGCCGGTCAGCTCACGAATGATCAGGATGTCGAGCCCTGCAACCAGCTCGGGCTTCAGGCTCGATGCGTGCGTGAGCTGCTCGTAGCAGATCGCCGGGCGGAAGTTCGCGAAGAGGCCGAGGCTCTTGCGAAGGCCGAGGATCGCCTGTTCGGGGCGCAGTGCGCGTTCGAGCGTGTCGTACTTCCAGTCGCCGACCGCACCGAACAGCACGGCATCGGCCGCCTGCGCGAGGCGCAGCGTCGCTTCAGGCAGCGGATGGCCGTGCGCGTCGTATGCCGCGCCACCGACGAGGGCCTGCTCGGCCTCGAACTTCAGGTCGAGCGTCTGCAGCACGCGCAGCGCTTGCGCGACGATTTCAGTGCCGATGCCGTCACCGGGCAGGATCGCGATCTTCACGGGTCATCTTCCTTCTTGGACGCCGGCACCTCGCCGGCGGTGGGCAGCTCAAATCGTGTGGGCAAGCCAGGGTTTGCTCAGCAGCCGCTCGGCCTCGAACGTGCGGATCTTGTCTGCGTGGCGCAGCGTCAGGCCGATGTCGTCGAAGCCTCCGAGCAGGCAGTACTTGCGAAACGCCTGCACGTCGAACGCGATGCTGCTGCCGTCGGGCTTGACGATCAGCTGCTTCTCGAGATCGATCGTCAGCGAGTAGCCGATGAACGCGGCGACTTCGTCGAACAGCTTCGACACCTCGTGCTCAGGCAGCACGATCGGCAGCAGGCCGTTCTTGAAGCAGTTGTTGAAGAAGATGTCGGCGTAGCTCGGTGCGATCAGCGCCCGAAAACCGAACTGGTCGAGCGCCCACGGCGCGTGCTCGCGCGACGAGCCGCAGCCGAAGTTCTTGCGCGCCAGCAGCACAGAAGCACCCTTGTAGCGCGGCTGGTTGAGCACGAAGTCTGGGTTCGGGCGGCGCGAGGCCGGGTCCTGCCCCGGCTCACCGGGATCGAGATAGCGCCACTCGTCGAACAGGTTCGGACCGAAGCCGCTCTTCTTGATCGATTTCAGGAACTGCTTCGGAATGATCGCGTCGGTGTCGACGTTCTCGCGGTCCATCGGAGCCACGAGGCCGGTGTGAATGCGAAACGGTGTCATGGTTGGCTTCCCGCGCTCAGAGGAGACGACGCACGTCGACGAAGTGGCCCTCGATGGCGGCCGCGGCAGCCATCGCCGGGCTGACGAGGTGGGTTCGCCCGCCGGCGCCCTGGCGGCCTTCGAAGTTGCGATTGCTCGTGGACGCGCAGCGTTCGCCCGGCTCGAGCCGGTCGGCGTTCATCGCCAGGCACATCGAGCAGCCCGGCTCGCGCCACTCGAAGCCGGCGCCCTTGAAGATCTTGTCGAGCCCTTCGCGTTCGGCCTGTTCCTTCACGAGACCCGAGCCGGGTACGACCATCGCGAGCTTCACGTTCGATGAGATGCGGCTGCCCAGCCGCTTCACGACGGCCGCCGCCTCGCGCAGGTCTTCGATGCGCGAGTTCGTGCACGAGCCGATGAAGACCTTGTCGATAAGGATGTCGGCGATCAGCTTGTTCGGCTCGAGCGCCATGTATTGGAGCGCGCGCTCGATCGCGCCGCGCTTGCTCGGGTCTTTCTCGCGGTCGGGATCGGGCACGCGCGCGTCGATCGAGACGACCATCTCGGGCGACGTGCCCCAGGTGACCTGCGGCGTGATCGCGCTCGCATCGAGCTCGACGACGGCGTCCCAGCTTGCGTCTGCGTCGGAGTGCAGCGTGCGCCAGTAGCGCACGGCCTGCTCCCACTCGACACCTGCCGGAGAGAACGGCCGGCCCTTCACGTAGGCGAGCGTCGTCTCGTCGACGGCGACGAGCCCTGCTCTCGCGCCGGCCTCGATCGCCATGTTGCAGACCGTCATGCGGCCTTCCATGCTGAGCGCGCGGATGGCCGAGCCGGCGAACTCGATCGTGTAGCCGGTGCCGCCGGCCGTACCGATCTTGCCGATGATCGCGAGCACGATGTCCTTGGCTGCGCAGCCGGGCGCGAGGCGCCCTTCGACGCGGATCAGCATGTTCTTCGCCTTGCGCGCCAGCAGCGTCTGCGTGGCCAGGACATGCTCGACTTCGCTCGTGCCGATGCCATGCGCGAGCGCGCCGAACGCGCCATGCGTGGAGGTGTGCGAGTCGCCGCAGACCACCGTCATGCCCGGCAGCGTGGCGCCCTGCTCCGGCCCGATCACGTGGACGATGCCCTGGCGGCGGTCGTTCATCTTGAACTGCGTGATGCCGAGGCGGTCGCAGTTGGCGTCGAGCGTGTCGACCTGCAGGCGCGACACCGGATCGGCGATGCCGTGCGAGCGATCGGTCGTCGGCACGTTGTGATCGCTGACGGCGAGGTTTGCCGACAGCCGCCAGACCTTTCGCCCGGCCAGATCAAGGCCGTCGAATGCCTGCGGGCTCGTCACCTCGTGCACCAGGTGCCGGTCGATGTAGAGCACCGACGTGCCGTCCTCCTCGGTGTGGACGACGTGTTCGTCCCAGATCTTGTCGTAGAGGGTGCGGGGCATGGGCGGGGCTGCGACTGGTGCTGAGCGGAGCCCTGGATTCTAGGGCTTCGCCCTGGCTTGCGAGGGCACTGGGGTTGCCCGGCTCCGCGCCATGCAAAAGGGCGCCCGCAGGCGCCCTTCTTCGTTCAGTCGGCCGATCGCTCGGCCGGAGATCGTCTTACCAGCCGATGTCGCGCAGCAGAGGGAAGGTCAGATCCTTCGGCGGCACGAGGGTGGTCGTCAGGTCGGCATTGATGTTCGGCTCCATCAGCAGGTTCGGGAACGCGCTGACATCCCAGTGCGACACCGACGAGCCGCTGACCAGCGGGTTCGGCGTGTACAGGAGCGGCCGGCCCGCAGCGTCAGCGCCCGCGCGGCGCGAGGTGTCGAGCGCGAACGAACTCGACATCGCACCCGGCTGGCTGCGCGTGCCGTACTTGACCGACGCGGCAACACCTGCCTTCAAGGTCACGCCATCGGCCTGCGAGACGCTGACGGTCGGGATCACGATCGTCGGATCAGCGCCGCCGAGACCAGGTGCTGCCCCGGCCGCGTTGTTGGCGATGATGACCCCGATCGCTCCGGCGTTCTGCGCGTTCTTCGCCTTCACTGCGAAGCCGCAAGTCCCGCGGTCGATGATCGCGACCTTGCCGCTCACTGCCGCGATGGTGGCTGCGTTGAACGCCAGGCAACCGGTACCGTTGACCGGATCGGCAGGCACGACGGCAAGTGCGCCGAACGCACTCTGCGTCACGACCGGCGGGCCGAACGCTGCCGTCCCGTAGTCGTAGAAGCCTGAGTAGCCCGGAGCGGGACTCGTCACCTTGAGGGTCGGAACAGGGCCCAGGGTCGCGAGCGCGCCAGCCACCGCTTGCGGGCCGGTCCAGGCGAGCTTCAGCGGGTTGATCGCCGAAAGCCTGCGCTCGGTCGGCGTCATCGCGAGCCAGGTCTTGCCCGCGGTGTTGTCGTACATGAACCCTTCCCAGATGCTGGGCAGCCCGGTGGGCGTATACGCCGTGCCTTCCGCGTTGATGCGGTTGCCGGTGGAGGTCTGGACCGACAGCACCGAGAAGCCGAGGCCGTGACCGAGTTCGTGCAGCAGAGTCTCGACGAAGTTCACCTTGGAGCCGGCATTGCCGTCGAGCCCGAGATAGAACGGCGTTCCCGTCAGGCAACCCGGATTGCCGAGGTTGACGTTGAACTGCGTCTTGATGTCGACCGTTCCGTAGCCGCTGCCGTCATCCGGGATACCGGCCGACAGGTTCACGCCCGCGAGCTTGTTCGCAAGCGCCTGGGGATACCAGGTGCCGGGAACGCCGTTCGCGAAGTCGTACCAGATGTTCCATGCACCGGCGCTGCCGAGCGTCGCGCCCGTGTCGGTGCAAGCCAAAGCTTCCCAACCGGCGTTGACGGTGATCGTCACGTTGCTGGTCAGCTGCGCCTGCCAGATGTCGGCGACGTATCGATAGACGATCATGCGCTGCTCGCCCAGCGTCGTGCCGGGGTTGCCGCCGACCGGCGCCACCGGCGTCGGGTCGTTGAAGCCGACCCCGGCGGGATCTCGACTGGTGATCTGGATGGTCGCGGCAGCGTGAGCCGGAGCCACCGCCGCGGCCAGCGAAGCAGAAGCAGCCAGCGCAACAAGTGAAGTCTTGATGAAATTCATGCGCTCACTCCGTCGGCAGGGTTTGGGGCGCGGCGACCGGCGCCTTCAGCGCGGCCTCTGCAGCTTCACGGCTCTCGAAGCAGAACTCCTTCAGGCTGCCGTCAGGCTGGCGAACGACGACCGAATAGCTCATGAACTCATCGGTCAGGCGTGCACCCCGAGCACCGCTTGCGTGAAAACGCGGCAGGGTCGATTGAGCCGCAGCGCGCAGGCGGCCGGTTGCATGGTGCTCGCGCAGCGTGTTGGCCTCTTCGGGCGATGCGGCCCGCAGCTGGCCCGTGCCGGCGTCGCGAACGACGATCTGATTCGACGTGGCCTGCACCGGCGCTTCTTGGGCCATTGCCGGCAGCGCGAGCGCCGCCACGCCAGCCAGCAGCGCATACGACTTGAACGTTCTTACCATCTGGTTCTCCTGGACTTTGTCGTGTCATGCATGCGGCACGCGGCGTCGCGCCGCGGCCACTGCTCCGTTCGTCAGGCTTTCGCTTCCGACTTGGCGCGACGCCGGCTGTAGGCAACGAGGCCCGCCAGCCCGAGGCCGAACATGGCCCAGGTCGAGGGCTCCGGCACCGGCGTGACCGTCAGCGTGTCGATGCCGACGTAGTTGGCGTTGTCGGCCCAGCCCGTGTAGTCGATCGCGAAGCGACCGAACGAGCCCACGCCGCCCGATGCGTAGCTGAACGAGTACTGCACCCAGTCGCCGCTCACGGTGAGTGCCTTGGACAGCGAGAAGTCGAGCGTGTCGGTGCTGCCGTCGCTGAAGCCGACGCGGAGCTTGTCGAAGAACGGAGCGTCGATCGCGGCCTTCGCCCAGAAGCTCACCGTGCCGGCGAGTTCGGTCGAGAAGGTCGGGGTGATCAGCCAGTTGTTGATCGACCCGCCGGCCACGCCGTTGTTGTAGTTGGCGGACATGTAGGCCGCATCGCCGGCAACCGGGCCGCCGGTCTGCGCGGCAAAGATGCTCGCATCGCCCTGCGCCCAGTTCGTCGAGCCGATCGGCGTGCTCTGGTTGATCAGCAGCCAGCCATTGCTGGTCAGCGAGGTGATCGGATCCTTGTAGTCGAAGCCTTCGTTGATCAGCGGCGCCGGATCGGCATATGCCGACACAGCGAACGCCAGCATCGACGCGCTAAGGAGGTATTTTGGAGAATTCATGAGCTCCCTCGGGGTTGGATGGCGACCGCTGACTCAACGGCTCGGCGAACCCGGCGAAGGCGAGAAAGGGATCGAGCCCGGTTGGCTCGCATGGACCCTCCGATCGCGATCTGGGGATAACCAAATCCGGCAAGACAGCCCTTCCGTCACGCATGTCAACAAACGTGAATTTGCGCAACGAACGGCGCGAGACTATTCGTGCGCATTCACACGAACAACCCCCCGATCCACGGGGTCGTTCGTGGAGCTGTTCTCGAACGATTGCGATCGCTTCATCGCGGTGCGGGCGGCAACCCGCGCCGATGCTGGCGCCGCAATGAAAAAGGCCCCGGCAAGGTGCTGGGGCCTTCTTGCGCGCACCGTCAGTGCGCGAGGGAAAACACTGACTTGGTGTGGCGTCAGCGCTTCGCGATCGACGTGACGTCGCGCGCCTTGGCGCCGCTGAACAACTGACGCGGACGGCCGATCTTGTACTCGGGGTCGCCGATCATTTCGTTGAGCTGCGCGATCCAGCCGACCGTGCGGGCCAACGCGAAGATCGCGGTGAACAGACTCACCGGAATGCCGATCGCGCGCTGCACGATGCCCGAATAGAAGTCGACGTTCGGATAGAGCTTGCGGGCAACGAAGTACTCGTCTTCGAGCGCGATCTTCTCGAGCGCCATCGCCAGCTTGAAGATCGGGTCGTCGTGCAGGCCGAGCGCATCAAGCACCTCGTGGCAGGTTTCGCGCATCAGCTTGGCGCGCGGGTCGTAGTTCTTGTAGACCCGGTGGCCGAAGCCCATCAGCTTGACGTTGGAGTTCTTGTCCTTCACCTGCTTGATGAAGTCGCCGATCTTCTCGACGCCGCCCATGCGGTTCACGTCCTCGAGCATGTTCAGCGCCGCTTCGTTCGCGCCGCCGTGCGCCGGGCCCCACAGGCAGGCCACGCCGGCCGCGATCGCCGCGAACGGGTTGGTACCCGACGAGCCGCACAGGCGCACCGTCGAGGTCGACGCGTTCTGCTCGTGGTCGGCGTGCAGGATGAAGATGCGGTCCATCGCGCGCACCAGGACGTCGTTGGGCACGTAGTCCTCACACGGTGTCGCGAACATCATCCGCATGAAGTTGCCGGCGTAGCTGAGGTCGTTCTTCGGGTAGATGTAGGGCTGGCCGATGGTGTACTTGTAGGCCATCGAGACCAGCGTCGGCATCTTCGCGATCAGGCGGATCGCCGAGATCTCACGATGCTCCGGGTTATTGATGTCGGTGCTGTCGTGATAGAACGCCGAGAGCGCCCCGACCAGGCCGGTCATGATCGCCATCGGGTGCGCGTCGCGGCGAAAGCCCCGCAGGAAGAACTGCATCTGCTCGTTGACCATCGTGTGGTTCGTGACGAGCTTCGTGAAGTCGAACTTCTGCGTCGCGTTCGGCAGCTCGCCCTTCAGCAGCAGGTAGCAGGTCTCGAGGTAGTCGCAGTTCTCGGCGAGCTGTTCGATCGGGTAGCCGCGGTACAGCAACTCGCCCTTGTCGCCGTCGATGTAGGTGATGGTCGAGTTACATGACGCGGTCGACAGGAAACCCGGGTCATAGGTGAACTTGCCGGTCTGCGCGTAGAGCTTGCGGATGTCGATCACATCCGGCCCGATCGTGCCCTTGTAGATCGGCAGATCCATGCTGGCACTGCCGTCGGAGAACGACAGCGTGGCTTTGACGTCAGACGGGGTCATG
>Ga0075366_10001157_pt1 | contig 13049 bp, 14 predicted proteins | sample EndMethybrTD3031_FD_72351 | JGI IMG/M metagenome (GOLD analysis project Ga0075366, IMG submission 72351) | Populus endosphere microbial communities from Tennessee, USA - Endosphere MetaG P. TD hybrid TD303-1 | ecosystem: Host-associated > Plants > Roots > Endosphere | place: USA: Tennessee...
CCGTCGAGCCGATGACGGCGGAGCAACTGGCCGCGAAGACCTCGACCGATCCTCGCTACGTGCTCGAATGGCTGTCGGCCCAGGCCGCCGCCGGCTATGCCAACTACGATTCGGCCGCCAAGCGTTTCAGCCTGAGCGAAGAGCAGGCGCTCGCGCTCGCGGTGGAGGGCAGCCCGGCGTTCATCCCCGGTGCGTTCCAGGTGGCGATCGCGATGTTCGCGGCCGTGCCCAAGCTCGTAGAGGCGTTCAAAAGCGGGGCGGGGGTCGGTTGGCACGAGCATCATCCCGCGCTCTTTGCGGGCACGGAACGCTTCTTCAAGCCCGGCTACATCGCGAACCTCGTCACCAACTGGATCCCTGCGCTCGATGGCATGCAGGCCAAGCTGGAGAGCGGCGCCAAGGTTGCCGACGTCGGCTGCGGCCACGGTGCGTCGACGATCATCATGGCGCAGCACTACCCGAAGTCCACCTTCGTCGGCTTCGACTACCACGAGCCGTCGGTCCGATATGCGCGCGATGCCGCCGCGAAAGCCGGCGTGGCCGACCGAGTCAGCTTCGAGACCGCGAGCGCACAGGATTTCCCGGGCCGCGGCTACGACATGGTCGCGTTCTTCGATTGCCTGCACGACATGGGCGACCCGATCGGCGCCGCCACCCACGTACGCGAGTCGATGAAGTCTGACGGCAGCTGGATGATCGTCGAGCCGTTCGCGAACGACACGCTGGAAGCCAACCTGAACCCGATCGGGCGCATCTTCTACTCGGCGTCGACCTGCATCTGCACGCCGGCATCGCGCTCGCAGGCGGTCGGCTTGTGCCTGGGCGCGCAGGCCGGCGAGCAGCGTCTGGGCGGCGTGGCGCGCAAGGGCGGGTTCAGCCGCTTCCGTCGTGCGACCGAGACGCCGTTCAACCTGGTGTTCGAAGCGCGGCCCTGAGGGCGTCTGCGCGCGCGGCGTTCAGACGCGGTTCGTCGACATCCCCGAGGTACTGCGCAGGCGATCGATCAGCTTCGCCCCGATCTGGCCGAGCGGCAGCACCTCGTGTGCTGCACCGGCGTTGATTGCCTCGCGCGGCATGCCGAAGACGACGCAGCTCGCCTCGTCCTGGACGAGGTTGTAGCTGCCGGCGTCGCGCATTTCCTTCATGGCCTTGGCGCCGTCGGCACCCATCCCGGTCAGCATGATGCCGAGCGCGTTCTGGCCGACGATGCGCGCGGCCGACTTGAACAACACTTCGACCGATGGCTTGTGGCGGTTCACCGGCTCGCCGTCCTGGACGCGCGCGATGTAGTTGGCGCCAGAGCGTTCGACGCTCAGATGCAAGCCGCCCGGGGCGATGTACGCATGGCCCGGCAACACGCGCTCGCCGTCGCGCGCCTCGGCCACGCGGATGCGGCACAGGCCGTCGAGCCGCGCTGCGTAGCTGCGCGTGAAGCCGGGCGGCATGTGCTGCGTGATCATCAACGCCGGGCAATCCGGCGGCAGGCTCATCAGCACTTCCTTGGTCGCTTCGGTACCGCCGGTGGAGGCGCCGATGAAGATGACTTTCTCGGTCGAGAGTCGGCCGAGCTGCGCGATCGGCGCGGCTGCGCTCGTTGCATGGCCGGTGGCCGCCGCCGGCGCGCTCGCGGAGGGGCGGCGCACCTGTGCGCGCGTTGCGACGCGGATCTTGTCGGTGATGTCGTCCGCAAGCTGGCGCAGGCCGTCGGCGACGCCGATCTTCGGCTTCGCGACGAAATCGATCGCGCCGAGCTCGAGCGCGCGCAAGGTCACGTCGGCGCCGCGTTCAGTCAGCGTCGAGACCATCACGACCGGCATCGGGCGCAGACGCATCAGCTTGCCGAGGAAGTCGATGCCGTCCATGCGCGGCATCTCGACGTCCAGCGTGATCACGTCCGGATTCAGATTGCGGATCATCTCGCGCGCGACCAGCGGGTCGGCTGCAGCGCCGACGCACTGCATATCGCTTTGCCGGTTGATGATCTCGGCCAGCAGGCTGCGCACGAGCGCCGAGTCGTCCACTACCACCACGCGGGTCTTCGCCATGATCTCCGAGGCCTTCAGAACAGGTCGACCGAGCCGCCGCCTGTGCTGGCCGGCACGGCCTTCTGCACCGCGGCGCGGTCCTGCGCGGCGAGCGCTTCGGGGTTGGTCGGTGCGAGGCGCTTGACCATCGCCTTGCCGCTGGCCGGCAGGAAGCAGACCTTGCGCGGGTAGATGTCGAGCACGTCCTTCGACATGATCGGAATGCGCTCGGTCTTCAGGTAGTCGATCACGAACGCCGTGTTGCGCTCGCCGACGTTCATCGTGCTCATGCCGCTGATGACCTGGCCGCCGCCGAACACCTTCGCTTCGAGCGAGTGCCGTGCCGCGCCGCGTTTCATCAGCTCGTTGATCAGCAGTTCCATCGCGTAGGAGCCATAGCGGCCCGAGCCGGCGTCGCCCTCGGGCAGCATGAAGTGATTCATCCCGCCGATCTTCGCGTCGCGATCCCACAGGCAGGCGGCGATGCACGAACCGAGCGTCGTCATGATCAGGATGTCTTCGTCGAACACGAAGTACTCGCCCGGCAGGATCTTGACGGCTTCGTTCTTGAAGTGCGCGTCGTAGTAGAAGAACGATGCCTCGCCGGGCTTGCGCGACTGCGCCTTGAGGCGGGTCAGACGAGGCGAGGTGCCGAGGCTGCTGGCGGGCGCTGGAAACGGCGCGGAGGCCGGCAAGCGCGACGAGAGTGCGGGCGATGCCATGGGATGTCTCAGACGCGTTCGTAGATCGTCTTGCCGCGCAGGCGGAACAACTGCTTCGAGTCGGTGAAGTTCTCCGAGTGGCCGACGAACAGCAGGCTGCCCGGACGCATCATCGTGTGAATCTGCGCGAGCACACGGCGCTGCGTGGGCGCGTCGAAGTAGATCATCACGTTGCGGCAGAACACGATGTCGAACGGTTCGCCGAGCGACCAGTGCGAGTCCATCAGGTTCAGCGCGCGGAACTCGATCATTCGCGCGAGTTCGGGCTTGATGCGCATCTTGCCCGCATTCGCGCCGGTACCGCGCAGACAGTGCTTGCGCAGCCGCTCGGGGCTCAGTCCGCGCGAGTCGGCGGGGTAGACGGCGCGTGCGGCCGTGGCGAGCACCTTGGTGTCGATGTCGCTCGCGACGATCTTGACCGGCGCGTTGGCGCCCAGCGCCTCGACGGCCGTCATCGCGAGCGTGTAGGGCTCTTCGCCGGTGGAGGCAGCGTTGCACCAGATCCGCAGCGGGCGGCCGGCGCGTGCCTTCAGATCGTCGGCCAGCGCATGAAAGTGATGCTCCTCGCGGAAGAACGAGGTGAGGTTGGTCGTCAGGCAGTTGATGAACTCCTGCCACTCCTGCTCGCCGGCCGCACCGCTTGCGCGCTCCAGCCATTCCAGATACGAAGCGAACGAGCGGTGGCTGGTTTCGCGCAGGCGCCGCGACAGGCGGCTGTAGACCATCGCCTGCTTGCCGGTGTGCAGGCTGATGCCGGCGCGCTGGTAGATCAGTGCGCGGACGCGTTCGAAATCGCGCGCGTCGAAGCTGAATTCGGCGCCTGCGCGGTCGGCGTCGCCGAGAGGCAGTCGGCCTGGCTCGGCTCGGGCAACGGACAGCACAGCGCTCATGGAGTCTCCGGATCGTGATCGGCCGGGCAGGGTGCGAAGACGCAATGCGCCTGTCCCTGGCGGTACAGCTTTATCGGCGCCGGTCGATAAGCCTTGAGGACTCGTTGACCACCCCGCTGCTAGACTCGATCAATCCCCTACGCCCCGCCAAACCGTGCACAAATCCGACCCTTCCAACGCTGTTTCCGGTGCGAAAGCGCCGGAGCCGGCGCTGAAACTGGCGGCGGCTCTGCAGCTGCTTCGCCAATCGGGCCGCGAGCTGCCCGAGCCGGGCGAACATGGCCGGGTCGCATGGCTGCAGGCGGTCGTCGATGGCTTGTGCGAGCTGTCCAGCCGTGACCCGCTCACGGGCGTGTGGAACCGCCGCCAGTTCGACGTCGCGTTGACCAGCGAGATCGATCGTGTGGCCCGGGCCGGCGAGCCCGCGCTCGTGCTGATGATCGACATCGACCACTTCAAGAGCGTCAACGACCAGCACGGCCACGCTGCCGGCGACGTGGTGCTGAAAGAGGTGGCGCAGGCGCTGCGCGAGTGCATCCGGCCGATGGACACGCTTGCGCGTGTCGGCGGCGAGGAGTTCGCGATGATCCTGCCGAACTGCCCTCCCTCGTTCGGCCAGGCGGTGGCCGAGCGGGTGCGCGTGAAAGTGCAGCGGCGCTCGGTAGAAATCGCACCGGGCGAGTCGATCAACGTGACGGTGAGCATCGGCGGCGCGTTCGCGCCGCAGTGGGTGCGCTCGTCGGCGCCGCTGTGGGTCGAGCGCGCCGACCAGCAGCTCTACATCGCCAAACAATCGGGCCGTAACCGCGCCTGCCTCGAAAAACCGATGGTGTCGCTCGTCAGCGCCGAAGAAAAGGGCCTGCTGTTCGGCACCTCGCAGTACCAGGACCTCGGATGAGCAGTCGCGACAACCCTGCCGCACCGGCCGCCGCCACGCCTACCAAGCGCGCCCGCATCATTGCGATCACGAGCGGCAAGGGCGGTGTCGGCAAGACCTTCATGTCGGCAAACCTCGCCGCAGCGCTCGCCAGACGCAAGCTGCGCGTGCTCGTGCTGGACGCCGACCTGGGCCTCGCCAACCTGGACGTGGTGCTCAACCTGCACCCGAAGATCACGCTGCACGACGTGTTCACCGGCAAGAGCCACCTCGAGGACGCGATCCTGCCCGCGCCGGGCGGCTTCTCGGTGCTTCTGGCAGGCTCGGGTCTGGTCGAGTATTCGCGGTTGACGCCGCAAGTGCGCGAGCAGCTGCTCGGGATCATCGACACGGTGGCGCCGCGCTTCGACGTGATCCTGCTCGACACCGGCGCCGGCATCTCCGACGTCGTGCTCTATTCCGTCTCGCTTGCCGACGAGGTGCTGATCGTCGCGACCCCCGAGCCGACCTCGATGACCGATGCCTACGCCACCATCAAGGTGCTCGCGACGCATCAGCAGCGGCGCTCGATCGGGATCGTCGTGAACCAGGTGTCGCGCGTCGGCGAGGGCCGGGCGATCCGCGGTCAGCTGCAGCTCGTCGTCGACAAGTTCGTGGCACCGATGCTTCCGGCCGGCGAAGCCGCACCCAAGCTCGAGCTCATCGGCGAGGTGCCGCTCGACGGTGCCGTGCGCGAGGCCGTGCAGAAGCGCCAGCTTCTTCTCGAAGCGTTGCCCGGCGCACCGGCCGCGCGTGCGATCGAGATCGTCGCGACGCGCCTCGCACCGTGAGCGAGCAGACCGCGTTCGAACGCGTCGGCGGCGAAGAGCGCGTGCGCGCGCTGGTCGACCGCTTCTATGACCTCATGGACCTCGAGCCGGCGTATGCCGAGCTGCGTGCGCTGCATCCGAGCACGCTCGAAGGCTCGCGCGACAAGCTGTTCTGGTTCTTGTGCGGCTGGCTCGGCGGACCGCAGCACTACACCGATCGCTTCGGCCACCCGATGCTGCGCGCGCGCCACCTGCCGTTCACGATCGGCATCCGCGAGCGCGACCAGTGGATGCACTGCATGGAGCAGGCGATGGCGCAAGTCGGGCTCGACCCCGAAGTCGCGCAGCGCTTGTCCGGTTCTTTCTTCCAGACGGCGGACTGGATGCGCAATCTCGCCGGTCGCTGAAGGGCCGCCGCGGCCGATATTTCGGACGAACATCTGAGACGCTCGAGCTCACGCAGTCGTCGCGCGTGAGAAGGCCGAGTACCGGCTCCTGCGCCTTGGGCGCAAGCGCGTCCGCTTGATCGACGAGCAGTCCAGCCAGGACGCCTGCTTCGTTCCCTCAGGCGCGTGGTGTCCGGCCCGGGGCGAGTAGCACGACCAACGCACCCGCACCGCCGTCTGCGGCACGGGCCTGCGTGAAGGCCAGCACCTGCGCGTGTTGTGCGAGCCAGCTCTTGACCTTGGCCTTCAGGACCGGCTCGCGTCCGGGCGAGCCATTGCCCTTGCCGTGGATCACACGCACGCAGCGCAGCCGTTCGTCGCTGGCCGCGCGCAGGAACTCGCCGAGGCGCTCACGCGCGCCGTCGCGGCGCAGTCCGTGCAGGTCGAGCTGGGCCTGGATCGCCCAGACTCCGCGCCGCAGCTTGCGGACAACCTCGGGCCCGATCTCCGGACGTCGGAACGAAAGCGACTCGTCGGTCTCCAGCAGAGACTCGACGTCGAACTCGTCGGAGATCGCCTCGTGCATGACGGCGGCCTCGTCGCGTTCGCGCTGGCGCGGCAACGGGCTCGGGGCGATCCGCGTTGCGGCGCGTGCAGAGCTTCGTCGCAGCGGAACGACCGGCCCGACGCTGAGTGCGAACAGGTCGCGCTCGCGGCGCTCGCGGGCCACCTGCTCGCGTTGCCTTGCGGCTTGTTCGACTGCCTCGCGGCGCGCGCGTTGCAGGTCTCGCTTCAAGGCTTCGAGCTCCTGCAGGCCGCGCGCCTTCATGGCTGGGATCTTCATCGCGGCTTCAGATCAGCCCGCGTTCGGCGAACGAGACCACCGCACTGCGGCCGACGACGAGATGATCGAGCACGCGCACGTCCACCAGCGCCAGCGCGCTCTTCAGCGTCTGCGTGAGGTGCTCGTCCGCGCGCGACGGCTCGGCAACTCCCGACGGATGGTTGTGGGCGAAGATCAGCGCAGCCGCGTTCAGCTCGAGCGCGCGCTTGACGATCTCGCGCGGGTAGACGCTGGTCTGCGTCAGCGTGCCGCGAAACATCTCCTCGAAGTGCAGCAGGCGGTGCTGCGCGTCCAGGAACAGCACCGCGAACACCTCGTGCGCCAGTGCGCCGATCTGGAGCTGCACGTAGTGCTTCACCTGCGCCGGCGTCTCGAACACCGGCTGTTGCCTGAGCTGCTGCAGCACCGCGCGGCGCGCCAGCTCGAGCACGGCTGCCACTTCGGCACGTTTGGCCGGCCCGAGGCCCTTGACCTGCTTCAGCCGTTCGACGTCGGTGTGCAGCAGCCCGGCGAGCCCGCCGAAGCGGTCGAGCATCTGCTGGGCGAGAGTCAGCACCGGAACGCCGGTCAAACCGGTGCGCAGCAGCAGTGCAATCAATTCGGAGTCGGCCAGTGCGGTGGCGCCCTGTGCAAGCAGCTTTTCGCGGGGCCGCGCTTCGGCGGGAATGTCCTTCAGAACCATGCTGCGAGAGCGAACCGTAAAATCGCCTCAGTCTATCTCCCATGCCAAACATCCCATGCCCAACCACGTCCAGGCCGGGTCGTTCCTGACCTTGCACTATCGACTGAGCGGGCCTGACGGCGCCGAGCTGATCAACACGTTCAACGACAAGCCGGCGACCTTGTCGCTCGGCACCGGCGAGCTCGCACCAGCGATGGAAGCGCGGCTCCTCGGCCTGCCCGAGGGCACGCACCAGTCGTTCACGCTCGAGGCCGGTGAAGCGTTCGGCGAGCGCAACCCCGAGCTGCTGCAGCGCGTGAAGCGCTCGCTGCTCGATGAGCTCGGCGACCCCGACGAGCAGTACCACGTGGGCGACGTCGTGCAGTTCCCGACGCCCGATGGCCGGGCTGCCTACGCGGGTGTCGTGCGCGAGATCGACGGCGATGCGCTGCTGTTCGACTTCAACCATCCGCTCGCAGGTCGCCCGGTGACCTTCGAGGTGCAACTGATCGGGGTGCTGTGATGGCCGATACAGCACTGGAAGAGATCGTCCTGGCCGAGCCGCGCGGCTTTTGCGCCGGCGTCGATCGGGCGATCGAGATCGTCGAGCGTGCGCTGACGAAGTTCGGCGCGCCGATCTACGTGCGCCACGAGATCGTGCACAACACCTACGTCGTCAACGACCTGAAGTCGAAGGGCGCGATCTTCATCGAAGAGCTCTCCGAAGTCCCACCGGGTGCGACGCTCGTGTTCAGTGCGCACGGCGTTTCACAGGCGGTGCGCCAGGAAGCGGCCGCGCGCGGCTTCAGCGTGTTCGATGCGACATGCCCGCTGGTGACCAAGGTGCACGTGGAGGTCGCGAAGCTGCACAAGGAAGGCTACGACTTCATCATGATCGGCCACAAGGGCCATCCCGAGGTCGAAGGCACGATGGGGCAGCTCACGGAGGGCATCTATCTTGTCGAGGATGTCGCCGATGTCGAGCGGCTGCAGGTGGAGCAGCCCGACAAGCTCGCGGTCGTCACGCAGACCACTCTGTCGGTCGACGACGCGGCGGAGATCCTCGCGGCGGTGAAGCGGCGCTTTCCGAAGGTGCGCGAGCCGAAGCAGCAGGACATCTGCTACGCCACGCAGAACCGACAGGATGCCGTGAAGGTGCTGGCGCCGGCCGTCGACGTGGTGGTGGTCGTCGGCAGCCCGACCAGTTCGAACAGCAACCGGCTGCGCGAGCTTGCACAGCGTCTCGGAACGGCCGGCCACATGGTCGACTCTGCCGATGACCTGAAGCCCGAATGGTTCGAGGGCAAGCGCCGCGTCGGGCTCACGGCCGGCGCCTCGGCACCGGAGCTCCTCGTGCGGCAGGTGATCGAGCGGCTGCGGTCGCTCGGCGCGGTGTCGGTGCGCAGCCTGGCCGGCGCTGTGGAGACCGTGCACTTCCCGCTGCCCAAGGGCCTGGGCGACAAGGCGATGGGCCTGCCGCCCGGCACGCACGGGCCGTTGAGCGTCGAGCGCTGAGACGGGGACGCCCCGCGGCTCAACGCGGCGGGCGTGGGTGGAACGTGAGTGGCTGAGCTGCTGCCGATGACTTCGGCTTGAGCTCGGAACGATCGCAGCCGTCGCAGCCGCAGCCGGATGCGGCGCGAGCCGCCCGCTCGAACGGCGCGGCCAGCCGGCCAGGCAACGGCAGCTTCAGCATCCATGCAGCGAGCACGCGGCGTGCGGCCGACGGCATCAGCGTCCACACCGCATAGGTGGCGCTGCCGGCCACGATCAACGCAACGATCAACGATTGCCAGTGCATGAGCGTCAGCCTCCGAGAAGCAGGGTGATGCGATAGGTGGCGAAGGCCGCGACGTAGGCGAGCACGAACAGGTACGCGGCCATCAGCAGCGGGTAGCGCCAGGAGTTGGTCTCGCGCCGCACGACCGCGAGCGTCGAGATGCATTGCGGCGCAAAGACGTACCAGGCGAGGAGCGAGAACGCTGTCGCGAGGGACCAGCCTTGCGCGATCACCGGTGAGAGCGCGTCGGCCACGCCCTCGCCGGCGGCCGACATCGAATAGACCGTGCCGAGCGCACCGACCGCGACTTCGCGCGCTGCCAGACCGGGCACGAGAGCGATCGAGATCTGCCAGTTGAAGCCGATCGGCGCGAACACATGCTGCAGCGCCTGGCCGAGCCAGCCGGCGATGCTGTACTGGATGGCCGGGCCGGTGGCGCCTTCCGGCGGCGCCGGGTAGCTCGACAGGAACCACAACACGACCATCAACGCGAAGATGATGCCGCCCACGCGCTTCAGGAAGATCCACGCGCGCTCCCACAGGCCGAGCACGAGGTTGCGGACCCCGGGCATGCGGTACGGTGGCAGCTCGAGCATCAGCGGCTGGTAGCGGCTCTTCAGCCAGATGCGCTTGAACACCCATGCCACGAGCATCGCCGAGACCACGCCGGCGACGTACAGCGCAAACAGCGTCAGGCCCCGCAGATTGAACACGCCGACGCTTCGCTCCGGTACGAACGCACCGATCAGCAGCGCGTAGACCGGCAGCCGCGCCGAACAGGTCATCAGCGGCGCGATCATGATCGTCGCGAGGCGGTCTTTCCAGTTGGCGATCGTGCGCGTTGCCATGATCCCGGGGATCGCGCAGGCGAAGCTCGACAGCAGCGGAATGAACGCGCGGCCCGACAGCCCCACCTTGCCCATCAGGTTATCCAGCAGAAACGCGGCGCGCGGCAGGTAGCCCGAATCCTCGAGGATCAGGATGAAGAAGAACAGGATCAGGATCTGCGGCAGGAACACGAGCACGCTGCCGACCCCCGCGATCACGCCATCGACGAGAAGGCTGCGCAACGGACCGTCGGCCATGTTCGCAGTGGTCCATTCACCCAGGCTCGCGACGCCGGCCTTGATGGCGTCCATGGGTACGTTGGCCCAGGAGAACACCGCCTGGAAGATCAGGAACAGCACCGCCCCCAGCATCACGAGCCCCCAGACCGGGTGCATCACCACGGCATCGAGGCGGTGATGGAAACGCTGGAACTGCGCTGCGCCCGGGGCCACCACCGCGAGGATGCGCCGCACTTCGCGTTGCAGGTCGGCCGAGGAAGTTTCGGCAGCCGGCGAGGCCGGCGCCTGCGACGAAGGCACAGACACCGCGCCGGCGAGTTGCCGCTCCATCAACGCCAGCAGTTGCGCGTGCCCGTCGTGCTTGACGGCGACTGTCTCGACGACCGGGCAGCCGAGTTCCGCGGAGAGTTTCTCGACGTCGATCGCAAGCCCCTGCGAGCGCGCGACGTCAGCCATGTTCAGCGCCACCATCATCGGCCGGCCGAGCTGCCTGAGCTCCAGCACGAGCCGCAGGTTCATGCGCAGGTTGGTGGCGTCGACGACTGCGACGATCGCGTCCGGTGCTGCCTCACCCGTCCGCTTGCCGAGGATCACTTCGAGTGTGACCTGCTCGTCCGGCGTGGCCGGCGACAGACTGTAAGCGCCGGGCAGATCGACGACCGAGACACTCTGCCCGTTGCGCAAGCGCGCGATGCCGACCTTGCGCTCGACCGTCACGCCCGCGTAGTTCGCGACCTTCTGGCGCGCGCCGGTCAACAGGTTGAACAGCGCGGTCTTGCCGCAGTTCGGATTGCCGACGAGCGCGATGCTCCACATCGCGGCGTGATGGGGCGAATTCAGCGTGTGCGACATGGTGGCGAAGGTGGGCAGCTCAGGCGGGTCGCACTTCGATGCACTGCGCTTCGAGCAGGCGCAACCCGAACAAGGTTTCTCCGATCAGCACCGCGATCGGCTCGCGACCTCCCGGGCCGCGTCGCAGCAGCTGCAGCGGCTCGCCGGGGATGAACCCGAGTTCGCCGAGGCGACGCAAGGCTACGGCGTCGACGTCGTCGGAAGCGGCCACCACCCGCTCGACGGTCGCATGGGCACCGTTGGGCAGTTCGTTCAGTAGCATCATCGGCAAGGCGAATGCAAGTGAGAATGAGATTGTCTCTCATTTGGGCCGCTCTGGTGGGTGGTCCCGACGGTGCCCACACGCGAACCGCGGATCTGCCTAGCGCCGAAAGCCGTCTGTCAGTGTCTGCAGGAACGCGACGACATCGTCGATCTCGGCTTCGTTGAGCGCCGGAGAGCTGCCGAGAGGTCGGTTGTACGGGCCGCGCGACTTCTCGACATTCGCGTGATACGCCACCGGCAGATCGTCGAAGCGCTTCACGTTGCCCGAGGCATCGAGCGGGTACCACTTCTCCGGATTCGTATCGCGCTGCATGTAGAACGTGAGCACATCCTTCAGCGTGGCGAAGCGGCCGTTGTGGAAGTAGGCGCGGCGCAGCGCCACGTTGCGCAGGGAGGGCACCTTGAAGGCGCCGCACAGGTCGGTACGGTTCGACAGATCGATGCGCGCGCAAAGTCCAAGGTCGTAGTAGCCCGGGTCTGCGTTGCTCAGGAGCGCCGGGTTGCGCGGGATGCCGAGTGCGGCGTAGCTGAAATCGGTGAACAGCGGCAGGCTCCCGTCGGGCGCGCGGGCCGATGGATGGCAAGACTGGCAATTGCCTTTCGCCGGGCCGTTGAACAGCGCGAGCCCGCGGCTTTCCTGCTCGCTCAAGGCAACGTTGCCGCGCAGGAACTCGTCGTACTTGCTCGTGAAGGGCCTGAAGGCGATGTCTTCGTGCTGGTAGGCCTGGAGTGCCTCGGTCAGCCGCTCGAAGGCGTCGTCGGGGCGGCTGAAGATGTCTGCGCCGAAAAGTTGGCGGAAGTCATCGGCGTAGGCCGCGCGGGCGAGCTTGTCGACCACGTCGGCGCGGCTCGCGTTCGCCATCTCGTTCGCGGCGAGCAGCGGGTCGGCGGCTTGCTGCTGCAACGAGTTGGCGCGGCCGTCCCAGAAGAAGCCTCCGCTCGGCGTGCCGTCGGCGCGCACAGAGAACTCCGTTGCGAAGGCCAGGTAGTTGATCGTCGGCGCGTTTCTCACGCCTTGTCGATCGAGCAGGGCGCCGCCGAACTGGGCGGGCAGGTCGTTCTCGGGTGCGTGGCCGCTTGTTTCGACATGGCAGCTCGCGCAGGCAAGGCGCCCGGACGCCGAGAGGCTCGGGTCAGAAAAGATGCGCTGGCCGAGCAGCGCCTGGCTTGACATGGGCTGCTGCTGCGGCGGACCGTCGGCCTGCGCTACCGGGGTGCTGGCGCCGCCCCCGCAGCCGCTCGCGGCGGCAATTGCGACGCATGCCACGCTTTGCCGCAGAGCGCCGAATGCCCCTGAATTGCTAATGCGAACGATTTGCAATAATAATGGCGACCAGCGAGTTCCCGAGCCGGGCTGATTTGGCGGTGAGCGAGTCTCGTGTCGATCCACAATGCTTGCGTACCTTTCTTTGACGAATCTCCGTGCCCGCAGAAGGCGCCCCAAACAAGCTAAGGAGCCGACACCATGAAGAGCGATCCGAAAGTCATCCAGCATCTGAACGCGCAGTTGAAGAACGAGCTGACGGCGACCAACCAGTACTTCCTGCACTACCGCATGCTGAAGCACTGGGGGTTCGACAAGTTGGCGAAGAAGGAATACGAAGAGTCGATCGGCGAGATGAAGCACGCCGACAAGCTGATGGAACGCATTTTCATGCTGGACGGGCTGCCGAACCTGCAAGACCTTGGCAAGCTGCTGATCGGCGAGAGCGTTCCCGAAATGCTGCAGTGCGACCTGCAGTCCGAAACCGGAGCGCAGGCGACGATCAAGGACGGCATCGCGTACTGCGAGTCGGTGCGCGACTACGTGTCGCGCGACTTGCTGCAGGGCATTCTGGACGACACCGAGGAACACATCGATTTCCTCGAAACC
>Ga0075366_10001158_pt1 | contig 13036 bp, 13 predicted proteins | sample EndMethybrTD3031_FD_72351 | JGI IMG/M metagenome (GOLD analysis project Ga0075366, IMG submission 72351) | Populus endosphere microbial communities from Tennessee, USA - Endosphere MetaG P. TD hybrid TD303-1 | ecosystem: Host-associated > Plants > Roots > Endosphere | place: USA: Tennessee...
CTGGGCGTGGCCGAGGCGATGGACACGGCGCAACGCGGCATGGGCCTTGGCTGGACGGAGGCCAAGGACCTGATCCGGCGGGTGCAGAGCGAAGCGCGGACGCGCGACGACGCGCTGATTGCGTATGGCGCTGGAACAGATCACCTGGCTCCGGGGCCGGACGTCACCATCGACGACATTATCGCGGCCTATGAGGAGCAGGTCGGCTTTGTCGAGGGCGAAGGCGGGCGCGTGATCCTGATGGCGAGCCGGGCGCTCGCGGTCGCGGCGAAATCGCCGGCCGATTACGCGAAGGTCTATGGACGCATCCTTTCCCAGGTGAAGCAGCCTGTGGTGCTCCATTGGCTGGGCGAGATGTTCGATCCGGCGCTCGCCGGCTATTGGGGCAAAGGCACGCACGAAGAAGCGATGGATGTGTGCCTCGAGGTGATTGCAGCCAATGCCGGCAAAGTCGACGGCATCAAGATCTCGCTGCTCAGCGCCGAGAAAGAAATCGACATGCGGCGGCGGCTGCCCGGCAACGTCAAGATGTATACTGGCGACGACTTCAACTATGCCGAGCTGATCGCGGGCGATGCCCACGGCTATTCGCATGCACTACTCGGCATCTTCGACGCGATTGCGCCGGCGGCTTCAGCAGCGCTCGCGGCACTCGGACGCGGCAGCACCAACGAGTTCTTCGAGCTGCTCGAGCCCACGGTGCCGCTGAGTCGGCATATTTTCAAAGCGCCGACGCGATTCTACAAGACCGGTGTGGTGTTTCTGGCTTACCTCAACGGTCTTCAGGAACATTTCACTATGATCGGTGGACAGCAGAGTACGCGCTCGCTTCAGCACCTTGCGGAACTGTTCCGCCTCGCCGACAAAGCCAGAGTGTTGGCGGATCCGGCATTGGCGGTGGAACGGATGAAGCGGGTGTTAGCGGTGCACGGAATTGCCTGAGCGCATTCTGTCGATGAACTTGGCGACCCTCAGAAACGGGTCGGACTTCGGTGAAATGGTCGATGACTGCCTGAGGCATGGCGTGACCGCCATCTCGCCGTGGCGCGACCAGGTGGAAGCGGTCGGGCTCGCCGAGGCGGCAAGGATCGTCCAGGCGAACGGGCTGCGCGTCACGGGGCTGTGCCGCGGCGGCATGTTTCCTGCGATGGACTCCGACGGGCGACAGAAGGCGATCGAAGACAATCTGCGTGCCATCGACGAGGCCGCCACGCTCGGCGCCGATTGCCTGGTGCTGGTGTGCGGCGGGCTGCCGGCGGGCAGCAAGGACATCGCCGGGGCGCGCCAGATGGTGGCGGACGGCATCTGGGCGATGCTGCCCTACGCTAAGGCGAGCGGCGTTCCACTGGCGATAGAACCGCTGCATCCCATGTATGCCGCCGACCGCGCCTGTGTGAACACCATCGACCAGGCTCTCGACATCTGTCAGGCGCTGGGCGACGGCGTGGGTGTTGCGATCGATGTCTACCACACCTGGTGGGACCCCAACCTTGCGGCGGCAATCGCGCGGGCCGGCAACATGGGCCGCATCTTCGCACATCACATCTGCGATTGGCTGGTGCCGACGGTGGATCTGCTGCTCGACCGTGGCATGATGGGCGATGGGGTGATCGACCTCAAAGGGATCAGGGCGATGATCGAGGCCGCCGGGTATCATGGGCCGCAGGAGGTCGAGATCTTCTCGCGCGACAATTGGTGGACGCGCAGCGGCGACGAGGTGGTCGCAACGTGCGTCGAGCGGTTCGCGGCGGTTTGCTGAGGGCGGTCAAACGCCCGCTTCCCCTTGCGAGAGAATGTCGCTGCTAGTCCTGAGCTCTATCCGTCTGTGCGACCAACCCTGCGGCTGGGAACTGCGTCAGGTCGGTAAGATACCCCCAGTCAGGGTTCCATAAGGTGCGGTCGCCGGCGATCACCAGGGAAGTCCCTGTACGGATGGCGAGGAAGACGGCGTAGCTCAGGGCCGATTCAATCGACATGCTCGGGGCTGGGGGCGGATAGTTACGCTCGATGATCGCGCCCTCGATTTCCTTGGGCAGGATGATGCGTGCCGCGCCGGTGTCGCCGCCGCGCTGTAGCCAAACAGTCACGTCGTCCGGCCGCGGCCGGCTCGAGTAAAGAAAACTTCCAATCATAGCAATGTCCCGAGGAGCTTCCTCAAGTGAACAAGATATCCTTGCCTTCCGCAACGGCACTCATAATACGTGATTCTAACTTTCAGGCAGCGACCTTGCGCACAATTTCTGCCAAATGCATCGGCGAGCGAGCGCCGAGCTTGTCCATGATCCGCTGGCGATGCGACTGCACTGTCTTGAATGAAATACCGAGTTTGCCCGCGACTTCCTTGTTGGAGAGTCCCGACAGCAGGAGATCGAGCACTTCGAGTTCGCGCGGGGTGACATAGTAGGGGGCAGCGCAGAGGGCCGCATAGTATACCGGTTCGTTTCGCGACCGACGCTCGACGGGACGGGCTGCGGGGACCGCTGGCGCCGACTCGGTTTTTTCGAGGAGTCGCGTGCGCTGGTCGGCCATGTCGAGCACCGCATGCACCACCCAGCGCTCCTCGCTGGTCAGCGTAGGCAGCCGGTCGATGAGGCTTCGCACTGTCTGATTCAAGGACATGTGTCAGTCCCATAAATTCTTCCTTAACGAAGGTGGGACGGAGACCGTTACAGCGGCGTGACAGAAGATGAACGGGGCGTCACGCGGTCGTTCCAGAAAGGCGAGTTGGCGAAGCGCCAAGCAGGTTTAGCCGGTGCGGCAGCCGGCTGGAGCGACTTGAGGACGTCAAGAAGCTCAAGGGCGTCGCGGGTTTTCTGGCTGACGTGATGGGCCAGGTACAACTGGCGCAATCGGACTGCGCCCGGGTGCTCGAGCCGCTCGAAGATGGCATCGACCGTGCGGTCTGCAAAGAAGATCCTACGGGCGCCGGCAGTGACGGCGGCGGCGCCGGTGGGTGAGATAAGATGCTGAGCGATGAGGCAAGCGACCGTCGCTTCGACGTCGACCATCGGCTCGGTGAGTGGTGGGAAGCCGAGTTCGGCGGGGCCGTTGGTGAGCGCGACGTCGGCATCGTCGTAGAGCTCGCCGGAGCAATAGCGACGGGCGATCGAGCCGACCGGCACCATGCCGAAGGGTTCGCATTCGGCTGCACGCAGGGCACCCATTGAAGCGGCGCCGTAGACGGCGGTGCCCTGGGAGATGGCGAGGAGGATTTCCTTGTGCCAGACGGCGCCGACCTGCTGATAGTGACCATCGGCAATGCCGACCGCTGTCGCACCGTCGGCGACGGCGCGCTCGACGTCACCCATCTGGGCAGGACCACGGACGATGACATCGCCGGCATCGTATTGGGCGCCGTGGAGGCTCGGGCCGGCGAAGAGGATCTTCATAGCCGCGCCACCGCGTCGAAGCTGCGCCAGCCAGGTCGCCAGTTGAGATTAGCGGCGCGATCCTCGAGGTCGGCCGAGAGAATTTTGACCACGGCATAGGGTTTTGTGGGGTCGCTGAGGACGACAGTGGTGGCAGAGATGTTGGCCGCCGAAAGTGCCTCGGTCATCGCTGCGAGGAGCGCCGGCAGTGGGGTGCCGAGGGGCAGGCCGGTCGGGACGGAAACGGATGGCGCTGCGTCGAGAAGGCGAAGGTTGGCGGCCGTGGCGGCTCGGTTGAACGCAGCGCTATGGATGTCGTCGCGCGAGGCGGCGATGGAGGTCACGCGGCTCTGCGCGGCCTCGGTGATGGCGCGGATGGCGGCGCGGGTGGCGACAGGGTGAGCGCCGTAGCCGGCGGTCACCTCGAGCTCGCCGACGAAGCCGTCGTGGTCTTGTGGTCCAAGGACAGCCATGACGACGGGGATGCCGAGATCGGAGGTCTGGTCGAAGAGGCGCAGGGACAGGCCTGAGGCCGCGACCTGGGCGACCAGGCCGTCGACAATGGGGTCGCCGAAGTCAGCCGGATCGATGGCGGTCGCGAGGGCCGTCTCGGCGGGGAGGAACTCCCACAGTGTCGTGGCATCGCGCTCAACCAGCTCGCAAAGAGCATGGAAGACGGCCTCGTCGACGCTGTTGCCGGAGGCGAGACCATTGGTGTTCTTGCACACACTGGTCAGCTCGCTGTGCTCGCCATCCATGTCAACGATGTCGAGAGGAAGCCAGCGCGGGACGCCAGTGTAGAGATCGGCGCCTGATATCCAGGTGATCGGCCGCGTCGTGTCGAATGCTGTTCCGTAGGGGATCCAGCGCTCGGGGTTGAACCAGTCTTCGGCGGCCGTGGTCAGTTCATTGGCGGTGGCGAGACGACGAGCACCCTGTGGTGCCTCGGCTACGGCGCCCTCGACCGCTTCCATCGCCGCCGAAATGCAAGCGGCCGCATCGGTCAGGCCCTTGCCCTGCGAGCCGGCCAGGTGCAGCGAATTGGGACGGAACGCGGCCCAGCAGGGAATGCCGAGCCGATCGAGACCGGTCTGGCGGCCGACGCGGGTGATGCCAAGTTCGCTCAGGTGCGGCCAGACGCGACGCACGGATTCAGCGGCCGGGAAGATGCGGTCGCTGTAGGCAGGGGAGAAGGAGAGGCCGTCCGATGCAATGGTTTCGAATTCAGGCAATGATCGTTCGGACGGCCTCAAGGGAACTCAGACCTTCATACTTCCCACGATCCACGAACTTATGATCCAGCTCGTGGGTAGGCGTGGCTCGGGCGCGGCAATCATGGTCGAGATGAGCCACGAGCTGACCATCCAGTTCGCGGGACGGCGCGGTGACGGCAGGACAGCTGCGGCAGCCGATGCGGCACGCCGCGGATCGGTGACCGTGATCTCCTTGCCGTCAATGCCGGTGAAGGTGATCTGCATGAGCGGAATCAGACTTTCATTGTGCCCATGACCCAGGAGGCCGGGCGGCGTTCCTGCGGGAGGGCGATGGTGGTGTCCTTGCCGGGTTTGGTGAGAATCGGTTCGCGGCGGGTGTCGGCAACGGTGATGGGAGTGCCATCGGGGCCGGGGAAGGTGATCTGCATGGCGGTAGCCCTTTCAAGGTAAGACCCTGAGAGGCTAAGCCGCGGCGCAGGAGGGCGCGCCCTCAATGCACCTTAGGACGGTGCCTTAGACAAAGCCGGCCCGCCGCAGACCCTCGAAATAGTGATCCCGGTTCTCGCGCTGGAGCGGAAAGAGGTAGTCGGCCAGCTTAAAGCCCGGATGTTGCGCGAGGTAGATGTCCCGATGCCGGGCGGCGGCCTCGAGATTGCCGTTCATCGCCTCCACCGCCGCGATGAACCGCGCAGCCGGCTCACGATTTTTCATCCGGTTCACCATCTGCGAAGCGGCAGGATAGTGCCCGAGCAGATAGTCCGCCGTAGCAGCGACCCAATAGTAGAGATCGGGCGCCAAGGGATTGAGGTCCAAGGCCTTGTCCAGCACGCGACGAGCCTCTGGAATATCGCCCAAGTGAACGAGGCCGTCGCCATATTGAAAAAGGACGTCGGCGCTATGCGGACCAAGCTGCGCTGCGGACCGAAGGGACTCCACGGCTTCGTCGATTGCACCGGCATAGATCAGCGCGTGCCCGATTTCCCGGTGGCCGTTGGGATCGAGCGGATCCAGTTCGGTGGCCTCCCGAGCGAGCGCCACGGCCTTTTCGATACGTCCGCGCTCATCGCGGTCGAGCAAGAGCCACTCGACGCTGATGGCACGTGCCATCATGGCCCTTGCCGGAGCGAAATCCCGCGACAGCTTCAAAGCCTGCCGGAAGTGCCCCATGGCCCGGCGTATGATCCTGAGGTCGACCGAACGGACATCCTCGCAGCCGAGCAGATAGTGCACATAGGCATTGGCGGAGCCGGTGGTGCGGTAGATGCGGCGTTCGGTGCGTTCGATGCCGCTCGCGAGGCGGGTGCCGATGGCAGCGGCCAAATGGAAGTGGTGGGCGTTGAGGTCAGCCTGAGTGAAGCGCAGCTCTTCGGTGAGAAGCTGCTCATGTGTCTCGAGGCGGGTCAGCGCGACGCAGAGCCGCGTATCGGAACTGCTCGGCGCAAAGCGTGTGGTGACAAGATAGTCGGCGCCATAGGGATTGCCCGCGGGGAACGGCGAGTTGGCAAGGAGGCGCGCCGTGTGAGGTGCAAAGACCGCGAAGGTTCGGAGGCGCCCGAGTGTGTGGGTAACCTCATCGACCAGCATCTCGCCGAGCTTACGGTCGGCCACCGGCAGTGGACCATCGGCCGGCGGCAGGATCAGGACGCGCGGAATACTGTCGACCGAGACTGCCATTGCCGGCGACGGCTCATCGAGGCGGAACGTTGCGGCTGAGGGCGTCTCGTTGGTCAGCTCGCGCAGCAGGGCATCGGTCTTGGGCTCAGGGGCATTGCCGAGGTCGGCGCGCAGGCGCTGGACATAGCGGTCGTAGATGCTTCGTACGGCGACCGGGTCCTCGCGTGCCGCGACCATGCCGGCGCGGACGACGGCATCGTCATAGGGGGCTTCGTCGTCGAGGCGGCGCAGCACCTGGTCGGCCACCGGCCCGTTGACGCGGCCGAGGCCGGCAAGGGCAAGCTTGACGAAGCGATCGCGAAGCCATGTACGCTGCTCGGCGATCCACTGGCCGGTGAGCTCTGAGCTGTCCTCGATGTCGGCGAGGAAGTCGCCGGCATAGAGCTCGGCAACAAGACGCAAGCTCGCGGCGCTATCGATCGTCTCGATGGTGAGGAATTCGGAGAGGTCGGAGGCCAGCGTCGACTCGTCACGGCCGACGGTGAAAGGCGTGACCTTGAGGACCGACTGCCTGGCCCCTTCCTCCCAAGTCTTGATGCGGGAGACGAGCTGGCGGAGACTGGCACTGGCTCGCGCCGCCGGAGCGCCTTCCCACAGGCTCGCAGCGAGCGCTTCGCGGGTCATGACGCGGGAGGGTGCGAGGTCAAGCAAGCCCACAGCCAGAAAGGCGGCGCGCGGCAGCCTCGGCCCTGATCCCCCGGTCACGCGCGTCGGCCCAAATAGCCTCAGCATACTACCGCCCAATCCGCCCCCTAGGACATTGCCCCTAGTCTTATGTCCTATGCACGAAGTTGTACGGACTTTCGCGGGGTCTCGCCAGCCCGAAAGCCCCGTATGGTTGCTTGAACTAAGGCCGGGGCGCAGGCCTCAGATCACCTCGAGCTGGTCTGGACCCGGCAGCGGCTCGAACGGCACGCTTGGGAGCGTCTGGTACCAGAACGCGACCGAGGCGATGTCGTCCTGCAGCGGCAGATAGCGGCGGTCCTTCTTTTCGGTGCGCCAGCCGAGCGCCTGGATAGTGACCCTGAGGTCGCCTTCGAAGCGGATCGGGTCGGTCAGGTGCCAGCGGTACATGCCGAAGCGGAGCTGGCTGCGGTAGACGCCATCGGGACGGAGGACCTGCGGCAGGCCTGAATAGGGCGTAGTGAACTCGCGGTAGCGGCTGTCCATGGTTTCATCGACGACGCCGCCGTCGAAATTGTAAGCGCCGCAGAAATAGTCCTCGGTGCCGGTGCCGCAGATGGTTGGGAAATCGCGGTCGCCATCCATGAAGAACTTGATCTCGCCCTCGCCCCACCAGCCGCCATTGTTGCTGCCCCAGGCCATGTAGGTGCCCACATAGTGGCCCCGCCCTTTGATGCCGTCGACGATGGTGTAGTCGGTGGCGTAAGGCAGCGGGTTGGTGCGGCGGAATTTTGCGTGGAAATAGGCCGCGTCCTCGGGGACATCGGTGAGGGTGTAGTTGATCTGGTAGTAGATGATGCCGAATTCCGAGGCATCGGTGTTTTCGATCTCGATGCGCGCGGCTTTGCGGAACGGCATTTCCCAGTAGCAGTTGAAGGCACGGCCGGGATTGACGCAGACGGCGAGCGAGTTGATCTGCGCAAACTGGCCCCAACCGGAACAGAAGAAATCGCCGAGCGGGGATTCGACGGAGGGATGCTCCTGATCGTCCCACCACATGCGGATGATGAGGCTGCGCCAGCGCAGGTTCGCCGTTGTCAGCCAGATCTGCTGGATGGCGCCCATGCCCTCGATGTCGGCGAGGACGCGCTTCTCGCCGGGCTCGATGCGGATCGAGGGCGAGACCTTCCACCCCTGCCCTTTGCCATCCGGCCCGAGGCCGCGCGCATGGACGGCGCCAGTGCCTTCCATCGCCATGCCGCCCTTGCCCTTGTCGCCGGTGAAGTTCTCGGGCGAGATGGAGCGGGTCTTGGCAGGGCTCAGGCGGTAGAGGTTGGAGAGATTGACGCCGAGGCCGTTGAAGCTGGTGGTCATGATTGATCGTCCGTTGGTTATCAGCCCTTGAGGCCTGATGTCTTGATGGAGTCCATGATCTGACGCTGGAAGATCACGAAAAGGATGAGCATGGGCAATGCCACGATGGTCGAGGCCGCCATGATGTAGTTCCACGAGGTGGAGTACTGGCTGCGGAAGTTGGCGATGCCGACCTGTACGACCCAAAGGTTCTGGTCGCTGGCGACGGTCAGCGGCCACAGGAACGAGTTCCAGTTGGCAAGAAAGAACAGGATGGCGAGCGAGGCAAGGATCGGCCGGCTAAGCGGCAGAACGACGCTCCAGTAAATACGCCAATAGCCGGCACCGTCGATCCGAGCCGCCTCCTCGAGCTCGCGCGGCAGCGAAAGGTAGTACTGGCGCAACAGGAAGATGCCGAAGGCGTTGAAGATCGCCGGCACAATGATACCGGCATAGGTGTTGAGCATGCCCATCGCCCGCACCAGAACGAAAAGCGGCACGATGATCACCGGCAGAGACACGAGGAAGGTCGAAAAGATCAGGATGAAGATCGTCTCGCGGCCGGGAAAGCGGAGCCGCGCCAGCGCGTATCCCGCCATGGTGTGGAAGAACAATGCCACCACGGTGATAACCGAGGAGACGAAGAAGGTGTTGCCCAGATATTTGAGGAACGGCACCTCCGTCAGCACGTAGAGGAAGTTGCCGCCGGTCGGAGCGACCGGGAGGATGTTGGGCCGGAACACCTCGGCGGCCGGCTTGAAGGCGATCGAGATCATCCAGAACAACGGGAAGATCGTCGTCAGCCCCAGAACGAGCGCGACCAGCATCCAGACAATCCGGACGATGTCGACCTGCCGGCGGTTCGTGGATACGCCCTTGGGCAGGGTGGTCTCACTCATAGGAAAAGCGCCCGCCCCGCGTCAGGAGGAACAGGAGGCCCGTGACCAGCAGCAGGATGACGACGAGAATCGAGGCGATCGCCGCGGCATAGCCGAAAGCGCTGAACTGAAACGCTTGCTGGTAGATATAGACGACAAGCACCTGAGTGGCGTTTGCCGGCCCGCCCTTGGTCATCACGTAGATGAGGTCAAATGCCTGCGACCCCGCGACTGCCGCGACAAGCGAGGTGAGCAGGATGAAGAAGCTGGTGGGCCGCAGCAGCGGGAGGGTGATGTGCCAGAAGCGCTGGACACGCCCCGCGCCATCGATTTCGGCCGCCTCGTAGTACTCCCTGGGGATGTCCTGAAGGCCACCGAGGAAGATCATCATGTAAAAGCCCATGGCGAACCACACGGCGATGACAACCACCGTGTAGAGGGCAATGCTCGGGTTGCCGAGGAGCGAGAGATTGGTCACGCCGATGGTTGCCAGGGCCCGGGCGATGATGCCCTGCTTGTCGGCGCTCATCAGCTGCCAGACGACGGCGATGACGACGAGACTCACCATCTGTGGAGCGAAGAACATGGCGCGCATGACGGTGTTGAACCGGTTGGTGCGCTGGACGAGCAGCGCGAGTCCGAGGCCACTGACGTAGAACGCCGGTACGATCAGCACCACATAGACGGAGGTGACCCTCAGGCATTGCCAGAAGGTGGGGTCGATCAGCATTTTCTTGTAGTTGTCGAGCCCGACAAAGGTGAAGGCTCCGAACCCGTCGACGCTGAAGAAGCCCATTGTCAGCGCGAGGATCATGGGGGCGCCGATGAACAGCGCAAGCCCGAGGAAATCGGGAGCGATGAAGAGATAGCCGGCAATCCACTCGCGGTGCTTCACGCTGAGGCCATGAGCGCGCCGCCCGACGAGAGCTGGGGTCGATCCTGAGTTGGCATCTTGCGCAGATTGCATGGTCATGGCGGACCTGAAGAAGCGAGGAGAGCGATTCAACGAATGTGCCGTCGGGCCGTAGCCCGACGGCGGGAGCCAGCAGCCGGAGCGGACGAAGCCGCCGGCTGCCAGATCGTCACATCATCGGTGCGCCCGAATAGGTCGCGAGGAAGGCGTCGAGCTGCTGGCTGGCGGCCGTTGCCGTCGCCTGCGGATCGGCGCCGCCAAGCTGGGTGGCCTGGATGGCATCCGAGATGATCTTGTAGACCTCGGGTGGGAGGCGCGGTTCGGCACGGACGCCGGGCAGGATGTCCCGGCTGAAAATGCCGAGATTGCCCTTGTTGAAGGCATCTGCACCCTGCTCGAGAGCGCTCTTTCGCGTCGGCATGTCGGACTTTGCGACGGTGCACCAATCGACGTGACGCTGGATCGAGTCCTTCTCCATGGAGCCAAGTGCCCAGGCGATGAACTTAGCCGCGGCCTCCGGGTTCTTGCCCTTGGCATTGGCCACAAAGGCCCATCCGCCACCCACGCTGACGTATTTTCCGTCCTTGGGGCTGGGCAATTTGAAAATCCCGTAGGGAACGTCCGGAGCATTGTTGTCCATGGCCGAGATGCCCCAGATGCCGACGTTCTGCATGGCGCAGTAGCCGGCCCCCAGGTTGGCGACGACGTCCCAGCCGCCACTGTTGACCTGCCGTGGCGCGGCACCCGAATTGATCGCATCCTGCCAAAGCTTCAACGCCGCGACGACACCAGGAGAGTCGAACGCGCTCTTGCCCTCCGCCGTCTGGAACTCGCCGCCGCCCTGCCACATGAACGGGTACCAGGTGAAGTTCTGGTAGTAGCCGGGCGTCGTCTCGAAGAGGAGACCGTAGCGGTCGGCAGTGGTCAGTTTGTTGCCGAGCTCGAGCAGTTCGTCCCAGGTCTTCGGAACATCGTTCTCGTTGAGACCCGCATCTTCGAAGGCCTTGACCGAATAGTAGAAGGCCATGGGTTCGAGCTCCATGGGAATGCCATAGAGCTTGCCGTCCACCTTGCGCGAGGCGATGACCCCTTCGAGGAAATCGGCCTGAGCTTCGGGTGCGACGTGAGGGGTCAGGTCCAGCAGCACTCCGCCATTGTAGTAGCGCAGGAAATCGCCGGGCGAGATCAGGAAGATATCCGGGCCCTGGTTGGACGCAAACGAGGTCTGGAGCGTCGTGCCGTTGGTGTAATCGACGATGTAGTCCAGCGTGACCTTGGTCTCGCTCTTGGCGTTCCACTCGTCGACCATCTTGGTGAACCAGTCGACCTGCGTCTTAACGCCCCCGTCGGGCGCATAGAACTGCCAGAAGTGCAGTGTCTCGTCTTGGCCGAAGGCCCGCATCGGCAGGCCGCCGAGGCCGGTAGCGGCGGCGAGCGCGGTGCCCGCCTTGAGGATCGACCGGCGGGACCAACCCGACGGCAATATGGACGTAGTCATTCGCTTCCTCCCTTGGAGCGTTTTGGTGGTTCGTCCAGCGGCCCCCTCCCCCGAAGTGACCGCGTATGGCGTTCGCGATGTCCCTCCTCAGCTCGACTCGAAGATCTGGAGCCGGCTGGGAATGACCTCCGAACGTGGTGGGCCGTCGTACGTGCCATTGACACGATCGAGCAGCATCTCCGTGGCGCGCCGTGCAAGGGCGCCAGGATTCTCGGCCGCCCGCGTCAGGCGCGGACGGACATATTCGAGTTGTGGAAGATCGCCGAAAATGACGACGGCGATGTCGTCAGGGATGCGGATACCCTGATCGTGAAACTCGGCAAGGGCGCCCATGGCCATGAGGTAGTTGCCGAAGAACACGGCGGTCGGCCGGTCTTTGCCCTTGAGCGACGCGATCCAGCGCGCAGCCTCCTGACCGGAGGGCGGCAGATAGCTGCCTTCGAACCGCTGTTTGGCAGCAAACTTCACGCCGTTGTCGGCGAGGCCCCGCTCGAAACCGTCGGCGCGCAGTTTAGCGGACTTGAACAATGCGGGACCTGTGACCTCGACCACCCTGGTGTGGCCGCGTTTGGCAAGGTGCTCGCCGAGGAGGTAGCCGCCGCCATAGTCGTCGAAATGGACGTTGTCGACGGCGTTGTTGGGCAGATGTCCGACGAAGACAGTGGGCGTGTCGCGCTTGGCCAGCTCGTCGTCCATGCCGTGCAGCGCGAACTCGCCGACGATGAGTCCGTCGATGCGCTTCTTGGTGAGCTGGCGCAAATAGTCGCGGCCATGCGTCTGCCAATGCCCACCCGGAACGTCGGTATTGTAGACGAGTGCTTCGAGGCCAGCCTTCTCGAGCGCATCCTGCGCGGCCTTGACGATCTCGGTGTAGAACGGATTTCCGATATCGGGGATGAGCACCGCGATCATGTCGGTGCGCCCGGTCCTGAGGCTTTGGGCCTGCGGGTTGGGCGCATAGCCCAACTCTTCGATGGCGGCGTTGACGCGTTCGCGAAGCTCCTTGGACACCCGATCGGCGTGATTGATCACGTGCGAAACGGTGGTGCGGGAGACGCCTGCCTTCTCGGCGACCTTTGAGATGGTGCTCATGACGCTATGGGTAATCAGATAGTCGTAGGCTTGTAAATGCATTTGTGAATGCATTTGCAAATGCATTCAGAGTTGCTAAGGTCCGGCTGCCAAAAGACGGGGACAGCCCGCGAGTGACTGACAATTTGACAACGATCACATGGCCTTAGGGGAGATTCGACCGAGTCCGTCGCCACGTTGAGGCGAGGTCCGGGGCCGAGAAGCCCATTTGCAACGCGACAGCGGCTGGAACGCCGTTTTCGCGAACGGTGAAACCTTGCCGCAACAGACGGCAAACGGAGGAGAGGACAAATGCGAAAGTTACTGGCGGGCCTGCTGCTTGCCGCGGCGACGATCGTGACGCCGGCCTGGGCGCAATCGGATGTGAGCGCCAAGCTCCGCCTGATGACGTTCGGCGGCGAAGCGCAGGTGAAGTCCACGCA